>Ga0315308_1001821_pt1 | contig 12130 bp, 13 predicted proteins | sample TDP3_MG_FD_203078 | JGI IMG/M metagenome (GOLD analysis project Ga0315308, IMG submission 203078) | Freshwater sediment microbial communities from Lake Towuti, South Sulawesi, Indonesia - TDP3 | ecosystem: Environmental > Aquatic > Freshwater > Lake > Sediment | place: Indonesia: South Sulawesi... | reverse complement strand
TAATTTCCTGCTCTCAAGACAGTTTAGCCATTCACTGGTTAATCTCTTCATTATTCTTCTTCTGGTTATTCTGACAGGCGCACTGCACCTTGATGGTCTTGCCGATACCTTAGATGCATTCTATGCTGGCAAGAATAGAGAAGACATACTGAGGATAATGGAAGATAGTCGTATCGGTACAATGGGCGCAATAGCATTGATTATCGTAATTCTGCTAAAATTTCTTCTGCTCGATGGAATTCCCGAAACGATTAAATACAAGGCTTTGCTTCTTATGCCTCTATCAAGCAGGTGGGGAGTTGTAGTTTCCAGTTCTCTATCTGAAGCCGCAAAGACCGAAGGTCTGGGAAAAGTCTTCTGTAGGTCGGCAACTTTAAAAGAATGGCTCGGAGCGACACTATTCACGCTGATAGTAGCCTTTCTAATTTTGAGAGTTCAGTCGTTCGTCTTTATTTCAGCCATATTTCTAATCACTCTTATTCTGACAAGGTACATAAATAGAAAAATAGGAGGTATGACCGGAGATACCCTGGGAGCCATAAACGAACTCATCGAAGTCTCCAGCCTGTTGATTTTCTATTCGATATTGATATGAAACAAAAAATTCTTTTGCTGGCTATATCTGGTCTATTAGTAGCGTCTTGCCAGAGACAGCCAACGCCTTCCCAGTCAAGTTCTCTACACAAGGCCACTAGCATAGATGACATGGGGAGGGAGGTGGAAATTAACCATCTCCCTCAGAGGATTGTTTCTCTCGACCCCAGTGTCACGGAGATACTGTTTGCGCTGGAACTGAATAGCGAGATTGTCGGAGTGACAAACTATTGCGACTATCCTGAACAGGCTAAGTTGAAGCCCAAGGTGGGCGGCTATTTAAACCCAAACATAGAGGAAATTGCGTTGCTGGAACCCGACCTGGTAGTGACTACCTTGAAAACTGAAACTCCAAAACTAATTCAGCAACTCGAAAATTTTGGTATCCAAGTTTTCGTTTTAGACCCCAAGAACATAGAGGACATTTTTGATAATATTGCATCCCTGGCAATGCTGGTACATCGAGAAGAAAAAGCAAACCATCTTATTACAGCCCTCAGGGAAAGACTGGACAAAATTAAGAAAAAAGTTGAAGGAGCCTATTGTCCCAGAGTATTTCTTGAAATGGGCGCTGACCCGCTCATCTCCGTGGGTCCAGGGAGTTTTGCCCACGACCTTATTGAAATTGCTGGAGGAAGGAATGTTTTGGGCCAGTCTATCTCCACATACCGAAGATGCACGCTTGAGGAAATCCTCCTGGCAGACCCGGAAGTAATAATTATCTGTTCCATGGTTTCCAATGACTTCTGTCTCAGACAGAGGAGATGGTGGAACAGATGGAAAAATATCTCTGCGGTACGCAATAATAGAATCTACATAGTAGAAGCGAACCTGGTAACAAGGCCCGGGCCGAGAATGGTCGAAGGACTGGAAGAGATAGCAAAAGCAATACATCCAGAAAAGTTTCCAGGGTGACAAAGATGAAAGTTTTAAGTCTAAGGAAGTGGCTAATAACTATAATTGTTTTAACTACTCTCCTGGTCTTAACCATAATATTCTGCTCTTTTCAAGGTTCGGCTGATGTCAATCTCGGTGATGTAATCAATATATTTTCTAATCCACTCAGCCAGACCTGGTGGAATACCGAGGCGATAATCCTGTTAAAGGTCCGACTTCCCAGAATACTGCTTGCCTGTATCGTAGGCGGAGCACTCGCCGTCGCTGGTGTGGTCTTACAAGCCTTATTGAGGAATCCCCTGGCCGACCCTTATATTCTGGGAGTGTCCAGTGGTTCTGCCTTAGGAGCGATAATCGCTATTCTCCTTGGCTTAAACATTAGTATTGGCCTCCTTCCTTCGATTCCCCTTTTCGGCTTTGCCGGAGGACTGCTCACTATCCTTTTCGTTTACCATATCTCCAAAATACACCAGAAAATATCAGTTCAGACGATGCTTTTAGTAGGAGTGGTTACTGGAGCCATACTTGCGGCCACCATTATGTTCATTACCTCAATAGCTGGTCCGGACAAAGTCCACGGAATAATCTTCTGGTTGATGGGCAATTTGGGCTCAGAAGAGTATCCAATGTTGTTGATAGTTTCTTTCTATGTCCTAACGGGAATTTTGATACTTCTCTACCACGCTCGCGGTCTAAATCTCTTAGCCCTGGGAGAAGAGTCGGCGGCCCAGCTCGGCCTCGACGTGGAACGGGCCAAAAAGGTAGCTTTTATCGGTGCCTCCTTGATTACCGGCGCCGCAGTCTCGGTGAGCGGGCTTATAGGATTCGTAGGAATATTGATTCCCCATCTACTGAGAATGGTTATCGGCTCGGACCACAGGTTACTTTTGCCCGTAGCTGGACTCTCTGGGGCTATCTATCTTGCGCTTGCGGATACCATTGGCAGAACTCTAATGGCGCCCGCAGAAATTCCAGTGGGAGTAATAACTGCGATATGTGGCGGCCCCTTCTTCATCTATCTCCTTAAACGAAAAAAGTATAAAATAGGGACAGCGACCATTTAAAATAAAAAAGGTGACAGGCACTTTTTTCCTGGCTTGCTCCGAAAGAGTCCGACGTCTGTTGGGAATCCTGTTGGACCGTCGGTTACCATCTCTCGAGAAACCTGTCTAAGTGGCGTGAAAATGGACTCAATTTATGAAGTTGAGAATTTGAGGTTTAAGTATGATGAGAGCTGGGTGCTTGATGGCATCTCTTTCAGAGTGAAAGAGGGCGAAATTCTGGGCATAATCGGCCCCAATGGCTCGGGCAAAACAACTATACTCAGGATACTCTCCCGGGTGGTAATCCCACAGGAAGGAGAAGTCCGCGTTAGAGGAAAAAATCTATTGGAACTGAGACAAAAGGAGATTGCGCAGACAATTGGAGTTGTTCCTCAGGATGCCTTTTTCCCTTTCCCAATTACAGTAGGCGAGGTCGTCCTTATGGGAAGGTCGCCCTGGCTTTCCGGCTTTGGATTCGAATCGGAAGCTGATCTGCAGATTGCATCTCAGGCGATGGCTCTAACAAATACACTAAATCTAAGTGATCGTCTAATTTTCGAACTCTCGGGAGGAGAGAGGCAAAGAGCCATAATCGCCCGAGCCTTGGCCCAGAGACCCCAGGTAATGTTGCTTGATGAACCAACTGCTTATCTGGATATAGGTCACCAGATAGAAATTTACGACCTGGTCAAGAAACTGAATGCTGAAAACAGATTAACTCTAATAATAGTATCCCATGATTTGAATTTAGCCAGTGAGTACTGCGACCGACTAATTCTACTGTACGAAGGTAAAATTTATAGGATGGGAAAGCCAAAAGAGGTAATAACCGAAGAGAATCTCTCCCGGGTATACCAGAGCAGTGTCCTCGTGGAAGAGAATCCGGTTACCGGTGCACCGCGGGTAACTTTGCTCAGCAAACTGATGTCCGGGAAGTATCGGGAGAAAAGTATGAGGATTCACCTCATTTCTGGCGGGGGAAGTGGTGCCGACCTGATGAGAAAGCTCATAATTGAAGGCTACAAGGTAACTTGTGGCGTGTTGAATATCGGCGATGCCGATGAACTTGCTTGCAATTCTCTGGGAATTGAGGTGGTAAAGGAGGAACCCTTCTCTCCTATCTCAGCTGAGAGTTTTAGCAGAAATAAGACTACCATAGAGAAGGCCGATATAGTCATAGTGGAGCGGACCAAATTTGGCAAAGGAAACATAAGAAATCTCGAGGTCCTTTTTGAATTTCCGGAAAAGCCTATAATCCTCTTAGAAAATGATAATTTTGATTACGCCGGAGGGAAAGCCACTCAGGTCTATGAGGAACTCAAATCCCGTGGAGCAGCAATACTCGGGAACCATTCCGAAATAATAGAATATCTTGAGGAGGTGACAGAAGTTGGAAGAGAAAAGATTGATTCAGGTTTATACGGGCGATGGAAAAGGTAAGACCACAGCGAGCATCGGCCAGGCAATAAGGGCGAAAGGACACAAATTTAGAGTATGCTTTGTCCACTTGTTCAAACACTCCGAAGATTTCCCCTACGGCGAAGTGGAAGTCTTGAAGGAACTGGGGATAGAGACTATTAGTTTAGTTCCACACCATCCCCACTTCCACAGAAACATTTCTCCAGAACAGATAAGAGAGGATTGCTTGAAGGCATTAGAGTCGATTAAGAAACTATTCCACAAGGGCTACGATATGCTGGTTTTGGATGAAATTCTGGTCGCCTTGCGGGATAAGTTCTTGAAGGAGGAGGAAATCCTGGAACTCCTGAACCAGAAGCCAGGTTCCCTGGAACTTATCCTAACGGGAAGAGGAGCGACAAAAAAGATCATAGAAAAAGCAGACCTCGTCACCGAAATGAGGAAGATAAAACATCCATTTACTAGAGGCATAAAAGAAAGGAGGGGTATCGATTATTGACTCTGTTTTAGTGGTAGTGTAGGGCTTTATGCCCGTAATTTGAAATTTGGAATTGGTAATCTGTAATTTATGAAAAATGCTACACTATCAGCAGTTTGGAGTAGCGGAGCGCCAGCTCCGCGTTATAATCATTACAAAGGAGGCAGCTTCAATGCTATCTAGAAAGACAAATTTGTTCTTCATTTTGGGAACCATTCTATTCGTGCTTAGTCTTGCCTGGGGACAAGAAGAGGGAGTCTATATGGGAGACCTGGGAGTCATTGTAATTACACCAACCAGGTTAGAGCAACCATTAAGAGATGTTCCCGTCGCGACAACTGTGATTACTGGAGAGGAAATTAAAACATCAAATGCAAAAACTGTTGGAGAAATTCTGGAAGCCGTTACCGGATCAGAAGTAAAAAATTATGGTTCATTAGAAGCATCGGCATCAATCAGCCTGCGGGGTTCATTAGCAAATAGAGTACTCGTATTGATAGATGGCAAACCGATAAATTCTATTTCCACTGGCGAGGTTAATCTTAGCCAAATTTCTCTTGAGGATGTTCAACGAGTGGAGATAGTGAGAGGACCTACATCACATCTTTATGGTGCTAATGCCTTGGGAGGGGTAGTCAACATTATTACTAAAGAGCCCCCGCGAAAATTAGTCAATCGGCTGGAAATTTCTTATGAAACTTTTAATACCCGGGTATATAGATTCGAAAATGGGTCGAGTTTCGGTAATCTTGGTTATTTGATAACAGGAGGTAAGAAAAAATCCAATGGTTTGAGGAGGAACAGTGATTATGATGCTAATGATATAACTGGTAAGTTTACCTATAATTTTGGAGAAAATATTACAAGTACTATGTCGCTTCGTTACCACGACAATGTATTAGGGCTTCCTGGCCCTAAACCGGCAAAAGGAACAACGACGAAATATGGCGACGCAAATGTAACATCTTTATACGACGGTCAAAAGGATAAAAATTTTGTGGGCGATGTCTTATTAGAACTCCCAGTGATGGAAAATTCAAAATTATCTATTAAAGGTTATATAGACAACCAAAAAATGAAATATCATTCTGTCTACGACAGCTGGACCTTGCCACTGGCTAAACTGGAAGAAGACGCCAGATATATGACAAATATCAAAGGTGGATATATTGAATATAAACATAATTTCTCAGACAAAAATACCGTGCTTTTAGGAATGGATGGTCACCACGATGAGTTTGATGCCAAACGGAGTATTATCAATGCTGATACAGGAGAAGTCAGTCTTTACGAATGGAAGCCTGAAACTGATACCTACGGGTTGTGGTTAGAAAATAGATGGAATATTTTTGCACCAATTACAACAACTCTGGGTCTTCGTTATGACCACCATTCTACTTACGGCTCACAGCTCAGTCCGAATTTCGGAGCTATTTATAAGATAAATGAAAAAAACAGAATCCGTGGTTCTATAGGCAAGGCTTTCCGTGCCCCTACCTTTAACGACCTTTACTGGCAAGACCCATACATGCCGGGAAATCCAAATTTAAAACCAGAGACAGGCTGGCAGGCTGAAATTGGTGGAGAAAGTGAAATTTCAAGTAATTTCCTTATTAGAACATCTCTTTTTAATCGGGAAATAAAAGATATGATTGCCTGGGCGCCAGACGCCAGCGGTTCATGGAAACCATCAAATGTTGATAAAAATTCTACTTGGGGAGCTGAGGTTGAACTTAACGCTAATCTTACCAGGCAAATTACGTCCAGAATAAGTTATATATTCCTCAATGCGAAACAGAGAAATAAAGAGGTGATTTATGATGATTCTATGGGTACTGTTATACTTGAGGAGAAAGAGAGGAAAGCAACCTTTGTTCCCTGTAATAAAATAAACATTGATTTGAACTACCAGAGCAATTTTGGTTTGAAAGCAGGCATAAATGGACAGTTTGTTGATAAAATGGTGAATTATTATTCTGATTATTCCAGTTGGCCTAATGTTTCCATGAAGACTAAAGAATTGTCAAAACATTTTACGCTCAATGCCAGAATCAGCCAGAGAATTCTTAACAGTTTAGAAATTTTCATTACTGGGAATAATCTCCTTGACACAGAGTATATGGAACAGTTTGGAACAACATTTGATGACCAAGGTTATCCAATGCCGGGCAGGACAGTTATGGCGGGAATTTCCTGGAAGTTCGGCTCTTAGAGTTGCAAATTTTTCAGTTTTTTCTTCTTGACATTTGCCAAGAAATAAACTATCCTTAATTCAAAACTAAGAGACATTCACTCGGGGTTATAACTCTGTTTTTTTCACTTCCCCATTGTAACTTGGGTTACCATCAAATTTAATGAGAGAACTCGAAGAACCGAACACAATGAACGCAAAAGAAATAAAAAAGTTTAAGGAACAGCTTTTAAGTCTAAAAGAACAGTTGCTCAGCCTGGTTCAGAAGACCACACGAGACGAAAAGGAGTATCCGAGCAGTGAAGTAGGAGATACTATAGATTTGGCAGCCGACTCTTCTGCTCGGGAGCTATTGTTCGAACTCAACCATAATGAAAGGAAGAGATTAGAAGATATAAATAATGCTTTAAAAAAGATTGAACAAGGTGTTTTCGGGATTTGCGAAAATTGCGGGGATAACATAAGCAAAAAGCGACTGGAAGCAGTTCCTTATGCTCATTTCTGCATTAAATGTAAGGCACAGCTGGAAAAACCAGGCTAAGAAATTCACGCCGAGAGAGGCCCACGAAGCAGGATGCGTAGCTATCAATCCTGCTTTTTTATTCCGCAAGGAAAAAACCAAAGAAAAAGTGACAGGTACTTTTTCGACAAAAGAAAAGGAAAGAAAAGGTGATAGGTACTTTTTCTGACCAAAGAGGAGTAAATGGATAAAAGAATCCTGGGTATGGTCATGGCGGGAGGCAAGGGAGAGAGACTTTTTCCCCTCACCAAGGATAGAACTAAGGCTGCCGTTCCTTTTGGAGGCAAATACCGACTGATAGATTTTGTCCTCAGTAATTTCCTCAATTCAGGCATCTATGCCGTCTACGTCCTCACGCAGTTCAAAGCGCAGTCATTAATCGAGCACATTCAAAACGGCTGGCAGATGGGTCAGGTCATCAGGGAACATTTCATTGTCACGGTACCCGCGCAAATGCGCCTGGACGAGAGTTGGTATAAGGGAACTGCTGATGCAATCTATCAGAATCTGAACTTAATTGATATTTTCAAGCCAGACATTGTGGCTGTCTTTGGTGCAGACCATATCTATAGAATGGACATTCGACAAATGCTGGAGTTCCACGTTAAAAATAGCGCTGATGTTACCGTAGCCGCTGTTCCCGTTCCTATCGAGGCTACGTCAGAATTGGGAATAATTGATGTGAATGAAAATCGCCTCATCGTTGGCTTCCAGGAAAAGCCAGAAAAGGCCCGTTCGATTCCGGGTCGGCCCGGCGAAGCCTTAGCCTCTATGGGGAACTACCTTTTCAACACCGACGTATTGATAAATGAACTCAAAGAAAATGCCGAGAGAAAAGAGGCCGGGCACGATTTCGGCAAGGACGTTATCCCTGTTGTTTACGGAAAAAGGAAAGTTTTTGCCTACGACTTTAAAGAAAACAAGATTCCGGGCGAAGAGGGTTCAAAAGAGCCCGGCTACTGGCGGGATATAGGTACGATTGACAGTTATTTTCAAGCAAATATGGACCTTCGTGCTGTGACACCCTCCTTTAACCTTTACAATCCTCGCTGGCCAATTAAGACTACTGGTTACACCGAACTCCCTCCAGCCAAGTTTGTGTTCGATGAACACGGACGGCGGGGTACGGCCCTAAACTCCGTTATCTGTGAAGGCACCATTATTAGCGGGGGAGAGGTAAGAGATTCTGTCGTGGGGAGAAACGTATTCGTTCACAGTTATTCCGATGTAGACGAGTCAATCGTTATGGATAATGTAGAAATTGGAAGATATGCGCGGGTTAAGCGTACAATCATAGACAAAAATGTTAAAATTCCCGAAGGAGCAGCTATTGGATATGATTTGAATGAAGACCGCAAGAAATACCACGTCTCTCCTGGAGGAATTGTAGTCATTCCCCGCACCGAACCAGAATATTAAGATTGTCCCCCACCCGTTAATGGTAGCCGCAACCTTTCCCGCAAGGGATCCCCCTGACAAGTTGGGCAGTCCCAGTCCCGCAAGGACCCCCCGAGAAGCCCGAGAGTCTCAGTCACCCAAGGGATCCCCGACAAGCCGAGGAGTCCTAACGGGACATGGCGCGACCTGGCAGGTAGCGAATCCAACCGCTGTTCCAGACCCAATCCTTCTTTACCAACAAGATAGAAAATTCACTTTACTTTTATGGATAAACTTGTATAATGTTGCTTAAGGTAAAGCAGAATGGTCAAACTTAACGACTATATGACTATCAAGAAAGCCGCTAGATTCCTTGGCGTATCCCCGATGACCCTGCGACGCTGGGATAACGAGAAGAAGCTGAGAGCTGTGCGTAATCCTATGAATAATTACAGACTCTACCAGCAAAAACAGTTAGAAAAAATCTTGAAAGAGATAACGACAGGGAAGAGGGCCGCTTAGGAATCATCAACATTACTGGGAATGCGGCAGAAAGGATTAAGCGCCTATGTCGGAAAAAATCATAGATAGGATATTGCCCCTATTAAAAAAAGAGTATCCCAATGCCAAGGTCGCTCTAAATTTCACCAGTCCATTAGAGATTCTGGTTGCGACCGTTCTTTCCGCACAGTGTACCGATGAAAGAGTAAACATGGTAACTAAATCCCTTTTTCAAAAGTACAGGAAACCCGAGGATTACGCAAATGCCAATTTGAAGACTTTTGAGAAGGAAATCCGTTCGACAGGATTCTACCACAATAAGGCAAAAAATATAATATCCGCAGCTAAGAAAATCGTAAAAGATTTTGGCGGTAACCTGCCAGACTCAATGGATAAGCTACTAGAATTGCCAGGCGTGGCAAAGAAGACGGCAAATATAGTACTTTTCAATGGCTTCGGTAAGGTAGAAGGAATAGCTGTCGACACCCACGTCCGGAGACTAAGCCAGAGGCTCGGACTTACTAAGAACAATGACCCGGACAAGATTGAACAGGATCTAATGAAGCAACTGGATAGGAGAGAATGGGGAAAGTTCAGCTACCTTCTAATTGACCATGGTAGAAATGTCTGTGACGCAAAAAAGCCAAAGTGTTTAGAGTGCGTTTTGCAAAAATTCTGTCCTTCCAAGAAGGAGTTCTATCGTTGAATCCTATCTTTGTAGTGCAGAAACACCAGGCCACGCATCTTCACTACGACTTTCGTCTGGAGAAAGATGGCGTGCTAAAAAGCTGGGCTATTCCCAAAGAGCCGCCAGTAGAAGAGAGCATCAAACGATTGGCTGTCCAGGTAGAAGACCATTCTTTAGGATATGAGAACTTTGAGGGTGAGATTCCGGAAGGTTCTTATGGGGCGGGGACTGTAGAAATATGGGACAAGGGGTACTATATTCCCCTAAAGCTTCAGCCCCGGGAGCTAATATTTGAACTAAAAGGCAAGAAATTGAAAGGCACTTATTGCCTGATAAAGCTGCAACCGAAAAACCCTCAAGATAAAAACTGGCTCTTCTTCAAGAAGAAATAGGGGGACACAATACTTAATTCTTGAATTTTGGATCCCGATTTGTCAGGGTTTCGCCATGCCAAGAATAGCACGTATCGTCATACCTAATTATCCTCATCACATTATTCAACGGGGCAATCGGTCTCAGAACGTATTCTTTAGCGATCAAGATAAGAAATCGTACATGCAACTTTTGCGTAAACACGCTATAGAGTCTGGTGTAGATTTTTGGGCGTATTGTTTGATGGATAATCACGTTCACCTAATAGGAGTTCCCAGGAATGAAGACAGTCTAGCGAGAGGAATAGGCGAGGCGCACAGAAACTACACTCGCATGATTAATTTCAGGGAAGGGTGGAAAGGATATCTGTGGCAAGGGCGGTTTATATCCTATCCATTGGACGAGAGGTATCTTTATGCGGCTGTGCGTTATGTTGAACGAAATCCGGTAAGAGCGGGTTTGGTAAAAAGGGCTGAAGATTACCCTTGGTCAAGTGCGAAAGCCCATGTCTATGGAGAAAAAGATATTTTACTCTCTGATAATTTCATGCTTTCTGAAATAAAAGACTGGTCATCATATCTATCCGAAGGTGACGAAAACATAGATAAGAATCTCTTTAAGAAACATGGGCGCACCGGCCGGCCATTAGGTGACGACAGATTCCTTACCAAACTTGAAGAAATAACTGGAAGAGTATTGAAAAAGAAAAAACCAGGACGCAAGGGGGAATTTGGGAATTCGAGGGACAATTCGAGGGACACAATACTTAATTATTGAACCCAAAGCTGGACTCTGGAAAACAATTAAGTATTGTGTCCCTATAATTCGGGATAAGAAATGAAAATTAAACAGTATTTACTGCTGGTAACATCTTTAATAATAGCCATATCCGGATGTTCAAGACAGAAACAAAACAGGGACATCCTATTTCAAATCTCAACTATTGATGCGATTTCAAAAGGGCTCTACGATGGGAAAATGAGCTATGGTGAATTGAGAGACTACGGTGACTTCGGAATAGGCACATTTGATGGCGTCGATGGCGAACTGTTCGGACTGGCGGGCAAATTATATCAAATAAGGGCAGATGGGATAGCCTATCCCGTTGAAGACTCAATGAAGACACCATTTGCTGTATTCACTTTCTTTGAATGCGATAAATCGGAATCACTGGACAGGACTTCCAGCTACGAAGAGCTGCAACAATATTTGGACAATCTGCTTCCAACAAAAGACATTTTCTATGCGATAAAAATAGAAGGAGTTTTCCCGTATATCAAGACAAGATGCGTACCTAAACAGAATAAGCCGTATCCTCCATTTTCTGAAGTGGTCAAGAATCAGCAGATATTTGAATTTAATGATGTACGAGGGACTATAGTAGGATTCAGATTTCCCGCCTATATCGGAGGGATAAATTACCCGGGATACCACCTCCATTTTCTCGCAGAAGATAAGAAGTCGGGAGGACACTTGCTCGAATGCCAGACCGAAAATCTTAGGATTGAAATAGACTACACCCCCGAATTTCATATGCTGCTGCAAGAAGGCCGGTAGGGTATTAATCCGGGCAAGGAAGAAATTATCGCATGGCAACTAACAATAATAAACGAATAAATCAAAGTTTGAAATTTTCCTTCTCTGACGGTGTATTTGCCAGTGGGATGATTGGTTTTACTCAGGAATACTTCACTCCATTTCTGCTTGTCTTAGGGGCTGCGGCAAAACATATAGGAATGTTGAACGCTCTCCCCAATCTCTTTGCTTCCACACTGCAACTCAAGAGTGCCGACCTCACTGAGAGACTGAAGTCAAGAAAAAAGACAATCAACATATTTATCCTACTGCATGCCCTTATGTTATTGCCAATGGTAATTATGGCACTATCGGGCAGAGGAAAAGCCATCACCTTCATAGCATATGCGATTCTATTTACCTCTTTTGGGGCGATTGCCAATCCTGCCTGGGGAAGCTTGATGTCAGACCTAGTAGAAGAAGATAAGAGAGGAACATACTTTGGCTGGAGAAATAGAATTCTCGGAATGATAAC
>Ga0315308_1001820_pt1 | contig 12134 bp, 13 predicted proteins | sample TDP3_MG_FD_203078 | JGI IMG/M metagenome (GOLD analysis project Ga0315308, IMG submission 203078) | Freshwater sediment microbial communities from Lake Towuti, South Sulawesi, Indonesia - TDP3 | ecosystem: Environmental > Aquatic > Freshwater > Lake > Sediment | place: Indonesia: South Sulawesi... | reverse complement strand
TCTGTCGCTAAAACAGTCAAGCGTTCAAAGAGCGTTTCCAAAGCTCAAGTTCTAAACGTGGACCAAATCAGAAAGGATTTTCCAATTCTCAAGACTGGCATAATATATTTAGATAGCACCGCCAGCAGCCTGACGCCTGAGCCTGTGCTGCAGCGGATGCTGGAGTTTTATCGGGACTACAGGGCGAATGTGGAGCGCGGAGTTCACCGATTAGCGGTTAAAGCCAGCGAAGAATATGAACGAGCACGCTCAAAGGTCGCCGACTTCATCAACGCCAAGTCAACTTCAGAGATTGTGATGACGCGAAACACCACCGAAGGAATAAATCTTGTTGCCAACGGACTCAAATGGAGGAGAGGTGACAAGATTGTGACATCTGTTTTGGAGCACCACTCCAACTTCATTGTTTGGCTCAGGGTTAGAGACAAGTACGGTGTCAAGCTTGAGGTTGTTATGCCTCGCAAGCCATTTGCTAAGGGGCTTCTACATGCAGCCGACTTCGAGAAAGTCATAGACGACAGAACTAGACTGGCTGCCATAACTCACGTGTCAAACGTTTTAGGCGTTATAACCCCATTAAAGGAGATTGCAGAAATCGCGCATAAACACGGCGCTTTAGTTCTGGTCGACGGCGCTCAGTCCGTGCCCCACATGCGAGTTGACGTGCAAAAATTGGGCTGCGATTTTCTAGCCTTTAGCGGGCACAAGATGTGTGCACCCACGGGTTCTGGTGCGCTCTATATGCGGGAGGAGGTTCAGAGAGAAGTTGAACCCATTTACATAGGTGGCGGAACCATAGAAGAAGTGGGCGTTGACCATTACAGGCTTGAAGAAGGACCCGGACGATTTGAAGCAGGAACTCCGGATGTGGCAGCCGCCTTAGGACTCGGCGCTGCAATTGATTACCTGAATAGAATTGGCATGGAAAACATTGAACGACACGAGAAACTGCTCACAAAACAGATGTATGACGGTTTAACTGGCATTCCGAAGGTTGAAGTCTATGGTCCAGAACCAGAGCGAAGAGTGGGCATCATACCCTTCAACGTAGCCGATTTGAACCCGCACGATGTGGCCTTAGCCCTGGATGTTTCAGCCAACATCATGGTAAGGTCGGGGCATCACTGCGCCCAGCCTCTATCAAAGACCGTGATTTGCAAGCCCGGTACAGTGCGAGCCTCAGCCTACTTCTATAACACCAAAGAAGAAATAGAAAAACTGGTCTCTGCTGTAAAAGAGATAGCTGAAACGCTTGCCACATAGTTTTAGGTTTGATGATGCCCTCCGCTATTTCTTTCTTCTTTCGGTTTTTGTTCATGGGGATTAAGGTTCTTCATGGTTAGAAGACAAGTGGCGCAACGATGAAGGCACACCCGTTGTAGTTTTTTCCCATATCTGCTGCTCTGAAGAGGAATGGATATGGTTTTTTCTTCACTGCAAATACATGAGCTTCGTTAAAGTGTTTTTGGAGGAATTGATGAACAATGCCTAACATCTGTGGAGAAAGATAATAGCTTAAGTTTGGATGACTGACAACTAGTTCGTTGCACTTTTCTGCTTCTTTTTCGCTCTTCTTTACGCATAGTTTGCAGTCTTCGATTTTGAGTGCTTCGTATTCCTTGAAAAACTTTTTGCGGCAATCCTCTTGTGCAATGAGACCTATCACTTTTCTTTCATCTGTTATGAGTTCTATTCCATGGAATTTCAAAGTGTCTTTTTGCATTTTTGTGCCAGTCTCTTTTTCAAATTGTTCAACCCAACTAAATATGCTCGTTCTCTCACCTCTGAGTGTGGGTTCCAGTTTGTCCCATAGTTGGTCAACATCTTTGAGGAACCTTGCGATTTCTCTTCCTTTTTCTGTGAGTTTGTAGACAATGCCGTCTTTTGTGATTACTGAGTTTTCTAAAAGGAAGTTAAGATGGTAGTTGAAGTTTCCAGTGCTGGTCAGATGCCTAACGTGTTCTGCAGTGTCTAATAGGTCGGAGTAAGCAGCTTTTCCTGCTTCTTCTAAGCGTCTAACTATTTTGTTTCTTGTGGGGTCAGCGACAATCGAGAGCACATCGCTTTTCCTCAAAGATGTCACCGATTAAAGTCAATAGGAAATTGCATATAGCATTTTTTGACTATAGTTTTGTCATCTACGCAGCGAGTGAGCGGTTCAAATACGTAAAAATATGGCTAAATCAATTGCGATATAGGAAACTATGAAGGTGTTGATTTGTCTAAAGCAGCGTTGATGGGTAAAATCGCCAGCAAAGTTCGTGTGTGTGTAGAGTGTCCCCTTTCAAAAGGACGCCGCAACGCTGTCCCAGGCGAAGGCAACATAAACGCCTCTGTAATGTTTGTGGGCGAAGCACCAGGTTACTGGGAAGACGTTAAGGGGTTGCCCTTTGTAGGCGCCGCAGGCAAGATTCTGAACACGCTCTTTGAGAAGACAAAGCTTTCACGAGAAAAAGTGTTCATCACAAACGTGGTAAAGTGTAGACCACCTGAAAATCGTGATCCCAAACCAAATGAAATTAAAACTTGCACCAGCCTTTATCTTACCCGTCAAATTGCGCTTATCCAGCCTAAAATTATCGTTACGTTGGGCAGGCACTCGACGGCTTTCATTTTGTCAAAAGCAGGCTTTGAAACAAAAACTATTGAAGGCATTACTCAACTGCGAGGAAGGGTTTACCAAACAAGGTTTCTAGACTTGCCAATCACGGTGATTCCCATGTTTCATCCAGCCGCTGTTCTGCACAACCCAAAGTATAGACAGGCGTTAGAAAACGACTTCGAACTCTTGAAAAACGAACTTAAGAAGCTTTGATGCGAATAATTTCTTTTCTCCAATGCTAGGATTTAGACTTAAAGGTTGACGATGACATTTGCGTAGGCTTTTGCCATGTTTAAAACATCCTTGCCATAGACGAACTCATTGTATTTGTGAATAACTTCTTCATAGCCTGGTCCAAAAGTCACGGTTGGAACACTCAGCAATTCTCTAAAAAAATGGGCATCACTGGTGTAAGCCGCGTAAGTAGCTGAGGGTATGTAACCCAAAACTTGCCTTGCACTTTTCTTAACAGCCTTCAGAAGCGGATGTGCTATAGGTGTGAAAGAGGGCAACGCCTTATTGATAACTTCGCATTCAAAGTTTTCGGGCATGACGCTGCGCACGAAATCTTCCACGGCGTCTGGGTTGCCGCCGGCTGGAACCCTTACGTCAACCTCAGCCTCGCATTTCTCTGGCACGATGTTAATCTTAGTTCCCCCACTTAGCAGTCCCAGATTGGTAGTGTAATGCGTGAGTGTTCGAGTCAAGCTACTAGCTGCGACGCCTTGTTTCTCAGCAACTCTTCGCATTTGGTTTCTGCTGTTTTGAATAAGAGTCTCTGCGCCTTTGGGAACTCTGACGGCTGCGTTTTCCAGAACCTTTAGTTTCGGAAGGAATTCAGTAAGCATGAAAATGGCGTTTCTGCCCAAAGCAGGCAAACTTCCGTGCGCTGGCTTGCCGTGTGCGGTGATTCTGAGCCAGATGCTTCCGCGTTCGCCGCCAACAACGTTGTATTCGCTGTCAAGGTGGCCTGTTGGTTCAGTTATTAAACATGAGTTGCCACTTATTTTCTTGTTCTGCAACAGCCAGAGCACTCCTCCGGGTCCCAATGCCTCTTCGTCAGACACACTTGCAACCGTTATTTTCCCAGACAACTCACCCTCAAAGTCTTTGACAACCGCCAAAGCCATGAGCATGGCTGCCACTCCGCCTTTCTGGTCGCTTGCCCCTCGACCGAAAATTTTTCCCTGTTTTGCCGCTCCTTTGTAAGGATGAATGTCCCAGTGAGAGAGGTCGCCGGCTGGAACCACGTCGATGTGTCCGCACAAGATCAGCGAAGGTTTGCCTTTTCCCAACGTGGCAACCACGCTGACATGCCCTGCAGCCGGCTCAAAAGTTTGGTAGCTTATTCCTTCGGTTTGGAGAAACTGCTCAACAACTTTGGCTGCTTCGGAGACGTCGCCCGGAGGGTTCTCACCCTTGGCTTGAATTAATTGGCAACATAAGTTGTTCAATTCTTTTGCACGGTGTTCAACGACCTCGTCGATTTTGGTTCCCAATTTTTTCAAGAGCATGCACACCCAAATGATTTTGTGTTGTCTTCTGACTCTCAGTTTAGTCATGCGAATGCTTAATAAATGGATGCTAGACTTCACTTATGCCTAACCAAAGTTTACAAGCAGGAGAGTATGTTTCCGACATGGCGAAGTTCAAAGTTATTGTGTCAGACCCCGAAGGGGGCAAGTCAAAGGTTGTCGAGTTGGAGGGCGCTCGAGCCGTGCCTCTCATAGGCAGAAGACTGGGCGAAACAGTCGACGGCTCTGTCGTAGGCATGTCGGGCAAAAAGTTGCAGATAACAGGTGGGTCTGACAAAGACGGTTTTCCCATGCGCTCGAACATTCACGGAGGAGTCCGCGTCAGCGTTATCGTCAGCAAAAGTGTTGGGTTTCATCCTGAACGTGAAGGAGAACGGCAACGCAAGACCCTTCGGGGAAACATCATCACTGAAGACGTAGTTCAGGTTAACATGAAAGTGGTGGAGAAGGTGAAGAGAGCCGAGAAGCCAAGGAAACCCAGGAAGGTAAAGGCTGAAGCAGCAGAGCCTGAAAAGATAGAAGCCCCGACAGAGCCTAAACCAGAAGAAGCGACAGATGCTCCCAAATCGGGCGGAGGTGAATCCACTGAAGAAGTTGCCCAAGCAACCTGAAGTTAATATTGGAACCATTGGACACGTGGACCATGGAAAAACAACGTTGGTTCAAGCCTTATCAGGTGTCTGGGCTTCTAGGCACAGTGAAGAACTCCGACGTGGCATCACAATCAAATTGGGCTATGCAGACGCACCTATTTATAAATGCCCGAATTGTCCACCACCTCAGTGCTACTCAACCGAGCCCAAGTGCAAGGGTTGTGAGAAGCCGGGTGAGTTTGTTAGGGCTGTAAGTTTTGTGGACGCGCCTGGGCACGAAGCACTCATGGCAACCATGTTGTCCGGCGCTGCCGTGATGGACGGCGCAATGCTCGTGATTGCGGCGGATGAGTTGTGTCCTCAACCTCAGACAAGAGAGCATCTGGCAGCCATTGAAATCGTGGGCGTCAAAAATTTGGTTATTGTTCAGAACAAAATCGACTTGGCTGACGAGAAAAGGGCGTTTGAGAGTTATCATGAGATTGTTAACTTTGTGAAGGGAAGCATAGCTGAAAACGCTCCTGTCATTCCGGTTTCGGCTCAACACGGCGTCAACGTAGACGCGCTCATTCAAGCCTTGGAAGAACGCGTGCAAACGCCCAGGCGGGACCCAAACAAGCCGCCTCGTATGCACATTGTGCGGTCGTTCGATGTGAACAAACCTGGAACGTTGGCGGAAGAGTTGGCGGGCGGTGTGATAGGCGGCACGATTCTTCAAGGAATGTTCAAGGTCGACGACGAAATCGAGATTCGCCCCGGAATCCGCATCGAAAAACAGGGAAGAGTCGTTTACGAGCCTTTGTTCACCGAAATTGTGAGTCTCCACGCAGGGGGCAGAAATGTTAAGGAGGCTCAGCCCGGCGGCCTAGTGGGTGTTGGAACCCTTCTCGACCCTTCTTTGACAAAGGCTGACGGAATGACAGGAAACATAGTGGGCAAGCCTGAGATGCTGCCGCCGACGCGTTCAGAGTTAACTGTGGAAACTCACCTCTTTCCGAGAGCGGTCGGCACCAAAGAGCTGATGGAAGTTGCAAGGGTGCAAATGAGTGAACCGCTTCTCTTAGACGTAGGAACAAGCATAACCGCTGGAACAGTGACTTCAATGAAGGGAGAAACAGCTAATTTCAAGCTCAGCAGACCGGTAAGCGTGGAAGAAGGAGCCAGAGCTGCCTTGAGTCGAAAAATCGCTGGAAGATGGCGCCTCATAGGCTACGGAATAATAACCTAGACAAGTCATATGCATTTCTTGAGTTCGAAGTTGTGAATCCAAAGCTTTATCTGTACAAGCATGGGCGAAATAGATTTTGGCATGGAATAACGGTCTTTTACTCTTCATCGCAATAGTCGGCGTCCTAGCCTTCTTACGTTTTCTAATGCTAATGAAGAGTAGAAAACACTACAGACAGTTGGCGATGGAAACCCAAAATGAGGTAAATGAGTTCCTCCGCAACTTCAATCCATCTGCCTTCAGCGACTTCAGCACCCTTGACTTCAGATTGGGTCGCTACAGTCACATTGCACCGTTTCCATCAAAGAACATTGCCGATGGATGGAGATATGAGGTTTTCTTGACTCGCTCTGATGTTGAAGACATAGCCACAATAGCACATGAGTTGATTGAATGGACTATCGGACGACTCATTGAAAGACTGCTGAACCTTGAGGCTCCGCTTTTTTTACAACGCAAACAAGAAGACAAGTTTTGGATGCATGGAAAGAAACAAAAATACGTTCTGGAACACGTCTTGACAACCCTCGGCGAAGCTGCTGATGTGACAAACAGCAAGCTCATGGAACGCATAGCCAAAGAAGATGTTAAAGTCTGGTTTGAAACCTAATTCAAGACGTGCTTATAAGGGCAGATTATATGATACTGACTTTAAAGACAAGCAATGGGAATGACGTGACATTAAAAGTAATCTTAGACTCCAACTTTCTTTTCATTCCGTCACAGTTCAAAATAGACATCTTCGAAGGGTTGGCGACACTCCTGAATCAGCAATTTGAAGCAATTCTGCTTTCTTCAACGAAACAAGAATTATTAAGGATGGCAGAAAAAGGCTCACCAACTAGGCGAAAGCAGGCGATGTTGGCACTTAAACTTGCTGAGAAATGCCGCTTAGTCAACGTTAGAAAAAGTGTAAGAGAAACAAACGACGACGTAGTTCTTCGAATAGCTGCGGAATGGAGAAGCCCTGTAGCAACAAACGACAGAGAACTGCGAAGGAGACTTAGAAACCGAAACACACCCGTCATATATTTGAGAGGAAAAAGCCGACTCGAGTTAGAAGGTGCCTTGCGATGAGTTTTCGTTCACTAATTCTCATGTTGATATTGACTAACTTCCTAATAATCACGCTGCCCTTTCAGCTAGCATCTTATGTTTCTTTCGCCCAACCTGTCACAAGCCCAGAACCAGTTTTCCAGAAGGGCATGTCTTTTTCAACGTATGCAGACTCAACGCCTAATGCTTTCGGAAGCGCTGAATCAGATGAATCGTTGAGACGAATGAGACAGATAGGTGTAGAGTGGGTGGCAATCAATGTGGTTGAATGGTATCAAACAAACAATCGATCGACAGACATTCACAAGAACGAGAGTCAAGCCCCGACTGATGTAGCCCTCGCCCATGCGATTCAAACTGCCCACAGCCTAGGAATGAAAGTGATGCTGAAGCCCTTGATTGATTTAGAAGACGGTCGGTGGAGGGGAGAAATTCAAGCGTCTAAAGAATGGTTCCAAAGCTACACTAACTACCTCGTCTCCTTCGCGGAGTTTGCCCAACAACAAGAAGTTGAGATGCTCTGTATTGGCACAGAATATAGATACACGACACATTGGATGATACAATGGATGTCTGTAATCTCTGAAGTTCGTTTCCGTTTCAATGGGACGATTACTTATGCAGCCACTTGGGATGAACTTCGGTACATTTCGTGGTGGGTATACGTTGACTACATTGGGATAAACGCTTATTTTCCATTGTCAAACAGAAGTGACCCTTCGATATCCGAGATGAAAGCAAAATGGGAAAACATTACAGATAGTCTTGAATCGGTCTACTTAAATTTTATGAAACCTATAATCTTCCCTGAGATCGGTTACTTAAGCACTGACGGAACAAACAAAGATCCATCCAACTACAAATTACAGTTTGAAAAGTCACTCATTGTTGACCTTCAAGAACAGGCTGACTGTTATGAGGCAGCATTCAGTTCATTATGGAACAAAGGCTGGTTTTACGGCTTCTATTGGTGGTATTGGCAAACAAATCCTAACGCCGGTGGATTAAATGACAAAGATTATACTCCTCAGAGCAAGCCAGCACAAGATGTTATCACACATTGGTATTCACTCAACAGAGACGTAGGCATAGATTTGACCCCATATTTTATCATGGGCGGAATCTCGTTAGTGGTAATCGCAGCAATCATAATTGGTGTTCTCTGGAGAAAACGAAATTCTTTGTCTAAGGTTGCTCCGAAAGGCTAATATGTTTGGGTTCTTTATGTGAGACAAAGCCCCACTTGTTTATAAGGAATCGAGCATGTTTAAGTTAATCACGTTGGAAGACACTATTCGCATTCCACCCGAAAAATTCAATCAACCCCTCGAAACCGTAACCTACGAGCAGTTGAAGAGCAAATACGAAGGCATGGTCGACGAAGAATTAGGCTACGTAATAGCAGTGACAGAAATCCAAGTCAACCCAGTTGGAAAGATAATACCAGGCGACGGGGCGACATACCACAAAACCGTCTTCTCCATCCTAACATTCTTTCCAAAGATTCAAGAAATCGTTGAAGGCGAAGTTGTTGAAATAGCCGACTTCGGCGCCTTCGTCCGCGTTGGACCAATAGACGCTTTGCTACACGTTTCTCAACTCTTAGACGACTACATATCCTACGACGAAAAACAAGGCGTGCTCATGGGCAAAGAAACAAGGCGCAAACTAGCAACGGGCGACCCCGTCAGAGTGCGCATCACAGCAGTCTCTTTGGCAAGGGGCGGAGGCTCAGGCAAAGTCGGCGTCACAGCACGTCAACCCTTCCTCGGCAAACTCGAGTGGATAAAACACGACCTTGAAAGGATGAAAGGCGTCGAAGCGGAGAAAGCCAAAAAGCCAAAGTTGGAAGAGAAGGCACCGCAGGTCAAACCAACCATCAAAAAATAAGAAAACGCTGAGGTGGAAGAAACAGTGAGTGAAAAAGCCTGTCGCGAATGCAATTTCATCAGCAAGGAGCCAGTTTGCCCCAACTGCAGGTCAACCAACCTCAGCGACGACTACTCAGGAATCATAATAATCTTGGACCCCCAAGGCTCAGCCATCGCCCAACTCATGAAAGTGACGAAGAAAGGAAAATTCGCCCTCAGAGTCAGATAACAAAAAATAATCCGCGTATTCTCCCTCCGAAAGGAGGCAACAAAAAATAAACAGACCGAAAGCGCCCACTCAAACATTAATCCTCCTACCCGAACAGCGTCAAGAACTGAAAAATCCATTAGGCAAACTAATAACTGGCTCACCAACCGAAACAATGGCAAAACTGAAAAAACTAATCATGGAAGGAAAACCTCCCAAAATCATCGCGGTCGGTGATGTCGTCTCAAGAAACATGACAGAGCATCACATTCCAATTGATATAGCAATTGTAGACAATAAAGTGCTGAGAGAAACCATCAAACCCATTAAAGTCAAAGCCAAAACAACCCTGCACGTCAAAAATCCTCCAGGATCAATCACCAGAGAAGCTTGGACAACCATAAAAGAAGCGCTTAGACAAAAGCGCCCAACACGGGTGCTCGTCGACGGCGAAGAAGACCTCTTAACTTTAGTAACCGTGTCTCTAGCGCTAAAAAACACACTTCTGGTCTATGGACAACCCGACCAAGGCGTGGTGGCTATCAAGGTTGACCAAGCGACGAGGCGAAAGGTGCAAGCAATCATCGATACCATGCAACCTCTAGTCGAAAAGTCTAAATGACAGAGCCTTTATCAAAATCAACACCCACGACAGAAGAGATGACGATTGGAAGTCAAAATCACGCAAGAACAGAAAAACATTCTGCTGAAGAGAAGAGAGATACTGTTCGAAGTGGAACACTCACAGACCAAGGGAACTCCATCACGCATAGAAATACGCAACAAACTAGCCGAGATGTTGAAGACGCAACCCGAACTCGTCTACGTGAAGCGAGTCGAAACCAAGACGGGAACAATGAAAGCCAAGGGCGAAGCAAACGCGTACGAATCGACTGAACAAGCCAAACTCGTAGAACCAGAATACATCGTCACGCGAAACATGCCCCCTGCAGAAAAGAAAGAGAAGGCTGAGGAGAAGGTTGAAGCAGCGCCGCCAAAGAAAGCAGAAAAACCCGAGAAGCCAGAAATGAAACCAGAGAGAACCGAACAACCCGCAAAAAAAGAGGAGTAATGAATGCCTGAAAAGTCAAAAGAGAAAGAAAAACCAGCTGAAAAACCAGCGGAGAAACCAAGCGCAAAGCCTGCTGCCGCTAAACCTACCGCTGAAAAACCCGTTGCTGCTGTTGAAAAACCCGTCGAAGTACCCGTTGAGAAACCCAAGGAGAAGAAGCCCCCGAAAGTCAAGAAGAAGGAGAAAAAGGTGTACACACGCTATAAAGTTGACGAGAAAGGGCTGACCCGACTGCTTCCCTACTGCGAACGGTGTGGTCAAGGCTATTTCATGGCGGATCATGGCGACCGATATTCCTGTGGTCACTGCGGCTTCACTCGATACAAGCGGGCGTGAAACTTGCTTAAATCCAACGGATTCTATTAAGGTCTCTAGTGTGAGAGGCTGATAGGATGATTAGAGTGAGTGTTTTCATTCACCACTTATCTGCTGAACGCTTATTGGACATTGAAAAGCCTATTCCTCCGGTTCAGATAGCTACAAACCTCAATTTAGTGGGTGTAGAGAAGAAGCGTGACGACCTTCTCGAGGTGCCGTTTGTCTTCGCTATTAATTATAATCCTGCTGTGGCGCAGATTAATGTGAAAGGAAGAGCCCACGTGACAGGGGAAAGAGACGAGTTGACAAAGATTCACAGCGACTATACGGAGAAGAAGCCTCCTCCGCCGATTATAGTTCAGTCTATTTCTAATATAGCCTTTCTTGAATCTATAATAATAACTCGGACTTTGAACATTCCGCCACCTGTTCCGCTTCCTCAGATACCGCCTGGACCTGCCGAGGGAAAAAAACCTGGCGAACCATCTTACAGAGCCTGAAAGGTTAACAAGAACCTATTTTGGCGAAAAGAAACATATTCTAAAAGTCATTTTTTTCGACTTAGTAGACATGTGGATTGCTGAATTGTCAAAGCAGTTTTTCGTATAAACAATCTTCCCTCCGACAATAGTCATCTCCACCTTAATGTCTTTAATTCTCTCAGGTTTAGTCGCCAACGGATTATGAGACAAAACAGCAAAGTCACCTAATTTACCCGTCTCTATAGAACCCTTAACGTCTTCCTCAAAAGACGAATACGCCGCATTAAGTGTGTAAATCTTCATCGCATCCTCAACAGTGACGCGCTCTTCAGGAAAAGCCTCTCTTGCCACAAGAGCATAAATTCCCAACAGTGGACTGATAGGTTCCACAGGGCAATCAGAACCACCAGAAAGCAAAACACCACTTTTAATTAGGGTCTTAAAAGGGTAAGTCCATCTGGCTCTAGCTAATCCAAGACGGGACTCAACCCAAAAGTCTGATATGACAAAGTGAGGCTGAACACAAACAATTAAGCCAAGCTTTCTCAGACGCTTAACAAGCTGCTTATTCAAGACTGAAGCGTGTTCTATGCGATGACGACCCATTCTTCTATCCGAGTCGCTTAAAGCCTTTTCAAAAACGTTCAGTACAGTGCGTATGGCTCTGTTGCCTATGGCATGGACACAGACCTGAAAGCCAGCCTTCTGAGCCTCCATTATCATTTTGCACAGTTCTTTCTGACTGCAGCAAAGTATTCCTTTGGTTGAAGGCTCATCACTATAAGGCTCGTTGAGGGCTGCTGTCCGTGCGCCCAACGAACCATCCGCCAGAATCTTAACGCCTCCAAGTCTAAGTGCACGGTTGCCGAAGCCTGTGCTCATGCCAGCGTCTGCAAGGCAACTTAGAAACTCTATTGGGATTACTATGTAAACTCGAAGTGGTAGTTTACCTTGCTCTCGGAGCCGGTGGAGGATGCGTATTTCGATTGGATTGTAGACGAACCAGTGAACGCTTGTTAACCCGGCTTCCACAGCCTTCTCACAAGCCAAACTGCAAGCCTTGGTGAGTTCTTCTTCGCTTGGCTCTGGTAGAATATTCCAAATGAGGTCTTTGGCTGCTTCTTTTAGGATACCTGTGGGTTCGTTTGTCTTTGGGTCTCTGTCTATCT
>Ga0315308_1001819_pt1 | contig 12137 bp, 10 predicted proteins | sample TDP3_MG_FD_203078 | JGI IMG/M metagenome (GOLD analysis project Ga0315308, IMG submission 203078) | Freshwater sediment microbial communities from Lake Towuti, South Sulawesi, Indonesia - TDP3 | ecosystem: Environmental > Aquatic > Freshwater > Lake > Sediment | place: Indonesia: South Sulawesi... | reverse complement strand
CAGTAGCCCTTGTTCATCTATGTCATGTAACACGTTGTGCCCGATTTTTTCCAGTTCACTTGTCTCTTGTGGCTGACTCGAAGGAGTTGCAGCAAAGGCGTAGAGAAAAGCCACTGCTGATACTACTATGAGCGAAGCCATTACAGCCTCGATGACACGCATCTGACCTTTCGAACTTCTTGGGTTCTGTGCTTGTTTTGCCTTTGTCATTAAGTCTTCCACAGCCTTAGCTCTGCAATGTAAGCCATGCCTGATATGATTACGTCTCTTTCAATGGATACCGATGCCCCGCTACCTACTGGTCCAGGACTTATCGATATTACTCCGCCTTGACTCCACAGTGTGTAAGGACCTACTAGTAAAACAATGGTTCTACCTCCCCCACTTTCGGGCACTGTGCGTATGGTGAAAATCAAGATTGAAGGCTCAGCGTAACTAAGACCTTGAAAGGTCATATTCCACATGTTCTGGCCCTTCTTCAAGTCAGCGTCTTTCCATGGTGGTGCAGTCCTATTATACAAGCTAACAGAAGTCTCGAAATTATACATCGCTATACTACAGAACCACCTTGCATCATTGGATCCTGGCAAAGACGTATCAATTTTAGCAACGATGTTGTCGCCGACCAAACTGATTTTAGCGGCATCGTTTGGATTTGGCCTAGATTGCTTGCAGATAACCATGGTTGCCCTATCGGCGACCGTTACCCTGAAAATCACGGCTACATCCGTGATCTTCGATCCAGGCGGAGCCGAAATGGCCTGCGTGCCCGTGCATCTTCCAAGAGAGTCCGTCCTTTTTTCCATGTTGACGGCTCCAGTACCATAGGCGTCCCCGCTGACCTCCAATGCATAAACTATTGTTGCATACACAATGGCGTTTGGAATAGGCTGTCCCCCGTAGCGCGAGACATTAACACTAAAGCTAATTGAGTCTTTACTAAGGGGGATAGTTACGTCGGCGTCAACATCAAACTGAGGTCGCAGAACAAAGCTGAAGTCGTAGCCAGAGAGCCCAAGCAGATCCCGCACCTGTGAATAGGAAAAATTGCCCATAGGGTTGTAAGCCAATCTTTGAACCTTATCTGGGTCTAACACATATAACGAAGGGTCGCTCAGCAATGACAGCCCAAATCGTTTCACGTCGCTTGGATTGAACTGATTCAAACCGTGCATTGAACCCCAGTTTGCAGGATAACCCTCGTCAAAAAGAACTGTCTTCATGACTGAAAGCGCCACATTCTGCAACTGCTGCTGTTCGAGATACAGCAGGTTCACATAACTCAGACTTGGCACAATGAATACTGTAGCAGTGAAAATAGCGCCCAAAACCACGACAGCCATCAAATGGTCATATGCTTCACCAGTCAACCAGCACGCCTCCTATTTTTCCTAAACATCTCATCACCAAAGACTTAATACACCATATACCTATCCGCCTGCACCGATAAAAATGTATCGTGTTCACCGCGGCTCAACCCTCATAGGCTATCCATACACGAATGTTAGATGCAACGCGCTGACATCCACTCACAACAGTTCTCCCACTGCTCTCAATGACCTGCGTCTTCCCAGCATCCACTTTAAGACCCCTCGGAAGCCAAGCAGTAGAGCTGAGCCAAGACTTCTCCTTCATCGTTGATTTGACTGTCTGAGCATCATGAGTGCCTTGGTCATACGTGATTTCTAGGATATAGCTTGAGCCGCTGATGTCCAAGGGCAACCTAAGCGTTTTCGTTAACGTAGGATTCGTGTTGGTGGCGTTGAGCAGAAAATACAGATTAGCTATGGTGTCCGCCACATAGTCCGAGAGTTCTCTGAGTTCCCTTCGAGTCATCTCTGCCCACACATTGTCAACAACATAGAAGTAGAAGACTTGCACTGCGAAAACCACGGTGATTAAGGCTGCCGTCAAAATGACGTGGCTAATAGTCGGCGCAGGCATAAGGCTTCACCTCTAAACGTTTACCTGCACCTCAGCTAAGATGACGTTGAAAACAACAGACCCAGGAACAGTAAGGGTGATGGGCACTTGACTTGCAGGTTCGCTTCCAACCTGAACCCTGACCACGCTGGTCTGGTTCGTAACACCTGGGAACAAATGAGAAGCAGTGCGCACGTTCAGAGCTCTAGCTTGAAGATCAAAATCATAGACGTAAGACCAAGGCTGTGAAACCAGCATTGACAATTTGATGACCCATATGTCCACGTAGTTTGTATTCGCCCCCACTCCTGTTATATTGATCACCGAGGTTCTCATGGCGCGAACACGGTAGTCGAGACTTATGCTAACCATGCCAGGCTCTTGTCTAATCACAGCTCTACCATAACTGCCACCACTCCCAGTAATGACTGAACTGCTGTCTCCGAGAATCCATGATTCATAATTGGCGTCAAAAGTAACATAATTGGTGCTCAACCAATATTTGATGATGCCTGTGGCTCCTGGATAAGTACTATTAGAGAGAGGCTTAAACTGACCGTTAACAGTTGCGCTTATCGTTATGTTATTGTCGTTCGGCCTCAACTGCAGGTACCCGTATTGTGCTGTGAATCTTGTTGACCGAGTTGCCCCAGCACTTTTCCAAGCTACAGTCTCCAACGCATCATTGAAGGCTAAGATTGATTTCTTAGCCACTTCCCATTCAGACTGCCCTCTCTGTCGATCCAAAACCTGATACGCATAGACAAAAGCTGCCAACACTAGGGCAACAGTCACTGCTGTCATGATCATGGCTGAGATAGTGTACGCAGCAGCTTTATTGTGTTTGAGAAAAGGGAGAAATCTTAGCCTTCTCAAAAAGTCACCAGCTTGGGAACGAGGACTGACGCCACCAACGTGAGTATCACTAGCAGAGCTGAGTGTTTGAAGCCCGCTGCAATCGATTCCTCACTGATTTTGCCTGCTACCAAGCCAATCATGAAAACATGAACCATCACAGACACGCTGAAAGTCATTGAAAGGCCTGCTATGTCAATGCGTGATCCGCCAACACCTTCAGTGGCCATGCTTGCAGTCTTGGTCACAAATATGAGCGTCAAGAGAGTTGTAGAAACTAGCATGATAGCAGCGAAGTATGGGATCAAGAGGAACGGTCGAGAGTTACTCCTCTTCTCCCTCTCAACTTCCTGCGTCATGTTGTTGAAACGGGTCAACGATTCAATCATCGCAATAGTTCCACCGCCCACATCGATTCCTTCAACCAGCAGGAATATGACTAACTGAGAAAGCCAACTCTTAGTCCGCTTGATGAAATCCCCAAACACCTGTCTCAGCGGTATACCCCAAGAAAGCTGCGATGAAATTCTCTCCAAGTCCTTAGTGAACTCACCGTAATTCCTTCTAGACAGATTCTCAATGCACTTCTCAGGTGCCATACCTGTTTTTCTGATTTCGGTTAGGTCTCTGAGAAAACTGGCAATTCCCTTTTCAACTTCTGACTTCTTCTTGGCTAGTCGGCTGTGCACAATTGCAGCTGGCATTGTAGCTATGAACAAGCAGACTGCAAGAGCAGTGGGCAGATCAACAATGCTCTTAATCGCATCGAAAACTGGAATCTGAACCAAGCCGCCGAAACCTGTAAGCGAAAGAAAGAGCACTGCAGCAACTGCAGATGATATAGCAGCAACTTTGTAGGGACGGTATTCAGTTACGGGACTTTTCGGTTGCATGTCATGAGCCAAGTATATGAACACAAGAGAGAGCATTGGTGCGAACACATAAGTGTACAAGATCATGGTCGAGTACATCCCTACGCCCGTGCTGTAAATTGCATCAACACTGAACAGGATATAGAAGCATAGCGACATCAGAACCATGACAATGACGAAAGACTCAAGCAATGTGCCTAAACGTTCCGCTGCAGCCTTGATTCTCAGAGATCTCTGCTTAAAGATGTCATGAGTCTTGGATTCGAGGAAGTGACTTATGTCTCCCCCAGTTATGACTGTAGAGGCGTAACCCGCCATGAAGTCTCGATAAGTGTCTAACGGATGGTTCTTGGCACTATCTTCAAGCGCTGAAAGGGGGTCAACGCCGAAAATTTCAACATCACGCCTGATCTCCATGGCTTCACGCCTCGTAGCAGGCATCAAGTCGACGTTACACAATCGCTTAACGCTCATGTAAGGCGAGATGCCACCGGTAGCCATCACAGTAATGTATGCTGCCGTAAAGGGTATCTCCCGTTCCAATGAACTTGCCCTTTCACTTGCCTTCATTGAAGGCGTGATCATGAACACTATCATAACGAATACGGGCAGGGGAACTAAGAAGACAAGAAAAACCAGCTTGGTAAGATAGAGAATGACTAGAGCGAAGACAGTCACTGGAATAGTCAGCACTGCCGACATAAACATCAAAGTAACATAGGTTTCCGCGTAGATTTTCATTCCTGCTTTCTTAAGGTTACCCTTCAACTCGAAAATGTTGCTCAGAAATTTAGGGGCGATACCGCCGAATACGCGGTATGACCAACCTTCGAGGCTATTGAGCAACGGCAAATGCTTCCACCCTCTTCTCATAGAATTCGTCAGGTCTTGCATAATACTCGGCGATTATGGCCGCCACATCACGGTAACTTCGTATCTTATGCGCTCTCATCCATTTCAGAACATTCTTGCGTCTCTCCAGCTCATCCAAGACTTCCTGTTCAGTCTTGCCGTTCTTCTTCGCCATCGTAGGAATCACAACACCCTTATCGATTGTGGAAGCAAACTCGTCGTTCGCAGGATCCCAGTTAAAGGCCTTCTTGTATTTCTCATAGTCCGCTATTTCCTCAACGCCGGTCAGGCGTCGATAAGCTCTCATTTCGCCTGCTTTTGGCAGATGCACACGCTGGACAATGGCGATAACATTCATCAATGGAATGTAAGCCGGCGCAATATCCATAGGCTTCTGGGTTAACCTTTTGACCGCTGAATTCACACTTTCAGCGTGCATAGTGCACATGCCACCGTGACCTGTAGCCAAAGCCTGGAACAACACGTAAGCTTCGTTGCCACGAACCTCTCCTACGACCAGGTAGTCCGGACGATGCCTCATAGCTGCTTTCACTAGATCAAAGAGAGCAACTTCACCAGCGTGACTCTCGCCTAAACCATAGCTTTGACGAGCTATGAATGCAACCCAGTTCTCATGCGACAAGTTGAGCTCAGCTGTTTCCTCGATTGTCAGAATCTTGCTCCCTGGACGGATAAGACAGGCCAAAGCATTCAATGTTGTGGTCTTACCTGAACCCGTTCCACCCAATACCATGATGGACGCTCTGTTTTCCAAGCACAGCCAGAAATATGCTGCTACCTTCTCTGTGAGGGTGCCCAGATTAATTAAGTCAATGATCGAGTACGGATCTTCGCGGAACTTTCTAATCGTGAATGTTGTTCCGAACGGTGTGACCTCGCGTCTATAGCAGACTGCAAGTCTGTGTTTACCTGGCAATGAAGCGTCAACTATGGGGAAGGCAGAGCTTACGTGTTTGCCTGACATGTGGACTAATTTAACGATGAGGTTGTCGAGTTCTTCATCGTCTTTGAAGGACATGTTTGTTTCAAGGTTTTCAAACTTTCTGTGCCAAATATAGACTGGTTTGGTGACGCCGTCACAGGAAATATCCTCTATGCTTGGGTCACGCATAAGAGCATCAATGTGACTGAAGCCGACCAGGTCTCGTTCAGCGTGATAGATTATTTTAGACCAAGATACGTCAGGAAGCCAACCTAGACTGATACGGTACTTGTCCACAATCTTCTTGGCTTCGTTGTCGAAGAACTCTCTTGGATTTTTTATCTCTTCCCGCGGCGACTTGATCTCTGCGAGCAACACTTCAAGTATTTTGTTGTAGATCTCTCGTTCAAAAGTGTCCAGTTGCAGTTCGTCTAGAATGTACTTGTACTCGCCTGTTGCAGGATTCTGCACAATGACGGCGTGAGCAAATGGTTCATAGAGGCTGGTTCTTTCAACAACATTGTATCCACGCGGGATGGATAATGGCGGCGCAGGAGGAATGGCGTCGGTCTTTGGCTTCTTCCCTAGACCTATCTTTAATCCTTTAACGTGTACCATTGTAGTTCTCCTATACATGTAGTAGAGGGAGTTTCTCTTAAATCTTGCGTCTTACTACAACATACTCTAAAGCATGTACCAGCAAAGCTCAGACAATGCGTAAACGCTCGAACCAGTCAATTGATCCGTCAAACTATCCAGTTTCTTGAGATAATCGTTCAGAAGCATCACTTCCACCCATTACCGGATGGTGTAAAAACCGATTATGCAGTTTAATTTGCTCTAAGAATCGGCGAGACGCTGTTTGACTTTCAGTATTAAGAAAATTCTTTATATCTTCTGAGGTGTCGATGTCCAATGAAACTCTGGAGGAAGTATAGAGTTTTAAAACCACACTCTTTGCGGAAGCCTCCCAAACGTGTTTCATAAAGCTGTGCGGACCGAAACAGATGGGTATTAGGTTTGGTGGCCTTTGTAGAAGGGCGTTCGTTCCTCCATTCTGAGAGGAAGATATAACCACAGTAGGTTCTTCAGAACTCAGCTTAATTATTTGATTTATGTCTTCTGAAGCTATAAGTGGAACATCGGCTGGAAGAACCAAAACCGACTTTGCATCGTTGTGGATACACCATTCCGTGGCTTGCTCAATAGCCTGATTTAGTCCTTGCTGATTCTCTGAAAGATATTCGACCTTAAATTTGTTAGCCAGCGCTTGAACAGTTGAATCAGAACTTATCACACAAATCCGGTCAGCCATTGAGGATTTCAACGCTGTCAAAACGTCTTCAAGCATGGTCAACGTGAGGGTTCTGCATTCCTGTGGACTCAGAACGGCTGATAGTCTTGTCTTAGATTTCAGAAGTGATTTCACTGGAACCACTGCAAGAACTGACATCGACAACACTTCAGGCCTTCAGAGCAGACTCAAAACTAACTTGGCTAATTGAACCTTGTCTTGCAAGCTCTTCATGATAATATTTGTTATGATTACGGTTTGCCCTAACGTCTCAATCCGGGTTTTTTGAGCCTTATCCACAATATCAATGACAAAAGCATCTAGAAAATCTTTGTACAGGGCTGCGACGCCATATGCTGACACTTCTAGTCCCAAACCTTGCATGAGCTTGTCAGCTGGTCCCTTGATGGGTGCGCCTCCAACTATGGGGCTAATAGCAACAACCTTTGCTCCTGTTTCCTTAAGGGCATTTCTAATGCCCTTTACAGAGAGAATTGTGCCTATGCTTACGATAGGGTTGCTCGGACAGAGAATAATGGCATTCGAATTCAGAATCGAATCAATGACATGGGGAGCGGGGTTAGCCTTTTCAGCACCTTTAAACTTGATCTTGATCACCTTATCTTGAGCGCCTCTCTTGACGAGATACTCTTGGAAATGCATTGATCCTTTGTCTGTAATGACTGTCGTTTCAAAGCTCTCATTCGTCATCGGAAGCATTTCAACCACCAGTCCTAGCGATTGGCAAAGTCTTTTCGTGACCTCAGAAAGTTTCAGCCCGCTTTTCAAAAGGAAAGTTCTTTGAATATGAGTGGCTAAGTCTCTGTCACCAAGTTTAAACCATGTTTCATCACCATACCTTTGAAGCGCTTCTAAGCAATGAAATGTGTCTCCCTTTAGGCCCCAGCCTTTTTCCTCATCGACGACTCCAGCCAGCGTGTACATGACGATGTCTAAGTCAGGAGAAATGTGTAAACCAAAGAGCTCAATATCGTCACCCGTGTTGACGATTACCTTCAACTCCTCCTCTGGAACAAGCCTCACTAACCCTTGAAGGAATTTTGCAGCTCCAACCCCTCCTGCGAGTGCAGTTATCATTTTTCCACAACTCAAAGGACACGCATTAGCTTCTCAAAATAGGACACCCTCAGACAAATTATGCTTTATCCAATTAATGCTTGACGCTGTGTTCAAACTGGACGGAATAAAGCAGTTGAAACGACTGTTTCACTGAAGAAAAAACCGTCTAATCGATAATTATTGCTAAAGAGCAAAAATGAGTGAGGAATTGTCAGAAGATTTCTTTTTCGCCAAGTTTGCGCAGGGCTTTGCCTTTCAATCTTACAGTGGGTATCATGGTTTTTTCAGGTTCAGTTTCAACGGTCTTTCTCTTGACGCTTTCGCCGCACACGCCTTGAGGCAGAAGCCGTCGCTTAGCACACGTGGCAAAGTTGCAGCTGGCTACATCGCAGTTGTCTTCTGTCCATCTGCACCAGAGCGTGTCGCTGCGAAACATCATGGCGTTTTTGCCGCATCTAAACAAATTGCACTTTGGAGAACAATGTTGAACTCCAGCCAAAAGTGACTCCACCTGCTTCGAAAACAAACTCACATTTTCAAGTGTTGTTTCTGACTGTTCCTTGACAATTATGGCTACAGCTAAGTGGATAATAAAGCTTTCTTGAAAGTCACCGCTTAGGCTTTCTGCGAAAGACCCTCGAAACACGCTTCCTAGCCAAAACCAAAGCAACAATAATCAAAACTAGTATGGAAAAGACAACTAGCGCGAATGCACCTGCCGCGATTGGATAGCCTATCAAGGCAACGTACTCAGCCACTATGAAAGCCACTTCCTCTGAGCCTGCGCCTAAGAACTGCTTTTTGACTGCCACAAGGTTTCCAGCTATGTAAACTGATACTCGAAAGTCCCCGCCCACAACAAGACCAAACTGAGCTAACCCGCTACCGCTCGTGGGCTGGCTCGAGACAAAGATGAAGCCCTGACTGGTCTGACGTTCAATCTTCACTTCAGCGTTTGCTATGGGATGACCAAAATAATCGAAGACAAAAACATTCACCTCAATAAACAGAGTCTTAAGGTTAAAAGTGAATACTAAAGGCTTGTCCAAGTCTACTACAGCCTCTGAGACAAAATCCTCGCCTCTGTAAGCTCTAAGAATATATCTTCCAAACGGCAGCGAAAAGAAAGCATAGCCGCTTAGATCAGTCTCATTAGAAGCAATAGGCACTCCAACGCCTGAAGCCCACTCGTAAGCTCTGATATTGATTTCGGTGGCGTTGCGATTCTTTGAGTCCAAAGCGTGAACACTCAACAGGCAATTTGGCAAAGTCAAAGGCAGACTTACCCAGCCAGATGCAGGCAGAGGCTCTACGAATACGGTTGTGGTGTTGAACAGCATTCCGTAGCGTCTGGCTTCCACCGTGTAAGTTACGTTTGTGAAGAGATTCCTCAATACCGCAATTCCAGTTGCGTTTGTTCGTCCTGCCGCTACCGCCGTTGCTTTGCTTTTGTCACGTGCGGTGTAACTGCAATTTGAGGCAATGTCGATTAGCGGAATCCTTTCGCCTTCCACAGTTTCAACGGTGGCTATTAGGTTGAGCAATCGAAGTTTCATAGAGAACTTTGTGTCTTCTGTTATTGTTTGATTTGAGGGCACGCACGACTCAGCGTTCTTGAAGAAAGCCTTGAAAGTGTAGTTCCAAGTGTCAAGATTGAATCTTATCCAACCAGTTGAGTTTGTGCTTCCCTGCGTCAAAACAGAAGTTGGAGCAGAGGCGTTATAAACTTCGATTAATGCGCCTTCAACTGGCTCATCAGCTAGATTTATAGCTTGAACTAGGCACACAGCGCCTGTGATGTTGAAGTTCTGAGTATCGCTCGGCGCTTTAACCGTGCCACTGGAAGTTGTGTTTGTTAGTGTGACGCTGTATGTTCCAGGAGTAGCATTCAAGGGAACAGTCCAAGACAGCTTAACCAGGCCTGCTGAGCTCGCGGTAGAGTTCTGCGGAAAACCTTCAACAGAAGACCCGCCAGTTCTGATATCCACTTTCACTATTTCAGAAGACGTGTACCCAGCAGCTTGAATCAAAACTGGCTCTTTCCTTCGATACTCGGTTTTGTCAGTTAGGCCAACGAAGAACTCACCCCGATCAGCCGTAACGTTTGAAGACACGATATATGTTCCAGTGAGGTTCGTATGCGCGTCGAAGTCGGTTGGGTAGACCGTGGTTCCACTGCCCGAACCCGTTGTAGTCGTGTTTGATAACGGCACATTTTTTGAATGAGCTTGGTCGGCTGGGTTCTTCACAGTAATATTCGCGATGTATACCGTGTTTGGAAGCCCACCTGTAACGCTGACCTTTATGCTTGTTTTGTTGCTTTCTTGAAGCTGCTTTGGTGGTGGTGGAGTCACTACTTGCATCTCAAACTTCGTAAAAAGCGTAAAATTCGTTGCTGCTACCACGGCGTCAAGAGCCTCATCGATTAACTCAACAGTAACATTGCGCCCAGAAGGATAAGGAGCGCCCACAGTTGAAGGAACCTCAAAGGATTTAGTGACGTCGTTGCCGATGGCCAACCCAGTGAAATTTAGCGCTTGATTCCACCTCACCGTAAAGCCTCCATCCGTGGTATTAATTGCTCCAGTCACCGTGGCTTGATCTCCGACAACTCCATATCCTGGAGTAATCGAAACCCAAGGAGTGATAGCCATCACGCTTGGTGCGGTCAATAACTCAACGAAAGAGAACAATGTCACAACAACTAGAGTTACTGCAATCTTCCTCAGAGCTTTCTTGTTCATGGCAATGCTTCCAAAGGTGATTTGCTTTATGCAGTGGACACTACAAGTCCAAAGTTGTGAATCACCTTTCCGCAGTGCATATTTTAAACTTTGCCGTTTAACAGAGCGCCTAAATGCCAAAACCTTAGTAAATAGTCCCACATATCAGCCTCAAGAGAACGGTTATGTGAATGTTGTAGAGAAGGCGGAACCAATCAGCCACAGTTACATGATTGTTGCTGGCACAAGGCCAGAAATCATCAAAATGGCGCCTCTTATCCGCGCAATGCGCGAAAGGTCTATGCCTTACGTTTTCGTTCACTGCGGGCAACACTACGACTACAAAATGTCCCAGCAATTCATCGAGGAGCTGGAGCTTCCGCCGCCGAATTATGGCTTCAAGGTTAAAGCCTTCTCGCCAGGGTCACAGACTGGGCGCATCCTCACACTAATCGAAAGTGTCGTCAAGAAAACAAAACCGCGAACGGTCTTGGTAGAAGGAGACACCAACGGAGTGCTAGCCTCAGCTCTGGCGGCAGTTAAGCTCAACGTGGCTGTCGGTCACGTGGAAGCAGGGCTTAGAAGCTTCGACCTGCGCATGCCTGAGGAACACAACCGTCGCCTAACCGATCATATTTCAAAATACTTGTTTGCACCAACGGAAACGGCGAGGAAAAACCTTGAAAAGGAGGCAGTCTGGGGAAGCATCTATGTAACAGGAAACACCGTCATCGACGCAGTTATACAGCACATGCCTCTAGCCAAAAAAAGGTCAAGCATCGCGGGCAAAATTCGATTCAAGCGGTTTGCTCTAGCTACAGAGCACAGAGCAGAAAACGTCGACGATCCCACTGTGCTCAAAGAGCTTGTTGAAGCTTTCGCCGAGGCGCCGATCCCTGTGGTATATCCTGTTCATCCGAGAACGAGGAAACGATTAAGTCAACAAAGAATGTTGAAAAAGCTAGCCAACTCAGAGAATGTTCAGCTTCTTCCGCCGCTGGGGTACTTTGACTTTCTGGTGCTCATGAGAAGGTGTGAAATGATAATCACTGATTCTGGCGGGATACAAGAAGAAGCAACTGCTCCATCTATTCGGAAACCAGTGCTAGTGACCAGACTGTCTACGGAAAGACCTGAGGCAGTAGAGGCAGGCTTTGCCCGCGTGGTAGGCATAGAAAAGCAGAGGATTCTGGCAGCGATGGAAAAGACACTCAGGGAAAAAGATGAGCTGCCAAGAATGTCTCCCTATGGAGATGGGACGGCAGCTAGGAAGATTGCTCAAGTTCTAACGCATGGAGTTATGTGATAACAGCGCTGCGTGAAAATCATAAGAACAACAAGAAAGAAACTGCCCTATAGGAATAATTTTGTCTTGAACAATGGAACTTGCAAGGATGGCAAAATTCGCAGACTCTCCTCAGCTAGTTGCCAACATGCTTTCTGTGAAACGTGTTTTCTAACAAAGCTTTTGTGGCAAGCCGTATCGCCTGACTGCTGCTGTGATGTGGATTCCATTCAGCATCCAGCAACTTTTTTACAGATAGTTGCATGTTCTTCACATCTCCTCGCCAACCTCTGCCTCCGTCAACTCCGCC
>Ga0315308_1001818_pt1 | contig 12138 bp, 14 predicted proteins | sample TDP3_MG_FD_203078 | JGI IMG/M metagenome (GOLD analysis project Ga0315308, IMG submission 203078) | Freshwater sediment microbial communities from Lake Towuti, South Sulawesi, Indonesia - TDP3 | ecosystem: Environmental > Aquatic > Freshwater > Lake > Sediment | place: Indonesia: South Sulawesi... | reverse complement strand
CACGTCGCCCATTATCGCGCTCAGCACAGTCAAGGCAAATGACAAGCGGAAGAAGAATGGAGTGTCGTTGAGACCTTTGGCTATGGTCTGGCTGGGTTCACTTCTGGCCCTTGGTATGTCATACGTGTTCCTCTACTTCGGTCAGACAAGCATCGCAGAGTTCGTTGCGATGGTTTCAACGGGGACATTGGTTTTGAGCACGATGATTATCTCCCCTCTACTTCTGTTGAAACTGATTCGAAGATTGCTGTCGTGAACCCGTTCTCCTTGAGAAAATCCAATTAAACGATCGGAGCGACGCATACCGAAGTGATAGTCTGCTAGTCAGACGTTTTCGCCAACAAGAGTGACCCGTGGCCTTTCTCGGAGTGAGCCAGCTTTCACAAAGCGGTATCTCGCCCAAGAAGGCCAGCTCTCCGACCTAGGCGGCTCAAAGGCTACCTTCAGATTCAATCCGATCCTGAGATCTTTCAGATCGGCTCTGATCATCCCTGGGAGCTTGGCACCCTCAGTGAGTTCGACTATGCCGACCGCATAGGGTACAGATGACTGAAAGGCTGGCGCAGCCACGTGCACGACTGAGTATGTCAGAAGCTTTCCGATTCCTTTCAACTCTTCCCATCGCATATCTGTTGAGCCACATTTCGGGCAGAGAGTTCTGGGCGGAACTAGAATCGTTCTACACGATTTGCATCTTGCGCCCATAAGCTTCTTCTGGGCGCAGAATCTGTAGAAACTTTCAAGAGTCATAGACGATTCCGAGTCCATGTTAATCTCGCCTTCTAAAGATGTGAACTACTCCAGTTGACCCTGAGCCACCAATATTGTGAGTCAAGCCTATGCTCGCATCCTCGACCTGCCGCTGTCCAGCCTGCCCGGTCAATTGAAGGTAGATCTCGCATGCTTGAGCGGCCCCCGTCGCTCCTACAGGATGCCCCTTTGCCTTAAGACCGCCACTCGTGTTAACCGGAATTCTTTCGCCTAGGCGTGTTTTCCCTCCTTCAATGAATCTTCCTCCTTCCCCGGGCGCACAGAATCCCAGATCCTCATACGCAACTATCTCCGCAATCGTAAAGCAGTCATGTACTTCCGCAACATCTATGTCGCTGGGCCTTTTGTTTGCCATCTCATAGGCTTGTTTGGCGGCCAGTCGAGCAACCTCCATGAAGGTTATGTCGTCTCTCTCATAGAGCCCTATAGTCTCACTAGCCTGCCCCGTGCCTACAATATCTATAGGCGTGTCAGTGAAACGCTTAGCAAGATCGGGCTTAGTGATGACGAGGCAGCTCGCTCCATCACTGATCAGAGAGCAGTCAAGTAGCTTCAGGGGCCACGCTATTGGTCTCGACTCCATCACCTGCTTGACCGTGATCTCACGCCGCATTTGTGCCTTAGGGTTGAGGCATCCATGATGATGATTCTTCACTGCAACCATCGCCATCTGCTCCTCAGTCGTCCCGTACTTGTGCATGTGGGCGGTAGCTATCAACCCGAACATCGCAGGAAACGTTATGCCGTGCCACTGCTCCATCGGAAAATCTGAAGCCATAGCCAAGTACTCAGTTGCGTCCGAGGTCGCCCGATGGGTCATCTTCTCCACACCTCCCGCTGCCACGACATCATACATTCCCGAGGCGACTGCGAAGATGGCACATCTCAAGGCTGCACCTGACGAGGCACACGCCGCCTCGATCCTTGTCGCGGGAATCGGCAGAAGCCCCGCCCAATCTGTTAATGAGGGCGCAACATGCGTTTGGTGTTCAAATGACTCAGACATCTGCCCAACGAATAGCGCCTTGACATCTCTCTTAGGATCAAAGTTCGAGCAGCCGCCAAAGGCTTCTCTCGCAGCCTCCAGAAAGATCTCTCTTGAGTACTTCTCCTCCAGTTTGCCAAATCTTGAAAGGCCTGCCCCAACTATCGAGGCGAGAGGTCTCCCCTTCACATTCTACCACCTGAGTTGTTCGACAGCATGGATTGAACGTATAATTCTTTCACCAACACACTTGGCACCTGCCCTAACCGGTTCATGCTCAGCCCTGCATCAAGCGTGTTGTGACTGTCGATCGTCTTAAATTGGAAAAACGGGATTACCTCAAATTCCAATCCGTAGGTGAGTGAATGACTGCCAAGGTCGCAGTGATCGGTGTTGGAATGACACAGCTCAGATCGGTCACGCCCGACTTGTCATATAATGAGATGATATTTGAGGCCGCCGTCAAGGCGTACAACGACGCAGGAGTAGATCCTCGCAAAGATGTGCAGAGCTTCGTCTGCTCATCGGAAGACTTCTGGGAAGGAACAAGCATCTTCGACGAATACGTGCCAGATCAGATCGGAGGATCTCTAAAGCCCGTCTGCACGATATCCGGAGACGGGCTCTACAGCCTGGCAACGGCCTACATGCAGATCTCATCTGGGCTGATCGATGTTGCAGCGGTGGAAGCCCATAGCAAAGCGTCGGAGATAGCCTCGATCCGGAGCATAATGAGCTTGGCGCTAGATCCAATATATGTGAGGCCTTTGGCTGCAGATCCATATTTCGTCGCGGGACTCGAAATGGCACGATACTTGCATGAGAGCGGCAATACGCGAGAGCAATGCGCGAAAGTGGTAGAGAAGAATCGGAGAAATGCACTGAGAAACCCTTACGCAGCATACCCCTCAAAGACGACAGCGCAAGAAGCACTGACTTCCGAGGCTGTCTGCCACCCACTAGGCAAGATGGATATTGCCGAACCGGCAGACGGCGCCGCCGTGGTAGTACTCGCCTCAGGGAGGAGAGCCAAAGAGTTCTGTGACAATCCAGTCTGGATCCTCGGACTGGGCTGGTGCTCAGATACTCCTTGCCTAGAAGCAAGGGAGTGGGGAGAAGCCGTGTATGCGAAGATCGCTTCAGAAAAAGCGTTCAGAATGGCTAAGAATGTTCGCCCAAAGGACATAGATCTACTCGAAATCGACGACTCACTCTCCTACAAGGAGCTTCAGCATCTTGAGGCAATGGGATTCTGCAAGAAAGGCGAGGCAGGCGCTCTCACAGAGAAGGGGGGAACCGCCCCTGAGGGCGAGATCCCGGTGAACGCTTCGGGAGGAAGCCTCGGGATGGGATATACGTTTGAGATGGCTGGCCTGCAAAGACTCAGTGAAATGGTTCTGCAACTGCGAAACCAGGCCGGTGAGCACCAAGTGAAGAACGTACGAACAGGACTTGTCCAATGTTGGAGAGGAATCCCAACCGCGAGCGGCGCAGCCATGATACTGATCTCGGAAAGGAGCTGATTGACTTGTTCATAAAGAAAAGAGTCGCAGTCGTCGGCGCCGGAATGACCAAGTTCATGCGCAGAGCACAGGAAACGGGAAAGGAGCTGGCATACGAGGCAGCAAGAATGGCCCTCGACTCCTGTGGTCTAAGAATAGAAGACATCGAATGCGTCACAATGGGATCAGCACCTGACGCATTCGACGGCGTCCACATGAAAGGAGAATATCTCATCGACGGAGCAGGAGCATGGCGAAAGCCATACATGCGCAACTATGTTGGCGGAGGAACCGGAGTATTCGCGCCAATTCACGGATGGCAACACGTCGCCTCAGGACTCTTCGATACCTGCCTTGTCGTCTGTGAGGAGAAGATGTCGAGTTGCCGCCCACATCCACAGGCTGCCTTTCTAACAATCTTCGACAACCTTACTGAACGCCCCCTCGGCCCGAACTTGGTCTGGATCTTCGCACTTGAGATGCACAGGTACATGCATGTGCACAATATACCGAAGGAGAAGATAGCCGTCGTTTCAGTCAAGAACAAGAAGAACGCTATGGATCACCCCTGTGCCCAGCTGCCGCAGAAGATAACTGTGGAGGATGTCCTCAACTCAGAGACTCTCGTCTGGCCTGTTCAACGGCTAGACATCAGCCCCACCAGCGATGGGGCCGCAGCCATTGTCTTGGCTTCAGAGGACGTAGCAAGAAAGATCACAGATTCCCCAATCTGGATCGACGGTGTCGGATGGAATCTTGACACAGCCTATTGGACGAACAGAGACCTATACTATCCTCAATACGTAGAGAACGCGGCCAGGATGGCTTACCAGATGGCCGGAATCAAGAACCCGAGAGAGGAGATAGACTTCGCAGAGCCCTACGACCCGTTCGACTACAAGGAACTTCATCATATGGAGGGACTCATGCTATGCAAGAAGGGAGAAGCCCCTAATCTTGCTTGGGAAGGAGTAACCCAACGAGACGGAAGACTACCGATATGTCCGTCAGGAGGGCTGCTCGGCGTCGGGAACCCAATCGCTGCGGCAGGATTGATGAAGATCTGCGAGCTCTTCTGGCAGCTCAGGCGAGAGGCTGGCAAAAGGCAAGTTCCAGGAGATCCTAGAACCGCTGTGGCCCAAGCCTGGGGCGATCTTATGCAAGTGGGAACAGTCGTTGTGATGCGAGCCTAGATAGGTGAAAGAGATGAGTGTGAGAATCAAGGGATATGCAGGAACGCCCCTTAGAGAAGAGGATTTGAAGCAAGGCAAAGTTCTGCTAGTGAGCTACTGGCCGAAAGCCAAGTACGTCTGGTCGGCAGGCATTGCGATTGGAAGATACCTCACCGAGCTGAAGAACGGTAGAATACTGGGAAGGCAATGCAACAAGTGCGGCCGCATAGTGGTTCCTCCTCGCATGTTCTGTGAGTGGTGCTTCAGACCCAACGATCGCTGGGTCATTCTCAAGGATACCGGCGTCGTCAACACGTTCTCAGTAAGTCACATCACAGCCGATGCAACAAGAATCAAGGAACCGCTCATACCAGCAGTAATCCAAATTGACGGGACGACGGATGCCGGTATCTTGCACTTGGTCGGAGAGACCGATCCCAAGGACGTTAGATTCGGGACGAAAGTGCAGGCACTATGGAAACCTCCTGAAGAAAGGACAGGCTCAGTCACAGACATCAAATACTTCAGACCAATTGGAAGGTGAACAGTGATGGACTTAACAGAGAGGATTCGATCTCCAAGGGATATGATACACGTAGAGGGAGAGATGCCTGTCAATTATCTGTACACCGCTGGAGTCGCTGGAGAGAGGTTCCTCAGAGAAATCAAAGAGAACGCAAAGATTCTTGGCATCAAATGCCGAAGATGCAATGCGGTACACGTTCCACCCAAGATCTACTGTGAGCGATGTTTCGAAAGGCTCGATGAATGGGTAGAGCTGACTGGTGAAGGACAGGTCGAGGCATTCACAACATGCCATTTCGACCCTGACGGAAGCAGACTGGCTGAACCAGAGATTCTTGCTGCGATAAGACTCAGAGGCGCAAATGAGAGCATTGTTCACCGAATCAAGGAAGCGCCCGCCGAAGGCGTGCACATTGGCATGAATGTGAAAGCCGTCTTCAGAGAGAAAAAGGACCGAGTAGGGTCAGTTCTGGACATCGACCACTTCAAGCCTTGCGCACCGTAGAGGCTGGAACGGTCCCAACGAGAATCAATGACAAACAACCTGCAGTGGGTCCATTTCGATTCTTTCTTGCCGAAATACCTATAAAATGAGTCATTTCTCCGACAGGAAACGAGAGGAGAGCTCTAACAGAACGACGCCTCCGTGCAAGGTTGCCGCCAAACGAAATGTGAACCTGTTCCTTGAGTTGCGGAACTCTAGAGGAAGGTTCAAGGCCTGTTCCTGTGTAATGCCTCAGGCAATCATGAGCTTGGTTGAACACTGCTTGAGAGACGCATTCGAGGCCAAAGGAAACCCAAAACTTATCTATCTTCTGCAAACATCTTATAGTGTCCACTCGAAGGTGTGAGATTTTGCCCAAGAAAGCAAAGAAGAAGCCAAAGAAAAAAGCAAAGAAGGCAAAGCGAAAGTCAAGACCGAAGCCCAAGAAGGCGCCGCCCCCGGTGCCGCCTCCTGAGGAGGCGCTGCCACCGACCCCGCCCCTTGAAGCCATAACTGGAGTTCAACCGCCAGTCGTCTAGGCATCTGCGCGCTGCAAGAGGTTTGCCTTCTTTCTTTTCTTCTTTTTGCTAGTGTCAACTCAGTCGCCTGTTATCAATCAAACAGAGAAGATGCTTAAATTGCCCTGGCCAAGCTATCTCTGATGATCACATTGGAAGACGACCGAATCGGCGAGATCAGAAGATACCTAGACGCGACCTTGGAGGAATTTCAGAGTCTAGTAGAAAAGGCCGGGGGATTCGACGACACTAGGACAGGAAGCGGATGGCATCCGGCCAGCGTCAAGGAGACTCTCACCACTGTGGCACCTCAACGATCCTCAGAAATCTTGGAAAAGGTCAAATCACTCAGATGGCGAGCACTTGGAATGGCCTTGAGCAATTTCCCAAAGGCCAGGACATTTAAGATCGAGTTTGAGCAACCCACTCTCCACTATCGGCCTTACTGGATAGCCAAGGCCTATCATGAATGCTTCTTCTTCAGAGGGGCGTCCTATCGAGTCCGTACAGGGGATGATGTGGTAGCAGTTGAGGTAGATGGAAAACTTCGAAACCTGATTCTTCGTGATCCCAGAGGTTCATCACTATTGGGAGAGTTCAAGAGGAGGCTTGAAAAGGCCACTGGGCTAGTGTCTACCGGTCCAAGATTCTTCATCCTTGATGAGGTCACTGAGCTAGCAAGAAAGTACAAAGAGACATCGCTCTACTTGGATGCCCACGGGAGGCACGACCGTCAGCTTGAACGTTTTGTCCGTCGCAAGCCTCCGTTACAGCCGATCTCAAGCGTCGAGCAGCTTCAGAGGGCCAGTGAATCCGCTGAAATTATGCCGTTGCACGAAACCAAAGATTCAGTGATAAGAAGGCTTACTGAGGCCGTAGTGGAACCACCCAAGACATTCACAAGAATTCTGAGCAATAGGTTCGAAGTGACGGATCTAGTCTTGCTATACCTACCGGTCTATGAGGTCAAATATCAATACGCCAAGAAGCAGGGTATCGCGCACGTTAATGCTTCCACAGGCGAGCTACTTTCCTAACGAACTAAAGCTCCTCTCCGAAGCGCTCATGGCTATTCGTGATTCCTACCATATATGGTCCAGACGCCTTCTGCCTTCTTCCGCAGGCCTCGGTCCCGCGGCCTATCTCTTTCTGGATGCAGTCTGTCTTCTTCAAGTTCGCACCGCTATCAATCAATTTGTGCTCCCGCCGTTCCGTTGCTCCGTCTCAGTCTTTAGGTGTGATCCGTTGGTGTTCCACAATGGGAACATTAATATACCACAAGTCTACAGAATGACCAGAGGGAGATCAGCGTGTCAGTCACAGAGGATGTATCAACATTCCTGAAGACTCTTACAAAACCTCCACAGCTCAAAGTCCTGACATCTCTTGCTGAGAAACCAGCACAAGAGTTCACTAAGACAGAGATCGCAACGAGGTCAGGGATAGGCAGAACCACCCTCTACCGAATCTGGGAGGACCTTGAGAAGATGAAGGCGATAAGCGCCTCCCGCCAAGTGGGGGCTGTCACACTTTACCGCCTCAACACAACCAGTCCCATCGTGCAGTCACTTCTCTCGGTGAGAGAGAGGCTCGCAAAGATCCAAGTTGCCGTGGAAAGGATCGAAGAGCTTCAGAAGATGGAGAAGACCACAAAGGAGCGGCTTCGAGACCAGATCCCTCCGGGGCCATCCCTATTGCTAAAGTTCTTGGACATGAATGCCTCAAGCCCCGAAGAGGCTGTTTCAGAGAAGGCTTTGGGACTGAAGGAGCATGAGACAAGCATTCTCTCAAACTTGGTGGAGTCCGGCCTCGTTGAAAGGAGTAACGGAACATACAGCCTCACGTCGCTAGGGAAGATGGCCGCCGAAGGTGCCGCAAAATTGTGGCGCCGCGAATCAAAAGAATCAATAGATGAAGTCGTCTCCTCCCTGAAAGTTGCCCTTGGGATCGTTTCTCAGGAGATGGGGAAGATCAATCGCGAGCTTTCTCGCGAAAAACATCGTTCAGGCGGAGTGCGGTGACCTAGATGCAAAGATACGGATTGAGGGAAAGTTTCCCAATCAGAGACAGAACACTCGTCACATTGAAGACTGAAGTTGTCAAACTCTTCAACCTGTTGACAATCGTGAAGGATGCGATAGGAAACCTAAGAGAATTCGACGAGATCAAGCAACTACCTATTGCAAGACTCGAAGAAGCTCACAGGACTTTGAAGAGTTTTGTCGAGCAATACGAGAAGAGAAAGCAACCAAGTCAAGTAACCGGCTAGATCCCCCTCCTCTTTTTCTGAGGTTCGGAAAGATTTGTTCTCACGGATTGACCGTTCAATGTCAAAACACATAATAGGCCAAAAGGCCCGAATGAAAACTGCGAGTGGCTTTGCCTTTCACCCAAAGGGCCTTCATCATAGCTGCAATCATCCTGTCAACTGGGACGATCTGCCGCCTCGACGTTTTCCCTGCATCTTCAGCCCCTCGACCTGTAATTGACACCGATAGCCCTGTGTACTCCCATCTAGCTAGGGAGGTTCTGATAAGCGGCTATGGTCTCCAAGCGTCTCTCACCTATTTTCTTTGGTTGCAGAAGCCCGGACTGCAGAACGCCTCGTACACAGGTATCTCGTTCGTGGCCACAACAACCGGAGGCGTCCCCTATCCAAATGTGAACATCGCTCTGGGCATACCGCCTGCTCTAGGAACATATGAGCTAGCGATTTCCACTTCGTCAACGTTCGATAGCGCTAGTGCTAGATGCCACTTTGGAGTCGTTGGCCCCGCTAGGGCATTGTACCAAAGAAGGGAAACCGCAAATTTCGCTGGAGGGGGAGTGCTTCCAGGATCGACGGTCAGGATTGACATTCGAAATCCAATGGACGTACTTGTGAGCAATATGACCGCCATAGCAAATGACGCCGGCGAGTTCAAACACACTTGGCCGATACCGAACAACGTCCAAGTTGGGACATGGGCGATATCTGTCGGAGGAATCGGCACGTATGACAACAGCTTCGAGAGGCATCGTGCTGAGGGCCAATTTGGCATCGTCGAGGCGTCTTTGAAACTGTCCATACATCAACAGCCTCTGTCACTGTATCAGCGTACAGAGGCCGCAAGGATCGCTTTCATTGTCAAGTATCCAGATCAGTCTCCCGTAACAACGATCAAGCCCGGCTTGAAACCTGTCTCCATCTCTCGCATGGGCATAAAGGCTCAGTCACTTCCACTAGTTCTTACTGACGCGATGAACGGAATATGGACAACAGAATACACTATCCCCAAGAACGAAACCCTAGGAAAGGACTTCACGTTCACGGTGTCTGCTGACTCGTTCGACGACGGATTTGGAAACAAAGCCCCTTCATCGATGCTTGTTTCTCCACAGTTTGAGGTGGCTTCTGCTCAATTGACAATATCCATCCTATCCCCCAAGCACACATATGAGATACTCTTTGATTCAATTGGTCTGAATGTAACCGTCAAATATCCTGACGGATCGGATCTGGTAGACGGCAAAGCCTCAGCAATCTTCGAAAGTGGGACTTTGAGAGATGTGCGACCACTGCTATTCCACGAAAGATCTCGCTCTTGGATTCTAACATATCATCTCGCGATCACGGAGATACAACGGATCGGAACATGGAAGATGACGCTCACAGCGGAAGATGCCTATGGAAACAGAAGTGTGATCTCCTTAGAGATAGGGGTACGAGCGTTTTGGCTGTTCGTCGTGGTGACTACATCGAGTGTCCTTGCAGTAGTCCTTGTGAAGTGGGTAAGCGAAGAAACAGGTCTTCGAAGACTTCTGAAAAGAATGAAGGTTAGGGGCAAGGTTTCGTGAGGTCTCAATTCACCCTGCACTCTCGATGATGGAATATCCTTGCGGGACATCCGTTCGTGTGAATCGCTTCTATCTCAGATAGTTTTTTAGCCTCTTTTGCCGAAGGGTTGCTAGTTACTTCCGGAGGACCAAACGTGCCAGATCTAGGAGAACTCGAAGAGACAAGAGAGAAGTCAGGACAGTGGGAGAGGACCACCCTCAAAAGACACCTTGAGAGTAGGCCAGAGAGAAAGCCTGAATTCACAACTAATTCCGGTTTCCGAGTGAAGAGGCTCTATACTCCCACCGATCTCTCAAATCTGGAGCTCTCTGAAGATGTCGGTTGTCCAGGGGAATATCCATACACAAGAGGGATACATCCCACGATGTATCGTGGCCGGCTCTGGACCATGCGCGAGTTCTCCGGATTCGGAACGGCCGAGGAAACCAACCGTCGCTTCAAGTATCTTCTCTCCGAGGGCGAAACCGGCCTAAGCGTTGCCTTCGACTACCCCACAATCATGGGCTACGACTCTGACGATCCCATGGCCAGAGGCGAGGTCGGTAGATGTGGCGTGGCAGTGTCATCGCTTGCAGACATGGAGACTCTGTTCGAAGGAATCCCGCTCGAAAAGGTGAGCACCTCAATGACGATCAACGGCCCCGCAGCAATGCTTCTTACCATGTACGTTGCCGTGGGCCAGAAGCAGGGAGTTTCGCCCGAAATGCTCTCTGGCACGACGCAGAATGATATGCTCAAAGAATTCTTCGCACAGAAACTCTGCATCTTTCCGCCACAACCGTCTGTGAAGCTCGTTATCGATATCATCGAGTACTGTGCCGAGAATCTTCCAAAATGGAATCCGATTAGCGTCAGTGGGTACCACATAAGAGAGGCCGGTGCCAACGCTGTCCAAGAACTGGCATTTACTCTGGCAGATGGCCTAGCTTACACACAGGAGGCCTTGGATAGAGGACTAGATGTTGACAAGTTCGCACCAAGGCTTTCCTTCTTTTTTGCAGCGCACAACGATCTGTTCGAGGAGGTCGCGAAGTTCCGCGCGGCGAGGAGGATCTGGGCTCGGTTCATGAGGGAGAGGTTCAAGGCAAAGAGCAATCGATCCATGTGGATGAGGATGCACGTTCAGACCTCTGGCTGCACATTGACAGCTCAGCAACCTACAAACAACATTGTCAGAGTCGCGATCCAAGCACTCGCCGCGGTGCTAGGCGGCACACAGTCACTGCACACGAACTCATATGATGAAGCCTTGGCATTGCCTTCTGAGGAGGCCGTCAGGATTGCTCTCAGGACACAGCAGATCATCGCACATGAGAGCGGCGTAAGTAGTACGGTCGACCCATTGGGAGGATCGTTCTATCTTGAGGCTTTGACCAAGCAGATGGAAGAGGAAGCTCTAAGGTACATAGACAGGATAGAGGCGATGGGAGGAATATTCCAAGCAATTGAGAAAGGCTTTCTCCAAAAGGAGATCGCCAACAGCGCCTACAAGCACCAACTGGAAATAGAGAAGAAAGAGAGGATCGTGGTTGGCCTAAATGAATACGCAGGAAATGAGACTAGCAGTATTCCACTGCTAAGAATAGATCCTGAAGTAGAAGAAGTCCAGCTAAGAGGACTAAGAAGATTGAAGGAGAGCAGGAACCAAGACCTCGTCTCGAGAAGACTCGAAGAACTCCGACAAGCCACCGAGAAAGATCAGAATCTTATGCCTCGCATTCTTGACTGTGTGAAGGCCTACTGCACACTCGGAGAGATTTGCGGAGTCCTTCGCGAAGCGTATGGGCAGTATCAGGAGTTAACCGTATTTTGAGCGAGACGACCCTGAAGGTTCGAACTACAGGAGCAGAACGAAGGATCAGGGCACTGGTCGCGAAGCCAGGACTGAACAGCCACGACAGAGGAGCGAAAGTCATCGCCAGAGCTCTCCGAGACGCCGGGATGGAAGTCATCTACACTGGTCTAAGACAAACCTCCGAGCAAATAGTCGAGGCAGCCATGCAGGAGGATGTGGACGTTCTATGCCTGAGCATACTCTCCGGTGCCCACATGACTCTTTTGCCTGAGATAGTCGATCTCATGAAGCGAAGGAATCTGGACGATGTCCTCGTGATCGCCGGAGGAATAATCCCTGACGAAGACATCCCGAAACTGAAGGAGATAGGAATTGCAGAAGTATTCGGTCCAGGAACCCCAACTCATGTCACAATTGACTACATCAAGAGCAATTTGAGAAGGAAGCTCTAAGCCATTCGTGAAGTGTCTGGGCATGACACTTTCAGCAAGGGATCTAGTGCAAGGCGTCTTGAAGCGAGACAGAAGATCAGTCGCTCGGCTGATGAC
>Ga0315308_1001817_pt1 | contig 12138 bp, 11 predicted proteins | sample TDP3_MG_FD_203078 | JGI IMG/M metagenome (GOLD analysis project Ga0315308, IMG submission 203078) | Freshwater sediment microbial communities from Lake Towuti, South Sulawesi, Indonesia - TDP3 | ecosystem: Environmental > Aquatic > Freshwater > Lake > Sediment | place: Indonesia: South Sulawesi... | reverse complement strand
TCTCGCCAAAGCATGGATTGTGTCTCTTTGGAAAGATCCAGAGGTGAAACGGAGACAGGGCAGCAAATGGAATAAAGGCGAGGAAGTTGCTTGTTTCTATAACACCGCAAAAGTACCCTCCACAATAGAAGCTGTTTAATTATTTGACAAGCTTCACAGCTCTTGACACTAACTGAAGAAGTGGTACAAATAACGAGGGCTGGTTACTCCTGAAATCAATCGGGCTGAGTTAATCTAACTTTTTGGTGCTTGTTAATCTACGAGAAAGGCATGCAGGACAGTTACAATCAAATCGTTCGGGTTCTCGATGAATAAGACCATGAATTTTGTCACCCTCCCTTTCGAATCTGTTTACAATAATATCGAAATATCTTTTATCTTTGGATTCATAATATCTGAACACAGAATATGCAATACAATCAGCAAGCTGAACTAAACGGCTTGCTTTGAATCAATAAATAATGGTGCTTCAGGAATATTCCTTGTTACACCCCATCGAGTTCCAATGGTTCTAAACTTTTTGGCAAGAGATTGCAAACTGGTTTCATATGAGCTTTCATCAACAATAAGCATTCCCCGTTGAGGATCGTTTTCATGGTAATGTCGCTTTAGTCGGATATCAAACCTATCACACAAATCCTCAAAAGCAATCTCAAGAGGATCTCTATTCAGAAAACTTGGTTTATGAACTACACAAGCAAATGCAGTTGTGGATGTATGACTCATTACTAATACATTAAGAACCTTTTCGATAATCTTTATCCGTTCCTCTTTTTTCATGGATTTCCATGGGGCTTCATTTCCAGCAAATATTCTCGACCCATGAAATTCAATTGTGTGGTAGGCAGAAGGATCTATATCTTTAGCAATCTTCTCGATTTCTTCGCTTATCCAATGAATTTGTCGTTCGAAGACAACAAAACCACCTAATACAATATATTGTTCGTTTTTATTTGGAACTGAGCCTGAATCATCGAGGTATAGTAAATACATTACATTAAGGTATGCAGCCGAGTGGGTTATGCCCAACGGACCGCTCTAAAGCAGCCCTCTCAACCGCAAGTAAAGTTTATCATATTATTGATACATATAATATATATATTATTAAAAATAGCCAAAAAGCATTTATTTTTCAATAAGATAGATGGGCAATATTTTATTGTTTTTTCTTGACAAGTTATATTATCTGTTACAAAAAGGCAACAAACAGGTATCAATTTTTCAGTAGATAGGGAAAATAATAATGAAATTATTGATACTCTTAGTAATGGTTCACCTTGAAAAGGAATCATATCGTGATGAATGTAAAAAATCCCATTCAGAATATTCATTCAATGACCAAGAATTGGAAAAGAGATGCTTGTTTAGACCTTTACTTCTCTGAGGAATCTTGCGCTTTCCTCTGGAAGGGCTGTGTTGATGTAAATGCCGCTGCCCAGTTCAAAGCCTGCCGTCTTTGTAAGCCGTGGAACAATGGAAAGATACCAGTGGAAAAATTGGGTGGGCTTCTCCTTGACCGGGCAGGAACGGATCACATAATTGTAGTCCGGATTGCTGAGCCCTTTATATATCCTCAAGAGGATGTCCTTAAGCAGGCCTGCAAGCTCCTTTAGCTCTGCATCGGTGCTCTCGCCAAAGCATGGATTGTGTCTCTTTGGAAAGATCCAGAGGTGAAACGGAGACAGGGCAGCAAATGGAATAAAGGCGAGGAAGTTGCTTGTTTCTACAACTATTCTATTCTTGTCCCGTTTCTCTTCGGCAATAATGTCGCACATAACACAGGAATCATTAATATCATAATACTTGGTCATCTCTTCCATTCGTGAGCGAACCTGGATTGGCACGAGTGGGACGCTGATGATCTGGGAATGGGGATGGGCAAGTGATGTCCCTGCCCCTTCGCCGTGATTCTTGAATATGATGATTGTCTCAATCCTATCATCCTTGCTCATCTCGTTGTATCTCGTCCGGTATGCAAGGAGGATCTTCTCAACATGCCCGGTTTCAAGAAGGCAGGTTGCAAGGTCGTGCCTTGGTGTCTCTATTACAACATCATGGAGCCCGAGCCCTGCCATGGCCCTCTGTGTGCCATGCACAGTGCGATACCTCTCACCCTCAGGGCTAAGGGCGCTGAACTTGTTTGGGACGACCCTGATATCCCACCTTGATCCGTCATCTATGATTAATGATTCTTTCGGGGTCATGTGCTCATTTCCCGGGCAGAATGGGCAGGTATCAACTTTTTGCGGCAGGACATCGGGCATCTTCCTACCCTTCTGGAAGTCTTCAGGCCGTTTGGCCCGCTCGGTGGCAAGGATGACCCATTCGGTTGTGACAAGGTTGTATCTGAGCTCAGGCATGGCAGGACTATACCACAGATTTTCCAATTTGACACTTTTTTGAAGCATTGGAACAAGACCAGCACTCCATAAAAACGAGATTGCTTCGCTACGCTCGCAATGACAGCGATAATTATTGAGATTGCTTCTTCGTCCGCCCATGGCGGACTCGCATTGACAACGATGGGACGATCGTAATGACAACGATGGGCGGATGGCAATGACAGAGGGGGGCGATTTCGGCTTGACTGTCTAAACACGCAGGGTTAGGTTTCTATTTATGGATCTTGATTTGCTCCTCGTCATGACAGTGGGCGGCAGTGCATCCATCCTCCTCAATCTGGCAAAGGGAGTGCAGAAGATGAAGGTAAAGGTGCTGGGACAAGGCTGGGCAATGTTCTCACCCCCTTTCCGCCGCGACTTCCTGATCTGGCTTGGAAGCGTATTAATGGCAATATTGGCTGCAGGACTATATTCCCTTGCATTCAAAATGACTGACAAGTCTTCCATGGTTTCTGCCCTCGGAGGGGTTGGCCTGCTCGGGCTTGTTCTTTTTGCCTGGCTTGTGCTTAAGGAGCACCTGGGTAAGCGGGAGTTGTTGGGAGTGGGCCTTATCATAGTAGGGACCAGCACCCTTGGATATTTCAATGTGCCATTGGCAAAAGGTCAGGCTTACAATCTATTCTGGCTGGGAATGTGGCTGGCAGGAATGGCCTTATTTTTCTCCCTGCTCTGCACCTATTCAATCCTGACCCGCAAACTTCACGGATTTACATTCGGAGCGCTTGCAGGCAACCTTATCGGGATAGCCATGATCTTTGGCGACATGGCGCTTGTGAAGAGCGGCAACAGCCTGTTGCGCCAATTCCAGAATGTCTATGTATATCTTGCCCTGCTGTTCAGCGCCTCTGCCCTGGCTACCACCCAGTATGCATTCTGGCGCAGCACGGCACTGGTGGTGGTCCCCACTATCAATACATTTATGATCCTTGTGCCGGTTTTCTTGGACTACATCGTCTTCGGGACCGCGCTTCAAGCCCCACAGTATGCAGGAGTGGTGGTGATAGTTGCCGGGGTATTAATCCTTACCACAATCAGGGAGGAGCTCCTGCTGGAGAAGAAAGCTTAGTCCTTTTTCCACACGCCGCCTGATTCTATCCGTTTCCTGACATTTTCCACCTGGCCCGGAAGGGATTGCTGGGTCAGTGGTTTTTCGATGAAATAGGGTATCGCATAGCCGGTTTCCAGCATAGATACCGTAAAGACAAAAAGGGTGGTGTTATCGTCCACCTTCTCAAATATGAAATAGCCAGCCGTATCCTTGATATCATTTTCCCGGCCCTTTTCCATCCGGTAATCAATCCGGTAGTTTGCTGGATCGAGATCGTAGCGGACATAATAATTAATCTTCTTGATAAAAAAGAAGAACTTCTTTTTAACCAATACCGAAGTGGGACTGAATTCAAGCACCTCGGTATAGAATTGATGAGGGAAATACTCGTGTGATTTCTCAAAGTGGCAGAAAATTTCCCAGCACATTTCTATCGGGGCTTTAATGTAAGCCATTGCCTGGCCTGATCCCACCAATTCACCATCAGGGGTCTTTGATTTTACGCTCCTGAACACCACCTTGCCCGATTCAAGCTTCTTGCGCTCGGCTTGCGTGAGTTTTTCAAGCACTGATGCTTCAGAGGCACTCAACGCGCCGAGGCACAGGAGAACAAGTATTACCAGGATCTTTTGTCCGATTGAGGTCAAAGCAACGCAGCCCCTTTTATACTCATCATCTCGTTAGTAGCGTCCATGATCTGGAGGAGCTTGGCATCGCGCATATACTTCTCAAGATTATATTCCTTTGAGATCCCGTATCCGCCCAATACCTGGACCATCTCAACCGTGTGTTTCATTGCCATATCGGTCACAAAGACCCGTGCAGTCGCAGAGAGTTTGAGATCGCCGAGGAACTTTGTTGCATTGGTCCACGAGGCCTTCCAGAGAATGGCCCTGCCCGCCTCGATCGCCTGCCAGGTCTGGAACAGCTTAAAGGCAACTGCCTGATGCTCGATAATGGGCTTGCCCCATTGGACCCGTTCCCTGGCATAAGCCACGGCATCTTCAAATGCTGCGCGCATCACCCCCAGTGCCAGGTAGCCTACCCCGACATTGCCTACCGTAAGGATAGCATTGTGAAACATGGGGTAGTTCTCACCATGAGGGAAGATTATGTAATCTTCCGGGATGCGGACATTATTGAAAAATACATCGGCCTGGTTAAGGGCGCGCATTCCGATCTTGTCCATTGCCTTGCCACGCTCCACGCCTGGGCCATAGGGCACCAGGAAAGCAGCCGAGCCGCGAATGCCCATGGAGGGGTCCACGCATGCAAAGACCAGGAAGAGGTCTGCAATGCCGCCATTGCTGACAAAGCTTGACTTGGCGCCCTGGATCACCCATTCATTTCCATCCTTAGTTGCCCTCGTTTCGTGATGCACGCGTGTATCGTAGTAATTGCTTCCATCAGCACCGATATTTGGCTCAGAGCTGCCCCAGGCTGAAACATGCTTTGCCTTTGTGTCCTCGCAGTATGGCCTCACATAACGGTCAATAAGATCGTTTCTTCCGGACGCAATCACGCTGATTGCCAGCGGCGCAACCGGCGCAGCCAAAAGACTTCCGGCAATCCCTATCCCTCCAACTGCAAGCTCCTCCCAGACCAAGCCCGTGGTAGAAGGGTCAAGCCCAAGTCCGCCAAAATCCTTGCCAATGCCCATCTTGTGGAATCCGAGCTCGTATGCTTGGCGCATGGTGTTCCAGAAAATATCGCTCTTGAAGACCTGTTCCGGGTCTGCAATCTTGTCCAACGCCTTTTCTGCCGGCCGGATTACTTCCCGCGCAAACCTCCGTGCCAGTTCCTGTATCTCTGTCTGGTTCTCTGTAAGGGAAAAGTCGATCATCGTTCAAACCCTCCAAAAAAGTCTATTTTTAGGAATGAAAAGGGCAAAAAGGATTTCGGGTCCGCTTCGCCCACCACCTTGCCTGGCTCCATGCGATTGTTGCTTACCATATAATATGCAGTCATCACATTTTCAACAACCACCTCGCTCCACGGATCGTGGGGTGAGTCCTTGAAGAGGATCTCTCCTGAGCCGATCTCAAAAGTTTTCATCTCTATATTGGTCCGCTGGCGGACAAGAAAGATGGGGCCGTCAAATCCCCGGTCCAAACCAGCGGCCGGCAAATACTTGAAAAGGAAGTTTGGCCCGACCTGGAGCGGGAGTTGATCCAGCTTGCTCTGCAAATCAGCCCGGACAGTAACAAAGCGAAAGCCAAGACGCTCCACCCAGCCCTCTACCTTGTTTCCCTCCCGCTTAAGCTCTATTTTGGCAAGCTTCTTTGGAAAGCCGAAGATTTCCCTGCCGTTATGCATCCGGGCCTCGTCGCTAATGGGCATGGAAAGGCAGAAGTTGCCCGCCTCGCCCTTGTATTGGCAACGGATGAAAAACCCTGACTCGTGATACCCAGGCCCAAGGTTGGTCACTGGGTAATTAGCAATGAAACAAAGCGTCCAGGGCTCGGCAGCCGGCTCAAGGGGTGGAGGCAGGAGCCTGGCTATGATCTCAGGCCTGGTCTCATACATCAATCCCAGCATCTGCGCACCCGGAAATTCACGCACACTCAAGTTAAAATATTTATCCAGCTCGTCTTTTGTTTTGACAAATCCCATTTGCCCTCCTTGCTTTCAACACGCTGCTCCATGTTCGGTCCGTGCAATAACCTCGTCTTGAATCTCCCTGCCCAGGTCCACGAAATAGGTGCTGTATCCGCCCACCTTGACTATCAGGTCTCGGTAACTGTCCGGATCCTTTTGAGCTTCGCGCAGCATCTCTGCCGAAGCCACAGTGGGTTGGACCTGGACCCCGCCCATCTGGAAGTAGGTGCGGAGCAAGGCGATCCACTTCCTGCGGATTTCATGGCTTTCGCCAATGGCTGTTGGATGAAATTTTATATTAACTGCGCAGCCAAGAACATGTTCAAAGGGCAAAGCAGCAACGGATTTCATAACACCCGTGACTCCGCATCGCTCTACATTATAGGGGTTGCAGCTTGCAGCATAGGGTTTTGCTGCCCTGCGTCCATCCGGTGTGGCGATCGAGATCCTGCCGTCAATGGTATGCGTTGTCATGCTGATTACATATACCACAAAGGGGCCGTTCCTGAAGTTGCGATACTTGTAGGTTTCCTCAAAGAGCCTTGCGGTCACGGCCCTTGCCAGTTCGTCCACCTCCGGGTTGCCATTTCCCCATTTGCCTTCTATCTTCTGGATCAGCCGCAATATATTCTCATATCCCACAAAATTTTGATCAATGGCCCCGAGGAGCTGCTTGAATGTGAATCGCTTCTCCTCAAATATGAGTTTTTTGATCACATAAAGCGAGTCCACCACATTGGCGATGGAATTGATGAACGAGATGCCGGAAAGGTCATACTTGCCGCCGCCCCGGGTCACGTCCCTTTTCTTATCAAGGCACCCGTCAATGAATGCCGAAATATAGGGTGCGGGCGATCTCTCTGCATATATGCGGTCGCGAATATTGGAGGCTTCAACGATCTTATCAATCATATTTTGGCCCTGGGCAACAAATGCGTCCAATAGTTGATCAAATGAGGTGAATGAATCCGGCTCCCCGGTTTTAAGCCCAACATCCCGGACCGTCCCCATCAATGTCCGTGAATCGCCATTTCGCAGGGTGATATCAAGCAGCCGGCTGAGGAGAAGCGCATTGGCGCTCATTCCACCGGTCTTTCCAGGGCAGAGCATCTCCACGCACCCCATCACTGCATAATTAATGGAATCCCTGCTCTCAAACCCTCGCCGCTTCATTGCCTCGATGTTGGCGTCATCGTAAAACAGGGCAAGGTTTGAGGAGCCGGAGTAAAGCACATTGGCAGCAGTTAGGAGCACCTCGTCCGGCATGTCTTTATGCACCCTTAACGCTATGTTGGTAACGGGCCTGGAGCGGGCAGCGGCCTCCAGGAAGAGGAAGGTCAGTTCATTTGTCCCGTCTTTACCATCGGGCCTGATCCCGCCTATGGTCACCGGCGATGATCCCAGGTAGCGCTGGTAGAAGTTGCTCAGGATATTTGATTCCGGCCTGATGTTCTGGGACATGATCTTCAAAAGCAATTCTTCCAGAAGTTCACGGGCTTCATCCCTGGTAATCCTTCCCTGCTCAAGGTCCTTCTTATAATAGGGATAAAGAATCTGGTCCATGCGGCCGAAACAGTGCAAATTAACAGGGTGGGCCAGCTCCACAGCGGTCTTGGTGGTCCATGCAGACTGCACTGCCTCATAAAAGGTCTCTGCCGGATAAAAAGGAACCCTCTGGCAGTTACTCAGCATCTGCTCAAGCACGGCCTTTCGTCCTGGATCTGTCTCGTCATCCATCTTCTCCTTGACCTTTTCTGCAAGCCTTCGGGCGAATGTCATTACTCCCTCGAGAGAGATCTCTATAGACTCAAGAAAATCAAGCTCCTGCTTGTTTAGATTTCCATTCCCTGCGATCTTTTCGCGAACTTCTTTCTTCATCTTCAGGAGGCCCAGGTCAAGCACCTTCTCGTAATCAAGAATGACATGCCCCTGGTAGCTGGAAATATTGGCGCAGGTGGTAATCAGTATAACCTGGCGCGAGGTATTAGCCGGCACGGCCATGGCAAAATCCTGCATGTCAGTGGAAAAAAGCCTGCCGCGCTCCATCTCCTTCTGCACAAAGTCAACCGTGGTCTTGCCTTTCCAGTATGGAAGGAGCTTTTTCTTCAGGTATTTCTTGTCTTCCGGGTCAATCGTGTAACGATTGATTTGCCGCTCTGGCATGGTCTCAAAACTTGTATTCATGGGTATTGGGCCGCTTGTCCGGATCAATTCTATGTTGCGGCGAAACTCCAACAAGGTCCCTTTCTTGATCATGTATATCAGGAATTTCAGGAAGGCATGCACACGGGAATAGATAATGGAACTTTTGTCAAGCTCGGCCTGCAGAACCAGGTTAAACACACCGCGCTCGATGTCAATGGGCATGCCCAGGAAATATTCGGTCCAGTAGCCTGCAATCCTATCGTCCGGGTCCACATAATGGGTCATGTTCTCATAAACATTCTTCATTGCCAGAGCAACACGGATTGGAAGCGGGGTGCCTGTGCCCTCGGTCTCCTGCCATTTTTCCGTGTAATACCTGGCGCGTTCTATAGAGAGCCGGGGCACATCATCATGATATTTTTTTCGAAGTCTCTTTATTCTTTCGCTTGCCTCATCCCTGATTTCCACTGGCTCATCCCCTGTTATTTTGTTGACCATTTACCCAAACTATATTAAAACCTTATTCAACGGATTAAAGCGTGTCAATCCTTCGACTCTCCGGTTGGGCTCCCGTTGCCGCAGAGCATTGCAACGGAAAGTAGGCCGGTCCGCCTGAGGCGGATTGGCACCGCCGAATGGGTCAAGACACTGAAGTAATTATAACGAAGTCAAGGGCTGGATAACAGGGTCTGAGAAGGTTAGAGTCAATTGAATGACTACAAATGCCAAATAAATGAAGGTTTTAGTGACAGGCCCGGACGGCCTCCTGGGAAGCAACCTTGTGCGCGAGCTTTTGGAACACGGCTTCTCGGTGCGGGCACTGATTCATCCTAAAAGCAGATCGCACACCCTTGATGGACTGCCAATAGAGCGCTGCAATGGGGATGTTCTGGATCCATCTTCTCTCAAGGAAGCAATCTGGGGCTGCGAGGCCGTATTTCACTGCGCTGCTCTGACAAACCTCTGGCCTCCACGCGCCCCATGGATCACCGAGGTAAATGTGGAAGGAACCCGCAATATTCTTAAAGCCGCGATGGATAGCCAGGTAAAAAGATTGGTGCATGTTGGATCGGCCAGCTCTTTTGGCTTCGGCACAAAGGAGAACCCAGGCACAGAGGAGAGCCCCTATATTTCCGGGAGATATCGTATGGCTTATATGGACTCCAAGCATACAGCCCAGGAAATGGTTCGTCAGCATGCACAGGAAGCAAAGCTTGATGCGGTGATTGTAAATCCAACCTTTATGATCGGGCCTTTTGACTCCGGGCCAAGCTCCGGAGAGTTAATACTCGGCTTTATCAAGAGAAAGCTCCCTTTTTATCCACCCGGCGGAAGAAATTTCGTCCATGCAAGGGATGTAGCAAAGGGGATGATAGCTGCCCTGGAGAAGGGAAGAAGCGGTGAAAACTATATTCTTGGGCACCAGAATCTCAGCTATCAGGAGTTTTTTTCCAGGGTCGCATCAATCGCCAGCATAAAATCCCCCAGGATACAAGCACCAAAGCCGTTAATTCTGTTGACCGGTCTTGCCGGCTCTGCATTCGGGACGATTTCAGGCAGGACCCCGCTGGTTTCCTATATGATGGCAAAGATATCCTGCCTGGGAAATTATTATAGCCCTGCTAAGGCAGTGCGGGAGCTGGGACTCCCCCAGACCCCCATAGAAACAGCCATTGAGGATGCCTATAGATGGTTCAAAGATAACGGATACCTATAACTAAAAAGGGAGATGCTGCCATGGATGAAAAATATTTTAAGGACAAAGTAGCATTGATTACCGGCTCGAGCCGGGGAATCGGGTTGGCTACAGCCCGGGAGATCGGACAGCTTGGTGCAAAGGTGGTGATGAATGCCAGGGGAGAGGAGCGCCTCAACCGGAGACTTGCAGAATTGAAATCGTCGGGGATCGATGCCATGGCAATCCCAGCAGATGTATCATCTTATCAAGACAGCAAAAGGCTTATAGGCGAAATTGAGAAGGCCTTTGGCCGGCTTGACATCCTGGTCAACAATGCGGGTATTTCCATGCGTGCAACATTTGATGAAATCCAGCCCGAAGTGTTTAAACAAGTTGTGGATATAAATTTAATGGGCAGCGTCTATCCTACCCTAACTGCCTTGCCTTTATTGAAAAAGACCTCCGGACAGATCCTTTTCATCTCAAGCCCTGCAGGTTACCGTGGATTCCCAACTGCCTCTGCTTACTGTGCGAGCAAAGGGGCGCTTCGCCCCCTGATGGAATCGCTCCGCTGCGAGCTTCACAGCTTCGGCATCCATGTGGGCATCGTTTATGTAGGATTCACAGAAAACGATCCGGAAAAGAGGGTAATCGCTTCGGATGGCTCATGGGTGCCGCCGAACAGGCCCATGCACCAAACACAACAATACGTGGCAAAACAGATTGTAAAAATGCTCCGATGGCGAAAACGCCAGATGGTCCTGACCCCTGCGGCCAAATTGGCGGTCTTTGCAGAATGGCTCTTCCCACGAATCTTTGACCGGTTGATAGTATTTGGCCAGCAGCGGCAAATGAATATCTATAAAAGGTTCACTTGATCGTGACAAGGACAATCTGTTTGTCTTTAATTCTTATTTTTACCTTCCATATCTATATTCCTCTTTACGCAGAGGAGACAAAAGACATGGAAGAAGGCATTGCATATGGCGACAAGGAAGGAGGCAAATGGGGACTGCTTCCAAGAATAAAATATAATCCCGAGACCAATTTCGGAAGCGGATTGAAGTTTAAGGCGAGCAATATATTTTCCACCAATCTGCTTACCGATCTCTCATTTATTTATACCTTAAATGAATACCAGATCTATGAATTCTTGATCATGGACCCCAAGATTCTTGATGGCACCTATCACCTGATGCTCTACTTTGAATACGATGTCATTCCAACCCAGAGATTTTTTGGCCTTGGAAATTCCACTGTAAACAAGCAGGACATAAAGGGCGAGATGGGTGACGAGAGCAATTACTATTTGGAGGATTTTCAAACAAAGGTCACTTTTGGCAAAAAGATAGTAGAAAATTTTTATATGGCATTCCTTTTGAAACTCAGGTCAACAGATATATCCGAAGGAGACAATGAAAACCTGCCATCAACCACCATTAAATATCCCGATGTCCCCGGCATAGAGGGAGGAACGAGCAACAGCATGGGCTTGGCTTTAATCTACAATACCCGTGACGATCAATTCCGGCCCTCAAAGGGCTGCCGGATTAAACTTTCAGCCGAAGAAACAAACAAAGCCTTGTTTAACTACTTTGATTTTACCAGATACATCTTTGACATAAGAAGATTTATTAATATCTTTGGCAAATACAACATTATTGCCCTTAGACTCCAGGCAGAGGAGGTTGAAGGAAAAGCAAAGGAAATTCCATTTTACGAAATGGGCAGGATTGGAGGCAGGGACAGCCTTCGGGGATACTGGGATGACAGGTTCCAGGGCCGTGGAAAGGTCCTCATCAATGCAGAATATAGATTCAAACTCTATGAAATAATAGATGGTTTTGGTTTCCTGGATGTGGTTTTCGATGGTCTAATATTTTTTGATTCTGGAAGGGTTTTTCTGGATCAAAAAGATTGGTATACTGACATCGCAAAGGATTATAAATATTCCTATGGAGCAGGGATAAGAGCTACCATCCCGCCGGGTATTATGGCAAGGCTGGATATAGGATTCAGTGAGGAGCAGATATTCAGTGTTTACGCAAACTTTGGCACGGTCTTCTAAAATATGAATCTTAGAGCCCTATATTTTTCTCTTGGATTATTGGTTGCTCTGGCTCTCATGCCTGGAGTGAATGGTAATGCCCTGGCTACAATGGCTGATACCCTTGAGCTGGGATCAAAGGCCACTGCCATGGGAGGGGCATTCTGCGCCCTGGCAGATGACTACTCGGCAGTCTATTACAATCCAGCCGGGCTGACGC
>Ga0315308_1001816_pt1 | contig 12140 bp, 9 predicted proteins | sample TDP3_MG_FD_203078 | JGI IMG/M metagenome (GOLD analysis project Ga0315308, IMG submission 203078) | Freshwater sediment microbial communities from Lake Towuti, South Sulawesi, Indonesia - TDP3 | ecosystem: Environmental > Aquatic > Freshwater > Lake > Sediment | place: Indonesia: South Sulawesi... | reverse complement strand
ACATCTACCTTGGATGTCTCTATTTCAATTGATAATTTCGTTGCCAGTTCACGTGCCTCTCTTTGCTTACCCACAAGCGTACCAATGATGAGCACATTACTGATTATCTCGAAAAGGTTGTTCGCTAATGGTATAGGGAATACATTGTATCCTTTTGAATGAAGCTCTAGGGCTAAGTTACGGTGAATGCCTGAGGTGGTCAGGATAATGTCTGGCTTTATTTTTTCTAAACGTTTGTAATCAGCTTTATCTACAGAGGCAAAGGCTGGCTTCTCAACTCCTTTGAGGTAGGGACTACACCAAAGCGTAACTCCAACCAATTTTTCTATGAGCCCTAATTCAACTAATATCTCAGTAACTGAAGAGGAAAGACTTGCTATTCTTTTTGGTTTCTCAGGGAGATCTACCCACTCGTGCAAAATCTCATTAAATATTTTAGACATCTTAACTAATCACGACCTTTCGGATAAAACCTACAGATTCTGCCCTCCAGGGTCTTAACCTCATCATCTCTTTTAATTCTGAGTATAAAGGATGATGAGCGACGACATATAAATGCCGCGTCAAAAGTGAAACAGCCTTGGTACGGAGATTTAGGATAGAACCTGATTCATAGTGAGATATTGAATGTTCCAATTTCTGTCAACCCGCTTAGATATTTTATCGATCTTTTCGAACTTCTCTAGAAGCTCATCTGCTCGAACCTCGACGAGCTTATAGTTGGGCTCGTAAGCAGTTTTGTAGGTAAGGAACTCCACATTGTTCAGATATTTTCTAGCAACATTAAAGGCTTTCAGCATCTCCTTTGGAGTCGGGCTTCTTGAAATATAAACATCCAATTGTTCAGGAGCGAATTGATATAATTTGTAAAGTATATTTTTATCAACATGACTTAAGAATTTTGAGATTTTTTCAATCTCAGGGATATCTACAATATTTGGAATAAATATCGTTCGGACGTAAAAATTCAAGCCATAGTCATGTAATAACCGTACAGCTCTTAATACATTGATGTTACTCTTGCCCGTGTACCACTTGTGAATTTCGTCAGTGTATGCTTTTAGGTCCAATTTGACATAATCCACAGAGAGAGAATTCAACTCATCAACCAAATCTTTATCGAGCATATGACCGTTAGTCGATACACCAATCTTGCTAACACCAAGATCTCTTAACCCTCGGATAAGGTAAAGTAAATAATCCGGATCCTTTGTCGGCTCGCCGCCAGTCATTTGAACATCATCAACGAGACAACCATAAATTAGTCGGCAAGACTTGATGAACAAGTTGAGAAGCCCCTCAACTGAAAAAGTTCTTCCCGTTTCCTGCTTGGCGATGGCGAAGCAACCTTTACAATCGAAATTACAGCCAGACAGGTTAATCTTCACCTTTCTGCGAGGACTTTCCTCACACGTTAGGAAAGGCACTTTCCCAAACGCAGTCATACACCCCTCGCCTCCTTTAGTGTTAAGGAGGTTTTCCTTTTCCTCAACCAAATACCTCTGGATGAATGATTTTGGCGAGCGCCTCTAAGCCATCCACTATTCTTGGACTTGCCCTTGATATAAAATCCTCATCGATCTCGTATATTTGATCATTTCGTACCGCATAGACCTCGTTCCAGGCAGACCGCTCCCTAATCACTTCTGGTGAAAGCCCGCAGGCCTCTGCCATGGAGCCTTCAGAGATTATTATGATTTCTGGATCGGCCTTAAGCACCTCTTCTGTAGATGTCGATAGGTATTTACCTGCGTAACCCGCAAAAACGTTTATACCACCTGCCATGTAGATCAATTCGCTAGCAAAGGATTCTGACCCATAACTCCAATACCCTCCATCGAAAAAGTATTCGATATAAACGCGTGGTCTGGGAAGATTTTGTGTTTTATCAGTGACTTCTCGAATTCTCTTCACCATATTGGTCATAAGAGCGTCCGCCTCATCCATTTGCCCAGTAATTTCTCCAATTAAAAGGATATCCGAAAATACACCATCAACACCCTTTGGGTATATGACTACAACGGGTAGACCAAGCCCCTCAAGCTCTTCAATTATTCCTATTAAGTGTTGTATTCCTCCTGATGCTAGAATCAGATTCGGCTGTAAGCCCATAATTGCCTCAACGTTGAAAGCTTCTCCGAAAGATCCTACCACTGTTAAGTTGCCTGCCTTAACCCTTTCTTGGACCTCTGGGGGATAATCGGAGAATTCATCCACACCAAAGACTTTGTCTCCTAGACCTAATGCGAAAAGTATTTCCGTGCAACCGGGTTCCAGGGACACTATTCTCTTGGGAGGATACTCGGTTATCGTAACGTTTCTCCCCACATCATCTATAACGCTTATCAAGCCAGTAATCGCTTTCTCAGGTAGATGGAATTGTTGCCAAACAATCACTCCCGTAACTCCGATGATGATTACTAGTACCAGAGCAGGCACGATCATTTTCCTTTTAGTCAACATGATTCCCAAACTCCACAAAAACATGGTTGGATTATCCATCCATATAATCTTTTCCCTCAAAATAGAATAACCTTATTTAAGACACCAGACTATCAAAGTTCGTGGTGAATATGAAAACCAGCCCCACAAGCTTGCCGTTACTGAGATATTTAGAGGAGCGAGGAATCACGCTAAATGATCTTGTAAGCACGGCTCTGGAGCTGTTTGTTTCTCATCCCGGCGTGGAAACCAGGGAAAAAGCCGCCGACTTACTTAAGGAAGAATTCATAGAGGCCCTCTCCGATGTGAATGTTTCCTGCTTGGAGGTTGCGTGTTTCCGTCTAGAAGAGGATGCAAAATCCGGCTTAGTTCCCGGTCTAACGAGGGAAAGGTTCATGGGGCGCCCTGGGCTTGTCGCTGATGAGCTTTTAGGAATGACCATCGCCGACTACATCGCTGGAGCGAAAGGAATTTTCGAGTTCATCCGATTCGACAAAGCCAAACCGGGAATCCTTAAAAAACTTGGGCCAATCTCAAACGACGCGATTGGTGGCCTCATTGCGGGCGTCTCCTCAAACATGTACACTCGAGCCTTAAGGACTCAGAACCGATAAAATTTTAGGCGAAATGTTTACTGCGTTTCCGGCATCTGTTCATATTCAGCAAGCACCTTTATTGAAAGGACTTTAGCCCGTGATAAATATGGTGCAGCTGCCCCGAGCGTAGATTATCGTTTTAACAATCGGTTTCCCATTTGTTTTAAGTAGTTCTTCGGTTCAGGCCCCCTTTAATTCAAAACAAAAAATAATATTAAGTGGATCAAAGGAAAAATAATTGCAAGATTAAAATGCGAGAGGGGGTCTTGTGCAAAAAGAAATAGTTACAACAAAAAGAGCACCAGCAATTCCCGGCATCCCGTACTCGCCCGCTGTAAAGATAGGACAACTCCTCTTCATCTCTGGTCAGGTCGGAGACAACCCAAAATCAGACGTTAAGACTCAAACAAGACAGGTTTTAGAAAAAATAAAGGCGCTATTGGAAGAGGCTGGGACATCCCTAAGTAACGTAGTTAAATGCACCGTTTTCCTAGCGAACATGGACGACTTCGCTTCCATGAACGAAGTTTATAGGGAATATTTCGGTGAAAATCCACCGGCGAGGGCATGCGTGGAGGTTTCCCGACTGTTTAGTGATTTAAAAGTCGAAATAGAATCGATTGCGTATGTACCGTAAAATCATCGATTCACCCCCTTCTTTTTAGAAGAAACGTTCTTAAGCAATTATCTTCGTCAGATTCAGATTTTCCATTGTCATTCACCTACTATCACAGTGGATCCCACGTACGTAACAAGAATGAGATTTCAAAACGGAGTTGCTTAAACAAAGAAGCATTTAGGATGCGGCTGCCGGGATCCGAACCCAGGTCGTTAGTGTAGCAAGCTGATGCCCTCATCCAAGCTAGTCTTTGACCGCGCGGTTGGTAAACTACAATTCAAAGCGTGCGCTAGGCTTCTAAGAACCTTTCCCTACGAAAAGCCAGCCAACGACCCCCGCGATGGAGGGAGTCTAAATTTGAACATAAATTTACCAATAAAAATCCTTCGTTGCTACTTTGTCCTTGCTAACTTTTCTAGGTATTCTTTAAAGAGTGGATGGAATAGTTCATACTGTCCTCGTTCTTTCTTCAGCAAAAGTCCTTTGCGTTCAAGTCTGGAGAAAAATTCCGTAACACCTTTTACTCCTTTAATCATAGAAGGAGAGACTAGTGGCTCCTTGATTAAAGATATTCTCATTAGGACTTCCTTTTCTTTTTCGGACACTTCTCCGAGACGATTAACAAATATATTTCTCTCTAAAATTGAAAGAACTCGCGGCCAACATTCATCAAATCCCTTTTGCGATACTCTCTTTTTAGGACAGATTAAATTAATTAACTCATATACGATAAACATAATAAAGTATGGATGACCTTTTGATTTTTCATGAATAGTAGAAACCACCTCTTCTGAAAATCGTAGTTCCAATTTGTTGGCAAATATCCTTTTATTTATTGCTTCTCTTGTTCCTTCAAGAGTGAAAGGTTCTAGGTAGAATTGGTGAAAGAATCTTGTAAAAGGTTCAGCTAGGTCAACAATTTCCTTAAACAACATCCTTGGTCCAGTCATTACAAGCGAAAAATTGCATTCTCTTCTAGCCAGTTCTTGAAAGGTATTTCTTATTGCGAAGTAGGCGTCTGACTGATCGGTTTGAAGAAAGTAGTGCACATCATCAAGAAAGAGAAAACAGATATCCACTTCAGACGGGTCTAAGTGTTTTTTCCAAAGTTCCTCTAGGCTGTCCACTAAAGAAGGTTTTTTCTTTTCTATTTTTCTTTCAATCGAGACTGGTGGAATTGAAAACGTTACCTTCCACTTTGATAACTCTGCCAGCAATTTTTCTTCAAGCCCAGCTGAGACCTCATAATTCCTTTTTAACTGCGACAGAAAAGTCAAGCAAAAATCATCCCAGCTTCTGCAATACATAGGATCGAGAGAGAAATGAAAACAAAACGCGTTGATTTTAGATGCTAATTCTCTTAGCACCACTTCTCTCATCTTATACAACAGCGAGGTTTTACCCATCCCCCAATCTCCAAGAATCATAAAGTTGCTAGGCGCCGGTGGTCTTATTTTAGCGGAACTCACAATAGTTTTAGTGAAATAGTTTAGCTGTTCTCTTCTATTAGCAAAATATTTCGGATCGGCTGGATACTGAGGTGAAAACGGGTTAATTAGAATTCTGTTGTTTTTGTTATTTTTGTTATGATTGTTATTTCCAACCATCTATTTCTTCCTCCTTTTCGTATATTTCTTTTTGTATAGCTTGTATCTTTGAATTTTAGCTATACCTAAGCAACTTCTATGGATTAACCTGCCTGCGTAATAAGTTCCGGTTCCGGGGTAAACCTTACGACCACAAATAGCACATGTTTTGTGCATACTGTTTGTTACTTTTGTTATAATTGTTATAAATCATTTACGGAACTTTCACATGAGCCTAGTGGTGAACAGATTGATATTTTTACCGGTATACGCATGCGAAATATGTAGGGTTCTAGGAAGAGGGGGAATGTCCGTTGTACAGACCTGTCCATGGCTGTCTAGCCCCGTATAGGGTCGTTGAAATTGTTTCACCTCAACAGCATTCTTCTTCGCTGACTGGCACATTAGCGTCTCTTTCAGGCCAAAACTTTAGAGCAAACTAAGAACCGGAAGACCAACGAGTCATCTAAAAATAAAAAGGGGAAGTTAGTCGAGGATCCTTTCGATGGCGTCTGCCTCTGCCTCTTCCACCAAGGGGATTTCCGTTGTCTTTGCTGCCCTCTCTGAGAGGGAGACAAGATCGCTTCTATCTAGCAAATCCAGTTTCCACTTTCTCGCACCAGCCATAAGTTGCATCAACCCAACCCCCACCCTTTCGGTCAAATACGTGTAAAGCCCCATTGCTTCCCATGGGATTTCCTTGAACTTCTCCCCATACAAGTCCTTTAACGTTGGCGCGATAACAAAGAACTTGTCTGGAGTTGTGCCGTATCGATCTGCAAACGTTCTCGGAAGCTTGCCAGCCTCAGCCAGTTCCAGGAAATAAGAAGATTTCATGACCGCCAAGAGGGGAGACCTCGCCATCAAAACCGCCTTGACGTACGGACCCCTGCCGAAATTGCTCATCGCTATGGCCTTGAATATCTGCGACTCCTTTATGAAGCCCCCAGCCATTACAATGTCCGGCACCCGCTTGCCCTTCTTTCTCAAAATCTCCGCACACTTCAAAACTTGAGCCTCCAAGTAAACGGTAGGCGTGCTCATCTCGTCCATCATGGGCACCGGACTCATACCAGTTCCGCCTCCGGCGCCGTCAAAGGTCACCGCATCGATCTTTGCTTCAGAGGCGAACTTCATGGTGTAAGCGACGGTAGACGGTCTATAGGCGCCGGTCTTTAGGAATATGCGCTTAGCACCTTGACTCCTCAGCCAATCGATGTCTTCCAGAAAGCCCTTTTCGGTGGGCATGCCCACTCGGCTGTGTCTCTCAAAGGACTTGAACACACCCGCTTTAAAGGCTTCCTGAACGGTTTTGTCCTCTGGGTCCGGGATGACGATGTATCCCCGTTTTTTCAGCATGATGGCCCTGTCGAGGTCTCTGATCCTGACCTCTCCTCCGATCGCTTTGGCTCCCTGACCCCACTTTCTCTCGATGACATTCACTTCTAGCTTAGATATGGCGTACATTTCAACGCCCAGCCTCTGATCCTCCACGTTGGTTTGAACAGCCACATCACCGTGTTTTCCATCCCAAAGCTTTCGGAAGGCGTCAACTCTGCGCTTCAGCTCCTTTGAATAGGTCACCTTGCCATTTACAATTCTCGATTCGGGGTCCATGCCGCATACGTTTTCTCCAATCGTTATGATAATGCCTGAGAGTGCAGCGCCGACTGCCAAACCGTCCCAGTTCACGCGGGCCACCTCCGTGGATCCGAAGGCGCCAGTCGCTATAGGGATCTTAAGGGGAATACCCGCCACCGTAGTTTCCGTGTTCACGTTTTCGAAGAGAGCTACGTCAGAGTCTGCTTCTATTCCTTGCGCACCGAAAACAGACGAGAGGATTTGGATGTAAGACCAGTCTAAGCCAAAGTCCTTCAGCGCCGCGGCGGTGCTAGCTCCGAATTGCACGGGCTCTGGGTAAAGCGCCTCCCTTCCTCTAAAGGTGGATAGCCCCACTTCGCAGAGGAAGGGGCAGTCTCGGATGCACATGGGGCACATGCCGCTCGTGGGACTTACGTCCTTCACTCTTGTCGTGGTTCCGGTGGTGGATTTGGCGTTTAGGTAGGAAGAGTTTCTATGAACTCGCTCACTCATTTCTCATCCAACCTTTACAAATGTAAACCTGTGTATGTGGGTTATGGGGCTGAGCTTTTAAACATTATGCCATCCTCGCCTTGATTTTGCTTACCTACCATGTGGAGCATTTTGAGTTTTCATGTTGATTTTCGAATCGTTTCGACAAGTTTAAAAGCAAGACACTTGAGGAACTTAGTAAGCATTTGGAGTCATGAATGATGGTGGTTGATGGAAGAACCCTGTATGAATCTAACCCTAGTTGCCTTAATAGCGGGGTTTTCCGCCATCCTCTTTGCCGTTTATTTAGCTTCGCGTATCCTTAAACAAGAAACTGGAACCAGTCGCATGGTAGAGATCCATGAAGCCATTCGTGAGGGAGCCGCAGCATATCTACATCGACAAAGTAGAGCTATATCAGTTTTCATTTTTATCCTAACAATTCTCCTCGCATTAACCTTAGGTTTCTTTGCGGCGCTAACCTTTGCTATTGGAGCGTTTCTGTCAGCCTTAGCGGGCTACATAGGCATGACTGTTGCCATTCAAGCGAATGTTCGTGCTGCCCATATGGCAAGGGTTGGTTTGGATAAGGCCTTCGCCACTGCATTTCATGGCGGAACAGTGACGGGCATGGCTTTAACAGGACTCGGTTTATTGGGCGTTAGCCTTCTTTTCTACATGGTTGGACAACAACCAATCCAAATTGTTGGCTTAGGATTCGGTGCATCCTTAACTGCTTTATTTGCACGGGTGGGAGGCGGCATCTACACAAAAGCCGCAGACATGGGTGCTGACCTTGTTGGAAAGATTGAGGTTGGTATACCGGAGGACGCTCCTCAAAATCCAGCCGTGATCGCGGATCAAGTTGGAGACAACGTGGGCGATGTGGCAGGCACCGGCTCCGACGTTTTCCAATCCTATGTATGCACGCTTGTTGCGGCGATGGTTGTGGGTTATAACGAGACTGCAAAATATGGAGGCGGCGGCACTACATTCCCATTAATGGTCCTGGCAGCTGGAATTTTCTCCTCCATCCTTGCCACATTCTTTGTCAGAGTAAGAAATGGAGGTGCCCGGAAGGCCATAAACAGAGGAATATTTACAGCCGCTATTTTGGTGAGTATCGCATCTTTCATTTTAGCAAAGACTCTCTTCGATAATTTGAATCCATTTTATGCTACATTGGCGGGCATAGTGACAGCTGTGCTATTTGCTTTTTTCACTGAATACTATACATCAACTGATAACCCTCCTGTAAGGGCCGTTGCTGAGGCAGCTCAAACCGGACCAGCCACCAACATTCTCATGGGCTTGGCCACTGGCCTAGAGAGCACGGCAATTCCAATCTTGATTTTCTGCGGTGTGGTTTTCTTCTCCTTTGAAATGGCTGGTTTATACGGTATTGCAATGGCTGCGATAGGTTTCCTTTCCATCACTGCCACGCTTATGGCAATATCCTCGTATGGGCCTATTGTGGATAATGCTCATGGAATTGTTGAGATGTCTGGGTTAAGCCTTGAGGTGGCAGAGGTTACGGATGCGTTAGACTCTGTTGGAAACACAACAAAAGCGGTATGCAAGACCTACGCGGTTGGGACTTCGGTACTCGCACAAGTGGCCATGTTTTCTGCCTATGTGCAAGCGACCGGATTAAGCACCATCGATCTTATGAAAACCCCGGTTATTGTAGGACTGCTTATCGGCGGGATGACAACCTTCGTCTTGTGCTCATTTCTCATAAAGGCTGTGGGAAAAGCCGCATTCGAGATGATTGGAGAGGTACGGAGACAATTTAGAGAGATTCCCGGCTTATCTGTTGGAAAAGCCAACCCCGATTACGCTAAATGCGTGGATATCAGCACCCGCGCGGCATTGAAGGGATTGTTTATTCCTGCCCTCATATCAGTTATTGCTCCATTAGGAGTTGGGCTCATATTAGGCGCAGAGGCTGAGGGCGGCTTGATTATTGGAAACATCGCAACAATTCTTCCCATGGCCTTACTTTTGATGCACAGCGGAACAGCCTGGGACAATGCTAAAAAATACATAGAAGCGGGAAACCTGGGTGGAAAGGGGACGTCGATACATGCAGCCGCAGTGATCGGTGACACGGTGGGCGACCCGTGTAAAGATACAGCCGGTCCATCCTTATCGACCCTTATAAATGTGATAGGCTCAATAGCCATCCTCTTCGCCACGATGTTTGTAACGTACGCTCTTTTCAGATGACCTCTTTCGTATTATCCTAAACTGGCTGAAACAGACCATAAGATGGGTTTTTATGGTAACATCTTTTAACGCTTTGGGGGAGTTGGCGCTACCAAAGCCTAGGAGATGGAGGTTTTGCGGAGTTTTTATATTGGACAGCTTCATCTTTCTTTTAGGCAATCCTCCCATTGAATGAGGGTTAAATATTGATGGCAAAATCGTCAACATCCATCAAAGATGCGGATTTTATGTTTGAGAACACACCGGTCAAGATTATTGTAAACAGAAACTGCCCCGAAATTGAGCTTGCTGGCTTAAAAATTGGGCCCTTTGAGGAAGGAAAGGAATACGAGGTCAGGTTTTGGATAGCTCATGAGCTGGAAAAGGCGGGAATAGCTCGCTTTCGAGAGGAAGAATTGTTGAATGCGGTAAAGCTCTACAAGATGCACTGGAAGGAGCGCGTTCAGTCTGTGGGACAAATCTCCTCCCTGTCGGAGAACTTTTATCCTCGATTGCGACGCTACCTCGCTAGCTTAAAAAGGGAAGCCGTGAACAACCCTGAAAAGATGAAGGAATACGAGAAGGTATCAAGGCTCTCCCGCGACATTATTAATTGCCGATTAAAAAAAATCGTTTCCCTCGCCTCAGCACCCGCACAAACAGATCAAATTCTCAAGAATCTAACAAGTGAAGAGCGTATAATCTATGAGCGATTGTCTTCCATTATCAACGACTGGAGGTCTAAAATCCTGAAGTTAGGTGGTGAGTCTTGACTGAAGAGCTAGCGTTGGCGGACCCGCAAGAAAGGTTTCAGGACTTCCTGAAGTCAGAAAAATATCGTCAGCGAATCTCTCAAATGGCTATCACTGGAAGCACCTCCCTAATTGTGGATTTTGAAGACCTACTGGCCACGGACTCGACCATAGCAGAAAGCATCATCGAGAAGCCCGACGAATATCTAGACTACGCGAATCGCGCCGCATACGCCCAACTGCAGATAGAAGACCCCGAATACGCCGAAGGAATCGGGGAGGTGAAGGTTCAATTCAGGGGCTTGCCGGAAACTACACTGCTTCGAGCGCTAGGGTCTGATCACATAGGAAAACTTGTGATGGTGGAGGGAATCATCGTACGCGCCACGTACGTTCGGCCCATGGTAATACGAGCCGCCTTTCGATGCAAACGATGTGGAACCATCAGCTACATCGATCAGACAGGGCCGTTCCTTGGAGCCCCGTTCGCGTGCACCGATCCAGCGTGTAGAAGAAAGGGCCCCTTTGACTTCGTCCAAGAAGAATCCACTTTCATCGATTCTCAAGAAATTCGCATCCAAGAGCGGCCTGAGGAACTTCCACCGGGTCAACTCCCCCGTTGGGTAAACATCAGGCTCGTCGGAAGAGACCTCGTTGACGTAGCGAGGCCTGGAGACCACGTTTCCGTGGTAGGAATCGTTCGTGCGGACGCGCCTACCCTTCCAAGGGTTGGAAAACTTCGAGTGTTCAGATTGCACCTTGACGGTAACTTCATTGATGCCGTAAGCAAAGAACCAGAAACCGTGCTCATCTCACCTGAGGAAGAAAAGCAAATTCTTGAACTCGCAAAGGATCCGTGGGTTCACCGTAAAATCATTCGATCCGTAGCTCCCTCCATTTATGGTTACGAGCACATCAAAGAAGCCATCATGTACCTTCTCTTTGGAGGCGTCCCAAAATACCTCCCTGACATCAAAATTCGAGGAGACATGAACATGCTCTTGATAGGAGATCCGGGAACCGCCAAGTCACAACTATTGCAATACGTGGCAAGAATCGCTCCACGAGGCCTATACACCTCTGGTAGGGGAACCACTGCTGCTGGCTTAACCGCGGCCGTACTACGAGAACGAGGAGGAGGAATGAGCCTCGAGGCAGGAGCCCTGGTGCTTGCGGACAAGGGTGTTGCCTGCATCGACGAGATTGACAAGATGCGGCCAGAGGATAGGGTAGCCATACATGAAGCCATGGAGCAACACACTGTCTCAGTCGCGAAGGGTGGCATCGTGGCAACCCTCAACGCTCGAACAGCCATACTAGCGGCAGCCAACCCAGCCTTAGGAAGATACGAGCCCTATCGGACGGTGGCGGAGAACATAGCTCTTCCCGTCACGATTCTGTCAAGGTTTGACCTCATCTTTGTGTTGAGAGATGTACCGGAAAAGGAATTGGACGTGAAGATGTCGGAGCACATCCTCGACCTCCACAAAACGGGCATCGCTCCAGTGGAGCCTCCTATACCGCCGGATCTCCTTCGAAAGTACATCAGCTACACCAGAAACATAAAGCCCGTATTGACCGACGAATCCCTGCAACGCCTCAGAGATTTTTACCTAACCATGCGTTCGGCTAGCGAAACCGAGGGGACGCCCATAGCCATCACCGCTCGACAGCTTGAATCCTTGGTTCGATTGGCTGAGGCTAGGGCACGAGTTGCCTTCCGAAAGGAGATTCTCGCCGAAGACGCTGAGGCCTCCATCGCCATAATGAAGAAGTCGCTGGAAGAGGTTGGAATCGACGTTTCATCCCATAAATTGGACATCGATCTAATCATGACTGGCAAACCCAAGAGTTTACGTGATAA
>Ga0315308_1001812_pt1 | contig 12162 bp, 14 predicted proteins | sample TDP3_MG_FD_203078 | JGI IMG/M metagenome (GOLD analysis project Ga0315308, IMG submission 203078) | Freshwater sediment microbial communities from Lake Towuti, South Sulawesi, Indonesia - TDP3 | ecosystem: Environmental > Aquatic > Freshwater > Lake > Sediment | place: Indonesia: South Sulawesi... | reverse complement strand
TGTATGCTACTTGGTATTTTTTGAGCAGGTTCCATGTTTCTTCTTGCATCCACGATTTTTCTCTGAATTCGACGGCGAATTTTATGTGGGTTGGGAGTATCTTGAAAAAGGCTTCCAGCTCATTTGGCTTGTATTCATATTTTGGTGGAAGTTGTATGAGTATGCAGCCGAGTTTTCCGCTGAGGTATAAAGGTTCTATGAGTTCTGTGAATTTCTGTAGGTCTTGTTCGGCACCTTTTGAAAGATCTAATTTCTTTTCGTGTGTGATTAATCCAGGCATCTTTGCAGTGTAGACGAACCCTTCTGGCGAATATTTGACCCAGCCCATAACTGTGCCTTTGGTCGGGTACCTGTAGAATGTGGAGTCAATTTCCACTGTTTTGAAGACTCTCGTGTAGGCGTGGAGCATGCTTTTGTCTTTGTTTGTGTAGAATGGGCCTATCCAATCCCTGTAGCTCCATCCGGACGTTCCTAGAAAAATCTTTTCTGATTTTGTGGCCAAGGTTTTCACTTCCCAATTGATTTCAGGGTTTCTATGACTTCGTTAACGCTGGTGTATGTTCTATTTGGAAGTTTCTGCAGGAATTCCGCTGCCTGCGTTCTTTTTTCGTTTGTCAGGTCGAAGAGTTTCCACCCTTGAGATTGTATCAGTTCTTGTTTTGTTGCTGGAAACTCTGCGTCTTCTCTCAGAATTTCGCTTAAGGAGGAAAAGCCTGTGGATCTTGTCACCATTGGGAATTTGCCTGTCTGCTTGTAGATTTTCAGTCTTGCAGCATCTTTATACATTTTGACGAAGTGAAAATTCAGTATTATTTTTTCAGAGTTTCCGCTTGAGGCTTTTCTATCTATTTGTTCAAGCTCTTCATCCGTCGGCTGGTATATATTGTGTTGCCCTTTCCCGAAGAGTCTTGAATAGAGAATATCTGATTCGTAGGCTGGCATTTCGCCTTTCGAGAGATCTGCGCAGTGGATCATTTTGTAGTCTTGCATGGTTTTCAGGAGTTCAGGCGGCAGGTTTGAAGATGGCGTTTCTCTTATTTCCAGGGCAAGTCTGAGTTTTTCAAGGTTTACGGAAGATAAGAAGTCGCGGAGATTGTTGACTGACGCTAGGGTAAGCTTAAAGGATCGAGGAATTTGGAGGTGTAAAATGACAGTGTTTAGTGTTTTGCATATTTTTTTCATCTTTTCAAACGCTTCCAACGCCTCTTCAGCTGGTTGGAGCTTGTGCCTGTGCGTGATTGCCCTGTGGGCTCTTACCGCGAATTGGAAGTCCGGAGGAACAAGGTTTCTCCACCTTTCAACTTCTCTCATAGGAGGTATTTGATAGAAGGTGGAATTCACCTCTACAAAGTTGAAGGCTTTAGAATATGCTACTAAAGGGTGAAGCCTTGGAATTTTGAAATATGCCCATCCGCCTGCCCCAATAAGATACTCTTTCAAGATTCACCCTCTTATTGGAATTGAGTTTCACTTTAACTTACATTTCTCACAGTATTAAATTGTACTTCTGGCCCAGCGCGGGCCTCTATGAATGAAATCACGAAGCCAATCTATGAAGAACGTTTATTTTAACCTCACTCTCTACTGCTCGTAAAGGTCGATGCAACATTCCTTTTTTAAACATCTGACGACTAAACATCAATTTGGGGAAATAGAAGGAGAGAACTATTATGCAAAAGAAACTCGCCACTTTTATGGAAAGCGAAAGCGGAGAGTTCAAGGATGACTTGTTTGTTCATTTAACAATCTACGACGTCCCAGCAAGCTTGCTAAAAGAATTCTGCGAGAAAATAGTCAAGCCCTACTATCCAGATGGGATCAGCCAAGCAATCAAAGACCTGATGCGCAAAGCTGCAGCAGCACAAGAGTCTGCCCAAACACATCATAAACAAAATGAATGTGAAAAAAATGGTTGAGATCAAATCGCCTGTACGCCTTAAAGATCTGGAAGGAAAAGTAGGCATTTCATTCAAGGCGTTATTGGGAATAGAGGGATCGAAAAAAGAACTTTATGATAACGATAAGCTAGTGATAATAAATCTAAAAAAAGGCGAGTGTATAGCATTTTTAGATGGCAACGACAAAATCTGGGAGCTTTCTAGAGACGGGAGGGGTCGTTACAACTTGCGGAAACTCAGTGCGCATTGACGTTTAGAGATGAAATTAGAAGCAGTAGGACAAGACTTCCAGACGCTTTAGTTATAATGGAAAAATGCATCTGCCGGAAAGACAATTGAGAAAATAGACCTAAAAACCAGAAGATCATTGAGTCAAGAAGAGAATTGAAAATAAGCCAGAGCGGAACTATTTTTAGATTTGTTGCATGCTGCATTCATGCTCAGAGAAGCCCTTCTTCTTCATCTAAATACTCATCATTTATATCCTCATAAACGGATTCGTTTCTCAATGCTCCACATTGTTCACAGACTTCTGGCTCGTCTTTGTTAAGATACCCGCATACTTCACATTCCCACATATTCTATCACCCTTACCATTTAGACCATGTGATCGAATAAAAGCAAGAACAAGTGCGCCATTTTTTCCTCACTTTAGAACTATTGTCCAGCAAAATGATAAACCTTCTCTTAAAGACGCTGGAGAGCAAAATTCATCTTTAATGCGATTTCTACACCTGTAGTTTACGTTCTGACCGGTGTTCACTACGCGTGCAGATTAGGAAGCACCTCATGGACCTTAATGATTTTAGAGCATGGGAACGTGTCTGTATTGGCGCACGCGTTGGAAAGCATTGTATCATCCGCAGTTGGAGAAATCGCTATTTTCTGTGCGCAAAGGCTGTGTGTACCTGCGTGTTCCCAGAGGGAAACAAAAAGGGGTGCCGCTAAACTCACAAAAATCTAGGCATGTAGGAAAATTTTAATACTGCTAACATGAAAATTGTCAATATGAACGAGCTACTAGGAAAGCCAATAGCGATTCTGGGGGGAGGAGCTTGTGGGCAGACGTTTGCAGCTGACTTATCTCTGGCTGGATGCAAAGTTCATTTATATGAGTTGCCTGCTTTTGCCCCTAAAAGTTTGGGGAAAGTTCTAAAGACCAATAAAATAGAGCTTAATGGTTTACAGAGTAATTTTAAGTGGTTTAGAAGAGCTGGTATTGCAAGTATTGCTGTTGTCACTACAGATATGTCTGAGGCGCTGGAGGGAGCTGGACTGATAATAGCAACCGTCCCGGCTATAGGTCATAAGCTCTTCTTCGAAAAGATGATTCCCCATCTTGTGGATGGGCAGGTGATAAGTATATTTCCAGACAATTTTGGCTCTTTGTTGCTAAGGGAGAGCATGCACAACAAGAACTGTGATGTAAACGTCATTATTGGCGGATGGAGCTCAATGCCATATGGCACTAGAATGATAGAACCAGGCATTATTAATTGCATTGCTAGGACGCGTGAACTCATATATGACGCTCTACCTAGCCAGGATGGAGATAGATTTTTTGATTTACTGAAGGATCTACCCGCTTTTGATGGTACAGTTGAACTAAAACGTGGAGACACTATCATTGGTGTAGGACTTTCTAATCCTAACCCGGTTGTTCATGTTCCGGGATCCATTCTCAATGTAGGCGCTATGGAGGTTTCAGAGATGGAAGGAATATTAGGAATTCCGAAAGGGCAATATTCAATGTACAAATACGGCATGAGTCCGGCAGTGGCACGAGTTCAACTTTCCTTTTATGAAGAAGAGAGCAAGATAGCGAATGCGCTTGGAATAAGAATAGTCGAATATGATGAAGAACAATTCTTTTGGAAGGGCAGTGTTATGGGAGTAGAATATTGGAGTCCATTTGGGGATGTGATTTTTCCTCCAATCGTCGGTCCTCTCTCAGTAGAACACAGATACTTCACAGAGGATATTCCGGTGGGCTGCAGTGTACGTTATCAACTTGCTCGAAAACTTAAGGTGGACGTACCCACAATTGAATCGATGATGCGTATAGGATGTATAGTGTGTAGAAGAGATTTCTTCAAAGAAGGACTTTCACTAAAGGATTTGGGTATTGACGATTTAACAAAAGATCAGATAGTTCGATATGTAAGGAAAGGCAGACGCTGATTTGGGTTCTGTTCGAGAATCAAATAAAACAGAGCATACCCATTTCCTAATATCACTTTTTGGGAGATAGAGCAATAGCGCGTGCTGATGAGATGTAGTTTTTGAAACAAAGAGCACAGATTACATGTGTGTGCTGCCCCGTCGCTTTGAAATTTTCACCTTGTTCTTTGCAGGTACAAAGACGGCGGCAGCAATAGCTGTTGTCCATAAACCGCCCTTGTCTCCGGTTGCAGACTGCGTTATGTTCGTTGTTTTGATTATCATTCCGCTGGTCTTGAACTGTTTTTTCCTTTCATCCCATGCCTTTTCTGGGTCAAAGGGTATTCCCATGGTTGTAGCAAGCATCGTCGCAGCCAAATCTTCCGAATAATCTCCAGCCGCCTCATCCGTTTGTCCAAAAGAATGATGCTCAGAGAGGTAGCCATAATTGTTTTTGCCAGATGGAATGGCCACGCCTATGGATGACGCAAATAGCCTATGCGGCTCATTCGTTGAACTTCTGGCTAGAACAAGAAAGGTGATTTCCCCTGGCTGAACGAGTCTTAAACCCTGCTCTCTTGAAATCAGCTTGCACCCCGGTGGCACTATGCTTGAAATGTTCACTAAGTTACAATGGTGTATGCCTGCACTTCTCAAAGCCAACTCGAAAGATTGCAATTGTTCTTTGTGTCTGCCAACGCCTCTTGTTAGGAAGAAATATTTTGGTATCATCTTGCTAAATCGCAAATAGAATTTATAGAATGTGCTTATTAGCCTTTTGATTCGTGAAAAGTATTTTATTCTGATAGGAAAAAGAATAACAGAGCCTTAAGCGTTATCAGTTTGAGGTTTAGCTCCGTGAAAACTTACCAAAGCGTGTTCAGGGACGAGACAACGCTTGACATTAACTATGTCCCACCAAGGCTTCCCCACAGAAGAAATGAACAGCGCTTGTTAATGGAATTTTTCAGTTTTATACTTCGTTTCCCAGAAAAAATGGCTCAAAGAGTCATCATAACAGGCGACATCGGCACAGGAAAGACTGCCCTTTCCCAACGTTTTGGAGCAGACATATCTCGCGAAGCAAATAGTCGCGGGGTAAATCTCCGTTACGTGCATGTTAACTGTAGGGAATATCGCGGCAGCCTCTTTCTTATACTACAAAACGCAGTTACCACTTTCCATCCAAACTTTCCAAAACGCGGGTACTCAGCTGAAGAGCTTCTCAACATTCTCCTGCATATCTTAGATGAGGAAAACGCGTACGTAATATTGACATTAGACGAGTTTGAAAGCCTTGTTGAAAGGGAGGGCTCAGAAGCCGTCTACAAGCTCACACGGTTACAGGAGATAAGACCGAATAAGCCTCAAAGATTATCGCTAATATGTATCTTGCGAGACTTAAAGGCGATTGAGCAGTTAGACGCCAGCACAAGAAGCACTTTGCAACTTAACGTAATCACCCTTCAACAGTACTCAAAGCAGCAGTTGATAGACATCGTCAACGATCGCCTCAGCGTTGCCTTCAAGCCCTTAGCCGTTTCAGAAGAAACTGTAAGCCTCATAGCTGAGCTTGCCTTCTCTGAAAATGGAAACGCTCGCTTTGCTATAGAACTATTGTGGCGCGCTGGAAAATATGCAGATGCTGAGGATTTAGCTACAGTCATGCCTGAATGCGTTCGAAAGGCAGTCTCAAGCATAATTCCGGCAATACGGAAAAGTGAGCTAGCTGCTCTGAAACTTCACGAGAAACTCTTCCTGCTTGGAGTAGCCAGATTTTTTAAGGAAGACCAAAGGTCTTGTGCAACCCTTGCAGAAATTGAACGTGCCTACGCCGTGGTGTGTGAAGAATTTAATGAACAACCACATAGCCACACCCAATTGTGGAAATATTTGCAGCTTCTTTCAGTTCTAGGCATATTAAAGACGGAGGTTACATCGGCTGGCACCCGTGGAAGGTCTACACTTGTTTATTTGCCTAGAATCTCGGCCCGCGAGTTGGAGAAGGAATTATGTGCTTTTCTAGGGAAGTGAAAAAGGTGAAGCTTGTGAACATAGAGAATGTTTTCTCATCAAAACTTAGAATGAAGATTCTGAAAATTATCATACAGTTAGGAGAGCTTAACGTTTCTGAAATCGCTCGCAGATTAAGTGTGAACTATGAGACTACAAGTAAGCATCTGAAGATTTTGGAAGATGAGGGGATTCTTCAACATAAAGTGTATGGGAGAATTCGCTTATATAGACTTAATGAGCATTCGTCTAAGGCTAGGGCTGTGCAAAACCTTATAGATGCATGGGAGCATGGAAATAAGCACTAAGGCTGTAATAATTATTGGAGGAGAATGGCATGTCAATGGTTGATGTATCTGGTAAACCTGAAATCTATCGAGAGGCAACGGCATTAGGAATTATAAAGCTGAAAAGTGAAACTATACGCTTAGTTAGAGAGAGAAAAACTGCGAAAGGGGACCCGCTCTACGCGGCCAAAATTGCAGGGACATTGGCTGCTAAAAAAACAAGCAGTTTAATTCCACTCTGCCATCCGTTGCCATTAACAAACGTGGAAATTGACACAAAAATCTTGGACAACTCTCTCATTGAGGTCATATCTACCGTTAAAACGAAGGCACAAACTGGAGTCGAAATGGAAGCACTCGTTGCAGCTGCTGTCGGTCTATTAACGATCTGGGACATGGTGAAGCAATACGAAAAAGACACGGATGGACAATATCCAACAACTAGTATAGAAAACATTCATGTTGTTAGAAAAATTAAGGAAGAGCATTGCGAATGAGTGAAACAACAAGAAAGCATAAAGCTGAAGCGCCCAAAATTCTGAATTTTGGAATTTTTGTATGCAGTTCATCCCGTTATCAACTGTTGAAAAAAGGCGAAAAGGTAAAAGATGTGTCCGGCGACCTAATTGAGTCATTGTTGAAGAGTGCTGGACATAGGATTTTGTTTCGGAAGATAATTCCAGACGACAAAGCTTTGATTGAGGAAGGTGTAAAAATGGCATTGGAGTCTACGAATTTGGATGCGACTATTTTTTGTGGTGGAACAGGCATAGCCCCTTCAGATGTAACCATCGAGACAGTTTCACTTCACTTAGAGAAGGTCTTGCTAGGGTTCGGCGAGATTTTTAGGAGGCTAAGCTTTGACCAAGTTGGCTCTGCAGCGGTTTTATCCCGCGCCATGGCTGGTGTTGCTAGAGGTAAAGCGTTCTTTTGTATTCCAGGCTCACCTAACGCCGTGAAGGTTTCTGTTGAAAGACTTATATTGCCCGAGGTATCTCACATCGTTAAGCATGCGCGGGAATAACGATGGTGCTGAGCGACAGTTGCGGCCGTCCTCTCCTTCATCTACGTCTAGCAGTTACACAACGTTGTAATCTGCGGTGTGTCTATTGTCATATGGAAGGCGAAGAAAGGCGAATTGAAAGCGTAACTGAAGAGATGAGCGTTGACGAAATCGTTCGCATCGCAAGGTTAGCCGCTGAGATGGGTGTTTCTAAGATTAAATTGACAGGGGGAGAACCCCTGATGCGGAAAGACATAATCGCAATTGTAAAAGGAATCGCGCTTGTACCTGGCTTAAAGGATCTTTCCATGACCACTAATGGGACGTTACTTGGGTCTTTGGCTAAAGACTTGCGTAGAAATGGGCTGAGACGCGTCAATATTAACCTTCCATCGCTGAGCCCGGAAGTTTACAACAAGTTGACTGGTGGCAAAGTGGAAGACGTTTTGGAAGGCCTCAAAGCCGCAGTGGAAGCTGGATTTTCCCCCGTTAAGCTAAACATGGTTATGCTGAAGGGAGTAAACAGGAATGCTGTTCCAGAAATGATAGAGCTAGCCAGAGAAACAGGAGCAATATTGCAGTTAATCGAGCTTGACCCAATAAACGTGGATAACGAATTCTACTCTTCACATCACAAGATTTTAGATGAATATGAAACTGGATTAAGAGAGAAAGCCGTAGAAGTGAAAACTAGGCAGTTTATGCATAACCGACGTATCTACTGTCTTCCAGACTTAAAGGTTGAGGTTGTGCATCCAATAGAGAATACCGACTTTTGCATGCATTGCACCCGCTTGCGTGTAACAAGCGACGGAAAACTTAAGCCATGTCTAATGAGGAACGATAACCTAGTGGACATCTTAACGCCCATGCGTAAGGGTGCAAGCGACGAAGAGCTAAAAGAGCTTTTTGAAATCGCAAATAAAAAAAGAGAACCATATAATAAGCGCACATAGTTCGATCAGATTTCTACTATTTTTGCTTCGCGTTTATCAGTGTCAAGCAAAGCAATTGTTGATTTGCCAGTTAAGTATCCACAGACTTCTCCCGGATTCACAATCAATGTTTTACCCTTCTTGTAGACTTCAGCCTTGTGAGCATGTCCATGAACAACAACGTCGAAGCTTTCACTGTTGATTAAAGCCCTCAAAAGTTCTGTTTCGCTTCCATGCAGCAAAGCAATTTTGACACCATCAACAACCGCTTCAGCGAAGTTGCCACGTATCTCCAAGTTTTCGTTTTCGCTAAATCGTTTCTTCAAGAGCTCTCGATCGCCATCATTGTTGCCGAAAACACCGATAAGCTTCGCCTTCAATTCCTTGAATTTGGGAATCACAAATGGTGCAATGTAATCCCCAGCGTGAAGTACAAGCTTAATCTCTTCCTCATTAATTTTTTTTATAATTTTCTCCACCATTGGCAGGTTATCATGGGTATCAGAAATTAAACCAACTAGCATTTTTTCACCATTTTAACATTTTCGCTTTATGAGGAAATAAAGTCTTTCCTGTGTTTCCTTCTTGATAGAACAGTGTTCTAGAATATTCTAAGAATTGAAATAATCAGACATGCGAAACACGACTTAAAATATCCTGCACTAATTTCAGTTATAGAAAATTGTTCTAAAAGAGGAACCTAGAAAATGAATTCATCAATCGCTGACATGTCAAGCAAAAGAAGAGACAAGCTTCACATAATCGCGGAAATCTTGGAAATAGCGAGAGAGGGAGCTTTAAAAACTCAAATCATGTATAAGGCAAACTTGAGTTTTACGCAGCTTAATGAGTATCTTAAGTTCATGTTGAAAATTCACTTATTAGATAGAATATTTGATGATAGAAAAGAAATGTACAGGGCAACGGGAAAAGGTTTGGATTTTCTCCAGCGCCATCACGAAATAATAGAACTGCTGAAGATAGAAGAAGGCAACTATAGAAATGGTGTTAAGGTTCCACCTCTAAATCTTCTAAAAAGAAATTAACGTAGAAATGTTGAGCTTTTAAGAGAATCGTCCTAGCATGAATAGTATCGTTATGTTTGCGTACATGGCTGTTAAGCTTACTACCAAGGCCTTGTCAAGCCTTATACCTTTTCCGAAGCAGAAGGCTGCAGAGACCAGCATCAGACTCCAAATTTGCAGAACAAACAAGACGTATTGGGAATCAGCTTTTGAAATGAACAGATAGATGTACGGGAAAGCTGCCATTGGAAGGGTCGCCAGTCCAAGGCAAGTGAAAAGCTGAAGATTATTTCCAGCTCTTTGATAAATCAAATGGGTGAATATTTCCGTGAAGAGGAACAAGCCTATCCAATTAAGGATGTAGAGCGCTACCGTGCTCGTGAAGCTATAAGTGGAGTAGGGAAAATAGAAAAACAGGGCAGGATCAAGTTTTACATAGGCGGATCCTAATGCGCCTGCAAGTAGTATGGCTATGGAAACTGGCAAAACCCTTAGGGGTTTAGCTGTTTTAGCGAAAAGAGGCGAAAGGAAGAGCCATTTCCCTAGACGGTGACTAAAAGCCTCGCCAATTTCCAGAGACGCTGGGACACTTCCATCTTTCAAAATTCTGTATAGCACTCGTCCGCGTTCGTTAAGCCTATATTTGCGTTTCTTGTCTTGCGCCAGGAAGTTTGAAAGCATGTCCAAGTGATAGTAAACTGTGCCGACGCCGAGACCCAGAGTTTCACGGAGTTCTTTGAATCCGATTTTTTCTTGGGCGCCTAAAATTTCTATTATTTTTCTGCGCGTCGGATCTCTTAGAAGAGTGTAATACTTGGACAAATCCTCCATTAATCATGTTTCCTCATGGTTTATAGAACTATTGTCCACGGTGCTCATTTATACACTTTTTTTATAATCAATCCATATTCTGGTTTCTATAGGATTCACGGTTCTACGTTTGAAATATTGTTTTTCTGGGAATACTTGCTTTATTCGGCCAAACCTTGCTTATTGTTTAAGGAAGGGGGAGGCCCAAAGAGATTAGCAGTTATGGGAAAGGTTCTTCATGAAGTCTAAGCCATTCAAGTTTTCCAAAATATTCTACCTAGTATTTTGTATACCGTTTATTCTGGCTTTCATTTCTTGGATGTTTTTTCCAATCTTCGCCGAGTGGATTGTAACCCAAGTTTTTAGATATGAGATAATGCAACAGCCAGTCAATTGGCTCTGGCAAGGGATCGTTCGTTTCTTCTACGGTTGGTACACTTTGTTGGCTATTGGCGTTGCAGGCTCTTGGGCTATAGCTGCAACGTTTGCGAGGATGAAGCAGAATAAACTCAGACATTTGTTTTATCCTATGGTTTCATTCATTGTTCCGGCCTACAATCAAGAGAACAACATCTCCCGCTGCATAAGAAGCCTTTTCAAATGTGCAGAAAAATATGATGGATTGTGCGAAATCATCGTTGTGGATGATGGAAGTAGCGATTACACCTACGAAGTTGCTTGGTCAACTATAGAGTTTAATCATAGGCATCAACCGCAAGTCCGAGGAAAAGTTGTCAGACATTCTGCCAATCTAGGCAAAATAGAGAGTCTTAGGACAGGCGTAAATAAAGCTTTGGGAAGCCTCATAGCGATTGTTGACGCGGATTCTTGGTGGATGCCAGAGACTCTTGGAAGGCTTGTTAATTACATGCTCTTGAATGGTAAGAAAGCTGTGACTGGGTATGTACATCCTTCAGATGGCAACACTGAGCTCAGCCTCTACGCGGTTTTGCAGCAACTCGAGTATAGTCAAGGCTTAGGCATAGGACGTTGTGCCCAGTCTTTGGGTGATAAGGTTCTGGTTATTTCCGGAGCCATAAGCCTATATGATGCTGATCTTTTTCGTGAAATTCTCACCGAGAAGAATATTCGTTCTGTGACTGAGGATTTGGAGATTACCTTAGAGATGCACAAGAAAGGTGCAGCAGTTGGTTATGTAAGCGTAGCTGCAAGCCATACGATTGCTCCAGCATCTTTTAGCTTGTTATGGAATCAGAGACTTAGATGGTTCACCGGTTGGCTCCATAACACTCTAGGTATACATAGAGATTTGCTTTCAAAAAAATCTTGGTTAACTTTACTCTTATGGCATTGTTACATTTTTGAGTACGCCGGTGCTTTCATTGATTTAGCTGCTCTGTTTGCGTTTCCATTTCTTTTCTGGTTTGCCCCCGATCGCATCCTTTTTGTCCTTAACTTGCTAGTGTTTGTGCCCTACGGCTTCCTTGTCGGCGTCATAAGTCAAGTAATTGCTCTGAACTACGCTTATGGTCGATCTAACTATAGGGACCTGCTTTTCTATACGCCGTTTTATCCGTTTTTACGGCTGATTAACATACTTGCCCGGTCAAGGAGCACGCTCAACTATGTGATGGGCAATAATGGGAAATGGCACACCTAATATGGCGTTGAATTCAAGGCAACTTTTGATCATTCTCACAAAAATCGTTTTTAAGCCGAGTGACATCTGAATGATGAGGAATACAAGTGCAGATCAAAGCAGTACTTTTCGACTTGTTTGATACTCTAATCCTGATCGAAAACGGTGAAGCTTTCTATGAACCTTCACTTCTGAAGCTGCACGAGTTCTTGGTTAAAATGGGCATCGACACTTCGTTTGAGGATTTCAAGCGCGCTTACTTCGACGCTCGAGACAGCCTTTATGAAGATACCGTTAAAAATTTGGAAGAACCTCACTTTAATGTCCGTGTTTCAAAAGCACTACAGAATCTAGGCTACGTCTTTAACGTCTCGGACGCAGTCGTATGTGGAGCTACATGTGCTTTTTGTGAAGAGTTTATGCATTATGTG
>Ga0315308_1001811_pt1 | contig 12172 bp, 8 predicted proteins | sample TDP3_MG_FD_203078 | JGI IMG/M metagenome (GOLD analysis project Ga0315308, IMG submission 203078) | Freshwater sediment microbial communities from Lake Towuti, South Sulawesi, Indonesia - TDP3 | ecosystem: Environmental > Aquatic > Freshwater > Lake > Sediment | place: Indonesia: South Sulawesi... | reverse complement strand
TTAGATGATCATTGATCTTCTTGACCCGATCCTTGTAGTCATCCAGGAATGCCAATTGATTCACTCCGTCAGCTGCTCGAGCCATTCCTTGCAGCGGCCCGTGATGAGAGCTTTCGATGCGGCCAGCTCCTGCGTGTTCTTGGCGCCGATGAGGAACATCGCCGCCTTCAGCTCGCGCATGATCGTCTCCAGTTCCTTGTTCAAAGCCTCCTCGCCCTCGAGCGCGGCAGGCAGCAACCGGCCAGCCATGCCTCCTGCTGATGCCCCAATGCTTACAGCCCGTGCGACGTCTAGACCGCTCCGCAGTCCACCGGTGGCGATGATTGGCAGACCAACATCGGCGAGCACGATTGAGACGGGCGTCGGTATGCCCCAGTTCCAGAATGTCTGTCCGATGTTGGCCCTCGTGGCATCGCCTACAGATCTGGCACGGTAGTATTCAACAGCCGAAAAACTCGTGCCGCCGAGGCCACCGACATCGAGCCCTCTGACCTTTGCCTTCTTGAGCTTGAGCGCGACCTCTCTCGGCATGCCGGCTCCGGTTTCCTTGGCGATGATGGGCAATGAAGTTGCGAACTTCTCGATCGCTTTCAGGCCGCCCTTGGTCTTCGTTTCACCCTCCGGTTGGACGACCTCCTGCAGGTAGTTGAGGTGGATTGCGAGCACATGCGCACCAATCATCTCCATGGCCGCCCTGCCATCTTCTATCGTGAGCGCGGACTTGAGACCCTGCTTGATCAGCTGAGGAACGCCCAGGTTCGCGATCCTCAACGGAATCCCGAACTCCTTGATGACCGAGTACGTGCGGGCTAGCTCAGGATGCTCGAGAGCTGCTCTCTGACTGCCGACGCCCATGCCGATTCCGAACCGCTCCGCGGCAGCAGCCAGGTTCTTGTTTATCTCCTCTGCCTTGCCGTACCCGCCAGTCATCGCACTGATGATGATAGGCGCTTTCAGCTTCTGCCCAAAAAGCGTCGTGGATGTGTCCACCTCGTCCAAGTCGACCTCTGGCAAAGGGTTATGGACGAGCTGCACGTCGTCCCAGTAGACATAGTGGGTGCTCAGATCTTCCCTGGCGCATATCTCGACGTGGTCGTTCTTCCTTCGTTCTATGAGCCTGTCGGGCTTCCCTCCTTCACCGGCCATGAACACACCTAACTGGGAATGACCGTTGTCGAGAGGACCTTCCTTCCTCGGATGGCATTCTCCAGTCTCCCTGGCACATTGCCGTTCACTATCATACATCTTTCGCAGTGCTGAGCAATGGCCAGCATGCGCTCCAGCTTCCCATGTATGCTGCCCGTCACGTCGATGCTCGTGGCCTCCGTCCTCCTCAACTTCGTCAGAGCCGATCTGTCAAGTTCAGGAATCAGCTTCGCCCTCACGTTTCGCTTTGGGTCACTGTCGAACACGCCGTCGACATCGGCACAGAACAGCACCAAGGTCGGGTGAAACGCCCTCGCCAAGGCCTCCATGACCAGATCGCCAGAACATATCGAGAAGCCCATGTCCTCGTCGGGCACGACGTCGCCGAACGACACTGGCGTGAGACCTAGATCCAAGACTTCAGAGAACACCTCTGCCCCGAAAGACACAATTCTCCCATTCCTGAATGTGGCCGATGCGGCGGGGGGAACGGAGACCGCCCGGATGCCATTGTCTATGAGAGCTTCCAGCACCCTCAGATTGAGTTCCCTGACATCGCGTTGGACCGATGCGACTGCCAATAGCTGTGACTCTTCCCTGAGGCCTTCGTGGAGGCTGTGCCTTTTCGCCTGGATGTGGCCAAAAGACCCGGCCCCGTGAACGATCGCCAGCTGACCCCTCGCCGGCCTCAATTCCCTGGCGAGCCGCTCACACGCTGCTCGCCTGAAAGTCCGAAGCCTGGACTTGTCCGTGATGACGCTCCCGCCTAGCTTCACCAGTATCATAGCGTTTGGCCGATGGCAGTAGCCAATGATAAAACTCTTGCACACGGCGTTCATGAGCTAGTAGCAAGTCTGGCAAAGCGTGGACACTACATCCACCTGAGCTCGGACTGATCTATGGTTCGCTTGAGCGACCTACTTGGACAAGTAGATCTCGATCGAAGAGACGTTTGCGCTTCCGCCATCCTGGCCCGGAAGGGATTCCGTCGCAATCTTGACGTCCTTGTACTCCAGGCCCTGGACGAACCTGTTCCTCACGATCTCAGCCACGTCTACAGCCCTGCTTATCGCACGTCCTCGCGCCTTTATGCACACATTGTCACAGCCGGCGTTGATCTGTGATACCACGGCGAGGACGTAGTTCATTGTCGCCTTCTTGCCGATGTATACTGTGTTCTCCTCGGCCATGCACTTCCTCCAAAGCTCGGCTGGGGTTCCTTCTTACGGACCTTGACACTATATTATACTTGTTCTGATGAGACATGCAGGAGATGTCCGCACGAGACGGTGTGCTCATCAAGTTTCGGAGACGCGGGTTCTTCCAGCGTTCCTCCTCGCAACTGCTGCGCGGTACGAGAGGCGCGAGCAAGAAGATGGTTGTGAACGTCAATACTGCGCTCTCGTCCGACACCAACGCGGCGATGATCTGCAGTCGAACACTCCGAGGCCAGGAGCGAACGATCACGCGAAGCAAGTCCGCCCAGAGGAATTTCCGCAGCTGCAGGACCTGACCAAGACATTCACATAACTCAGCACCAGGATGCAATCATGCGCGCTCTGTCTGAAATCGAGAGGCACGCAAGAGACGACCTTGTCGAGGGGACCGAGATCACCGCAGCCACGACGTTTGTGACCGAGACCACATCTGCCGACGAAACGCTGCTCCACTAATCTTGAAATAACTGCCAGGCGTTGCTACAGATGCTATGAAGGACACCCATCGAAAGCTGGCTAAGCTCAGGAAGATAGTCCGAGACCTCGAATCCGCCGCAGTTGCATTCTCAGGCGGCGTTGACTCGACCCTTGTGGCCAAGATCGCCCACGATGGCCTGGGCAAGAGGGCGATCGCGGTGACCATTGATTCGCCAATGTATCCTGCGTCTGAGCTGAGACAGGCAAAGGAAGTCGCCAAGAGGATCGGCATCGATCACATAGTCATCCGAGTGAACCCGCTGGCCGACACGAATTTCATCAGCAACCCCCCGGACAGGTGTTACCTCTGCAAACTGGACGACCTGAGACATATCCGCGAGATCGCGGACAGCAAAGGGCTGAAGGAAATCGTGGACGGCTCGAACGCGGACGACCTGAAGGACTACAGACCAGGACTGAGAGCCAAGGACGAGATGGGCGTCAGAAGCCCGCTCGCAGAGGCCGGCCTCGGAAAAGAAGATGTCAGGAGGATATCCGTTTCGCTGAGACTGCCCACAGCCAAGAAAAGTTCGAGCCCCTGCCTTGCCTCGAGGATACCCTATGGCGAGACGATAACTCGAGAGAAGCTGATGATGATAGAGGAGGCAGAGGAATTCCTGAGGGCGAAGGGATTCGAACAGGTACGAGTGAGAATCCATGGGGACTCGGCGAGGATCGAGGTCTCGCCCAAGGAAGTCGAAAGGCTCGCATCACCCGGCACAAGAATCGCGGTCACGAAGAGGCTCAAATTGCTCGGGTTCGAGTACATCTCACTGGACCTTGAGGGCTATCGCATGGGAAGCTTGAACGAGGTGCTGAGGAGATGAACCCAAGGAAGATCGAGAAGATACTGGCCAGATTGAGCGGCGGCCAGATCACCGTGTCCGAGGCGCTCGAGCTGCTTCGTACGCTGCCATTCGAAGATCTCAAGTTCGCGAAGCTCGACCACCACCGAGAGCTCAGAAAGGGCATCCCTGAGGCCATTTACACGCCGGGCAAGACGGACGAGCAGGTCATTGAGATCGCTGAGAGGATTCTCGCCAGAGATGACGAGGCGGTCTTCACCCGCATGAACAAGAGGCTGTATGGGAAGCTCAAGCGCAGGTTCGGAAACAAAGTCCGCTGGTATCCGGAGGCCAGGATTGCCACAGTTGGCGTGACGAACAGGCCTCGAATGGGCAGAGTGCTGGTCGTCACGGCAGGCACATCTGACATCCCCGCCGCAGAAGAGGCAGCTGTGACGAGCGAACTCCTTGGCTGCAAGGTGGAGAGGCTCTACGATGTTGGTGTGGCGGGAATGCACAGGCTGACATCGAACCTCAAGCAGTTCGATGCTGCTGATGCGATCATCGTCCTCGCTGGCATGGAGGGAGCGCTTCCGAGCGTTGTCGCGGGCCTGACGAGCAGGCCGGTCATCGCGGTGCCGACCAGCGTTGGCTACGGTGCGAGTTTTGATGGGATCGCTGCTCTGCTTGGAATGCTGTCCAGCTGCTCGAGCGGGATCGGCGTTGTGAACATAGACAACGGCTTCGGCGCGGGAGCCCTCGCGGCCGTCATCGTCAAGAACAAGCACAGCAGGCTCTAGTCAAGCTTCGAACCGCACTTCCTGCAGAAGGTGTCCACAGGCCTCGGCTTGGTGCCACAGGATCTGCACATACGCTCCTTCGGCACACGGGCACCGCACTTCGCACAGAAGACGTCTTCTGGTTCGAGGGGCTCTCCGCACATGCTGCACATAGCGGCAATCTTCGGTTTCTTGCCCGCCGGAGGAGGTCCGGCCTTCGATGGTTCCCCCTTCACCTCGGCCGCCTTCAGCGGAATGGTTTCCGCGGCGGCCTCTGTGCTGGTAGCCTTTCTCGCCCTCACTGCCAACGAGAGGGCCTTCGTGTAGCTCCCAGCTACGAACGCTCCCTCGGCCTCGGTCACGAGATTCTGGGCTTCGCCCGTCTCCTTCCCTTGATCCACTGCCCTCTGGATGTCCTTCTTTGCCGTTGAGATCTCGAACTTGGCGGCCAGGTAGTTGCCGTCCTTGTCGGCCTCGAGCTTGGTCCCCTTGTACGCTTCGGGCTCGATCTCTTCGATCTCTGGCTCAGGCTCCTCCGAAGAAGCGAGGATCCCCTCAGCAACCTCCTCCAATCGCTCTCTTGCCCCCTCTTCTTTTTCGGTTGGCGCAGGCATCTTAAGCTTCCTCTCGGGCGGCTTGATCAGCTCCTGCCTCGCCCTCTCACAAAGGTCAATGCACTTATCAGAGTCTCCGCGAAGCTTCGCCTGCTTAGCACTGGCAAGAAGTGCTTCCGCAGCCCTGATATCCTTCCCCTGGCGCTGCATCGCGTTCACGACGGACCGCGTCACTATCAGCGCGTTGTCCGCCTCGTCCTTCCTGATCGCGACCTTCCTGACCTCCTTGCTCTTGCTCCTCATCACTCTCATCTCGAAGTACAGCACGAACACCATCAGCGTCGCCATGATCGCGATCAAGATGTACTTCTCACCAGTGGTCAGGGCCAATGCTGCCAGCTCCATGCGCAAGAGCATCCTTGGCTCTTATAAAGGCTTCGAGGTGAGTACCACTGACCACCAGGCGCAACTGAGAAGATGAGAGCGAAGAGCGGCTGACAGCTTACCGGGGCCATAACGGTTTCAAGCAATGCAGTTCACCCTGTACCCGAAGGTACCTGGCTAGTGCATCTAGCCGCTATGGTCCAGAGGGCCCGAAGGTCCTTAGGCTTCCCGAGGGCTCGCGCGCCTCAGTACCGCGGAGAACGTAGGCGGGCTTAACTTCTGGGTTCGGAATGAGACCAGGTGTGGCCCCGCCACTATGGCCGTCAAACCGCTCTTTGGTCGTCTAATATCGAAGTTCTATTTAAGAATTGCCAACTGATTTCCGTGCAGATTTCGCAATGCTCCCTGGGACAAGGGCGATGGTAGATGGAAGGATTTCAATACGGGCTTCCACGTAGACGCGCGAGCAATGATGAACAAGATAGCCGCGGTGACTTTCGACCTCTGGGATACGCTGATCCAGGAGCACCCGGGCGGATCGCAGAGAGTGGCGAAGCTGAGGTGCGAGAGGATCGGGGCGTTTCTGAATTCGAGAGGGATTGTGCACTCGAGGGAGGATATCGTGCAGGCATACGACAAGACCGGGTCCTTCCTCGAGCTCACGTGGAGCAAGAGGCGCGACATGCCAGTAAGGGACCATGTCCTCTTCATGTTGAATTCGATAGACAATAAGCTCCCCGGAAAGCTGACGAAGGAGGATGTAGGTCGCGTGGAGAGGATTTACGTTGAAGGGATACTCGACAACCCGCCCATGCTGCTCCCGGGAGCCAAGGATGCACTGGAACGTGTCAGGGGATCGGGCTACAGGATCGGCCTGATATCCAACACCGGCAGGACCCCTGGGGCGGTGCTCAGAGTCGTCATGAACAACATGGGCATTCTGGAGTTCTTCGACACGACGACTTTCTCGGACGAGATACTCGTCCGAAAACCGTCGGCCGGGGCCTTCCGGGTGACCTTGAACAAGCTCAAGGTCATGCCGAAGGCCGCAGTTCACATAGGCGATGACCCAGAGGGGGATGTCGCAGGAGCGAAGAAGGCCGGCATGAAGGCGATCCAGGTCATCGCAAACGGCGACACGGTATCCAGCCTTGCCGATGACCACGCGGAATCTCTCGCGCAAGCAGTTGAGAGAATAGGGAGGCTCTAGCCAAACCTTTCTTCATGACACAGGATGGCCGACCAGGACGTTTTCGGCAGGGTGTTCGTGGACCGATACAGGGGCAAGAGGTACAGTGGTCATGCGATCCGAGATTAGGGACTTTGCGAGAGGACGGGCGAATCGAGAAGACTCTCTGTGGCGCGATAGATGCGCATGTTCTGAGGAAGGTCTAGGCGAGAGAGAGAACGAACGCCAGCGCAGTCCCTGAAAAAATAGACACGAAGTTGTTTCCGAGCTTGCCAATCTTTCCCTGGCGCTCAATTGTGGCACCGATCAGGCTGTCGATCTGGCATCCGAAGAATCCGCACAACATAGGGATGAATATCGTCGCGGGCCCTGCCAGCAGTTCCCTGTCAAGGCCGGCGAAGACGACATACGACATGGCGGATGTGTATGCGGCCGCGATGAATGCAGCGAACTGCCCGGTCAGCGAGATGCCGCCATCGCTCCCTCGCTTGACTCTCTCGAACGTCGTGATGAGAAACGCTCTCGGATCCACGATGCCAATCTCGCTAGCTGCAGTGTCTGATGCCGCGACCGCGATCGCGGACACGAACAGGAAGCTGGCAGTGTCCTTTGGAAAGATATCACCTCCCGCTTCTGTTGTCCCAGCGAGGAAGCTGAAGAAGGCAATAGCGGTAGGTATCGCCCCGTTTGCCGCCACATTTCTCCAAGTCCTCTCGCCCTTGGCCCCCTCCTGAAAGCCCTCGGCCTTCTTCCACTCGAATCGGTACTTTGTGGCCGCGAAGCTGGACATCAAGAATATAAGCAGAAGCAGGAGCCAGAGGACATGGCCGCAGAGCCCTATGACCATCCCAACAACGAACGCGGACACAGCACCAGATATGTCAAAGATCTTCCTGTAGTAGGAGACGAGAGCCATCCCCGTGCAGAATACCGCGACGCCCAATGCCGTGGGAATGTCGGGCAGGGGCAGAGCCAATATCTCACCTAGGTCTCCCGTCTCCGCAGGGAGCTGGGGAGAATTGGTGCCTTGGAATAAAGCTTCTTGACTATGTCGTTCACGCCCCTGAGGCTGTCAAGATCGCCATCCCAGTCTCGCAGATACCTAGCAAAGACCTCCTCGATCTCGTCGACCACGCGCTGCATCTTGGCAGCGACCTTCTTGGACGCCTTCCCGTGAAGTATGACCGCAAGGTACAGGTGAGCGCCCTTCTCGATGAGGACGCTCTTCTCGCCGAACTCCAGCTTGCGAAGGGTGAACGATGTGACGTCCTTGAACGAGTCCTTGACGAAGTCCTGTATCGCGGTCAGCATGCCGCCGAGGACCTGGTCGTCCATTCCTGGTTTCAGCCTTCGAGTGCTGTGTGATATCAGCCTGCCGTCGTTGTATATCAGGAAGGTCTCGTCGACAGCGATCTTCGCCTCACGCATGAAGTACGCAGCGGTCCCGAGCGCGGCAAGGATCGCAGTGGCCAGAAGGTATGGCCACGCGATGTCTATGAAGTGCAGCTTCACTGCCACGACCAAGACATCTGTCGTGGCGCTGTTGCCCGCGAGGTCCGACACGTTCACGTAGTACCGTAGCTCGCCCGCACGGGAGGGGACTTCCACGACCCTGAAGAACACGCCGCTACCAGCGGCGGCCATCCCGAACGGCGAGAAGGAGTCGTCGCCCGGAAACATCACGTAAAGGATCGCTCCGGAAGATCCGATATTCGCGTCTGACACGCTTATAGATATGTTCATCTTGTCCCCACCATAGACGGATGTGAGGGGAGCAAGGACACTCACGTCGGGCGGATCATCATCTATCACGATTCTGACACTCTTCACTGCAACGTTGCCGGCCTCGTCGCTCGCCCTGACGACGATCGAGTAGGAGCCATCATCCCACCCGGCAGAACCGATCAGGTACAGGGTCGCGAAGGGATAGAAGGTCCCTCCGTTCACGGAATAGACCACGGATACCAGCGGCGTGGACCCAGGACTGATCATGAACTGCAGCTGGGTGCCCGAGTTGACTACCGAGCCGTCCTGTAGCTGATAGAGCGCGATGGAGGGCTGCTTCAGCATCAGGGTGGCAACGAGGACCAGGCTATCGTGGTCATCATCCGTCACCGTGAGATGCACAACGTAGTCGTCCGTAGGGGAATAGACGTGGGTGACGTCCCCTATTGGAGGACCGGGCATCGAGAGTTCAGAGCCGTCGCCGAAGCTCCACATGGTCTCGATGATGTCGGGGAATCTCATGGCGAGAGCGGATGCGTTGAACGTGATCTCGTTGGTCTGCTCCGGATTTCTCGCCCAGACGACGTCGGTGTTGAAATCCCCCTGGAGCTTCTTCTGGTTGATATTGACGTACACGGGCTGCACTCTCTGCGAACCGTCGGAGTCAGTCACTCTGACCTTAGCCGTGTAGTTTCCCACCTCGACGTATGTGTGCGCGGTCGTGCCCTCAACTGTCGAGCTGTCGCTCTGGAACACGCCTCCGGGCGCGATGAAATCCCATTCGTACCCAATCACGGGATCGAAGCTCGTGACAGATGCCTCAAAGGTAATCTCAAAGAACTCCTCGTATGAGGAGGCCGCAGGCAGGGTCTCCAGCACCACGAAGGGAGCTATCTCCATGACATGGAACGAGAGCTTCGCAAAGCTCGTATTCCCGTCCGCCTCGGTGACGTTCAGGAAGAAGGCATAGTCCCCGTCAGGCAGATCGGAGAACTCGACCTCAGCCATCTCCGTCCCGTTCAACGCGAACTCGACGTAGTGACCGTCAGGATAGGCAAGCCTCCACTCCCAGATGACGATGCCGTCATACGTGTAGGTATTGTCGACGACCCTGAAGGGTACACCCTCCTCCGGAGTCGTTGTGGACAATGAGAAGTCGGCCCGAGGACCTATGTCAGATATTGCAATGTCTGCCGTCGTCATGTTCCAGTCACCATCGACGTCGGTTACCTTCACGGCGACGGTGTATACCTCTGGGAACGCCGATGAACTGAACACGTGCTCGACGGTATTGTTCGTGCCCGTATTAATCGTCGGAACGAACGTGCCACCGTCATACGAGAAGTTCCACTCGAATTTCTCGATCTCGTCCACGGGCCCGCCATGCCATTCATCGACCATCACCTGGAATTGGACCACGTCTCCCTCAAGCGCTGCCATAGGCCCGACCAACCTGATGTCGGGGCTCGCGGCCGAAACGTGAATGGTCTTTGTGCTGTTCTTCACAGAGCCGTCGGAGTCGGTCGCCTCGAGGGACACGGTATGATCGCCATCTTGGAACTGCCTGACGATCGTGAGCTCCATCCCGGAGGACACGAGCTCGCCGTCTATTGTCCAGTTCCGCAGGACGACTTCGTCAAAGGAACTGGTTGCGTCGACGATCGTCACATTCTGTCCCTCCCTCGGATTCGAAGGCGACCAATAGAAGTCCGTGTGCGGATAGCTGTCAGAAACATCGACCCACGTGGATCCCGAATCGCTCTTGCCTCCCGGATCTCTCACTGTCACGTTCACTGTGAAGTTGCCCAGCTCCATGTATACATGAATCGGACGCGCCTCACGGACCCAGCCGGTGTACGTGCCGTCACCGAAAGACCAGTTGTATTCCATGTATGGTATCTCGGAATACCCAGTGTCCGCAGAGCCGTTGAACTGGACCGGATCACCTTGCCTCGCCTGATAGGGTCCCCCTGTGTCGAGAATGGGCGGGAAGTTGATCTGTTCCCAAACGGACACGCAGTGGGAGCCCGCATTGTTCACGAGCAGGTCGCCTCTGTGATCCTGGGTCCCGTCGCCCAGCATGGCGTAATTCGGGTCAGCCCCGGCCACGAAGACCATTGACGGAATCGCGGGGATGACCCCGGCCTCTTGCTTGTACAGGAACAGCAGGTCTGCGGACTCAAAGATAGCGATGACATCCGCATGGCCGTCGTCCGTGACATCTGTCAAGGACACGAATCCCGGGAGCTCTGGCAGTGTGAGAGATGCATACGGGTGTGCAGCGCCTTCGAAATCATCCTGATCGAAGAAATACACATCTGGGTCGGATGGGCGCATCGCAGCAATGTCTGTTCTGTTGTCCCCAGTAATCTCCCCGCTCCAAAGCGCAGTGAAGTCACCGCCAAAGGTGATTCGAAGAGTGAGGTCCGCAGGCAGAGTGAAGTACGGCTCCGAAGCACGCTGCAGCAAGATGTCAATCGACTGCGGCGACCGCGGATATGCCAGGTCATCTAGTCCATCGGAGTTGAAGTCCCCCACCACGACCGACCATATCTTGGCCAACGGCGTGGGATTGAGCTCATAGAAGCCATCAAACGGAACCTCGTCTTGCGTATTGAAGAAGATGTCCAGACGGCCATCGTCTGTTGCGACAACGAGGTCCGGGCTCGAATCGTTGTTGAGATCCCCTACGGCGATATCTGAGATCGTGGCCCCAGCTGCAAACTGAGAGATCGATGGAAAAGATCCAGGGGCTGATAAGCTTCCGAAGTAGATCGAGATGTTGGTACCGTTCTGTTGTGTCACCAACACGTCATCGAAGCCATCGGCATCGAAGTCGTCCACCAGCAAGAATTCTGGGGCAAAGCCGAGGCCTTTGGCGCTGGCACTGTTCCCGAAGGAGGGGACGCATCCGAAAGCCTCCCATGCAGGATAGAGAAGCACGAGGTCCTCTACATCGTCGCCGTTCAGATCCCCGGTGTCCATCAGAGTGGCAGTTGCGTAGTCGTGGTACCATGCGGTGGCATTGCTGTTCGAGAGTGCATCATCATGGTTGGAGTATATTGCAAAGCTCGATCCCGACCAGTTCGCGCGAGCGCTCGAGATGCCTATGTCCACGGTTGCATCGAAATCGAGCTGGCCAATCAGGCACGACCGTGGTGTTCCTCCTGTCGGAAATGAGAAATCTGGCTCGGGTAGCCACCGTTGTCCTGAAGAGCGCTGGAGGAACACCTGCGAGGCGTTCTGGGACTCTGAAAGCAACACGATATCGACAAGGCTGTCGCCGTTGACGAGCCCAGCGCTCATCGAACTCGGCATCACATCAAGCGATATGTTGAGGTCCTCTGTGGGAGGGAGATGTCCTAGCGCTTGGTAGTAGAACCTGAGAGCGCTCCTGTTCACGGTCGCGACTGCCAGATCATCTAGATCGTCATTATCGAATCTCCCAGCAGCCAAGGCTATCGGAGCCCCGTCGACCGAAATGCTCGCATCAACGGGTTTTCCAATGGTAAATGGCTGATAGAACAAGGTCACATTCCTATCATAGTAGTTTGCGACTGCGAGGTCTTGCAGACCGTCGCCATTGAATTCTCCAATCGCAATTGAGTTCGATCCTCTGGCTGCGTTGAACAGGCTGAAAGTTCCGTAGTCCGGACCCCACCTGATCTCGACGACACCACGATCACCCGAAGGAGAGTCCTTTGGACAGGCAAACGCAATGTCCGGATTGCTGTTGTCATCTAGATGTCCGATCACAAATGAGCTCGCTGTCTTGTACAGCGAAAGGATATGATATACTACGAGGGGCTCGGTCTCTGACGAGTAATTGAAGACATAGAGATGCTCTGTATCGGTATCGTCGTTCCTTTTGCCCAAGACAAGTACCTGCAGGTCTCCAGTGCCGTAGGAATCAGCT
>Ga0315308_1001810_pt1 | contig 12172 bp, 17 predicted proteins | sample TDP3_MG_FD_203078 | JGI IMG/M metagenome (GOLD analysis project Ga0315308, IMG submission 203078) | Freshwater sediment microbial communities from Lake Towuti, South Sulawesi, Indonesia - TDP3 | ecosystem: Environmental > Aquatic > Freshwater > Lake > Sediment | place: Indonesia: South Sulawesi... | reverse complement strand
CGATTAGCCAGCTTGACTCCAGCCCAATTCAAATACTTCAGCAAGTTGGAGTCGCAGGGCAAGGTTGAGCAATACCACCATCTAATAGGACAACAGGGGCACATGATAATCTGCAGCGTTGCTTCAGATGAAGAGTTGTCCAGAATAATAAGTGAAGACCCCTTGTTCTTCGACAGCAAACGCAAAATTTATCCATTGACAACAAGAGAGGCTCACGAAAAACGCTTAGTAGAACTCCTTAGGCGAAAGTAAGTTTCTTGAGTGATGAGATTATGGAAACTGAAACTGTGACAATTGTTATCAATGAAGCAGCCTATGGCAAAGAGAGAGCTTGGAACGCCCTTCGACTAGCCATGGCTATGATGGTGAAAAACATTAAGGTCAACATATTCCTTCTCGAAGACGGAGTCGCTGTAGCCAAGAAGGGTCAGCGACCGCCAGAAGGATACTACAACCTAGAAAAAATGTTAACCGAATTGGTTCAAAACGGCGCAAAGATTCGAGCCTGTAGCACTTGCCTTCAAGCCAGAGGACTAAGCCAAAATGATCTAGTACCTGGCGTAGAAGCGGGAAAATTGCTCGATTTAGTGCAGTGGGTCAAAGAAAGCAAGAGCGTTCTATCGTTTTAGAAGGCAGGATTGAACCGTATCTATTCTTTCTTCTTTTTCTTTTCTTTTTCAAACTTGTCAGCGTGGCGTTCACAACAGAAGTAGTATTCTGTACCATCAATGACTCGTTTGTGAATGGCAAAGACACATTTTCCAGTTTCGTCGCAGATGTCGATTTTGCAGTAGTCGCACCGAATGAATGTCGATTTCATTTTTTAGCCTCCTTCTTTTTCAAATAATCCTGTACGGCTGCGTGCAAGCCGTCTGCAGCTAGGTTGGAGCAATGCATCTTGATGGGTGGCAGTCCGCCTAAGCTGTCAGCGACATCGCCTCTTGTAATTTTCATGGCTTCTTCAAGGGTCTTGCCCTTAGCCAACTCGGTTATCATGCTGCTTGTAGCTATTGCTGCGCCGCATCCAAAAGTCTTGAACTTTATGTCTTCGATTGTATTTTCTTTCACTTTGATGTAAATGGTCATTAAGTCGCCGCAGACTGGGTTGCCCACTGTTCCGACGCCGTCTGCGTCTGGTATTTCGCCCATGTTGCGGGGGTTGCGGAAGTGCTCCATGACTTTTTCAGTGTACATTTTATGAGAGCAGCTCCTTTGGAGTTAATGGAGAAATGGCGCGGAGTCTCTTAACTATATCGGGTAAGGCATTCACAACGTAATCTACGTCTTCTTCGGTGTTTTGCTTACCTAACGTAAACAAGAGTGACCCATGCGCCTCCTCATGTTTCAAACCTATAGCTAACAAAACGTGAGACGGCTCCAAAGTCTTGGAGGTGCACGCCGAGCCAGAGGAACAAGCAACGCCCAGCATGTCGAGGCTCAGGATGAGTGATTCGCCTTCGATGTAGCTGAATCTAACGTTGGTGTTGTTAGGCAACCGTTGAGTGGGATGCCCGTTCAAGAACGAACTCGGAATGCTATCGAGTAAGCCCTTGATGAGTTTGTCTCGTAACCGCGAAAGTCTTTCACCCTCAGGTGTCATCTCTGCTCTGGCTATTTCAGCCGCCTTGCCCATGCCCACTATTGCTGGAACGTTTTCAGTGCCCGAACGCAACCCTCTTTCTTGACCTCCGCCTTGTATTATAGGCTGGATTCTGGTTCCCGTCTTGACGTAGAGAGCGCCCACTCCTCTCGGACCGTACATGTCGTTGGACGAAATCGACATTAAGTCGATGTTTTGGTTTTCAACGTTTATGGGCACTTGACCTGCGGCAGCGACAGCGTCAACGTGGAGAAGTACGCCCTTACGGTGAACTATTTCGCCTATCTCTTTGATAGGTTCGATTGTGCCGATTTCGCCGTTGGCGTACATTACAGACACCAAGATGGTTTTGTCTGTTAATGCCTTTTCCAAATTGGGAACGTCTACAACCCCGTATTTATCAACAGGCACGAACGTGACGTTAAATCCTTCTTTCATTAGTGATTTACACGCGTTCATGACTGACATGTGCTCAATAGTCGTGGTAACGACGTGGTTTCCCTTGTCTCTGTTTCTGTAAGCCACACCTTTAATAGCAAGATTGTTGCTTTCCGTGCCCCCTGACGTGAAGAAAACCTCTTCACTTCTCTTTGCCCCGACTAAAGCGACTACTCTTGCCCGTACTTCTTCCATGGCTTTTCTCGCTTCGTTGCCCCATGAATGCAGTGAAGAAGGGTTTCCAAACTGTTGGCTGAAGTAGGGCATCATGGCTTCCAGTACATGAGGGTCAACTGGCATGCCAGCCGAGTAATCCATGTAGACGCGGCGCTTCATACTTTCGCCCTACATACGCTAAAAACACAATATGGCGTCGGCGTCTAAAGCCATATCGTTTAGGGTTGCGGCACCGACTATTTTAGCTTCTGGGATGAATTCTCCTCGAGCTATGTCAAGCAGCATGCAGCTCTGTTCGCAAACAACGAATTTGACTCCCGCTTTAATAGCTTGGTCCATAACTTGCCTAAGCGTTGGAAACTGACCCAATTTGATTTTCTCTGCCTCACCTTTCTTGACAACTGTTATTCCCTTAATGATGAAGTATATGTAGGCATCCAAACCCATTGCGGCGGCTGTTGCAGCCAAGATGAAGGGTGAGTACGTGCGCTCTGGCGTGTCTACACCGCTTGTTTGCACGTAGAGAATCTTTTTGGCGCTCATCGTGAATTTTTCCTCCCTTTTTCCACAACTATTTTACTTTTTCGATTAGGAATCGGAGTGTGTTGCCTTCCTTTCTCAAGTTGAGGAGTTGCTGCTCCAGTCTTTTAACTAGGCTTTTGATGTCTTCTTCCGCTGCAGGGTCGTCAGCTAACACCTCCAGCACTTCGCCCACTTTCATTTTGTCCAACTCCATGCGAACCCTAAACACGGGTTCGGGGCAGTAGAGTCCAAGACAATCCAATGTGCGGTTCGGCTTAACTTGCTTAGACAGGTTGGGAACACTCCTTACCTTGAAAATTTAACATAATAATTCTCACACTTATAAATTGTGAACGTCTAACGTCTTGTGCCATAAGTCTTCTTTTCAGACGAAATTATTAGCCCTAAAAAAAGAATAGAGACAGTGGGACCAGCGCAAAACATTGAGTCTTACTTTGCTGCTTCTTCAAATCGCTTGTTTACTTCGTTCCAGTTGACAATGCTCCAAAAAGCCTCTACAAACTTGGCTCTGTCATTCTTATAATCAATGTAGTATGCGTGTTCAAACACATCGAGAACCATCAGAATCCTAAACGCCGGGTAAACGTTAGTATTGTGCTTTTCGACCTGCATAATTAGAGGTCTGTGCGTTTGTCTGCATCGAGTTAGTGCCGCCCAGCCAGAACCTTCCACGCTAACAGCTGCCTTCGTAAATTCATTCTTGAACCTTTCAAAATTGCCAAACTCGTAATCTATGGCTGTTCCAAAAGCGTCACTTGGCTTTCCACCTCCGCCTTTGCCCGTAGGTGCTAAATTTTCCCAGAACAATGAGTGCAGTAGATGTCCTCCTATGTTCCACGACAATTCCTTTAGAGTGGCTTTAACATCAAAGTCTGAACCCTCTTTTCGGGCTTTATCAAATCTCTCCAGAATGGCATTTGCACCATTAACGTAGGCTTGATGATGTTTCTGATGGTGTATCGTCAGTTGCAGTTCAGACATGTAGGGCTCTAAATCTTTGTATTCATAAACTAGTTTTGGCAAAGCATAAAATCGGGTTGGCTCCATACTAGTCAGTCCTTTTTTTGGCTTTTCAAATTAGAACCGTTTCTCTATATAAGCCTGCGTCTGTGTTAGCCATCAGCCATTGACTGCGTTGCTGAAAAAAGAAATATAGCACAAGCGCGCCTTAGTGCTGAAGGCTAAAAAGGTGACAAGCAACCATGTGCATCATTGGCAAAAACAAGTTGATGGAACTGATTGAAAACTACAAGGTCGTCTATCCATATGATTATCATCTTCTCGACGGCGACGGCTACGTTTTGACTGTTAAGGAAGAGACTACGTTGCAGTATTTGGAGCATCGGAACATCAATTCATACGAGATTGTTTTCACTCCACCTCAATATGTTGCGCACCTCACGGCTAAGAGCAAATTCGGACGCATGGGATTATCTTTCCTCAACGCAGCCAAAATTCACAGCGGCTGGGTGGGACGCATCACCTTAGAACTGGTTAATTTGAGTAATGATAGGCGTCCGATTACGATTAAGCGTGGTGACCCTTTCATGCACATCGAGTTCATAACCAGAGAAGGTGAACCATCCCCCTACATGGGAGAGTACCAATTCCAAGACATGACCAATGACGAGAAACTTATGTACATTCCTATATTGAAGAAGGTTTTCCCCAACTTTAACCAACTCGCTAAAACCTGGCTGAAGGGCGATTTTCCTTGATGAACCTATTCAAAAACGAGACCTCTCAATTCAAACATAGCACAGATTCATATTTCTTATAAATTAAGTTCTGAACAAATGCTTTATTAGAGCCGTTCTCCGTATGCTGAAAGAAGGGAAACCCGATGAAAGCCAAAAACTATCGTGCTGTTAAAGGCCCGTCTTACACTAGGAAAGAGTATGTTCGAGGCTCTCCTGTACCCAAGATTACCAAGTTTACTATGGGCGACACAAAGAGCAAGTTCGCCTATCAGGCGTTGCTGATCGCTCAAGAAGAGGCGCAGATTCGTCACAACGCCCTCGAAGCAGCACGCGTCGCATCTAACCGCGTGTTAATGGATAAACTGGGAAACAGCTACTTGCTGCGAGTTGTGCCCTTCCCTCATAACATATTGAGGGAAAACAAAATGATTTTTGGCGCCCACGCCGACCGTCTCCAAGACGGCATGAAAAAAGCCTTCGGGAAACCCGTTGGAACGGCAGCCCGCGTCAAACCTAATCAAACTATCATTGAAGTCGGAGTCAACGAGGACGCAATAGAAGTGGCAAAGGAGGCTCTCAAACGGGGGCAAGACAAGCTGCCCATTCCCTGCAGAATAGTCATCGAGAAGGCTCCAGATTTAAAAATTTAATGTTGAGGTGAAAGTTGGTGCCGTCTTCTCGAAAAGAGAAGCGCATACTGTGGTTTGAAGAACTCACAAAAAACGATATTCCGTTAGTCGGAGGAAAAAACGCCAACCTAGGCGAAATGACTCAAGCGAAGATTCCTGTTCCGCCAGGCTTTGCCATCACAGCCCACGCCTATTACGAATTCATTACAAAAACAGGCATTGCCGAAAAGATTTACAAGATCATTGATGAAACAGTCACTGACGTTAACGATCCCAAGCAGTATGATGAAGCCTCTAAGAAGATTCGAAGGTTAATCGAATCCACACCTATGCCTACGGAAATTGAAAAATCTATTCGAGACGCTTACGACGAACTGAACAAACAAACAGATATGGATGAGGTTTTCGTGGCTGTTCGGTCAAGCGCTACGGCTGAAGACTTGCCTGACGCCTCGTTTGCTGGGCAACAGGAGACGTTCTTGAACGTTAGAGGAGCCGACGATCTAATAGACAATACCATAAAGTGCTGGTCGAGTCTTTTCACGCCTCGCGCCATATTTTATCGAAACGAGAAGGGCTTCAAGCACGAGCAAGTGCTCATCAGCGTAGGCGTTCAAAAGATGGTCAACGCCAAGGCAGCAGGCGTCATATTCACACTCGATCCAGTAACAGGCGAAACCGACAAAATTGTTATCGAAGCCAACTGGGGTTTAGGCGAATCCGTTGTGTCGGGCTCGGTTACTCCCGACCACTATGTTGTGGACAAGCAGACATTGAACCTTGTTGACAAAAAAGTCACCCAAAAAACAGTTGAGTACATACGTGACTCTGAAACTGGCAAAACCATTCACGCCAACGTGCCAAGAGATAGGCAAGAACAGCCATGCTTAACTGACGAAGAAATAAAGAGACTGGCTGAAATTTCGAGAACAATTGAGGATCATTATGGCAAGGCTCAGGACATCGAGTTCTCTGTTGACCGTGATCTAACTTTTCCGCAAAACATATTCATAGTGCAGTCGAGACCAGAAACCGTTTGGACCCTAAAAAAAGAAGCGCCAGCAGTCGAGAAGCCTAAACCGCTCGCAGCACCAACAACATTGGAAGAGGCTAAAGTAGTGGTCAAGGGCATAGCAGCGGGCAAAAGAGCTATGGGCACTGGTGTTGCACGAGTTGCCTTGACCGCCGAAGACGCCTCCAAAGTGATGCGTAAAGGCGACATACTGGTTACAACCATGACAAATCCTGACTATGTGCCCTTCATGCGAATCGCCAGCGCAATAGTCACAGACAAAGGCGGCGTCACGGCGCATGCAGCCATTGTCAGTCGGGAATTGGGGATACCTTGCATTGTTGGAACTGAGAACGGCACCAAACTAATGAAGACTGGTCAGGAATATACGGTGGACGCCAAAAGCGGAGTGGTCTACGAAGGTATAGTGTCCAAACCCGAAGAAACAGCGCCCACGACAGTCGTCTCCACAGTGACTTCTGATGTGGCTCTGGAACCGGCACCTGTGACCGCTACAAAGATTTACATGAATTTAGGGGTGCCCGAAAAAATCGAAGAATACAAGAATCTGCCCTTCGACGGCATCGGTCTCATGCGCATTGAATTTATCTTAGCTAGCTACATCGGCGAGCACCCTCTCTATCTATTGGAGACCAATCAAGCTCAAAAGTTCGTGGATAAATTGGCTGAGGGAGTGGCAACCGTAGCCCGAGCTATCCAGCCTCGACCCGTGGTTGTGCGTTTCAGCGACTTCAAGACCAACGAGTATCGTGAACTCAAGGGCGGAGAAAAATACGAGATAGAAGAGGCTAACCCCATGCTTGGATGGCGTGGTGCAAGCCGTTACATAAGCCAATGGTATGAAAAAGCGTTCCGCCTAGAATGTAAAGCCATCAAGAAGTGTCGAGAAGAATGGAACCTCAAGAACGTGTGGATCATGTTGCCAGTCATACGCACGGTTTGGGAAGCCAAAAAATGCCTAGAAATCATGAAGGAAGAAGGCTTGGAAAGCACCCGAGACTTTCAAGTCTGGTTCATGGCAGAGACTCCAGCCATCGCCCTCATGGCAGACGAGTTTTCTAAACTCTGCGACGGATTCAGCATAGGGTCAAATGACATGACCCAAGGTGTGCTCATGATTGACCGCGACTCGGAACGACTTGGCTTGATGGGGTACTTCGACGAACGCGACCCAGCAGTTGAGCGCATAATAGCGCATCTGATTAAGGTGGCGCATCAAAACGGAGTCACAGTTTCCATCTGCGGCGAAGGACCCTCCAACCTACCTGACTTCACCGAGTTTCTCGTCCGAAACGGCATCGACAGCATCTCTGTCAACAACGACGCGGTTGTGCGCACCCGCCAATGGGTTGCCAGCCTTGAACAGAAGATTCTGCTCGAACGATTAGCAGAGATGCGAGAGAAAGGCTTGGGGCGAGAGGCTTCATCGAGTAAAAAGCCCACGTCAGAATGGACGCCTGAATGGTGACAAACAACAAGACAGACATGCACTTTGACAATCTAACCCTTGATGTTTTTTCAAGTGTCAAGAGTCATAGCAAATGAAGATTTCAAGCTTTGACCTCGAAGAAGAGCGCTTAAAAGAGGAGATACGAAAACGAGGCGCAAAAAGAGTTCTCTTTCAACTTCCCGAGGGTCTGAAGGCTGAGGGTCCACGTTTGGCTTCTATCGCAGAGAAAATGAGTGCAGTAGCCATGGTTTCAGCCGACCCTTGTTATGGTGCTTGCGACCTCGCCGTGCAGGAGGCTGAGAGCTTAGGCGTTGACTTGTTGGTTCATTATGGGCACAGCGAGATGACTCCCCAACAAAGAGTGCCAACAATTTACATCGAGGCTAAGACAACCGTCAGCGTCAAACCAGCCGTTGAGAAGGCGCTGCCTCTACTCAAACTGTGGAGGCACATCGGCTTGGTCACCACTGTTCAGCACGCTGACATGCTCGGCGAAGTTCGCACAATGCTTCTTGAAGCTGGAAAAATCGTGGCTGTGGGAGACACTGGGCGGCTCAAACATGCTGGGCAAGTCACAGGCTGCGACTACGGCAACGCTGGAACCGTGGCGAAAGACGTGGATACTTTTCTCTTCTTTGGAGGAGGCAGATTTCACGCCATAGGAGTCGCTATAGCAACTTCGAAGCCTACTATAGTTGCCGACCCGTATGAAAGAAGAGCCTACAACATTGATAACAATGTGCGAAGCGTCTTGAAGCAGCGGTGGATAAGCATACGCGAGGCGCAAAAAGCCCAGAACTTCGGCGTTTTGATTGGTCTCAAAAGCGGACAAAAAAGAACAGACGAAGCCATACGAATAAAGGAGAAGTTGGAGGAAAAAGGAAAGAAGGCTACTTTGTTAACTCTTCGGGAAGTTACGCCTGAAGCCCTCCTACAGTTTCCAACCCTGGACTCATTTGTGAACACCGCATGTCCACGCATAGCACTAGACGATGCAGACAGGTTCCGCAAGCCAGTATTATCAGTTAAAGAAGCGCTTGTGATTGTGGGAGAACTGACATGGGACGAACTGCTCAAAAAAGGCTGGTTCGAAAACTAGACTTAGAACGAACGCTTCAGCAAGTTGAGCCACATCCTTCACCTAAGGCACACCTTGAACAATACACTATCCCCACCGATGTTGCAGCCGAACTGCTGTTCATAGCCGCCTATGTACACGACGATATTATAGGCAAGATCGTTGCCGACTTAGGTTGCGGCACTGGCAGACTCGCGATAGGTGCGGTTCTTTTAGGAGCAGAAGAAGTGGTCGGTGCAGACATTGAGAAAACAGCGGTGAAAAAGGCGAAAGAAAACGCTGAGGAACTCGGCTTTAAAGAAAAGACCAGCTGGGTAGTTGCTGAAATCGATGTTTTGCACGGGAACTTTGACACGGTTTTGCAGAACCCTCCCTTCGGCGTGCAGAGAAGAAGCGCTGACAGAAAGTTTTTGTTGAAGGCGTTGCAGCTAGCGCCTAAGGTTTATTCGCTTCACAAGGGAGGGGAAAGCAGCAGGATTTTTATCAAAAGGTTTATTGAGGGGCACGGGGGAAAAGTTACGGGCATATTTCCAATGAAACTTAATATTCCCAGACTGTTTAAGTTTCACACCAAACAAAAGTACGAGGTTGAAGTCGACCTATACAGAATAGAAAGAGCGTGAAAAAACAAAATGACATCTAAACAAAAGAGCGGGCAGTTGGTTGTTCCCGGTGACAGACTCGGTGTAATTGAGGAATTTGAGTCGGGTCCTGGAACTTACGTTGATGAAGGCACGATTTATTCGTTGACAACTGGTCGAGCGCTCATGGATGTCCTTAACAAGAAGGTTTCTGTCTATCCGAGTGTTAAGGCTTCGGGGTTTCCTAAAGTGGGCAACGTGGTTGTGGGTCAAGTCCAAGAGGTGCAGAGCAAGCAGGCTACGATACGAATCTTTCAGGTTGGCAACCGCGTGTTAAGTGGGTTTTTCAGTGGATTGCTCCACATTTCAGACGTGAGTCCCCGCTACGTTGAGAGCATGTACGATGTGTGTAAGGCTGGCGACATCATTCGCGCCAAAGTCATAAGCGACAAGAACCGAGTTTTTCATCTGTCTACAAACGACAGAGACTTGGGCGTGGTCTACGCTTTTTGCTCTCGTTGCGGTCATGTTTTATCCTTGAGGAAGTTCCGAATGCGCTGTCCAGAGTGTGAAAACATGGAGCGCAGAAAGTATGCTCAAGATTATGGGAAGGGTGATTTTGAGTGAATGTGAAAGTGTTGGAGAAAGGACCCAACGAACTGCGCATTGAAATTGAGGGTGAAGGACACACGTTCTGCAACGCGCTTCAGAAGATGCTTTTGGAAGACGAAACAATCGAAACAGCGGGCTACGACATCCACCATCCTCTGGTTTCCAACCCAACAATTTACGTTCGAACCAAGGGAAAACGACACCCAGAGACCTCGCTACGTGAAGCAGCAGAGAAGATACGGAGTCAAAACAAAGAGTTTCGAACGAGTTTTGAAAAAGCCTTAAAAGAATGGCAGCAAAAATGAGCCCGGTTCCAACTCTAAAAAAGTATGACAGTCTCGAGGAGCTTCTGCTCGACGAAGACTTAGCCGCGCTCGGCGACTCATACGTTAATTTTGTCTACTCCTTAGCCATGTCACAGAAGCTGAAGCGTCCAGTCGGCGTCAAGGTTGACAACCAAACATTGGCAGAAGCCGTGACCAAGTCTGGGCTTCGCAAGTTTTTACCCCATAGAGTTGACCGTCACGCGAGAGGAAACGCGGCTGAAGCCTTGCTTGTGTTCGCATGGTTGGGAGACCTTCTTGAGTTTGAAGATTGCACCAAGGTTTTGAGCAGAGAAGACGACACCGCTGAGGCGTTTGCGACTCTTCTCAGACTTGTTTTGAAAAAACTGGGCTCAAAGTGATGAACACCCTTACGACTAAGCGCAGGCGCGTGGGCGAGGTTGCCAAAATCCGTGTTGTGAAGCCTGAGATTCGAGTCTTGGGCATCGACGACGGCGTGTTTACGCCGCATTCCAACGAATTGGTTGATGTGGTTGGGATTGTTTTTCGAGGCGGCTACTGGCTCGACGGGTTCATGCACACGAAGGTGCGAGTTGACGGTTTAGATGCCACTGAAAAACTTGTGGAGATGATAACCAGTTCGCCTCATTACTCACAATTGCGCATCATAATGTTGAACGGTGTCACGTTAGCCGGCTTCAATGTTGTGGACATAGAAGAGTTAAGTCAAAAAGTGAAGTTGCCTGTGGTTGCTGTTACAAGGGAAAAGCCCAACTTTGACGACATCAAAAAAGCGTTGCAGAATTTATCTCACTGTGAAGAGCGTTGGAGAGCAATAGAAAAGGCTGGTAAAATGATTAAGGTGCGCACAAGAAACGGTGAAGAACCCGTTTACGTGCATGTTGCTGGGCTTTCCGAGGAAGACGCAAAGCGCATTTTAAAGAGCACTTCGACTCGAAGCAACATTCCTGAGGCGTTACGTGTGGCGCACATAATTGCGTCTGGGTTGATGCATGAGAGAGCTCAATAGTGTTTAATACTGATTAGTTTACCTTGAATATTGAGTGGAATGAGAAAAAGTTTAAAAGACTCGATGTCAACGTGAAGGGAATCAGACGTTGAGAGGCTCGTGAGCAATGGAATTTTGTCCCAAATGTGGAACAAGGCTAGTGCCCAAACGTCCAAAAGAGGGAAAGAAAGGCAACGTTGTGCTCGCCTGTCCAAAGTGCGGCTACAAAAAAAGATTAGCCACCAAGAAGCTTGAACCCATTCCAAAGGTTATTGAGCACAGCCCACAGGAAACAATAGCGGTTATCAGTAAAGAAGAGCAGAAGCTGCGAGTCTTGCCAACTGTTCGCGTGGAGTGCCCCAAGTGTGGCAACAACCAAGCCTTTGTTTGGCAAGTTCAGACCCGAGGAAGCGACGAGTCCTCCACCCAGTTCTTCAGATGCACCAAATGCAACTACACATTCAGAGAATACAGCTAGACTATACGATTTTAATGTCATTAGGGCTAAGATATTCAAAACCATTCTGGGTTTAAAGAAAAGAGGTTATGCTGAATATTTTTAAGGAATTTCTTGGACGTACTGTTGAGACTAGCCAAACATGTGGATTTTAGTTTTTAAGTTGATTGATGCCTTAAATTATTTAATGCAGTAACTAAATTAGGGTGTTTAATGCCATCATTTATTGTAAACGTTATAGAGTGAAGAGTTTGTCTAAAGGACGAAGAGATCGTCATGAAATTATTGCTGAAATCTTGAAGTCTGCATGGAATGGTGCAGTGAAAACCCACATCTTGTACCATGCAAAACTCAGTTACTCTCAGACGCAGTGGTATCTTCCTAAGCTAGTGGAAGAAGGCTTATTGGAATGTCTAACAGTGAAAGGACGTAAAAGACCAAAACAAACTTTTAAGACAACCCAAAAAGGAAAGCATTTTGTTGAGAATTTTGAATTATTGAAAAAACTTTAACAACTGCTTTTTGAAACCCCCCTCATTGAATACGAATACCTAGCATGAAAAAAGAAAGAAGACCTAGTT
>Ga0315308_1001809_pt1 | contig 12176 bp, 10 predicted proteins | sample TDP3_MG_FD_203078 | JGI IMG/M metagenome (GOLD analysis project Ga0315308, IMG submission 203078) | Freshwater sediment microbial communities from Lake Towuti, South Sulawesi, Indonesia - TDP3 | ecosystem: Environmental > Aquatic > Freshwater > Lake > Sediment | place: Indonesia: South Sulawesi... | reverse complement strand
CTTTCGTTTGGCAAGGATGTAGATTATGACTGTACTAATAATGAACTCTATGACAAGGTAGCTGCCGTTGTAGATAGCCGAGTAAACAACAGGATACGTGCCTGCTGGAGCATATTCCGAAAAGAACCAGACGCCAGAAGCAAAGTGAGCAAGGAATCTTCCCGTGATTCCCACACCCACTCCAATCAAGGGATATTTTCGGAACATTCCAGCCAAACCGAGAGCCCCAAAAGCTATGGGATAGTCAAGCAAAGCTTGCACAGGATCAACCACATAACTACCAGGCAACGCCATGTGAACCAGCCCATAGATAGTGGACGCTTCGAGACCAGAACGCAAGCCTCGTCTCAAAGAAAACCACAGCAATGGCACCATGCCAGCAGCGCTCACTGAACCCCCTTGTGGAAGATGATAGATTGGGGGTACAATGTCTTTGAGAATAACGGTCAAAGCAATTATAACTGTTCCTTCAGCGATTATTTTCGTTTCAGACGTAGCCCTACTCATTTTTTCCCTCCGCCAGTATTATCTGGTTCAGGTTCTAAGGGTCGACGACCTGCTTAGTCGTCCTCTCAGCCGGGTTAAGCCCAGCTCCCCTAGATTCAAAGAGAAAAAGAGGTTCAACTATTTAACAGTAATCATTTTGGAGCAATTGCTGTGCTTTGTTCAGTTTTATCTGGCTCTCGTTTGGACTCGGGGCTCTATTAGGGTCCAAAGCCAGTCCACAAATTCTCTCAGATTCTTTGTTTGAATGTAGACATCGCCCGGTCCAGTTATTTCGGTGACTAAGCCTTCTCCGCCAAGAAGGGTTTCCTTTAGCCCACCGAACTTTGTAACTCTGTATTGGCAGGTGTCACTAAAAGCAACTAGGTGGAAGTTGTCCACAATCATTTTTTCTCCAGGCTTCAGCGTATGTTTGTCGATGGCGCCGAAGGTGTTGATGAACAGCAAGCCTTTACCCGTAACCTTGATCATGAAGAGACCTTGCCCGAACAAGCCCTTGGTGAAGCCTTGCCACTGGACATCTAAGTTCACGTCTTGCGTAGAGGCTATGTAAGCAGCTTTCTGAACTATGTAACCCTGATTGGGCGCAACCTCTAGAACCTCGATGTCTCCCACAGGCGCAGAAACAAAAGCGGCTTCTCCCTGCCCAGACGTTGCCGTATAGTCGTTCACGAAGAAAGACTGCCTGCCAAGAAAGGTCAACCCGAGTGAGCCCAAGAAGCCTTTTTCCCTCATTCTAGTGTGTACTTCGATGTTTGGATTCATGTATGTCATGGCTCCTGACTCGGCGGTTATGGTCTCGCCTGGGCTGAGTTGAACAACCAACATGGAGTAAGACGGTTTGTACCTTATATCATACTTCAAAGCAATGTCAACCTCCTCAAACTCGTTTTAAGCAAGCGTTTAGGCTAAAAGAACTTATAAGTCCTTTTGAAACTTGTCTCATTGACTTCTATCAGCTTTTGCCATATTACCGATGTTGAAATAACAACTTAATTCGTGGAAACCAATGTTGCAGCATGAGATTCCCTCATGAAGGCTTCGAAGTCGAATCCCCAATCTTACTTCGGAAAAGAAACCGAGACTCTAAAGCGAATTGTGAATGGAAAGAAGGTTAACGTGAAATGGAATTGGGGCAACTTCAACAGCACAAAGGGTTTTCCAGTCGACGACAACCTCATCTCCTGGGTTATCGGTCAAGACAGAGCGTTGCAAGAGTGTTTCCTCTGTCTGGACGAGTGGGCGCACAAGCTGACGTGGCTGGAAGAGCAGAAGTGGTACGAGGAGTGGAAAGACCCCAATAAGTCCAAGCCAGTGGTAAAGACTAAGCTCAGTCCTGGACCATACTTGCTCCTTTTAGGCGACCCTGGAACAGGCAAGTCATTGCTTGGAAGGGCACTGGCTGAGAAACTTACCCAAATCTACAAGGAAAATAGCATTGAGCTTTTTGATGTGCTCTGCTGGAAGAACAAGACCGTTCCGAGTGAGCCCAAGATTTCCATGCAAGATGCTGGCAAGGGCAAGGACGTGATAAGGAAGGAGAAGCTGAGGCAGGAGAAGAGAAAGTTTCTCCTCTCTCTGGGTCTGAGAATGATTCAAACGTTTCTGATAACGTTTGGTCTGATACTCCTCTTCATCGGCACGTATGGTCTTTATCAACTCTTCGCAACGTGGTCGGCTAACCCACAGATAAGCGAGGGACTGACCTTACAACAATCCTTCAGCTACAACTTCCTCCAATATTTTGCCACCTCTTTTCCATCCCTAGTGCTGGTTTTTGTTCCCGCTGGCTCCCTCCTATTCTTTGGTATATTCATCTGGTGGTTCGGCAAACTGGGAGGCGGCGCCATGAACCTGTCGGGAATCGGCGGAGCCCAACAGTCGAACATGCCGAAGCTTATCGTTGATAACGCTTCCAAGTGCGCGCCTTTCATTGACGCTACTGGTCACGCTTCGTCTCAGTTGTTTGGAGACATCGCTTGGGACCCGTTTCAAACCGGCGGAATGGGCACGCCTGAGCATCAGAGGGTCACCGCGGGTGATGTTCACCGAGCCTCTTTGGGGATTCTTTACATCGACGAGATCAAGAACCTCAACCCCGTTGAAGCCGTGACCTTGCTAACTGTTTTAGAAGACGGCCAACTGCCCATCACCACGCGTGGACATCTCATCAACGGTGGCACAGCTGCTATGGCGGTTTCAACTGAACCCGTGCCTTGCATGTGCTTCCTTGTTGGCGCTGGAAACTTCGACTCGATTGGGCAGATGCATCCGGCGTTGATGGACAGAATCTACGGCTACGGCAAGGTTGTCCGCATGAACAACGACATGCCCAACTCGGTTGAAAATCGCAGAAAATACGTGCAGTTTATAGCCCAAGAAGTAAGGCGTTTCCACTTGAGTCCTTTCAGTATGGAAGCGTGTGAAGAGATTGTGGAAGAGGGCAGACGTCGAAGCAACAAGCGAGACGCGTTGACCACCAAGTTTAGACCATTAATATCAATCATTAAAACGGCTGCAACTCTGGCTATGAACGAGGGATCGAAGGTTGTGGAGAGACGACACGTCCAAGAAGCCATTGAAAAACACTGCAAGACCATACAAAAACAGATATTAGAACACCAGCTAAACGAGAGAGGCAAACTTCTCGAAATCGAACCAAACGGTCACAAATTGGGACAGATATATGGGTTGGCGGTGGTTTCAGACCCCTACAGCGGCGAGATGACGGGCAACGTGCTCACTGTGAAGGCGCAGATGGTCAAACGCAGTGCTATAAATCGAAGCTATCCGATGCAGGGTTATTACAAAGTGACGGGCATAGCCAAGGGCAAGCACGACGTGTTCATTTCTGACAGCGTGGCAAAGGTGCGAAGTGTCATATTGCAGAAGTATAGTGTCGACATTGCACAGGACTACTTAACCCACATAGACTTTTCGCAGGCTTATGGCGTCGACGGACCATCAGCGGGAGTCACTATGGCGATACTTTTGTGTTCGCTTATTGAGGGGCGTCCCATAAGGCAAGACGTGGCTGTGACTGGCGAAATCAACCTGGGCGTGGGCGAACAAATCATGGTCACGTCTGTAGGTGGGCTCTATGAGAAGATTAAGGCTGCTGAGGCGTGGGGGTTCCAGAAGGTTGTTGTGCCCCAGAAAAACTTTGAGCACTCTATTGACGTCAAAGACTACCAGATTAAAGTTGTGCCCGGCAAAACATTAGACGACTACCTGAAAGAATGCCTAGCATAGAGTATTCTCATGCTTTTGCGATTTCACTTCCAATCTGTGTAAATTTTTCCTCTGCGCCCTCCTCAAGGGGCCCCTCATATCCTTTCACTATGGCTGAGGCATAAGGTTTGATGATGGTCATTTGGAGTTTCTTCAATTGCTTTTCGATTCCCTTTGCTGCGCTCCCAGCAAATCGACTCTTCAGTCGGGTGTCGAAGACGAAAGCTTTCTTGTTTCGAAGATTCACATTTTCTAGCTTCTTGAGGAACTCTTTCATGGGTATGGATATACCGAACATTTGCGTGGGGGCACCGATGGCCAGTATTTCGTATTCGACAAGTCTGCTCGGGTCTACTTTGTCTATTCTCAAACAGTCGACGTTGAGACCTTCTTTTCTCATACCTTCGCTCAATGCCTCTGCGATTTTCTCAGTGTTGCCAAATTTTGAATCATACATAACTATAGCCTTTCTCAAATTTTGTTCCATTCCAAGTGAGTTCTGGTGTCTGCTTGAATATTCGTTGTCGCCAGTATAATAATACAAATGTTAAAAGCTTGAAGAGTCTATCTGAAAATACAGCAGTGAGGTCTTCGATATGGTTGAGATTGTTTGTAACCCTCCCAAGCAGTTGATTATTTTGGAGTGCACCCGCTACCCTTCCCTAGAAGGGTTGGCTAAAGTCATAGCCGTCATAATAAGCGCTGGAGAATCGGTTATCCTAAAGTGGGCTGAGGGCGTTGCCTTCATGTACACGCACCTGCAACCCACAACCGAAGACCTGATGAGCGAGTTGCTAAAAGGTCGAGTGTACTGGACCGAAGTTTACTATGCCGAGATGCCAGAGTACAAGCAAACCATACGAGTGGGCACATTGGACATCCCAGTAATCGACGTGTCCCCAAACCCACTCCTAAGAGACGCAGCCAAATGGATGAAAAAACAAGGTCAATAAAAGCCCCTTCACAAACTAGTTTAAGATCTCGTTGGAGTGTTCACTAGAATGAGTCACACGATTGAGCAAGACCGCGAAATGTTGAAAAGCATGCCCCAAGAAAGGCTTCTAGACCTGTTTTTCATGCACATAAGAAACCTATGGCGAGTTGACGGCCTATACTTTCTCGGCATTGAAGAAAAGTTTGGCACAGGAGCAGCAACCCAGATAGACGCCGACTGCTGGAAAGTAATGGGCAAGTTAGAGGCAAGAGAACTCAAAAACCTGCTCACCACAGAGAAAAGCGACATTCCCTCGTTAATGTATGCCCTACAGAACACCAGCTGGTCACTCTACCAAGAAAAGAAAAAAATAGAGGCTTCAAGGACCAAAGGCGTCTATCGAGTGACAAAATGCCGAACACAAGAAACACGCATCCAAAAGGGCTTAGGCGAGTTTCCGTGTAAAAACGTGAGGTTCAGCTACTTGAAAAGCTTCGCCGAAGAATTCAACCCTAACATTGAAGTCAACTGCAGAATCTGCCCACCAAGCAAGCACCCTAAAAACGTCTGGTGCGAGTGGGAATTCGTCTTGCGCCAGACCAAAACCTAAGCTATTTTCCCTTACCTGTCTATATTTAATAATCTCAGTGCATTTTTCGCCTTCTACGTCTTACAAGTAAAATAGCACCTAAGGACACAACTGCTAAGACGGCAAACGAGAGAATCAAATACATCTGCCAGGGAGGAACAGGCTTATAATAAGCAATCGCAGTGTGTGGCTCATCCATACTGACGGTTATTGAACTGATGCCCGACCCCTGACTTGCCCCGTCAAGTGTCCAATGATCAAACGTGTATCCCTCTATGCTTTGGGCTGTTAAGGTCACGTGGGTGTAGGCGTCATACCATGGACCAGACGGGAAAGCAATTGGCTGTGGACTTAGCCCAGCTGGGTCAATGTTTACGATTAACTGGTATTGAGCTGTCCATTGAAACATTATGGTGTGAGCCGCCTCAACATTACTAAACATGTAACCCGTGCCTTCGGAAGTGCTCTTGTCATCTATCGTGTATCCTGTGCAGCGATACCTTGTCCCTTTACCGTCATCGTCTGTTGGACTTGTTACGTAGACCGATAAGCTTTTGCTGGCGTTGACCCACTGTGACGGCGTAGGGTCACCGCGTTCGCTGATAACCTTTATGTACCATTGTTCCTGCCATTTAGCCACAACAGAATAGTAATTGTCCATGATGAGAGTAGTGTTCGATGAACTGGGGTCAGTGATTTGTGCAGTTTTATTGCCTGCGGAAGCCCATGAGGTAAATATGAACTGGTGCGTTGTTGAAGGCTGATATGGTGCACTCACAGAGATTGTTGCAGATGTGTTGGCATCATACCATCCTGTGCCTTCAACATGTGGACCAATGATGTCAGTGTCAGCCTGTAACCAGAATTGTTGAACCCAAGAGAATTCGATTTTGTGGGGTGCGTCAACGTTCCAGAAAGAATAACTCGTGCCCTTTTTGAGTTCTCCTTCGTCTATTTTGTAGCCTGCGCAGACCCATCGAGTTTGATCTTCAACTGTTTCAGCTGGAGATGTGACTGAAACAGTTAGAAAACTTCCTGTATCCACCCACTTGGAGTCTGTCGGAGTGCCGTGGGCGCTGTTGATCGTGATAAAAAATTGCGTTTTATAGTAGCCTCTCACCGTTGTTGAATATGTGAATTTATAGGGTGACGTGTGGGGGGTTACAGATGAAAGTACATATTGCACTCCAGTGTCACCGGTGACAGGTGATTCGTAATCGAAGGTGTGCTCAACTTCAGCGTCAAGCCACAGATTACATGGCAAAGAATAGATAACTTTGTCAACAGTGACATGGGGAGTTCCTCCACTGATTTGCCGGTCGAAAGTCACTAGGTACTCTTTATGATATTCAAAAACAATTGTTTCATCAGTGTTTACTGTTGTAGAGTTAGAGGGGCAATAATATCTCTCTCCACTCCCACCCTCGACATAAGCATTTACACTGATCGTGTGAGTTGTACCAATTGGAAAGGTAAACGTGCGAGAGTTGCCATCATATAGGTATGGTGGACCTTGATCGACATCATCCACATACACATGTGTGGAATGGAAGGAATAGGGCAAGCCAGAGGTGCGAACTGTCACGGTGTACGCTATGGCTCGGAAAACAGCTCTTAGCCAACCAGTCCCTCTGACTTCCACGATGGTTGAACTTGCATTGATGTCCGGAACATAAATGCCTATGCCAGATGAACCGCTGTATTCCCAATGGTCGAAAATGTAGTTGGGGTTTGGAAGATTAGCTGTGGCTGTGTAATCGCCAGAGTTGTAGCTTCCTGTCTCATTGTTTTGGTATGTGAGACCATCAAAGGTTATTGTGACTAAGTCTAAAGCAGGAGTAGTGTAGAAAGTGACTCCATATGCTCCTTTAGGTGCTATTACAACCCTCCAAGACGGGTTTTTCGTGGGCGTATCGCCAGAGTTTCTTATAATGAGGACCACGTCCGTGTAGCTTGAATTGTAGGCCAATTCCATTCTTCCGTCCTTTTGTGTGTTCAATGTAAAATCTTGTGAAGTGATGTTTCCTAGGGCCCTTGTGACTAATGAGACATTGTATTGTGTTGTTGTGTCGAGTCCGTCAAAGGTTATTTGGTAGCTTGATGTGGCTCCACTCATGTTGATAGTGACATAATCTGTAGCCCACTCGTCCATCCACGCGTCCCAATTCACGTTGGTATAGTTAATAGTAAAGGGAAGCCCATCAGCTGCTTCCTTGTATTGGTATTCAAGCCATACTCCTTTAAATGAAGTCGTGTTGACAGCCTTTCTGTAGTCCACCCCGTCTACGTACATGTCTTCAAGAAAGAAGTTGGCTGTCGTAAACCTGTTAAATTCTTCAACAACACTTGAACCCTTTGAAGCTAGAACATTGTCTATGGCTGTGAGTCCGTTGGTCGCTTGCATTTCGGTCCAAATCTCTCTGATTACGTCGTCTCCGAAATCTTCGGACAGCCTTTTGGCAAAAATGAAGTTTCCGTACTCATGCCCTCCATCAAATGTCTTCAAACCATCGGTATCGCAGTACTCAAACCAGTACTTTAGATAGTAGTAGTTGTCATTAACAAGAGGATAAACTTCCTCTTCCATATATGTGGAAGTGGTTTCCATCCACCATTTTTCTTCTGTACAATCGTATGTAAATTGTATAGCGTGGAAGAATTCGTGTGCCGCCGTTACTTTCATGGCGCCCTTTGCAACCCCATCTGGGTCTAGGTTAAAAGGGTTAAAGGTCCACTCATAATCTTTGTTGACACCGATAAAACTGTACGATGGTGTAGCTGGGTATTTCTCAGGGTTAGCATAACCATATAGACCTGAGCCAAGATTGTAAATAAACACGTCATATTTCTCGTCTGGATTTCTGTTGTTAGCATCGTTTGGCTCCGCCGCATCGCTTGGCGGGGCATTGAACATCCTTGTCTCATTCTCAAAAGTGTAGGTGAATTCAAAGTATGATGCATAGTCTTCGACGTAGTCAGGCCATCCATTGCCATTTGTATCGGTAAGATTTGGGGTGTCTTCGATTCTTCCACCGTCTGCTCCGTTAGTAAAGTGAATTACAAAGTGTTCTGTGTGATAGAGCTGTGGCAGCAAGTGTGTAGCATGGTCAATTCCTCCACCAGTGTCCGTTGGCCTAAAGAAAATCCAACTCAGCTGGTCTCTTGTTTTCTGACTTAATTTTTGCCAGTTCTCTTTGGCTTCAAGAATACTTATTGTGAGTAGTTTTCCACCTGTTCGAGTTTCCTCAAATGAGAGGGTGTATTCTGTACCTAAAAGTTTGCTAGGATTCAATGTCACCCATGTCTTGTACAACAAGTATTGATCAACTGTTAACTTTCCAGCCTCATAATCCGCTCGAATCCTTTCTAAAGTGCCGCTTGGCTTGGTTTCCACGTGTGTTGCATTTTCTAAAGGCAGACGCTCGTTGACCGTTAAGGTCAAAGGTAACGAGAAAAACAAGAGAATTAGAAGGGTACCCATTAACAGATTCGGAGATTTCTGCAATGCTCTTCCTACCTTTTTACTGTGAAGCGAACTATGATTAATGTTTCTGAGATATTCTTCTAGAGAACAAAAGAGTTGTTCTTTTTAGGAGATATTTCCATTTTAGACATATGCTCTTATGGCGAAATAACAGTTTATTAAATCTTCATCTACAATTTAAAATAGGGAAAGTTAATGTTAACCTTCTTGAACGCAATAGGCATTGTAATTATAGCAGTCAGCAGCTCAGCTCTAGGTTATTTCCTCTCAGCCATAATCGATGATCAGATGAACTCAAAAGCATAAAGGACACCAGCAACTTCACAAAGCCTCAACACGCATTTCAACAGGGCGAAGGCATTTACACTTAGTATTTTAAATGCTTCTTCGTCAATTAAAGCATAGCGTAGACCACCCTACAAATCAAGGAGATGCGCAATGCCATCGGAAAAACTGCCTTTTGAAAAAGTACGCAGATTCTACCTCATGCGGCATCATTTGCTTCGGAAGGCGCAAACAAAAGACTTGGTAAAAGTGGTGGACGATGTTTGTGGTCTTCAAGCTCAAGCGTCTGCGACTCCTTATCTTTCTTTGTGGAACAGAGTTGAAAACTTCGAAAATGGCTTGCTAAACGAGGCGCTTTACCGAGACAAAACCTTGGTTAGAATGTGGTGTATGCGAGGAACATTGCACGTAATTCCATCCGCAGACTCGCCAACGTATAATAAAGCCTTAAAGAAGATGTGGTTTGAACATCACGGACGCTTCATGCGTCCGCCAAACTGGCCATCAATAGAGGAGAGAAAGAGACTTGTCTATCCCAAAATTCTTGAAGCCCTAGCCCAAAAACCGCTCAAGCGAAGTGAACTAAGCGCAAAAGTGCGTTTGCCTAAGTCTTATGAGAGGCTTTTCTCAGCCTGGGGTGGCGTCCTCAAAGAAACGGGGTATGAGGGCTTAACTGTTCACGCTCAACCATGCGATAAGGAAGCGTGCTTCGCAAGGCTTGACAAGTGGCTGCCCCACATAAACCTAAACCAAATAGACGAAGAAGAGGCTAAAGAAAAGCTTCTCATAAAATATCTTCGCGGGTATGGTCCAGCCTCACAGAAAGACTTTGTCCTCTGGAGTGGGTTAATGGCAGGTGACGCCAAAAAAGCGATTGAAAGTGGGGCTTCCCTGTTAAAAGAGGTTGAAATCGAAGGTGTGAAGGAAAGGTTCAGGATGCTAAAGGAAGACTTCAAAACTCTGGACTCCATGAGTCTCGATGAAAAGGTGCCTCCTAGCCTATTGCCCAAATTCGACTCATTTGTTTTGGGACACAAGGATAGAACACGCATCATCCGAAGCGAGTACATGAAACACGTTTTCCGTAAGGCTGGAGACATTGCGGCTACATTGCTCATTAACGGTCAAATACTAGGGACTTGGAGACAGAAGAAAACAAGACATACTCTAACAGTGACGATTACACCTTTCACGAAACTACAGAAAGAAGATTTGGGAGAAATTGAAGAAAAAGCAAAAGCATTAAGTCAATTCATGGAAGCCGATGAACTCAAACTTTCAGTAGCAACTTAAATATTATTGAAAACTATACAGTCCCCATTAAGAAAACCGTAAAAAAAGTGCGGTTATTTCCTGAATTTTGGGTCGGGGTTTCCCCCTCTTGCCTTTTCTTCAAGCCAAGCCCTCGTGCCTATCTTCTTTCTGTAGGCTAGTTGTCCTGCTCGATAAAATACACGCCATTGTCCCTCGTTTGGGTCAAAGGTAGTCAGAAAGTAGTTGCATGGGAAGTCGGCGCACAGACCGCAGTGTTCAACATCTTTTTCTCTAACACAAGAGTAGAAGCGACACTCACCCCAAAAGGGTTTGCCCTTCACGAAGCCGCATCCAGCACAACCTTGCTTATAATATTTGCATTCCCCACAGTATATACCGCAAGGAGACACTAAGTTAAGATCAAGAGGTTTATCCATTTTTGAGTTTCACCTATTATCTACTTTCACTTTCGCTAACCCAGTATGATTTAGCTGAACCCTTCTTATCTTTTATATACTCTTTCTTGAAGATAGGTGCCTCTTTCTTGTAACGCTCAACCGCTTCTTGAAGCACTGGAAACACGTTGGTTCTGTGACCGCCAGCAACCATTACATAAACAAGGTCTTCGCCAAGTTCAAACTTGCCTGTGAAATGGTGAATCTGCACGTCAACAATGTCCTTTCTAGCCTTCAACTCTTTGCAGATGTCCTCTAAGACTTCGTCGGCTTTTTCGTCGTAGGCTTCTAGCTCCAAACGCTTCACGGTTTCTCCTTTCACTGTTTCGCCTCGAACCACGCCTACGAACATGGTTATGGCGCCAACTTTGTGATAGTCGGGTCTCTCCTTTACAGATTTCAAAACGTCTAGAATTGAGAGCGTTCCCTTCTTGTGTACGCCGCAGTGCTGAACCAAATCAACTCACCCATTCATATCGGTAATCACTTATTAACGAAGTCAATTATACACGCTTCATGGAGAAAAGCTTGAGGTTCACGAAGTTTAAACGTATTTTCTCATGTCTTCCACTGTGGCGGATAAAACAGGCAGGTCCTTCATGGTGGCTAAACCCGGAGCAGCGTTCATCACCTTAGGAATCGAATTGACGATTACCGCCACAGTTGCAAGGTCTCCGTGCACACAAGGCGATATTTTCTGACGGATAGGAGGTACACCGTCAATTGCGATGGAATCGTACTCTTCTTTGGCGCCAATGTAAGCTTGAAAATCAAGTGTTATCACATCCTTTTGCTTCATAACACCTCTGGCTTGCTGCCTCAAGCCCGCAACATCGCCCTTTCTCACTTTTATTGCCTCGCTAGCCACATTCTCTTTGGCTATTACTGGCTCTACTGTCTCTACCTCTATCTTGTCAAGTTTCCAACAAAGGGCAGAGGCAATCATACCGATGGATTGTTCAAGTCCCACATGCCCAGTGATGGCTTTCTCTGCGATTTTTCTCTTGAATTCCTTGACAGAGAGCCCGGCACCCACCTTTCTTTGAAAGGGAACTCTTCGAGTGCCTGCGTTCATAACTCTCTCAACTTTGATTTTGTTTACTTTTTGACAGACCCCAGTCAACAGAATGACCAGAGTGTCCATTAGGAAGCCGGGGTTTATTCCCGTGCCCAGAAAAGTGACGCCGTATTTTATGCCTAAAGCGTCCAGTTTCTTGGCTAGTTCTGGCTCGGTGACAAACGGATACGACAGTTCTTCGCAGGTTGATATCACGTTGACTCCGTATTCGGCGATAGGTGCAATCTGTGGGTAAACATCTTTTAGGTATGAGCCAGTGGCGTGGATTACAATGTGGGCGCAAGCCTCTGAAAGCACTTTTCTGCAGTCGTCAGAGACCACTACACCCAGTCGCTTGCCTGTTTGAAGCACTTCGCCCAGGT
>Ga0315308_1001805_pt1 | contig 12183 bp, 27 predicted proteins | sample TDP3_MG_FD_203078 | JGI IMG/M metagenome (GOLD analysis project Ga0315308, IMG submission 203078) | Freshwater sediment microbial communities from Lake Towuti, South Sulawesi, Indonesia - TDP3 | ecosystem: Environmental > Aquatic > Freshwater > Lake > Sediment | place: Indonesia: South Sulawesi... | reverse complement strand
AATTCCACCGGAGGGGGGATTATATATATCATGTTTTCTTTGTCTCCATGATTTCGCGTGGCGCTTGGGGGCTGCGTCTTTCGCGTGGCATGAGAATTTGCATGTAGCTGGGTAGCCAAGTCGGTTTGTACTCGATGGCGCGGATTTTTGCTTCTCTTGCCAAGAAAATGACGGCTGGGTCCTCGATTGCGTAGAGGAGCACCATGTCCACCGGTAGGCCTTGCCAGGCTTTGAACTCGGGTGTGTGGGGGAATAGGCGGGCGTAGAGTTGGAGCTTAGATATGTCTCCGGGTTCCGGTCGTATAGCGGCTTCTATGATGGTTACCTTGTCATCTTCGAGGATGATAGCGTCGGCCCAGCGGCGCCAAGATCCAATCATAGCTAACTCTTCTACACTCATTTCGGGTCTCGGGATCTCAGGTCGGGGGGATCCGAGGCGTACTCTAGTCATCCATCGCTTGCCGGCTTGAGTTTTAGCGAGCCACTCTGTGATCATCTGCATTTCGCGGGGTTGCCAATGTCTTTTCTCCCAGTTTTTAACAGCCATATTTGCACGGCTCCGATCTTGATAATTCTATTCTGAACTTTATATTTAACGGTTGGCATAGTTAGATTCGCAAAATTTGAATGGAGAGTTTTGAAAAACATGGCAACAGTAACTAGGATTCTTTCGCCGGAAGACTGGAAGAAACGACAGTTGGACACGCTCAAAAGTGTGGGTGAAGCCAACTATGCGGTTGGAATCGCAAAGCCCGCGAAGGACCCGATTGCGGCCGGTATAGCCGCTGAGGATAAGTACGCCGGGGAAGTCAAGAAGGCGATCGAGGCTGGGTCGAGGAAAAAGGCTCTTGAGAAGACAACGATGGCGGAGTGGTACAAGTACTCAAGTGAGCTTGGGAAAGGAAGGCTTGTGGAAGGGGTGACGAAACGAGAAGCTAAGGTTAGCAGCTTCATCACCAGCTTCCAACCTATGCTTACTAGCCACGTCGCCAAGATTGATGGTATGGCGCAGGCAACGGACGGAGAACGCGAGCAGAAGATGCTGGAGAACCTTCGCGGCTTGAAGGCGCTGAAGGGTAAGGCGTAGGAGGCTTCATCTTGGTGAAGTATCGAGACGCCTACATAGAAGACGCTAAGGTTTTAGCGGACAGCGGGACAGAGACCATTGACATTGAGGTAACCGACCCCATCACAGAGCTGTTGGTGGAGATCTACGCCACAAACCACTCCGGGGCACCTAACAAGCTTAGCCCCATATCGAGGTGTGTTAGTAAGATCGAGCTCGTAGACGGCTCAGATGTGCTTTATAGTCTCAGCGGACAGCAAGCATTGGCCATGGCGTTCTACGATCAAGGCCGGCTTCCCCACCGTGAGGTGAATGAGTGGGTTGCCAACCGGCAAGTGGATATCTTCCCCATAATATTCGGGAGATACCTAGGCGATCCCCAACTTGGCTTTGACCCAACACGATTCAAAAACCCTCAGCTTAAGGTCACGTGGAACCTCGCAGCAGTCAACGCCGTCGGATCTGGCGGATTCGCCACTGGAACAGGTAGGCTAACGATCATAGCAAAAATCATGGAGGAGATAGCCGCTAAACCCGCAGGCTTCCTCATGAACAAGGAGCTGAAGTCTTGGACAACGGCCGATAGCGGCGACGAAACCACCGACCTACCCACAGACTACCCATACCGCAAGCTATGCGTAAGGAGCTACGAGGCAAACGTCGAACTGACCAGCGCCATCACTAAGCTGAAGCTAAGCTGTGATCAAGACAAGTTCATACCCTTCAACCTTTGGACTAGCGACCTCGCGCGGATGATGGAAGCTTGGTTCGGAAAGGCATTCCAAAGCTACCAGTTCACACAGGACGACGACGCTGCTTTCGAATTGTGGATGGACATGGATATCCACTGTTGGGGCTTAATTGAGGGAACAGGTGTCATACTGAACATCCGCGACCCATGGAGTGGCCGAGTCACATTAGACATGGTTAACCATGCTGGAGCCGCTCAGACGGCCTGCAGCGGCCACTTAGACGCTGTAGCGGCTTGCATGGAAAGCGCCTTCGCTTATCCCTTCGGAGACCAAGAGAAACCAGAGGAGTGGTTCAACGCCCCAGCCTACAAGTCGGTTCGCCTAATAGCTACGCAAGGCAACGCTGGCGGAGCAGCCTCAATCTTCCTGCAGCAACACCGAAAGTATTAGGCTGAAGACTTAACCCCCCCCTTTTTTTCAAAGTTAATGGAGGCGAGAAAAAGTGCCAGCACAGTTAGAAGACTATAAAGATCGCAAAGTTGGAGTCGGCGTCACCGGCGCCGATGTTCTTGTCAAGTCTGACTACGTGAAAATTGGTAAACGCTACTGTTTTCAGCGCGTCACCTTTGAGGATAAGACTAGCGCCTTCACGTCGTTGAGGGTGTACGTGGAGGGTCACGGCTACGAGCATTACCTGGCTGAGCAGAAGAGCCCCGCAGCCGCTACGCTCTACTGGTTAAAGGACCCCATCTATCTGATTCCCGGCGAGCGCCTAGTCGCCAAGTTCACGGGAACCACCACCGGAGACGTCCTAGAAATGTGCATCACCGGCTACTGGGAGCTCCTCAAGTGAGGTGGTTAGATGCCTGAGATCAGCGAGCCTCACAAGGATAGTCACCAAAACGGCGGATGGGACGAGATTAGCGTAGCCGGCTTAAGCGGAGCCCTAGCCGACGATCAACCGGTAAAGAGTCATGGCGCTGCCAAGCATGATGCCACCGTTTACGACACCATCGCAAAGCTGACGGGCGCCCAGTTCTGTAGGATTAAGACGGGCACGTACACGGGCGACGGTTCCACCAGCCAAGCCATCACGGGAGTAGGATTCCGGCCAAAGTTTGTATGGATATTCGAGAATCCAGCCGTGGAAACTGCCTCTCAGGGCAGTTTCGTTGTTCCGGATAGTCTTACCGCTGGATTAGCTCAGGTCATACATAGGGACAACACTGATGAGGTCGATAATAGAGTCGACAGCTTGGATGCTGACGGCTTCACCGTGGATGATGACGGTATTGATGAAGACCCAAACAAGAACGGTGCGAATTACTGCTATATAGCATTTGGGTGATTACGGTGGTTGAAACTCAGTTTTTCTATCGCAAAGACACCAAGCAAATAGACGCCGTGTACCGGGACTGCACCACGACCAGCGCGGTCTTTAAGGACCCTGCAACGTACATGGAGGTAAACGTGGTGGATCCGCCTTACGAGGTCACGAGAGACCACAAAGTTGTCTTAGACGCTGATGGCAACGTCATCGACACCGAGCCTAGCCCCAACCCGGTTCAGCCCGTAGTGGTCATCGAGATGCCACCCAACCCCGGTTATGGAAAGATCATAGGAGCCGACATCGGAGCCGTTAAACCGCTTCACGTCCGACGCACCTACCTAGGCAAAGACTTCGACTTCTGGTGTTATGCCACTCAAGACATCGTAGACGCGTATCGAGCCGGAGTGTTAGCCGTGGGAGACATCGTGACCGTTTTCTTCATAGACGACGACCTCAAGAAGGCCGTGGCCGCACAAAAGGTCTACAAAACGTGGTAGTCCTTGATCTTTGCCTGGGACATCACCATCACGGCTGATACGAAAGCTGCGTCGCCGAAGACGGAGATCCTCAAACTTAGCAAAGGAGTCATCACAAAGATAGAGATCAAGTTCGCAAGGGGCTGCCACGGCTTAGTGAAGGTGCGCCTTTTCCATCAGGAGTCTCAGCTCGTACCGTTAAGCCGAGGAGAATGGATCACCGGCGACGATGAAGCCGTGAGCTTCCCAGAGTTCTTCGAGCTTTGGACCACACCCTACCAACTCAAGTTTAGAGGATGCAGCCCCGATACCACCTATGAGCACACAGTCACCGTGCGCGTCTCAGTCTTGCCGAAAACCGTGGCAAGCATGATCCCAGTAATCGAGCTTCTGACTAGGCTGCTGCAACGCATGGGGGTCCTCGGCTAAAATGCCGGATCTCCCAGACTACCACGGGTACATGATCAGTATTCCGGCGCCTCCAGTGCCGGAACTGGTTGCTAACCCTAAAAAGTATGAGGGAACCGTGGCCACTGTGGGGGTCCCTGTCACGCTTAACGTGAACACGGATCTTGGAAGAAATAGCGGAGACGGCTACATCGTTTGTGACGGTCCCGGAGATCTCGAGGTGGATCTCTCTTATGATGGAACCACCTACGAGGAAAATATCACGGTTAAGAAGGATGAGATCTTGGATTTGGGAGGCCTTAACATTCACACCATCAAAATCGACGCAACCGTGAACGGAACTGCATATCGCTGCCTGGTGGTCTAATGGTTGGATTAGCCAAGCTCAAGGCAGTAGCAAGAATTAAAGCCGTTCTCTACACCGGCGACGGCTCAACCGATCGAGAGGTCAGCCTAGGCTTTAGACCCGATGTCTTCTGGATCTACCCTAAGCTTCATCTCGAGAGCCTTGTTCAAGGAGCGGATGCGGATGGGAGAACACCGGAATATGACACACCCGCCTTGATGGAGGATGCGGATCATTTAACAAGTAACGGGGTCAATGTTGGCAAGGTTCACAACTTCCTAGGTAAAGGAAACGTGTCCGGCGTAACGTATATCCTCTTTGGAATCTCTGAGTAGGGAGGCCTCAGTCAAAAAAGTCTTAAATCCTCATCAACACACATAACATGTTAGGAGAATGAAACATGTTTCAGTTTCCAGTAGAGTTTGTGGTGCTAGGCTTCTTAGGTGGCTGCGCTAACGTGCTCTTATGGGCTCAAAGCTACGCGGATCTCAAAGCCTTCAAATCCGCTCGACAAATAGCGATCGGCGCTATCGTGGGATTCGTCTACAGCTTTCTCCACACCAACTACGGCTTTCCAGACTTCGTGATGAGCTTCGTTGCGGGATACATGGGAACCGACTTTCTCCAAGGGCTCATAGAGAGGTTTAAGAAGTGAGCAAGAAAGAAGCCCCGGAATGGATACGCGCGTCACGCGCCTACCGACTACTTATTGAGGCCGCGGAAGCAGCCTATAACGAGGACTGCGCATGTCGGTGCTGCGAGCTAATCCGAGAATGGGCTGAGACGGCTCCTCCACCTCCTAAGCCGGTAACGCCGGAGGGACCCGCAAGTGGCAAAAGAAGAAAAGCTTGAGATACAGATCCTCGAGCGGCGAGAGTTGCCCATCCCCTCAGTGGAAGGAGAACCAAAGGTTGAGCTATGGATAACCTACCGCTACGCAAACCTTCCCCCGGGCCTAATCCGGGTTCCGAAGGAGAAATGGAGTAAGGAAGAGGAAGCTAGGCTCATAAAGTCTGATATTCAAGCGCGCATAGCGGCTAAACCGGAAGTCGTGAGGATCTAGCACATGGCCGGTTGGCCCTGGCCTCTCGATGGCGTTCAAGCATGGTTTGAAGGGCTTTGGAATTGGATTGGAGACGCTGCACGCTCCGCCGTGTCCGTGGTAAGCGGATGGGTGAACAACGCTGTAGGATGGCTTTACAACCAGCTTACGGCTGTTGGAGGATGGCTTTGGGAACGTTTTCAAGAGATAGGCGCCGGATTGTCTAAGCTCTTAAGTGACGCGGGCGCCTCCCTTCTTAAAACCTTAAGCGACCTCGCTGGGTCGCTCAGCCAAGGAATAACCGGGTTCTTCTCATGGATCTGGGATCAACTCACCAAGATAGGACAATGGATCACTAACGTGATTTGGGGATGGATCGACGGCTCCCTGCGGTGGCTAACCGACACGTTTCGATGGCTGCAAGGTCAGATCTCTAGCTCGGCTGAATGGATCGTTGATGAGCTCGGCGACGTCTTCCGAGATGCATCTCGGGTAATGTCGGACGTCGGAGACTTCATTTATGGTGCGGTCATGGATGCCGGAGACTGGATCGTGGATCAGGTAGGCGTGGCCTTCGATGGCGCCACCTTAGCTATAGGAGACTCTCTTAAAACGCTTTTCAGCCCGGTTCTGGACCCCTTTGGGTCCTTCCTTAGAATGTTCTCGGGGATCTCTACGGAGTTTGATCCCTCTAAAATGATGGCTGAAGCGACGTACAACCTTAGCATCCTCATGCGCACAATATCAGCCGCTTTTCAGGCTAAGAGCCCCCGCACACCTGGAGAAGCTTTCAGCATCGCATGGGATACGATAAACGAGGCTACCACCATCTACATGACGCAGGCCACAAGCCTAACCATCGCTGAAGCCGCAAGCTTGGGCCAACTTGACATTAGCCCCTCAGCTTTTCTGCATACCCCTCAGCTCGAGGCGGCTCAAAAGCTGGTGCAAGAACTCTACTCGGTGATGGCTGAGGCCAGCCTAGTTATTCCTCTCAAGCAGTATTATATGCGGGCCTTCACCCCCATGATCCCTCCCACAGAGGACCTCATACGCTTCGTTGTGCGCGAGGTTATTCCTCCCACCAAGTTCTATGAGTACATGCCTCTCACCGGCTTCTCTGATGAGATCGCAAAATGGTACTGGGAAGCCCACTGGATACTCCCTCCGCTCACGATCCTATATGACGCCTACCACCGCAAAGTCATCTCTCGAGACGAGCTCGACAAGTACATTGTGCTCCATGACTATAAGCCGGAGCCCAGGCCCGACATCGCCAAGTCGGATCAGGAGATCGTGCGATCCGTCATAAAAACCCTTATCCCCCGTGTGGATATCCGCTACGCTTGGGAGATGGGCATGGTCTCCGACGCCGAGCTCGTAGAATGGTATGAGAAGCTTGGCTACGAGGAAGACAGCGAGCTCATGTCAAGAATTCAAATAGCTAGGGCCTTGGTTGAGGAGATAGGCAAGGTGCGAACAGAATCTATCGCAGACTTCATCGATGGATTCAGTGACGAGGCCACCCTACGTGCTAACCTCGGAGCGATGGGAATCATCGGGACCCGACAAGACTACTATGTGGAATACGCTATAAAGAAGCGTGATCGAGACGCCAAAAGAGACATGCTCGCCACATACCTAGACGCCTACGTTAAGGACCTTATCTTTGATGCAGACTTAGAACCTAGGGTGCGAGATATCCTCGTTGATGAGGACGCCATCAAAAGGTTCTTAGCACGCGCCTACGTACGGAAATATAAGAAGCCGAAAGCGAGTTAGATGTCACATGGCTAAGAAAGAGGCTAAGCCTGAGAAGGATGCGGCTACGCTAGCTGCCTTGTTGAAGCCACCGGCAAAGCCAACCGAGAAGAAAGGCGCCTAAGCTTAGAGGAAGCACGCCGCAAAAAACGAAGGTCACCCACCAATCTATCCACAGCGTAGGCGTTAAATGCCACAAGCTACCATGCCACTCGCGCCACGGCTCCCAATAAAACGTGTTCATCATCGCGTCCAGGGTATTGAAGCCCAACGCGATGAGCGCAGCGCTCAAAACAAGCAGCAGAGCCCTAGCCTTCACGGTTGCTCACGCCTCACGTTGCAGGCATACCCTGCAGAGGTTCTCGCTAACCCACTGTCCTCGATCGAGACAGTAGACGCTGAGGTTCCGATAGCTAAGTTGATGGCGGCAACGTATCATAGGTGTACACTTTTCCATACCTAACCACCAATATTTTTAAGATCCGCAAGGTTTTCACGTAGCCCGCAGCCGTTTCCGGCTTCACTCCACACGTTCTGCTGACTGCATGCACCAGCTGACCGAGATCATATCGGCCAGGATGACCCCTCACGAAGCTCTCTACCCAATCCACGTTCTCCTTGCGGCGCTCTAAAGGCATCAACCCCCTACCAGCATCCTCATCCAACAAGTCCTTAAGTAAGCTATCCTTGGGCAGAGAAGGAACCAACAGAGTTTGAGGGTTGCCACCCTCATGCTCCTTAAGGTAGACGAGAATCCACTCACGCACCTTCTGACTAACCGTCTTACCCTCACGTCGGCACACCACTTGAAACCTCTTGTAGGCGTCACTCCAAACCCTCACATCAAACCTCTTTGTCTTCGCCATGCGCCATCACTGTATGGACAATGTATGGACCGTACATATATAAGAAATTTTGGGATCTCTCTCTTCTCTCTCTCAAGCCTCACTACTCTACTGAACACATAGGCACCCCCACAAAACCCACATGTATGGACCGTACAGACCCCCCCCACCTCAGACCCTTCACCCCAAAAGAGAGGGTGGGGAACGGGGAGGGACCCTCATCCTTTGCGACGTACATACTTTGGTGCACCTATCTCTGACATCTTACGATACCGGCTTTGGCTTACTTAAGCTGCTCAGCCTTATACATGTGGGCTCTGCCGATTTTCTTTGCTTCCTGGTAGACGAAGTCCGCGAACTCGGGGTTGTCTGTTATGACGACGCTCCAGGTGCTCCATTTTGTCACATGTGTGCCAACGTGCTCAGCCATCCAGTCGGCGATCGCCCGATAGAAGCGACGTCGTCGGTTATCCGCCGGTAGATCGTAATCGACAATCCAAACTGTCACACGTGTGTCCATCCGGCTCATGTACGTCGCCTCCCTCAGCGCGTTTTAACTCCCCAGATTTGGACCAACAGTCTCTTAATGAGTCGTCGCCAGGCCTCGTGTTCCATGCTATTGAGCCACTCGTCCAGCTCCTCCTCTGTTAGGTCCACAAGGTCCACGTTTTCCGTCCCAACCCTAATGATCATGCCTGTTTTCATGTACGTCGCCTCGTTATCCCCTGTGCCAAGAACCGTAGATTACCCTAGCTGCGATGTCCAAGCAGTAGTCCTCTTGTGCGATGTCGTCAAACGTCACCGTGAAGACCAGCGTATTCCCCTTCCGCTTGTACCCCACCCTCAGAAACTTATTCATGTACGTCGCACCTCTATCCACGTTTACCCTGGTCCACCATTTCTTTGATGGCTTGGGTCCAAAGGACATAGTGGTCGCCAGTCGGCAACTCCTTCGCGTTGGGGTTTCGTCGACAATCCTGGCAGGCGCGCGCGTCTGAAGGAAAGTGCACGTTGAACCGATGGCATGGATCGGCCCACTCGTAGGCGCAATCGTGGCAGCTCCCCCGCTTCACCCTAGGTCTCTTCACTCCTCGAGTTCCTCCACCGCCAAAACCGGCACGCCTTTAGACCTTAAAGCAAGGTACGCATCGATCCACCAGTTGTCTGTATGCCTATTATAAGCGGCATTGACGTAGAAACGCGCACCGTGACCCAGCGAGATCGAATTAAGATGAACTGTTCGATGATACCTTCTCTTGTACCTTCTCCATTTCGCTCGTTCCTTCTCCCGATCGTTCCATGAAACTTTGTGGAAGGATCCATATTTTATGAAGTTAGAGACTTTGATCTCAAACCGGCGATGGCATCCATCGCAGAGCTGCGTCGTGTCTCCGTTTAATCCTCCAAGCCATCTCGGAATAAGATGGTGCGTCGCCACTCTTCCCTCTTGACCGCAAAACTCGCAGACACCCATGGTGATTCAACTCTCCAATTCTTCAAGAGATTTCAGGATCCACCCTTCCCGTTCAGCCCAAGCCTTCGACTCATGCAGCGCCGTCTCCAAGTCAGGCCATTCACCGATCTCGCTGAGCGTTACTGAACCCTTCCCAGGGCCTCCCTGCGCCGTGTACGTCACTCGATACCTGGTCAACTTGTTCATTTCACGTCCACCCCATAGAAGCGGAGTACATTCTTGATGGCGCGCTCGCTGTAGCCCTGCTCCCTCATCCGCTTCACCACCGTCGCGATCGTCGTGTAGTCGTGTCTCACGCCTCCCAACTCACTCACCCTCTCTCTGTTCCTTAACTACGCAGCCATCTCTTTTGGCGGTCACATAGACTATCTTTACAACTAGCTCGTCGGTTTCGATTTCATCTTTCCAGTCGCGCGCCCAACCCATAGGGGTTCGCGTGTATGTTCTCAGCTCGCCTTTCTTGGGTCTGAAGGTGAAACTTTTTAGGCCCTTTAGCACTGGAGCCTTCTCTAAGGCTTCGAAAACTTTAGTCATATCTATTTTCATACTCACTCACCCTCCTCAACCCTTTGTACCTCCTCAATCTTCACTTTTAGGAGATCTCCCTTTTTGAGCCCGAAGGCATTGATGAGATCTCGTGCCAAGGGAAGGTACAGCCTATGTCCACTAGCTCGAATGCGAATCCACTCGGATGTCCCGATTTTCTCTGTTTCACCCATGCCGGCCAACCTCCCTTTTCACCCGATGGGTTGTTCGTCCGCCACTACTTTCCTCATGTAGTAGCCAGAAACGACGGCCGCAAACTGGGCAAACCCAAAGTTCCCCCGTGTCCGTCGACGCGTAGATTTCCTCGATTTTCTTGCTTTCCATCACTTTCCCTCCAATATAGCACGTGCTTTTTCTAGGTCAGCCGACGGCAATCCCCGCTTCTGGTTGCGGCGTATCTTAAACTCGACCAAGCCAAGCAACACATTTACTGTTTCCTCTTTGCGTGTCACCTTGTCCGTGTACAGGTCATGCGATTCCAAAAACCATTTTCCGTTTTCGCGTAGAACCCAGTCCTTTTGCATGGCCGCGTCGTTCACCAGCACCCGCAAATTCTCAGCGTCCATTTCACTCACCTTTTCATCACCTAATTATCACCACAACTACCTTATAAAGGTTATCCCATTGGTGTTCTACAGGTGAACATAAGCAAGTTTCCCAACTTTTAACGTCAATAACCAAGACTATTCTGATTTCACCACGAGCATAGGGGATCCTGGTGGTAAACCTTTTAAAGCGTAGGCCCTACAAAATATTTCAGGTGAAATTTGATGCCGGAACTGAAAGTCGTAGCCTTAGACAAGATCCGTGTGCCAGAAATCCGTGTAAGCTCAGTCTTAGACGAGGAACAACGCGCCTTGATGGCCAGCACCATTAAGGAGGTTGGCGTGGTTCAAGATATCGTTGTGAGGTCGGTGGGTCTTGACGAGTATGAGTTGGTTGCCGGGAAAAGCCGGCTTCAAGAGTTGAAGGCTCTAGGCTTTAGAGAGAGTCAGGTGAAAGTAATCAGCGCCGACGAGAAGATGGGCCTGATTATGAACATTATAGAGAACGTGGCCAGGGGCAGTTTCGAGTACATCAGCATAGCTCAAAGCATCCGAAAGCTGCGTGAGCTGGGAGCGCTCCCTGAAGAGCTTGAGAGGATCTTCCCGTGGTCACGCCGCTGGATACAGTTTATTGAGGAGCTTCAAGACTTGCCGGAAGACGTGGTTGAAGCCATACGATCTAAGCGCCTCACTCCAACCCATGTGCAGCTCGCTCTAAACCTTCCCACACCCTACGAGGTCCATGATGGCCTCCGCACCGCTATCAACCTAGAATGGGATACCGGAACCTTCCGCACCTTCGTACAAAACCGCGTGGAACAAATTTCACGCGCGAAACAAGAAGCGGCTGCTCGAGGCGTAGAGCCGGTTATACCACCCTCCGAACCTGAGAAGCTCATCCAATACCGTCAATGCCTCCTATGCGGCTACAAGAAACCCAGTCAGTTGATCACGACTCAGCTAGTGTGCGAAGGATGCAAAGAGCTAGTTAACTATGTCACGGGCCAATTAGGATCCTCGGAAGACGCCATTAACACGCTCTACGCTGCTCTCAGCCTCTACTTTGGAAAGCCACAGCCCAGATATCCGCCAAGCCCAGAATCTACAGCGGCACCCTCTCAAGGGTGAATCTCGCTTTCGGTGCGACCCCAAACTTCGTGACCACATACTCGTAGCGCTCAAACCCGCGCTCTAAGAGCAAAGGCAACAACTGAGCGATCAGCGTCTTACTCGTGATATCATAGTACGGAGGCGGCAACGCCTTCACTCCAGGCGCCAAATGCACCCGTAAAACCTCCACCTCTTTCTCTTCAGGAGCCCCAGCATAACGGGGATGAATTATCATAGTACCCCGCTCCCACGTCACTATTCTTAAGCGCGCACTTCCACGATCCGGCAAATCCAATATTTCGTAGGGTCCCACAAGCGGCCTCAAAACCTCAGCCATGTTATCACCTTATTATCGAGTTATTCTCTCCTTGTTATCAACTTATTCATTTTCCTCTAAAAACTCCTCCAAAACATCCATCGGAAAATACTCATCACACTCTGGACAGTAACCTCCATCTGGGTCCATTTCTAGCTCTGTAGCACAGTTAGGACATATCATCACTACTACACTCCTCTAACCTCACCCTCTCTCCCTCGAAATT
>Ga0315308_1001799_pt1 | contig 12199 bp, 21 predicted proteins | sample TDP3_MG_FD_203078 | JGI IMG/M metagenome (GOLD analysis project Ga0315308, IMG submission 203078) | Freshwater sediment microbial communities from Lake Towuti, South Sulawesi, Indonesia - TDP3 | ecosystem: Environmental > Aquatic > Freshwater > Lake > Sediment | place: Indonesia: South Sulawesi... | reverse complement strand
TCTGTGCACTTTCAGTCGGTAGCCCCGATCTTTTGCTCAAGCGTGGCTGGTGCAGGCGGACCGGTGTTGATCCGACGCCCCAAATGTCGACCTGCTTTGGAGATGACAGTGCATGTGGGCGACCAGCCAATTCGCCGTAACCGTTAAATCGGATACTTGCATTCGACGAATCTCTCCTTCACTTTCTTGCAGGCCATGCAGCGCCGGCATCTGGTCTTATGGACCAAGCTGCGTTCCAATGGGCAGTTGACGAATCCTTCCGGATTCAGTTCAAGTTTAACAGTCATGTCGACCGGTTCTCCTCGATTGAATCGAGAGTTTCTTGCGACCAAATCTCTTCAGCGCGAATCGGTCTATTCCGGTAGAAGGCTGATCCACGGGACCTGAAGGACCTCTCGATTTCAACGAACTGCTTAAAGAAATCAGGCCATTTCCCTCTGATCAACTGCAGCTTGTGTACTGAAGTATACACTCCGCAGATGCATTCTCCACTCGTATCAATCAAAGGGTAGATTGGATTGACCTTCAGATCATGTTCATCGATGTAGCTATCGACGTCTTCGTCGGTCCAGTCGATTATCGGAGCATACTTGAAGGTTCGAGTCTTTCCTTTAGTTAGAAACCATTGGACCATCTTTGATCTGCGGATGCTCTCTAATCTTCTTAGACCTGTAACTTCACATCGTTGAGGTCTAAGCTTCTTGGTGAACTCGATCATCGGCTTGAGTTTGAGATGGTAGCAGCACCAGCGGTGCCGTAACCTCGGCATGCCCCATCTGCTTGCTAGCTGGAAGAAGCTGGTTTCAGGCTTCAGGATGACTAGAGGCCAGTTCTGTGCTAGCGCAGTTTCCTCCACATATTCGAGAACGCCGGGAAGAGCTATCGTTGTGTCAATCCAGACGACGTAACGGTCTAAATCTTCAAAGTCTCGGACAGCATCAAGCGTGTAGTGAGTTGCAGCTAGACTGTCTTTCCCTCCGCTGAAACAGCAGACTAGGCTGTGAATGCCAAACTCTTTCACGAAGGATGCAGGATCATACTCCATGTGCTAGCTTTCCTCCAACGCTCCGATCGGGCCTTCAACTGGCTGGACCAGGTTGCTTCCGCAGCGCTCGCAAAGGGCTGGAACCTCGTCGACCGCTTCTAGGAAGCCGCATGCCAAACACTTGTAAAGATCCTTCATGTGGGACCCTTCATGTATCGTCTCAGAGTTTTCTGTTGATGCTTCATGATCGCTAAAGCTGAGCGAACATGGCCGATCGCCTTTCCAAGTGAGGTCAAAGATTTCTTGTAGACTTCGTAAGGTAGCGAAGGGTTCTCACCGAAGACTAGAGGCTTCAAATGTTTGGAGAGAATCTGCTGCGCCTGATCTAGCGCGACTTCAGCAGCGAGCAATCTGCAGTTCAAGTCGCCGTGATGCTTCCACTTCCGTTTTCCACGCCACTTCCCATTCATTGAGGCGCCTCCAAACCGAATTCTTGCGCTAGCCTAACCCTCCATGCTTCGCGGCCCTTTCTGGTGAAGAGCTCTTGATCGGGAATTGGAATCGTCTTGATGTCCACGGCTGCGAGTGCCTGGGTTCGCAGCTCATCCTTCTCGATACGCGAGTTAGCACTGTGGGAATCACCTTGGACCTCTAGAGCCCAGAACTTCGTAGGCGTCGCCGGCATCTGAGAATTCTTGAGGGTTGTAACGTAGGCGTCTAGCTTGTATCTGAGGATCCAGTGGGCGTCTCCTGGCACTGTGATGCCTCTTCTCCGGAGAAGACTTACCGGCACGGAGATTATCTTCCGGGTGTCGAAGTTCACCTTCATTCTTTGAAGCAGCGTGTAGAGTTCTATCTGTCCTCGAGTATCCTCCGCATCAATCAAGCCTAGCCGTGCGCCGACACGCCAGCCAGTCAAGAATAGAACCCTCCACTTCTTGGGTGAAAATCGATGCATGATGCATCATGCGGTTCGATGCTGTCTCTGCGCGAGAAGAAGGTGCAGCGTTCGGTCCGGTAATGCTGACAGTTGCCACAGTGCTGGAGAGAACCCTCTTTGCGTTGAATAATGTTGACCTGCCACCAGCTGGGAAATTCTTCTAGGCAGGGTTGGCAGACGGTGGCTTCCGCCTTCGTGTCTTGAAAGATCACATGGCATTCTTCAACAGGGTTCTCAATCGGTCGTCGGCAACACTCGCATTTTGGCTTAGGTTTCTCAACAGGGACTTCCACCGACAAGCCGTCTTCATCGCCGAGAGCTATGTCACCGTACTCGAGGTATCCGACGCATTCACGATCATCCGCTAAGGCTTCTTGGACGATGGTTTCAGGGTTGAGCACTGCGATCGCGTAGCCGTCTGCACCTGATTTCGGATCGCTCAAAATGTTGGCAACAGTTTTCTTCAGCTTCTCGTTGAAGATGAGGTAGGCTTCCCGACGGACCAGTCCGCCTTTAATCCAGACTGCGTCGCCACGATGCCAAGCCAAGAATCCGCGTAGATACTTCTGGTAGAAGGCTACGGTGTCGAAGCCTCTATCGTCGCCATTGTGCATGTAGCTGAATCTTATAGCCATGAGACGCTTAACGCTCCCAAGGCTGAAGGTCTCTGTCAAGCGTTACGCCTACGGTTTTATGGCAGTAAGGGCATTCACGGGGAATCAAGTCGCGTACAGCTTTCGCAGTCTCGTCTAATCGGCGGATAAGCTTCCGTCGGAAAGCCTCGGTCGGAGCGGGATGCAGTACGCCTTTAGCTTCAGCTTTCAGGTCCTTCGCTATTCGGCGGGCTTCACGCTCAACCTTCTCAGGCGGAACAGTGGCTACCGCTTCAGCGAGCTGCTTAGTTTGCTCAGGCGAAAGCTTCTCCTCGCTAACAACTCTGGCAACAGTCTCTTGGACCTCAGGTTTTACCACGGCGTGGTAAATTTCCTCAGCATGAGTAACCAGTAGCTCCCTCTTCTCAACAAGCTCTTGCAGAGCAGGGCCTGTATCTGTCAGAAGGCCTAGGCGCTCGCTCACAAGCTGCTGGCTGATGCCATACTTCTTGGCTAGTTGTTCTTGTGTGAGTTTGCCCTTCCCTTTCTCCCATTCCTCGAAGAACAGCTGCGCCTCTTTGATCGGGTTGAGCTTCCCGCGTTCACGGTTTCTCCGGTAGTTCAGGACCTTAGCTTGCGCCTCGGTCATGCCGTCGTGGATTTCAGCGCGCACCTTCAGCCATTTCAAAGCTTGAGCAGCGCGGTAACGGTGATGGCCATCCGATATCTGATAGACAACTTGGCCGAGAGAGCGGTCCAAGCCGACTGGAAAGATATCGATCGGCTTTATTCCGTATGCTCCGTTCTCAAGCATATCCTGCTTCAGCGACTCGAAGGTCTCAGGTTCCATTTCATTCGGATTCCAAAAGCTCTCCTTGATTCTGCTGAGATCCACAAAGTCTACTCGATGGCTCATCTAGGCCTTCGCCCTCCCCAGCCGCTCAATCTCACGCTCGTAACGAATATCCTGCAGCTTGGTCCAGACTCGGCCGATCCCATAGCCGACGACTATGCCGACCGTGAGGCCTGCTGCAAAGCCGGACCATAAAGTCCAAACTATCTCGATCACTGGACTCCGTCTCCTTTCAGAACTAGCACGGTCCACCAGGGCGCGTTAAGGACGAGCTTGTATCCGTGTCGTCCCTTTGCTTTCTCAAGGCGCTGAAGAATGATGTGTTCGTCTCCGAGCTTGACGAGTCGTATCATCAGGTTCTTATCCACGACATCAGCGGGACCTCTGCGCTTGTTCAACCATTCAATGCTCTTCTCGAGGAAGACGAGTAGGATTTCAGCGGGTAGCTTGTAGCTCTTGGCTACTTCATCTATTGAATGGACTGGGCTAGCGAATACAAATTTCATGGAATCCGCTCTCCCTGGAACATTTGGCGGCCGCAGATCGGACAGGTTCGCGGCTTATCATCCGGTCGACGCGGAAAGACTACGCCGGGATAACAGTCGCAGAAAAAGATCGCCCGAGGAAAGTGAAGGCTCAAGGCTTCTTCACTTCAAATCGGTTGATGAACTCCCTGTCGCGTCCCTGCGTGATCTTGTAGCGGTAGCTTCCAATCGTTATTTGGCCGCCTTGCTTCGCCAGCTCCTCGCTTAACGCTTTGGCGCCAGCTGTATCGCGGAAGATCCACGCTCCTCCTCCGGTTTGGAACGATTTCCAAGGCAGTCCGTCGAGATAGCCTGGGTCCAGCTCAGGCGTAGGTTCTTGGGCGGCTGTTTGAAATCCAGGCGGCAGAGGAGGCCCTGTAACTTGAGGTTTTGAAGGCTCTGGTGGCTTTGAGGCTGACGGCTTGTATCTTTCCTCGAACCCCGCTAGAAGGCCTTCCACACACATCTCCAAATTCTTAAGCGCAGTATCCGCATCGACGCCGCCGGGAACTGTGTACGTAAGCTCATACTCAGCCTTCTCGAAGCTTCCATCCGGAAGCGCTAATGTTCTTCCCCGCAGAACACGAGCTTGATTCTTCTCACTCACCGTGAAGCCACCTTCCTGCTATGCGCAGTCTCCTCAGCGACGAAAAGTTCAGCCGGGATCAAACGGAACTCGGATGCAAGGTTCCTGTTGATGCATGCTTCGCAGCGCTTCTGGCTACGAGTCTTAGGCTTGAATTCTTTACCGCAATCTGAACAATGCTTCAAGTAGAGGCACCCTCCAGTTCGCGGATCTTCTCAACGATGGCGGCTTGCTCACCGGTGAGCTCAGCATCCACAGCCTCGAAGAAATCTCCAACCGGGACCAGGTGCTCCTCCTGAATCTTGCCGCCAGCAATCCGTTTCAGCAAATCCTTGACGTACGCGTAGATGGCTCTGGCTTTAGGCCGATCTTCAGCGCAGAAGTCCTTAAGCTTAGGAAGACTCAAGAGTCGGCCTCCTTCTTGGCATGTTTCTTCAGAAATTCCTTGACCGCTTGCGTTACGGCTTCGGTCTTGCTTGCGAAGACTGGCATACCATACTCGTCTTTCAGATGTTCGACGAGGTTGTCGAGCGGCTTTACGAGTTCTCGCGCGATTCTTACCGTTTGAGTTTTCTGTGCCATGCAAATCACATATATGACACAGGCTGCTCCGCACCCTATTTAGCCTTTGTGTCATAGAGAACACAAGCTTCTCATGGGAAGGGACGGAAAATAAGCATAAATATGTGTCTAGTGAGACACATAAGGGACCGGTGTGATTCTGATGGCAGAGAAGAAGCACAAGACCGTGAGAATTCCGAGAAAGATGGCCGACGCCGTGGAAGACTTCCTGAAGACAGAAGACGCTAAGAAGATGGGTTTCGACAGCAAGGCCGATGTGGTGACCGCTGCGGTTAGGGATCTATTAGTCAAATACGGCTTCTACAAGGTTCCCGCGAGAAAAGGAACTGCCTAACGGAGTCTCTAACGAACTCCTCGACACTCTGATATCCCAGCTCAGGATGCTCACGAACGAGCAGGACAACAGAATCAACTATGCTACTATCGAGCTGCAGATCCTCTACATCCGCATAGGCCTCTCGACAATAAAGCCAAAGCAGGAATTCTTCTAGGCTCATTCCCCGGTACTTCGCTTCCTTCGCAAGCGTCCCATAAAGCTGCTTCGAAACCCGGATCCTAGGCATGCCTCGCGCACTCCGGCACCTTCGCTTTCAGCAAGCGCCTACACTTCCGGCACCATGCATACACGTAATCGCCGTTCTTCCAGAGAAGCCGCTTCACCTCCAAGCATCCTGGACACTTAATCCCAACAGCCATATCTCATCGAATAATTGAACCAGCCTATCTGAGTGGCATAAGCTTTCGAGCAGATCGCGGCCAATCCAAGGCCTCGTTAAAATCTTTTTACAGCGCAAAAACATCCTAGGGAAAAACTCGAGACCCCTCCCTACATATATGCGCATACACAAATTCACGCCAAAAAACCGGTGAAAGTAATCGCATTTCACCGAGGGGTCAAATCCCAGAAAAACAAACTTTTCCCTAGGACCTAGACCGTGAGAGATCAAACGGCAAGAGTGAAAGTATTCTCAGAAACATTTAGGATGTTGTTCTGAAAATAGATGTCACTTGGAGACAGGAATTTTGAGCAACGAGGCAGAAGCTACCTGTCAGTATGAAGGCTGCAAACGAAAAATTGCGAGAGACAGCAAGTGCATCTTCCATCTTCCGAATAAGAATCCACGGGAGAGGTTAGAGTTCAAAGCGTCCCTTCCGAGTGAGATCAAGAGGATCCAGAAAGATTCAACCGAACGCACGATCGCCCTTAGCGGATTTCAATTCCCAGGACCGGCTTACAAGTTTCCCACCGCAACAAAATTTGAGAAAGAGGTAAACTTCAGCGACGTAGCCTTCGAAGGCGATGTGGATTTCTCAAGATGTGAATTCCTAGACTATGTAACCTTCGAGTATGCCAAATTCTCAGGCAAGGCGTCATTCGAGGGAGCTAAATTCTTAGGCTTCGCAATTTTTGTCCAATCCGAATTCTTAAGCGAAGCAAGCTTTGTTAATTCCGAATTCCTAAACGTTGCGGGCTTCGATCTGGCTAAGTTTTCACATGGGGCAAAATTCTCTAACGCGAAATTTCACGGTGAGGTAAGCTTCTCCGAGGCCAAACTCTCAGACTACGTATTGTTCATTAACACCGAATTCTTAGGCAGGGTGTTCTTTGATGGATCTGAATTCTCAGATCATGCAAGCTTTCTCGGATCAAAATTCTTGGGGGACGCATATTTTTCAGACGCCAAATTCGGCACTGCGATCTTCGATGTAGCCAAATTCTCCGGTGACGTATTCTTTGAACGAACGGAATTCTCCGGCGACGCATTCTTCGATTCTACCGAATTCTCGGGTTTGGCGTCTTTCTTCAGTTCGAAGGTCGCTGGCATATTGACGTTCAAGGCAACCGTCTTTCAAACGAAGGATGTCGAGATATCTTCCTCACCGATTAAGCAGTTTACAATCTTTGAGGAGATCAATGTGAACCCTCGGGGAGAGGTGAGGTTTGAAGGAGGCATATGTATGTCCCGTGTATCGCTCCACTACACGGACATCCGACGGTTTAGCTTTATAGACGTTAAATGGGGTCGCCTAGGAGGCAGGGCCTCAGTCATGGAACATGGAATCCTCAAAGAAGGAAAGCGAGACTCGACCGATGCAGAGGTTCTTCCTCAAGTCTCCCCAGAACATGTTCAACAGATCTATGTTAGGCTCCGGAGAAACTTAGAACGCGGCGCAGGTCGCTATCCGGAGGCCGGCGATTTCTTCATCAATGAAAAGGAGATGAGAACACTCATCCTCCAAGAGGGACGTAGATGGCCTAGGCTTGAGAACTTGCCTGAGTGGGGCGTCTTGAAAGTCTATGGATGGCTTGCACTCTACGGCGAAAGCATCATGCTGCCAATCTATTGGAGCCTGGTTGCAGTAGTAGGGTTGTGGCCACTCAGAGCACTGTCCTTCCGTCTTCAAACAGTAGATGCAAAGCCCTATCTCAACTTCCTGATGGAGAGCGTGATGGCCTTCTTTCAGATGCGATCGGAACCAGGCCTAGACATTCTGGAAAGACTGATCAGCGTCCCGATCCTCGGAAGCCTCTTCATAGCGCTGAAACGGAAATTCGAGAGAAGATAGACCGCATCAACCCACACCGCAAAATAGACAACCAGAAAGAAAGCTCTTAACCATCCCAAAGTCTTAATATTTCTCCAAATGTGATGTTATATCGGATGAGTCTGGACTTTCATGACACTGGATCTTGCCTCTGCCGGTATATGCCTCGCTCTAGTAGGCCTAGCCGTCGCCCTATTCTTCGGTATTAGAAGCATTGGTTCAAGCGTTACTGGCCACTTAACTAGAATTGAAGAACATACGAAGCATATTGAAAAAATAGAAGAAATCGCAATAAGATTGGATGAAAGAATCAAAACCGGTGGACTCGTGGCGGGAACCGTGGAGGGCACTCTCAAGAATTTAGGGAAGGTTACGGTGAAAGCTGTTCCTGGACCAGTATCAACCAAATACTATATCACTGTCGAAAAATCCGTTTTAGACGCAGACGCACTTACGAAAATTGAGAAACAGACCGAATTTCCTGAGAAGGAGAAACTGTTGTTTGGCAGAGAGTGTAAAGGCACAGTAATTGATCCTAGACATGCATTGCTCGAGGTTCCGAGCATTGATCCCAAGGTCTGTACAGAATTTGTCTCTTTATACTTAAGCTGGTTGGATTCAACATACTATCCGATGGTCAGAAAACAAACAGATGAGTACGAGAATATTACCTTTCCATCGTAGAATCTAGATAGCTCTCTAGCCTTAAGGAAGCATATCACGATTCAGTTTCACCTATTCAAAACGGTCTGTCCATATGCGTCAAGAAGGGGTTACGTGAAATTTCAGCAGTAGGACTATTTCTTGTTCCATCCTTTTGCGAAGGATTTGCGAAATTCCTTGACAAAATCCTCGATCGTTGGACCCTTGAATTTGTACACAATGCTTACTTTGACCTGTCTCTCTTTGATTTTCGGGTTTGGTCTAAGAGGCATTATGAGCATTGCCATGTGGACGAGGCCTTCTCCGCTTCGTAGCCTTGCCGGAAGATTCTGGATTCGAAAATAAGCGCTAAAAGGCTCAGTTGTCCAGTGGGTAGGGGCGAGTGTTATCCTAGTGTTCACCTTTTGCCCAGTCTCTTCATCCCGAAAGCGAAGGGCAACATTTCTACCCTCCTTCCTAGCACGCTCAAAAATCAACATAAGCTTTCGAACCAAGACTTGTAAAGGAGGAGACATCCCGAAGCCTCATCGCGCAAGAAACGCATATTTATATAAATAGGTATGATTTAATACGTTTTCAGTCAAATTGTTAAAACGAACATGGTGGAGAAGTTGTCCAAGATAGAGGGGGTTCTCAAGAACCTAAAAAGTGATGATGACATAATAGAATTTCTTAATGAAACCACCATACTTACCGACAGACTCTCACTGGAGCTGATCAGGAGAATAGCTAACCCGCGGTCGCCCTTCTCAGTTACCGACCTTCCCAACCTTCCGATTCCGAAGTCTAAGCAAGACATCGCCTTGTTGAGGCTTTATGAACTTGAGGACCTGAAGGTTTTTGCCTCGAAGTTGGTGAGAAGGGGCGATGATTATGTCAGAGTCTTTAGAGCCACTCCGTTTGCTACAAAACTAGCTAGAATTATGAGTGCAAAGAAATAGGCAATATCCTTTCTCTTTTTTAGACTGCCACTATCTGATTGCATAGCGTTTGGCATCAGAGATCAACTGTCAAGAATGAAAGTAACCGTCGACGCGCTTAAATGATTCTGAGCATGCATTCATGTCACTGAGGTTTCTCTATTCTGGTGACGCAGCCTATATCTAGCCGAGTAACATTCGTTCTCTATCCCCAGGAAGGTCTAGGCCTTTGACCTCGATCATTCTGACTTATGAAAGCTGCCCCTTCTACGAGGAGATGAGAGGCCTGATAGAGATGGGTGTAGAATCCACATGCAGAAGACAGGGAGAAACAGACATCTGCGAAGAATGCCCCCTCAACCAAACCTAACATAGAACACATCTCCGCCAGGGCTACGAAAATAGATTGATCTGTTTCTCGGTTGTTCCTCACTATAGTCAGCCATATCAGGACAGCTATTCTATGCACAAGCGATTCGATCTAATCAAGGATAAGCTACAGATACGGACCGACGGCGATAGATTGGTGATTGAGAAGCTCAAATAAGCTTATTCACGCTTCCTATCCTTGGAGGTGAACTATCCTGCCAATTCCCAAGAAAGGACGCAAGTGCTTGATCTGCAACAAAGCGTTCAAGCCAATGACAGACAAGCAGTGGGAGCGAATAAAGTACATGCATGAGCTGATGTCTCTGAGACACAAGAAATACCTTGGCTTGAAGAAGTAGCGATGAAGGCAATAAGACAAACAGCCGAAAATAAAGATAAGATTTCTTGTCGCGCCATGTTCTCAGATTAAGACTTGAAACCATCTACTTCTGACTATAGTCATAGAGCCCTCTACCACTTACTAGCGCGGATATCCTTTCAGGCCAGTGACGTGTGCTACCCTCTTAGAATCGTAACAACGGTGGATCCTTTTACAGTTCCTTCCAGCCGCAGAAATAGTTAACTAGGCTCGGCGGAGCTCCAGAATGAGAGAGACATAAGTGCTGGGCTTATCACCAGTAGGTCCTCCGTCTCTCCTTATCTCTATACTGTGACAGGCGATCCTTGCTCTGTGGTAAAGGATCGCGCGGAAACACACCTTGAAGAATTGTCTCCAAGTCTGCCAACCGTGCCGAACGAGAACTCGTTTACCAGTCTTCAGTCTTTGAGCTATTATAGATAAAGCAGTTTCTTCATCTTTCACGTCTACAGCACTCTTGATGATCGCCTTAGCTAGGGTTTCCCAGCGACGTTTGAGCACTTCAGCCTTTTCTAGGAAGTTAGCATGAAGAATAAAATAGGATGCAAGAAAAGGCGGGGCTTCGCCCGCCTCTTTAAATTTAAACTGTGGAGTCAAGATTATCTCCGCTAATTGCGTGCCTTGCGTCTTGAGAGAGTGAATGAATGACGCTGCCTGAGCCGATTTGAAAGTGTAACCAGTGCCATATGCTGCGAAGATAAGCGTTTCAGATTTCTTGTCTTTGAGTAGCCTAAGAGCGTGGTCTATATAACCCGCTACAGGCTGTTCACCTATGAAGACTGTGCCGATATTGAGATATTGACTCTTGAAGAAAGACGGCTTTCTTTCACTCAAACGCGTATGCGCCCACTTAATCAAGTTTGCGCAATCTTCATGAGCTTCAGATATTAAGCCAAGCTCAGAAAGCATTCTTTGACACAGCTTCTCCAAGCAAGGGATTACTATGCCTGATAGATCTCCGGCATCATCAAGATCGGAAAAACGCGCATACCATTTTTTGATGTCTGGCGGGGTGTAGCCGTGACGAGATGGTAGATTAGCCACCTTCTCCAGCTTCGCTTCTACTAATCTTGCTAGTTCTTGATTTCCCGCCAGAAGAGCGGCTTTTCTTGTACAGTAGAGGTACAGTGCTTGTGAGATTATGGGGTCGAGAACAGTCGTCGCTCTTCGGAGACCTCTCATAACGTTCTTGTATACTAGGGTAGCCTGCCGATCAATAGAAGGAGTTTCAGGCATCTCAAGAAGGGTTGGAGCAACCGACGCGAGCTTTTCAAGCTTCTTGGGCCATCCAGCTGGTTCAACTCTTATGGTGATGTCATTTATTGACTGCCCCGTGATCACAGGAGCGACAACTGTCACGTGTTCGGCTTGTTGAATGTTTATACTTGGGCGAGGAGTTGTGAATCTCTTGACAATTTCCCAGAGGATCTTAATACCTGACCATATTTTTAAGAAAAAAGAGAGGAGGGGGTTAAGCAGGGTCAACCTCTTACCGTCTGATCTTGCGAATATCGCGATAAAGTATGGCGCCAGCGAAGCAAGAGAAGTCACCACAAACGGCTTCCATGCTGCCCTTTAGGAAAGCCCCAAAATCATTCTTGGTCAATGGTTTACCGCATACAGAGCATTTCGCAGGGTGCGCATGATCATCAATGATGGTTCCATTAGCAGCGATTATCCAATGTATTTCATTTAGAAAACTCACAAGTTCATCCGGAGAGAATATCAGAGTTTCCTCCACTACACCGTCTTCCTTAGGTTTTAACTCCATTTTCCGAATCCCTTTCCTCTTACTCCCGTCCAGAAATCCACGGAACGCACCGATGTTGGAAGACGGTCATCGAAAGCTATGGGAGTGCAGATGCTTCACCTACATCTGCAGTTCTTTAGTAACCCATACTGGCATATTTATGTCTATTGATGAGCTCAAGCGAAAGTACTTATCGTCGGCTCCGCATGAAATACTTTTCCTCGCATTATAGGAAATGCCATCATCAAAAACCGAAGCTACAAACAAAAGCTTCTGAATCTCCCCGAGAAGCAAACTCTCCATACAACAACGATCAGAGATCAACTGCCAAGAATGAAAGTAATCCATCAAGCCTATTTAATCCCATAAACAAAGGTGAAAGAAGGGTTTTGATTGAGTCAAACGCAATTGATTTCTATTCAGAGCGAGTCAATTATAGGATGTCTCAAGTTAAGGAGAGATCTTTGAATGTCGTTGAGTGATGAAGAGTTCAAGAAGGCTGAAGCTG
>Ga0315308_1001797_pt1 | contig 12205 bp, 13 predicted proteins | sample TDP3_MG_FD_203078 | JGI IMG/M metagenome (GOLD analysis project Ga0315308, IMG submission 203078) | Freshwater sediment microbial communities from Lake Towuti, South Sulawesi, Indonesia - TDP3 | ecosystem: Environmental > Aquatic > Freshwater > Lake > Sediment | place: Indonesia: South Sulawesi... | reverse complement strand
TCTTGTGATAGTGGAGGAGGGCATGATCGATGGCAACATCGAATGCGTGCTCAGCCAGGCCAAGAAGAGCAGGATCTTCGCGAGGAGGCTGAGGGAGGCCTCGCTCCGCACTCTAAGGTTGAAGTTCAAGAGACTGAATCGGTTTAGGAGGCCGAGTTTAACGACCTATGGTGCTGCCCTCCACTCCAGGCTTGCGCAACAGATAGCCAATGATTCCATCACAGTTGTCAGGAGTGGAGGTTCCATGCCAATGAAGCGGGAATCGCCCATACTCATAGTCTGTCCCATTCGGGAGGAGGATGGCGATGGTCCAAAGCAGAGCATCTTCTTTGAGGCCATTAGGAATCACAACAAACAGAGCCTCGATCTCCCAATACACCGAAATCCGACCTCAGATCAGATCGACCACGCCCTTGACAAGGCCAGACGATTTGAGGATCTCGTCATATGTTCCCTTGATTCTCACCTTAACAAGGGCCAGGCCGAGTTGATTCAGAGGTGTCTTGAGGTAAATCCATCGGCAGTAGTGGTCTCTTTGGGCAATCCATACGACCTTAGGGCCCTTTCGGCCCGGAATTGCATAGCGACATATGGCCATGGGGGGGCATCAATCAGAGCTGCGGCTGCCTTCCTATTTGGGCAAATAAGGGCCTCCGGGACTTCACCTATTGCACTGTCCTAACTTCCTAGATTCAGTTTCTTTTGAACCTTTAACCATTATTTTGAGCCTTCTTAGTAAGATTAGGTTTATATTATAGAATGGTACGTTAAGCCTGAGAAGCGAAGATATGGGGGAAATTTGCCCAACCTGCGGTCTGCCCCTAGACATGTGCATGTGCAGGGAGATAAGCAAGCAGCAGCAGAGAATCGTTGTTCGTTTGGAGACAAGAAAGTGGAATAGGGATACCACCATAATCGAGGGGATAGACGACAAGGAATTCGACCTATATAAGCTCGCAAAGGAACTGAAGTCGGAATGCGCGTGCGGCGGCACGGCAAAGAACAATCAGATAATGTTACAGGGAGATCAAAGGCAGAAAGCAGGCAGGTACCTGGCCAAGCTAGGATTTCCAAAGACAAACATAAGCGTCATCTAGGCTCGGAATTCAGGGAAGGAAGAGCCCATTTCGCGTCATACGAGTAGTTTGGATACTAAACTGAGCCATGTGGTGGGCAATATGTATAAACAGTATCGTTTCGTTGACGCCGATGGCCGTTGGATGTGCTTGAGGCAATTAACGCCAGGAGGAGCATCAGGTCCTATCGAGGAGATCCCGTTCCAGAGGCGATGGTGTTAAAGGTACTTGAGGCAGCTACTAAGGCACCCTCGGCCGGGAACGTGCAGCCCTTTAAGATCGTCCTCGTGCGAGGCGCCTCTGGAAGGTCGGAACTCGCCAAAGCCGCTTGGGACCAGGGCTTCGTTGCAGAGGCGCCAGTCGTCATAGTCTTCCTTGTGGATCTCAATGAGGCCTCGGGGAGGTATGGTTCGAGAGGGCGCGAATTATATTCACTCCTCGATGTCGGGGCGGCCATAGAGAATTTAATGCTTGCAGCCCAAGAGAATGGACTTGGTACCTGCTGGGTAGGCGCATTCAAAGAGGAGGAAGTCGCAAGGGCCCTGAATTTACCATCCGATCTGAGGCCCGTGTCCATCGTCTCACTCGGCTATCCTACTAGGCAACCAAAGGAACGCGTGAAGAAGCCCCTGGGCCAGTTGCTAATCAGAGAGCGCTTCAAAGAGACATGAAGCATATCTTTATTTAATAGCTATGCAAATTCCGTGTCAAGATGAGCGAAGGGACTAAGATCTTCAAAAGAGTGGAAGAAGAACAGAGCAGCTTGGAGAAAATACTGAAGTACATTCCAGGCTATAAAGGGTACAAGGAGAAGGAGCTTAGGAGGGAGACGGATAAACTCGTCAGGAGTAAGGTCGCGGCCTCAGTTGAGAGTGGGATCGTGAAGTTGGATAGGGCCATCAGGGCGACAACCGATGAAGAGGACTTCGACAAGGCAAAGAGGATGGATCGCCTGAACATGGTGCTTACGAAGATCGCCGAGAAGATCACACATGCACCACATGGCTACGCGGGGATGTTCGACGCCATCAAGGTAAAGGAAGATGACCTCGATAACCTGATCAACTTCGACGCATCTCTGACCGAGACCGCCAGTAAGATAGACGAAGCCTGTCTTTCCATCCTTGAGAGTGCCCGAAAAAGGCAATTCGACAGCTTGGACGATAGCATCGATCAAGTGGACGCGCTGACCCAGCAGATCGAGGATATATTCGCAAAGAGGGAAGAGACAATGCTAGGGATTGGTGAGAAGTGATGCCGCAAGTTATAGAGTGGGAGAACCCAGGGCCGGAGGACGTAATGTTCACGCACCCCTCGGAGACCATACCCTGGGGTTCAGTGCTCGTCGTCAATGAACAGGAGGTAGCCGTATTTTTCAGGGACGGGAAATGTTATGATGTATTCGGGCCTGGAAGGCATGTCCTGACGACTCTGAACCTTCCACTGCTTACGAAGGTATTATCCGCCATAACAGGATATGGGCAGAGCCCCTTCAGGGCCCTCGTCATATTCGTCTCGACTAAGGAATTCAGCGGTAAGTTTGGCTTCAGGGCACAGACATCCGATCTCGCGCCGCTGATGGGACACGGAGGCTATTGGTTCAAGGTGGAGGACGCTACGCTCTTCATAATGGTATTGGCTGGCAGGCAGATACGGTTCTCCACGCTCCAGGTGAGCGATTTCATAAGGGGTTACCTGAACGAGATCCTCATAGACAGTCTGTCAAAATACGACCTGGCCACGGCCTTCAGCAAGCTCGATGAGACGAGCCTTTCATCGAGGACGAACGTCCAAGAGGCCCTGAAGAGATTCGGCCTCCAGCTCGTGGACTTGAGATTCGAGGGCCTTGATACGGAGCCCGAATATAGGGAGAGGCTCTTCTTCATAAAACAAGTACAGCAGGGAACCGCGGCATCGGAGGTCCTCAGGATGGATACGGCAAAGGAGATGGCAAAGGAACTCGGCAAATCGCCAGGCGCGGGCCTGGGAGCTGGAATGGTATTGATCCCACAGGTAATGACGCCACAACAGCCACCTCAAGCGGCTGTAGCCTCGATAATTTGCCCCTCGTGTGGAAAGTACACCCCCGCCAACTCCAACTTCTGCATGAGCTGCGGTACCAAACTGGCACAGCCTCAAATGCCGCCACCGCCGCCACCATCAAAGACCTGCGCCAAATGCGGCACGACGATCTCCCCTGATGCGAAGTTCTGTTCGAACTGCGGCACGCCCCAGAGTAGGTTTGGCTCTGGGGGAAATCACCCCTAACGACCCGACCCGAGGCGGCATCCACTAACAAGAGATGCCCAGCGCCACGATACTCATATGTTTCAAACCAGAATGGCAGATGCCTCTTCATGTTGAACTCTAGGAATCGGTCAATGCCATCCGATAGTATTGTCCTGTGAAGGTCTTCGATATTTGACTTCGCCTTCTCGATGATCTCGTTTCATCGGCCACCATTTAAAACCTTCAACGGAACTCGGAAGGATCCTGAAGTCGAAGGGCACAAGGCTCCCTAGCTCGAGTAAGTTCGGGGATCAGCCCGGATAAAAGGATCAGTTCTGCCACTTTATTAATAATTTTATAGGCAACATGGAGTTTGGGAGAAGGCATTTATGGTAAAACAAGCAATTGGCGTTCGATAGAGTCATGATAATTGTGGGGTGTTGCGGGTGGGCCGTGAAGGGAGGGAAAAAGGGCTATTACGGCCGATTCGGGGCCGTCGAAGTTCAGCAGACGTTCTATAGGCTTCCGAAGGTTGAGACCATGGAGAGGTGGAGGAGTGAGTCCCCTGAAAATTTCACCTTCACATTAAAGGCTTGGCAGGTCATAACTCACCCCTCCACAAGTCCAACATGGGGGAGAGCCGGGACGCACATTAAGGGCAAACTCGAGAATTATGGTTTCCTGAAGCCAACGATGGAAAACCTTGCCGCATGGGATAAGGTCTTAGAAATATACAGAGCTCTGAGGGCAGATGCATGCATCCTACAGTGTCCTCCGAGCTTCGAACCCTCACCTGAAAATGTCGCGAATGCCAAAGAGTTCTTCAAGCTCATCGATAAAGAGGGAATCAGAGTCGGATTGGAGCTAAGGGGGCGATGGAAGGCAAAACCAGAATTGGCGTCAGGAATTTGCGAGGAATTCGGCCTCATACACGTTGTTGACCCATTCAGGTGGAAATGCGCCTTAAAATCAGAATTGGCGTATTACCGCCTGCATGGAATTGGTGGCGAGGACGTTAACTACGCCTACAAGTATACGCATGATGATCTGAAGGACTTGAGAAGTTATATTTTGGGGACAAAAGCCAAGAGGGTATACGTATTCTTCAATAACTTATCGATGTCTCAAGACGCTCATCGGTTCAAGAAGGTGATCGATGAAGGATGTTCTGCCATAGAAGGCCCTTAGATATGAAATGCCCTGTGGCTGGGAGCTGTAATAGGTCTATCAGGCCAACCTAGGAGTGGCGTCGTTCAATAATCGGCGAACTTATCCCCTATTCAAACATATCTCTTATCTGTGTAGCAATAATATCTCTGATACTGTGGGATATACGTCGCCGGCTTTCCACATTTGGGACATAGGACGACTGCTGGGGTTGCAGCGGCACCGGGTTGGGCTGCAACTTGCTGAGCGGTAGCCGGTTGAGCCGCGGCTTGCACTTCAGGGGCCTCTAATTTAACTGGCTTTGAGAGTATTATGATATCGCCTATAGGCCCTACGTCTGACCATGATACCTCAACTGTTGTGCCGTACTTGGTCTTAATTATGAGCGTGATCCTCTGCTCCCCGGGGAAGACCCCCAAATCCTGTGCATTCCCAATTAGGTAACCATCGGGGTTATAGACAGGCATGCCCACTACTTTAGACCTAGGTATGCTTTTCTTCTCTTCTTGCTCTGGCAAATCTTCTTCCACCTATCTCATTGTTTTCAAATATTTAAGGTATAGCTTTAAGGATATAAGGCATTAGGGCCCCCCAATTTTTTTGAATCTTCCCGCTTGCATGAAGAGATCCTTTCTATTTATGGACTCTCTCCATACCCGCTATCGTTCCCCGAAATACGGCTCCTAGCCCGCACTCGAGCGCGCCAGACGTTTAACTCATACATGACGTCGAAAAGAACTAAATAGACAACGACGACATGTAAAAGCGATGTATAAGGTCCCTTGCTTTTACCATCCCGAAAGCTTCGCAATCGGGCAATGCGCTAGATGTGGTCAGCCGATATGCGCAACGTGCTCGACGATTACAACGGGTTATATCACCAGAATGCCAAGGAGGCTCTGTAGGATCTGCTTGGCGATAAGTGAGGCGAAGACAATGGCCATGATCATAGGCATTTTTATTCCCTTTGTCTTAATGGCCTCCATCGGTTGGGTTTTCTTTGTCATATCCCCCATTGTTGGATGGCTGTATCTCCTGGCCGTCCCTGCATTCTCGGCAATTGGGGCGATTCTCTATTATAGGGGAAAAATCAGGAAAATCAGGTCCACATAATCATCTATCCTTCAGATAGGTATTCCTCCAGCATGTCGGAGATGGCTTCGATTGTGGATCTCCTAGCCTCCTTCGTCTGCCCTCCTATGTGAGGGGTCGCCACAACCTTATCGTTTGCGATTATCTTCCTCAACAGGGCTTGGCCGAAGGGTGGCTGAACGCTGTAAACGTCGATGGCAACTCCTCCGAGTTTGCCCTTCTCCAAATATTCCAATAGTGCCTCCTCATCGACTATGTCTCCCCTCGCTGCGTTTATGAGGAATGCCCCATCCTTCATCGAGGCGAATTCCCTCCTCCCGAACATCTTGCTCGTCGTCTTGGTCTTGGGCACATGAATGGTAATGAAGTCGGACCTTTTCAGGAGATCCCCAAGGGATATCATTTCGGCTCCCATCTTTTTAGCCTTCCTTCCCTTCTCTGGAGTTATATCTATCTCGTAGATAATGACCCTCATCCCGAGGGCCAAAGCCTTCTCAGCCACCGATTGTCCAATCCTGCCAAATCCGACAACGCCGATCGTCTTTCCAGATACCTCTATGCCGACCATTTCATCCTTTCGCCACAAGGCGTTCTTCGCGAGGCGATCGGCCAGATTTATCTTCCTCGCCATGCAGAGAAGTACTGCCATAACGAACTCCGCGACCGCGTTAGTCTGCTCGCTGAGATTCTTGATTTCGATGCCTTTTTTTTCCGCACATTCGATGTCGATGTGGTCAAGGCCATGCGTCGCTGTTATTACGAGCCTTAGATTCCTTGCCCTGTCGATAAGGCGCTCATCAACCGTTGTCCTGCTGCGTACCACCAATACGTCATAACTTTCAATCTCGTTAAGGAGCTCATCCCTGTTTATCTCAGGGCGGTAGATGACCTCTGCCGAGGACCTTATTCTATCAATCAAATCCTCCACGCCCACAGCATCCCCCAAGTTGTCTGCTATGAGAATTTCATGCCTGCGCAATCCCTTCACCTTAGCTCAAAAGGATCTCTCATTTGACATCGTGATAGACTTTGCAGTCCATTCCCGACAATGGCCAACTTATTTACTTGACTGTATCTAAGCCCTCTCAAGCAGGATTCTCATCCCGCCATAACGGCGTTATATTTAAGTTCTTCCACTGCAACATTACTGGGAATCGGTCGATCCAGCCCCTGCTTATTATTCTACGTTAATGCGCTGTCCTTCTGATCTCTTCTTTGTCTTGTTCAACAAGACCTCAAGGATGCCATTCTTGTAACTTGCCTTTGCGCTCTTCGGATCCACGACAACTGGCAATTCGATTTCCTTGTAGAATTTCCTCCTTTCGGTATCCACGGAGATCGTTAGGGATTTCTCCGTGGCGTCAAGGTTAATATCGCCCTTTTCCACCCCAGGAACCTCAGCTATCACCCTGACGATGTCCTCTTCTTGTATGACATCTGTTAATGGTTCTCGCTTCCCTTTAACCTCCATCATGGGCCTTGGCCGACCTGATCGTGTCAATCTCGTACTTGGCTTAACGTTACCGAACTCCCTAATTACTGGCTTTCCATCAGGACCGACGGTCACGGAGTAGCCATAAACGAAAGGTCCAATCTCTCGAACCGTTGAGCCGTCGGGGAGCTTTCTCTCCCTCACAAGTTCCTTGGGAATGTTCGTTGTCATATCTCTGAACATATCTTCCATGAGTTTATCTATTTCCTCAAAGATGCCCTCATCGGAGAAGGGTCGCCTTCCCCACCATCTCCTATACCATTCATCATCCCAAGCCAACTTCATTTCCCTCTTAATGAAAAGTATCGTCCCCTCGTACTTAAACATTGCTGGTTAAGTTAATGGCCAAAATGGTCCAAGTTTTTAACCTGTCACGCCTTTCCGCAGTGGTGCCCTTCATAAAAAAAGGTTCCAACAGCCAATACTTCATTTATTTAAATGAAGGTCCAACTAGTATGTAATCTTGGGCAATTTCCCGTAATTCCGCTTTAGAGCCTCGTATTCATTTTTCAACGTCTGAAATTCATACTCCATGCTGTTGTGCTCCGTTGTAAGTCTCTGTCTTTCAACGATGGAGTCCTTCAGGGCATTATCGAGCTGCGTGCACCTCTCCTCCATTCTATCTCTTTGGCCTTTGGCCTCAAGGAGGCTTTGGCTTAGTGATTGATTCATTGCGGTCAACTCACCGTTCCTTTTTAATGCCTCCTCCCTTTCCCTTCTTGTCGCTATCAACTGCCTTTCAAGATCGGACATAGATGCCTGAATTCCACTCAATTCCTCTCTCAGATTTCCAGATTGCCCGGCGCTCCCCCTTAAGTATTGAAGCTCTAGGGTTAGTTGCCGATTTTCCTCTTCAACAGCTCTGGCTCGATCTATGTACTGTTTTGCGGTTGAGTAATTTCTACGTAGCTCCTCCAGTTCAGTTCTCGTGTTTTCGTTTTTTGACATCAGCTCCTCCCGTTCCTTGACCAGGGAGTCATTCTCTTGCCGGAGGATCTCATCGCGATCCCAAATGTCGTGAAATGCCCTTCTTGTCGCCTCCAAAGCTTCCTTGAGGACATTGAAGTGCTCCTCGACATCGAAGGTCGTTGGGAGCTGCGATGTGTCCGAATCGATTGCCATCTTGTCCGTTCCCTCTCCGAGCTGTTTAGCGTTAGGGTCGGAAGTTTTACCAACCATTAGAATCGAATCCGACATGGTATGTGACATTACATCCATCAGTTATAATCATTATGGATTGTCGTAATGAAGGTATTTCCATAAATGTGCCAGCGTATGACCTTAACACGATGTTCCATGGGTCATATTGATGATCACGACGTGGCATGCATCGAACACCCCTGGTGTGCCACATAGATCGTATAATTCACGGCCATACATGCTAATCGGAATCGAAGTGGCCGAGGCCGATGCGAAATCCTTTAACGCTACCTTTTATTGAGGAACGGCATGCGGTCAAGGATAAACGTCCTCATCAGCTCCAAGCTCACGAAACGACAGATTATGAACATAAGGTCCTTGTCGAGAGAGCTTAACGTTATGGTATGTGAAGACGATGCAAAAGTGTCCCGCAACATTGGAGATGCGGAAGTCGTGGCAGGTTGGATCGATGAGAAGTTCATAGGGAAGGCCAAAAAATTAAAGTGGCTTCACACCTTTTCGACGGGAGTTGACTCCATCCTCTGTCGAAGCCTTCTTAGGCGGGACACGCTTGTAACGTGCAGTAAGGGGGCTCATGCCGTACCTGTCGCAGAGCATGCGGTGATGTTCATGCTCATGCTCGCAAAGAACATGCCTTTCTACGCGAGATGCCAACAGCGCAGGAAGTGGAAATGGATACGTACATCTGAGCTCAGAGGCAGAACGGTTGGTATAGTCGGCTTCGGCCACATAGGGAGGGAGATCGCGCGCCTATCTTTGTGCCTGGGCATGAAGGTCATCGCCACTAAGAGGACTAGCTCATCAGGGCTTGGTACTGTGAAATTGCTCCCCATCGATAAGCTCAAAAAATTGTTATCGTCATCTGACTTCGTAATAGCAGCCGCACCATTAACGGATGAGACCAGAGGGCTGTTTCGTGAGGATGAGTTCAAAGCGATGAAGAGGGGGGCATACTTCATAAATATAGCCAGGGGTGGACTCGTCGAGGAAAGGGCCATGGTGAAGGCCCTGAGGAACGGTTGGATACGAGGGGCAGCTCTCGACGTAATGATGGTTGAACCTCCACCGCCTAAGAGTGAGCTCTATGACCTTGGCAACCTGGTGCTGACCCCCCACGTGTCGGGAGGATCGAAAGAGGCCTTCGAGAGGAGCCTTGAATTATTCAGGGAAAACCTTCGGAGATATATTTCCGGTGAATCCCTTTTAAACGTTGTCGATAAGGCAATATGTTATTGAAGTGACCTCCATTCATGTTGAGTGAGTGGTGATCGATATGGATGGTCGCGAAAGGGTATTCGATTCCCTAAATCTCGAGGAGCCCGACCGCATTCCGTTGTTCGATTTTTTATACGAGCCGAAGTCATTCGAGAATATCCTGGGGATCGAAGTACAGGAGATAACGCCTGATCTATGTGTAAGGGGGCATAAGGCCCTTGGACTTGACATGATGTGCATTTCACCAGGCCATAGGAGGGGCTGGCGAGATAAGGTGATCGGAACCGAGATCATCGACGAATGGGGTATCAAGTATAAGGCATCTCGGGATCTTAGGGCATTGCCATGGTACTTGGAAGGGCCAATTAAGTCGCCTGAGATGCTCGACGATTACGAGATGCCCGATCCACATGCGGAAGGACGTTTCGAATTCATCGAGGACGTGCTTCAGCTCGTCGGTGGCGACATGGCCGTTGCTGCGAGTTTCCCCATAGGCGGGCCACTGACAGCTGCAAGCTTCCTAACAAGATTTGACTCCTTCTTAAAGTACCTGATAACGGCCCCCGCCTTTGCGAAGAGGATTCTGGGCGAGGTCACCGATTTCTGTTGTGAGGTGGGAGCGTCGTGCATCGACGAGGGGATTGAGATCATCTTCCTCAACGAGGACTTGGGCTTTGTCGATGGGCCTTTCATCTCCCCATGCGCTTTTAGGGAATTGCTCAGGCCCTGTCTTGAGAGGATCGTTCGAACGATGAGGAGGAAAGGGGCGAAGGTCCTACTTCATTCAGACGGCAATATTAAATCGCTTTTAAACGACTTAGTTGAAATCGGCATCCAGGGCCTTCACCCGATAGAGAGGAAGTCCAATATGGACCTCGGCGATCTGAAAGGCCTCTTCGGCGACGAGATAGCCCTGATAGGGAATGTTGATGCCTCCACCGTGTTGCAGTGGGGGACAAGGGAAGAGATAGCGCGCCAGACGCTCGAATGCATAGAGGCAGCGGCCGAGGGCGGGGGCTACATCCTTGCCTCAGACCATTCGATCCATCCGGGCATTCCCGGTGAGAATGCGCGATTTATGTTCGAGACTGCCGGCCGGCACAATTTCTATCCAGAAAGGGCCTGATGGATTAAATAATCGAAATCTTCTGCTGCCAATGATCGATACATTGCTTAACCAACGGGGATCTTAAATACCTTCGCTGCCGTCTTCCCCAGGCACCATTCCAACTCCTCCTCTGTGAGGCCTATGGTTTTGAATTTCGTGATCTCGGTGGCCACATTATCTCCGTGGTCGGAGCCGAACATTATCCTATATGGGCCAAGCTTTCTGCAGAAATCGCGTATCATGAAGCCGGGCATCCAGCTCATCTCCAGGTATATATTTGGGCACATCTTGGCAGCAAGCGAAGCTTCGCTCGCGAACATGCTGCTGCCCGAATGCGCAAGGATGATCTTGAGATCTTTATACTCCATGGCTATTTGGATCAGAGCAGAGGGCAGGCTCCAAGGCACCCCAATCCCAGTGTGGACCATGACGGGTATGCCTATGTCCGAAGCTGCCTTGAATACCAACTTGCCGGCAGATAGAGTGGGGCTCACCCCATGGGCGGGCGGGTTCAATTTAACGCCAACGAAACCTAAATCGTTCACACATCGCTCGAGCTCCTTTCGGTAATCATTCTCCTTCAGATGGGGATTCGGGTTAGCCATGCCGAAGATCCTGCGAGGCATATCCTTCGAAACGGTCGCAATGGCATTGTGTTGGGCTACGACGGTCTTTAAATCGAATGCCGTGCCAGGTTGCACTATGCTCGCGTCAACCTCATTATTGTCCATGTTGGTGAGAAGGTCCTCAAGTTTAAAATCTACATCATATGCATAATCATAACCTAGGTGAGTGTGGGAATCTATTATCATTTGTCAATCTACCTTTCATAAGTAGACTACTTAAAGCTTCTCGACTTGTTCATCCCCATATAATTCCGAATCTAATGCCATTCTTGCAGCCATATCGGAAATATCTGCATCCGATCCGATGTCAGACGAATATGACCTTTCCCCCCTCAGCGGCGGATCGCCTTGCCATGATTAGGGCCCTTATTATCTCGAGCGTCTCCTCGGGTGGGAAAGGCATCTGCTTTGTCCTGACCATTCCCAAAAATGCCTCGAGCATCTTAGAATAGAAATAATCGCTATCCTCGACCCTGACCTCGCGCCAGCCCTTTGTCCCGTATAGGTTCATTTGGAACAGGTAGGAGATCTCCTTATAAACGCTCAACACGAATCGCCTTCCATCTTCCATCGTGATCACGACGATATCCTTGTCACCTTCACCGACGTTCTGCACGCACCTGATGCCTGGGCCGACTATAACGTAGAGTTGCTCCAAGGCGTGTATCCCGTAGTAGATTAAATCCCCACTGCAGATGCTGTTCCCTGTCATTATCTCACCCAGCCCCTCCATCGTCCTCTTGAATTCCTCCACCTCCTTTGCATATCTGAGGGCTGAGCAGGACATCAGCGGGGCCTTGTGCTCCCTGGCCAGCGCCACAATCCCAGCTGCCTCATCCAGATCCTGAGAGAGTGGCTTGTCTATCATCGTTGGGATTCCCGCCATCAGGAATGAGCTGGCCCTTTTCTGATGCCTCATCGTCGTGTCATCCGCTATTATCACGGCATCTACCTCGCCAATGATCTCCCCGCTATCGGAGGCTACGTTGTCAATCCCGCAGATATCCGCCAACAACCTTGCCTGCCCTTCATTCTCGTC
>Ga0315308_1001796_pt1 | contig 12208 bp, 10 predicted proteins | sample TDP3_MG_FD_203078 | JGI IMG/M metagenome (GOLD analysis project Ga0315308, IMG submission 203078) | Freshwater sediment microbial communities from Lake Towuti, South Sulawesi, Indonesia - TDP3 | ecosystem: Environmental > Aquatic > Freshwater > Lake > Sediment | place: Indonesia: South Sulawesi... | reverse complement strand
GTTTCTGTGTCCCCATGTCTAGCTGCCAATTTGACATCGAGGTTGTTGCACCACCATTCGAGACGTTCAAGCAGGTCCCGATTTAGGGCGCGGAGAGGCGTAATATACAGTATTTTTATTCCTGGCGGGTGTTCAGCGATTGTGATGAGCATGTTCAGGACCGGGAGAACGGCAGCTTCGGTTTTGCCGGTGGCTGTGGGCGAGATTAATAGCACGTTTTTGCCTTCCAAAATCTTGGGTATGGTCTTCTCCTGCGGCTCAGTCGGCGAAGAAAACCCTCGCTGCTCAATCAACCGACGAATAGGTTTAACAAGCAAGTCAAAGGCTGTCGAAGTCTTTTGTTCCATGAGCCTAGCGATTCTCCAAGTTCAATCATACAAGAGAAGCCTTCACTAAAAGGATTTTGGAGTTGCCTTTCCCGACGAAAAGAATAAGTTTATTTTCCTTGTCGCTTTTCTTAACGTGATTTTGCGGTGTAGCGACGATGGACCTAATCTTGAGCCTACTGGTGATTCTCATCTCGTTGTTAATCTTAGATCAGGCAAGCCACCTGGCGATAACAAATGCGATTAAGGTTTCTGACATTACTCAGCTTGGAAAGACTGCTGTGGGTTTCGGTCTGCTGGCTTTTTACACGTCGTTGCCTGAGTTGAGTGTGGCTTTCATCGCTGCGTTCACTGGGGAGGCTGCGGTCTCTGTTGGGAATGTTCTGGGTTCAAATATAGTGAACATTAGTTTAATCGTGGGTTTGGCTGCTCTAATCCTAGGTTTTAGACGCAAGAGCCGGGTCAGCGTGATTCCTTCGTTTGCGAAAGAAGAACTAGGCAGTCTTCATTTTGGTCTGTTCGTATCTTCTATAATTCCTCTGTCACTTCTTTACATTGTTGAAGCTAGTTGGCTTGTGGGCTTGATCTTGATATTGATTTTTGTCTTTTACATATACCAATTGTCTAAAATTAGGATCCCGCCTGAGGAGGGAACGAGCGTTTCTGAAGATGAGAAAAGTAGGTTGAAGCGATACGTCATGTTCACCTTTTTAGGAGCCCTAGGAGTTATTCTGAGTGCTTATTTCTTGGTTGAATCTGCCGTTGCTGTGGCGGAGTTTGCAGGGGTGCCTAGAACGTTAATAGGAGCCACAATAATCGCATTCGGGACAAGCCTGCCAGAACTTACATTGGACTTGAGGTCTTTCTTAAAGGGGCATCCCTCATTGGCACTCGGGGATATAGTCGGGAGCAGTTTCGTGAACATGACTTTGATTCTTGGAATCACATTCTTTCTTCCTGCGCTACTGGGTTCGCCTTTAACCATGAACATGCTTGTTTTCCAGAATCTCGTCATCTTTTCATTAATAACTAACCTCTTTTTCTGGTATTTTCTGTCGATGGGAAGGCTGAGCTGGAAGGAAGGCGCCATATTTTTATTCATATACCTGCTGTTTTTGGCAAGCATACTGGGCGTGATTCAGTTGCGGTCACAAACAACTTAGATCATTAAGATGCTGGAAGCCTTCTCTTCATGAAAATCTCCGGAATCGTTAAGAAACCCCAAGAAGCAAAGAAGGCTACAATAGCCCAGTCAAGCAGATCCAACGTAACTGTTTGAAAGATAAACTGCAAAGTGGGTATATAAATCACTGCTAGAGTTGATAACACAGAGATAATAACTGCTATCAGTAATGATTTGTTGGAAAGGAATCCTACCTTGAAGGCGTTACGGCTTTCCGATCGGCAGTTCCACACAACGATTAACTCATAGAAACATGCAACCAGAAAGACCACAGTTCTCGCCTTCTCCACAGAATTTACAACTCTAAATCCCCACCAAAAAGCACCAATCTCCGCAACTAGTTGAATTAGTGAAGAGGCAAGAATGAAACGTAACATTCCATGCAATATGCCTTCCTTTGGGCTACGGGGCGGTCTTTGCATCACATCTTCGTCTGGTGGATCATTGCTTAAAGCCACGGCTGGAGGACCGTCCGTAACCAGGTTTAACCACAGAATCATGGCGGGGAGAAGTGGGATGGGCAAACCAATCAAGGCGAAGGAGCCTACGAGAACCAGCTCGGTAAAGTTGAGGGCGAGTAGAAATCTGATAAACTTCCGAATATTGTCGTAAATGATTCGTCCGCCTTTCACCGCGTTAACAATTGTGGCAAAGTTGTCGTCAGCTAGAATCATGTCTGAGGCTTCTTTGGTCACGTCGGTTCCAGTGATGCCCATTGCCACACCAATGTCTGCTTGCTTAAGCGCCGGCGCATCATTTACCCCGTCGCCAGTCATTGCAACAACATGGCCTTTCTGTTTCAATGCTCTAACTATGCGAAGTTTGTGTTCGGGAAAAACTCTCGCATAGACCGCGACACCTTCTATCACCCTTTCGAATTCTTCGTCACTTATATTGTTCAGTTCCTCACCTGTGAATGCGAGTACACTTTTCATTATGCCAAGTTCTTTTGCAACTGTCACTGCGGTCAGTTTATGGTCTCCAGTAATCATCACCACTTTTATTCCCGCCTTTTCACACGACTCGACTGCTTCTTTGGCTTCCTCTCGTGGCGGATCAATCATTCCCACAAGACCCTCGAAAACAAGATTGCTCTCAACGCTCTTAGCGTTGTACTCTGTAAGCTGTTCAGGTATTACCTTGTACGCTATTCCCAGAACTCGAAGAGCCTGACTTGCTAGCTCCTCATTTTTCTTAAGGATTTCCTCTCTGCTTTTTTTGCTGAGCTTTATCTCTCTACCGTTCTTGTGGAGGCTTTCGCAGAGTTGTAGAACTGTTTCTGGAGAACCTTTCATGAAGGCAACTCGACGACCATCCAACGTATTATGTATAGTTGTCATGCGCTTCCTTTCAGAACTAAAGGGAATCTCTTCAATGCGTGGATATTGCTTTTCTACTTCGCTTTCTTGTATTCCACCTTTAGCTGCCGCTACAATTAATGCCCCTTCGGTTGGGTCTCCGAAAATAGTTTTTCCATCATAGTTGGCGTTGTTGCATAGCACTCCTATCTTCAAGAGCAAGGCAAGATGCAGGTCTTCAACTGGGTTGACCCTATTTCCATCTCGATAGAATCTGCCCTTGGGTAAATATCCAGAGCCCGTAACCTCGATCATTTGATTGTTAACGAAAATCTTGCGCAAAGTCATCTCACCTTTAGTCAGCGTGCCTGTCTTATCAGAGCAAATAACAGTTGTAGAACCCAGAGTTTCGACTGAGGCAAGTCTTCTAATGACCGCGTTGCGTTTTGCTAATTCGCGCGCGCCGAGAGCAAGAGTCACCGTCACTATAGCTGGCAAGCCTTCAGGAACCGCTGATACAGCCAAGGCTACAGATGTCATTAATATTCCAATTTCGAGTCTTCCAATTCTGACCATATCAAGAAGTACAATGGTGATAGAAGCAATAACGACTAGTATTCCCAGTTTCTTAGCAAATCGGTCAAGCCTAAGTTTAATGGGTATCTCTTCCTTCTCTACCGCCTGCACCATTTCAGCGATTTTTCCAAACTGTGTATTCATACCTGTCGATGTTGCAACAGCCTTTCCCCTACCATAGGTTAAATGAGTGCCCATGAAAACCATGTTCTTTCTATCCGCCACAGAAGTTTCAGTTGCCAAAACACTTGTATTCTTACTAACTGGTACAGATTCACCTGTTAGAATCGCCTCATCCACACTCAGATCTACAGCTTCTATTATTCGTCCGTCAGCAGCTATGCGGTCTCCCGTTTCGAGAAGAATTATGTCCCCAGGAACAATGTCCCTCGCTGGAATTACCATATCTTTCCCGCCCCGCAACACTCTTGCCCTTGGAGCGGTCAACTTCTCCATAGCTTCCATAGCTTTCTCTGACCGATACTCCTGAAAAAAACCAACAACCGCGTTGAGAACAACAATTGCTCCTATTGCCACCGCATCCACATAGGTCTCTATTGCTGCGTGTGGCTCAACGGCAGCCTGCGCTTCATACCAGCCTATCAAAATAGAAATTATGATGGCAACTAACAGCATAATTACAAAGATGTTAGTAAATTGAGTTAAAAAAATCTGCAGCGGAGATACCTTTTGCCGCTTTTTCAACTCGTTATATCCAAATCGACGCAGCCTAAGCTCGGCCTCTTCTTCACCCAAGCCCCTCAGGTCAGATTGTAAAGTACGCAGAACCTCATCTACTTTCATTGCATGCCATGTTGAATCCAAATTTATCAGGCATTACTAGTGTTGTCTCGTTAAAAATCGTTTGCAAAACCCACGTCGAATTCGAGTCTAACGCTGGTACAAACCGTGCATTGCTAAGAACAAAAACATCCATGTGGCGTTAGTAGACGCAAGCTCTGTATTCCAAAATTTGATTTAGTGTTCTAAAAATTTTACTGATTGAAGGGCTACTGAGACTTTAAGTGTGCGTCGACTTTGGAAATAGTAGCCGTCGTACTAGTTCTACTCTTCTTTCTCGTTATGTTGGATATTGGCAGCCGCTGTGCAATCACCGGCTCAGTTAAGGTTTCGGATATAACGGGACTTGGAAAAGCCACAGTGGGTTTCCTCCTGCTGGCCTTTTCCACTTCACTACCTGAGCTGGGTGTCGGCATCATCGCTCCCTTAACCGAGCAGGCACCGGTTTCAGTTGGGAACGTCTTAGGCTCAAACATAGTCAACGTTTGTCTAATACTTGGTGGTGCTGTTTTGCTGATGTCTTTAAGACACCGTGGCCCTATGAAAACTGTTCCAGCCTTTGCCAAAGAAGAACTGAGCAATTTGTATTTCGGTCTTTTCATCGCCTCTGTAATTCCTTTGTCGATGGTGTTCATCGTCGGAGTCAGCTGGCTTATAGGAATAGTCTTAATCTTAATTTTCACCTTCTACTCCTACCGGATGTCAAAGATTAGAGTTCCCAAAGGAGAACAAAGAAACTTTTACGAAACTAAGAAAGACTTGCCACAGTATCTCTTTGTTACCATCGCTGGAATATTTATTATCATAGTAAGTTCCAATTGGGTTGTTCAATCGGCTGTTGCTATCGCAGAGACGAGTGGCATTCCCAAGACTCTCATCGGAGCCACCATAATTGCATTAGGCACAAGCCTGCCGGAAATGTCTCTCACCGTACGAGCATTTCTGAAGGGACAAACCGCGCTGGGCTTAGCCAACATCATCGGAAGCGGCTTCATTAACATAACCTTGGTTCTGGGCGTAACCTTCTTCATTCCAATGCTTGTAGGCTCGCCTCTGACAATGAACATGTTCGCTTTCCAAGGGCTCATCATCTTTGCCCTCATATCGAATCTATTTCTATGGTATTTTTTGTCAATGGAAAGACTAAGCTGGAAAGAAGGCGCCATACTACTCTTCATATACCTACTGTTCTTAGCTAACACCTTAGGCTTAATTCAACTGCAACAAGCAACTTAATTTCTCTGCAACTGCCTAAAAGCAGAAATTGCATTCCAACTCTAGCCTTTGACACAGATCATCTATCTGAGCTTTCAACTTCGTATAATAATCATTTTTGCTGAACAGCATGTTTCTCCATTTTTCGTGAAGTTAAGGGAGGTTTTTCAGAACGAAATTGTCCAGAATCGGCCACAGCTCGGGCTCTAGGTTGAGTTTGTCGATCAAAACATAATAGACTCCAGCATGTACGATGTGTTGAAAGTACTCTTCGATGTTTTGGTCTGAAATATAGGATAGAACTGGTCTGAAGAAGACGTATGTTCTGACGCCCTTGTCTTTAAGTTGTATGATTGCTGAGATTTTTTCCTCAGCTGAAGAAGACATGGGCTCAAACGATTTTTCACCTCATCATCAAGGCTTGTTATTGTGGACCCGACTTCTCGTTCCTGAAACCTTCGGATAAGGTCTAAGTCTCTTAAGACTAGGGCAGACATGGTCTGTATCGATATTGGGAACGCGCGCGGTCACTACCATTAGTGAGGCTATCGAAGTAACTCATTGCATTGCGAGTTCGATCATAGCTTACCAACTAAATGCCTTCTTCCTTCTTTTCTATACTTTACATTTTCAGATACTCTCTCGCCTGTCAACTTTAACACGGGGAAGAGAAAACTCTTTTTTTTCAAGAGTCGAGTGAAGTTTGTGATTTATCTTGAATGATTACGTTTCTTTGGCTCTAATAGTTAGCGCCCTAATTATAGTGATAGGATTCTTAAGCAACTACCTTTTTGAGCGCACAGGGTTGCCTGACATGTTGTTTTTGATAACCCTTGGATATGTAGTTGGGCCTCTGCTTCGTCTTCTTGGCTCATCTGTGTCAACGTTGGCTCCGTATCTAGCCGCTTTGGCGCTGGTCTTCATTTTGTTTGACGGTGGTATGAAGATGAATATTCGTCAAGTTTTGTCTCAGAGTCCCAGAGCGATACTGCTTGCCGTGTTGGGCTTCTTGTTCAGCTTGCTGGTGATTGCCCTTTTTATGAGGTATCTTGTCGGAGTTCCATTACGTTATGGAATCTTGTTTGGAAGCATCTTCGGCGGTAGCAGTTCAATCGTCGTGGTTTCACTCGCCCAAAAGATTAAGGTTAGTGAGAAGTGCTCCACGATACTCACTTTAGAGTCAGCAATTACTGACATATTGTGTATCGTGGTTTCTTTGGCTGTTATAGGGGTAATCTTGACGGGACAAGTGAATTACATTGTTGTGACTGCAGACATCGTTGCCAAGTTTTTAATCGGAGCTTTTGTGGGTGTAGCCTTAGGGGTTGCATGGCTAATTTTGCTTAAAGTAGTGGTTAAACTGCCTTTTTCCTACATGCTGACACTGGCTATCGTTCTGTTTGGTTATACGGTGTCCGAATACTTGGGCGGAAGTGGGGCCCTGAGTTCTCTGCTCTTCGGTCTGATACTCGGTAATGAAAGTGAAATACTAAGGGGCGTTTAGACGTGAAAGACAAAATGAAGTTGCTGTTGATGCAGGTTTAAGGCGTTTTGAATCGGAGATAGCTTTTCTGATAAGAACGTTCTTCTTCGTTTTCTTAGGCTTGATAGCAATGATTTCTAACGTGTGGTTTCTGTTCCTTGGAGTGATTATGTCGCTTCTGCTTTTGCTCGCAAGATTTGGAGCAGTAGAGTTGGTGACTCTCCGCAGCGAATTGCGAGAAGAACGACCTATCATGGGCGTGGTTTTGACTCGAGGTTTAGCTGCCGCTGTTTTGGCAACACTACCACTTCAATACGGTCTGCTCTACTCAGACGTTTACATCAACCTAGCAGTGATCGTTATACTCTCCACCGCTGTCATCGCAACCGTAGGCACATTTGCTCTACGTACAAAAAGAGGCAAGCGTTGAAATGAAGAAGCAAATTACCTTCGTGTCGAGGCTTTGTATGCCTTTCAGTTTCAGTTGATTTGTGTCATAGAATGCAAAGCTTTGCCTACTAGGAGTTTGTTGGTAACCCTGTAAACTCATTCAAAGTAAAAAATCGTTTGAATTTTCCTGTACAACTCTTTCTGAACAGAATTTTTTATGAGGGCCAAAAATAAATGTCCTCAGCAAATTTTAAATAGAAATTGCTTCCAATTATCGGTTTGAGGTTGCAATAGTGCCGAAGAAGGGAAAAGGGAAGAAGAAAAAGGGCGGAAAGAAGTAAGCAATTAGGAGTCTGACAACGTCTAAACTAAACCCCCACTTTTTTCTGAATAACACATTTATGTTTAGTATGTTTTGGTGCAGTGAAGGAATTTGCCGTTCAAGAAGAAAGCCAAGAAGAAAAAACGGAGGGCGCGTGCACGCGCTAAGAGACGGAAAAGAACGAAATCCGCTATAGGATGATGAAACTCAATCTGCTTTTATGGCAATTCAATAACACATAAAATTTATTAGTTGCTAGTTTTGAGTCTAGGTCACAAGTGGTGACTCTAGGCGTTGTCATTTGAAGTGAAAGAATTGCCTAGCGCATGTACATAGGGGTGCGTGTTATGAACTCTGACTATCTGAGAGATGAAGAATACAAGACATACTGGTCTAGATTAGAAGGAGTCAGAAAAGACATCAGTGGGAGCTTAGGGCTAAAGGCAGGAATGAAGATTCTAGATGTGGGAACCGGATCTGGCTTTTTTGCTACGGAATTGGCGAAGCAACTTGAAAGAGGAGAAATCATAGGTATAGACATTGTCGACGAAGGTATAAACAGAGCGAGAAGACTTGTTAGAGACGCCAAAGTTGCACACATCGTTTCAATTCAGAAGATGGACGCTACCGAACTTTCTTTTTCAAACGATTATTTCGACCTCGTCAGCAGTTTCCTTGGCATGAGAGATGTATACATGACGAAGGGAAGAAAAGGGGTCAAAAAAGCCGTCGAAGAAATGATCAGAGTTGTGAAACCAAACGGAAAGATAGTTCTTTGCATCACCACACCCGAAGATATGGAAACAGAAGACCAAAAGATTGCCGTTAAACTCGAAGGAGAAATCTTTGGGGCCAAATCGCTGCCCAAGAAATTCTACTTTGACATATTCAAAGAACACGGTGTTGTACTGCGCGAAACGAGAGCATATTACACTCACAAGAAGATGACTTCAAGTCAAGCCAAAACCGAGATTCAAGATGGAATCGAAATCACCAGAAAAATCTACGGCAGAAAGGTTCCTTCGTTCAATGAAGTATGGGATACATACGGAAAGAAGATCGAAGCCGTCGGATATGGGATGTATTCAAAAATTGTGATGCTGGTAGCACACAAGCTTAATTGAAGCACTAAACATTGAAACTTCTTTCATGGAGCAAAGAATGGCATAAAAGCAACTTCTAGATCAAGTTGTATGCTTTATCACAAGTTTTAGTTAATCACGAGCGATCAATGAGTCAGTGTTTAAGTTCTGCTGAGAAGACCCTGTAGTGCTTTACGTCTGGTGGGGCTATCACAAATTGCTTTAGCTTATTGGCCTTTGCTTGGAAAACTCCTTTGGTGTAGGCTTTAAGCGAATTCTCATTCGCCCACAAGGTGATGATTACCCCTGTATCAGGGTCATCGATGGATAGTAGAGTCAGATTTCCACGAAATCCTTTCCCCTTACGAGTTGCCTCAGTTATGGTCTGATCTAACATGTCAAAGCTTTTTCTTCGCATGCCACGCTTGAACTTCCAGATTGCCATTCTGGCCAATACCATCCCTTGCCTCACCATCAACTCCGTATAGGGGCTTGATCGTCATATTAGAGTTGCGGGGGTTCGTTTTCGAGGTGCGCAGAAACTTTATAGGCTTTCACAAACCCTCCGGCTTGGCTACTTGATAGGCGCAATAATCGGCGGTTTCCTTCTCCAGATATCACTGAGAAGCGTTGACGAGAAGATCAGGAAGGATATAATCAAGACGACGGAGAGATGATTACGTTAGCCCCGGTTGTGCCCTCCTTTTTTGCAGATGCTGGTTTGAACTTCGACCTGCGAACTCTTGGTTCAAACCTTACACTTCTGGTGGGAACTGTTGTGATAGCTTTTGTGGGGAAATTGCTGGTACACTTACAGTTAAACCAGTCTCAAGCTTGAGTCAAGCAACTGTACTACGTTGGATGGGCAATGAACTCTAGAGGAGCCGCTGAATTGGTCATTGCTTTGATCGCCCTGCAATTCCACCTGATCGCCATCGAAATTTTCTCCGTGTTCGTGGCGATGGCGATGACAACCACGTTAACTTTCCCTTTCGTCTTGGTGCATGGAATAAAGAAAAACCCAGAAATGATGGACGGAAAAACGCCGAAAGTTTAAAGAATATAGACTGGGATTTGTTCGTCAGCCAAGATGGATTCGAACTCTCTTGAGAAAGTCATTCTGGCATATTGATATGTTTGTTTAAAAGCAGAATTTGTATTCTAGTTCTAACTCTTTGCATATGCTGCCTATCTGCAGTTTCAGGTTTTTGTAATAATCATTCTTGCCGAGAAGTATGTCTTTCCATTTTTCGTGAAGCTGAGGGAAATCCTTCAGAAGAAATCCTTCTAGGGTTGCCCAGAGGCCAGGCTTTGGATTAAGTTTGTCAATCAAAACATAATCAACGTTAGCACCCGCAATTTCTTGAAAGTACTGTTCAAGATTTTGATCTGAAAGATGAGGCAAGACTGGTCCGAAAAAGACATATGTTGTGATGCCGTTGTTTTTCAGTTCTTTGACCGCTGATAGTTTTTCTTGGGCAGAAGAAGACTTAGGCTCGAATTTTTTTCTGATATCCTCATTCAAGCTGGTTATTGTGAACCCGACTTCTCGTTCCTGAAACCTTCGGATAAGGTCTAAGTCTCTTAAGACTAGGGCGGACTTGGTCTGTATCGATATTGGAAACTGGTGTTTCAGTAGGATCTCAAGCAGTCTGCGGGTTAGCTCATATTTTCGTTCTAGTGGTTGATAGGCGTCGGTTAAGGAACTGATGTAGACTCTTCCTCTGGTTTTCTTTTTTACTTCGCGGGCGAGAATCGTGGGCGCGTTGATTTTAATGTCTACAAAATCTCCCCATGCCTCTTCGTGCCTTGTGAACCTCCGAGTGTATGACTCGGCGTAGCAGTACTTGCACGCGTGTTGACAGCCAATGTATGGGTTTATGCAGTAGTCTGCCAACGCGCTCTTGTTGAGCAGGGACTTGCACTCGACTTCTTTCACTATCATGTTCGCGTACGCCTAGCTTTGGTCCAACATAACTAAGTGCTGAGCGTTTTGATATACTTTGCAGGAACATGCTTGCACACGTAAACCTTGTCCCCAGCTTTGAAGAATCGTAAACCGTGGCTTCTCGCTTCAGTTACGTCGATTATAAGAACCACTGGGCTGTCTGTTCTGCGTTTTCCAACCTCACAGGCTATCTCTTTCGTGGGTGAAAGATGAACCCATCTTCTCTTCATCGGCTGTAAACCTTTTTCTAGAATCTGCTCGGCGGCTTCTGGAGTGGTCCCATGATAGAGCCGCTCAACCTGCGTATCTTCTTCAAGATGCACGTGCACGTCTATTGTGTGCCCATACAGCGCGCGAATTCTGTCGCCGACTATTTCAAACCTTCTGCGCTCACTCTGCTCAACCATTTCTGCTAAGAGTTTCTTGTCGACAGTCGGAAAACGCCTCCTAAGCTTGGAAAGAAGCTGGTCTAATTCAACGAATCCTTTATCGTCCATTTCCAAGTCTTCAGGATTGTGCCTCAAAAGATAACTAACATATTTACTCACCTTTAATTCTAACATCATTTTCCAAGGCAAACCCCTTCAAAGCAAGGTTGTCTCATAGAAGATAATTCAAACTAAGACTTAACAGGTTGCGTTACCGAATGGTTATTAGTCGTGTCGAAGACTGTTAATTTGAAGACACGAACGGCAAAGGTTAACAAAAAATGGTTGACATCAATGTGAGTGACGCCTTCTCCGCTGGAATAGGCTTAGCCTTGGGACTGGCTATGCCGCAGCACATGTTTCGGTTTATGAAGCCACAGGAAAGGATTACTAGGCAGGTGATTGTTTGCCTAAGGTGCAGAGGTAAAAATCCTGTAGAAAACAAGTTCTGCGGACAATGTGGCAAGCCGCTTTATCCACCACCCCAAGTTCAGTGTCCAAAATGCCACGCTGCCATGTCCTCCTCTATGAACTATTGTGGAAGCTGCGGCTCCAAGCTCAAGGAATAAGAAAAAAGAAGAAGCTGGAAAGCCATACCATGCACCCCAGATGAACACCACGTTAATTACCCCAAACAACCCAAAAATTTTTTCTCACACGCATACTAACAGGTCGAGACGAATCGCCGAAAACAACGCCAAGTCACTGAAAACAAGAAAAAACATGAAAAAGTAACAAAAAACAAGAAAAAGCAACAAAAACGCACCAATTTCTGTCCACAAAGCCTCAACAAACAATAAGCAAAGTTTAAATAAAGTCCCCTAACCCTCATAGATAGCCCAATACCAAAATGGACGCTAAACCATGTCAACGCCCAAAGAATTCCAACACATCGTCAGGATCGCAGGCACCGACCTAGACGGCACCCTCAAACTCAACTACGCACTAGCAAACATCAAAGGAATAGGCATAACCCTAGCCAACGCCATAATCAGAAAAGCCAACCTCAACCCAGAAACACGCATAGGCTTCACATCAGAAATCGACATCGAAAAACTCGAAGACATAATAACCAACCCCACAAAACACGGCTTCCCACCATGGATACTAAACCGAGCCAAAGACATGGAAACAGGAAAAGACCAACACCTAATAG
>Ga0315308_1001795_pt1 | contig 12213 bp, 9 predicted proteins | sample TDP3_MG_FD_203078 | JGI IMG/M metagenome (GOLD analysis project Ga0315308, IMG submission 203078) | Freshwater sediment microbial communities from Lake Towuti, South Sulawesi, Indonesia - TDP3 | ecosystem: Environmental > Aquatic > Freshwater > Lake > Sediment | place: Indonesia: South Sulawesi... | reverse complement strand
AGAAACCACCGCAAGTTTTGCGAAAATTCAACACTTATTCAGTGGGTGAGGTAGCAATTTCTTCTATCACTGTGGCAGAGTTGCAGTTTGGTGTTCAAAAGAGTCAGTAGTGACAAACAATATCAGAGAGTTCTCAAGAGTGCCGGATCTCAAGCTTGCTAATTGGGCGAGTGATTGACATTTGGAAAGAAACGATCCCTCGCACGGCTGAACTGAACGCGCCAGGTACATTTCGGGGCCGCATCATCAAGGCCGAAAACATCGGCAAGAGCAGCGACGACCTGGTCGCGATAAGGAAAGGGGCAACCGATGAATATTGTCAAGCGTATTGATGAAAAACTAATGCGTTTGCTAACATTGAGATGGGGGTGGTATCGTGATTTCGAAAATAGGCACCAAAACAATACCATAGCTGTTATTCTCTTGACCCTTATGCCAGCCTTAGGGACACTTGATGTGATAACTTCAGGATTCAACCCCCTAAATACAATGTTCGTTCTCTACTGGGTGGTTGCCTTTTATGAGTGGCGACTATGGTTTCGCTGGAGAAAAATTAGGGCGGGGTAAGTGGCTTCCTTTTCTGGGGGATTGCCGTTTGGGAGGCGGTCGCCCCGTCCACACTGGCGTCGCCATCTACACGCCCGGCATAGACCTGAATGGCGACATCGAGGTCAAGGTCAAAGTGGACAAACGCATCCTGCGCGCCCTGAAAACATCGGCAGGAGCAGCGACGACCTGGTCGCGATGTGGAACGAGGAACATCTCGACGATCCGATTGAGTAGGCAAAAGTTAGCACCCTATGCCGCCACGCTGGCGGGAGCCCGCACACCCCGCCGGCCGCACCATACACGGCAGCGCCGACGTGCGCACTGGCCCTTCGACTACGCTCAGGACAGGCCGCGCTGAAGGCGACGTTGACGGTGGCATAGATTCATGGTATGATAGGAGCGGCCTCGGCAGAGGGCAGGGTCGCCCTTTGAACCGACGAAATGCTGAATGGCGCAATAACGTTGCGGCAAAAGTCCCAAAAGGGAACCGTGGTATCGGTTGAAGTTACGCGGCGGCGCACCGCGTTAGACCCAGACCTCCGGAGGTCTCTGGAGAGCAGAGGGTGAGTAGATGCCTTGCCAAGCTTTACAAGACTATGTACTAACCGATCATGCCCGTCTGGAAATGCAGCGGCGTGGCATTACCGAGGCCGACGTAGCTGCCGTGTTGGCAGCGCCGGACCAAAGCGAAGAGATACGTCCTGGCCGTTGTGTTTACCAATCCAGGATGACCTTTGACGATCCGTCCAAGGTCTATCTGCTGCGCGTGTTTGTGGACATAGACCGTGAGCCACCCGAAGTCGTCACTGTCTATCGTACCAGCAAAGTGCAAAAGTACTGGAGGTGAAGGATGCGAGTGATTTATGATACCCAAACAGATACCCTAACTATTATCCTGAGTGAAGCGCCTGTAGCGGAAAGTGATGAAGACAAGCCTGGCGTCATCCTGGATTATGATGCTGCCGGAAACGTGGTCTCGCTGGAGATTCTGGATGCTTCGCGCCGGGTGGTTCAACCAACTCGAATGGTATATGAGTTGGCAGGGCATACGGCTTGAAGTGGCGGCGCGGCACACCTGAACGTGCCAGGCGCATTTCGGGGCCGCGTCATCAACGCCGAAAACATGGGCAAGAGCAGCGATGAACCGGTCGCTTGCCGAACCCGGCATTGACATTTGACTCTTTGTGTGGTACAATAACATTGTAGGTACTAACCAACACTTCGTCGTCATTACCCACATCGCAGCCGGTAGGCAATGAGGGAGGCGAGAGCATGATACATTGAGGGGAGGGCCGATCTTCTCTTAGATCAGGAGGGGGTTGGCTCTTGTTGTTTTGGCATAGTAACTGTTCATTGACGGCGGCGAGGCGGAACAGCAGAGGCTTCACGTCTCCCTGAAGGACATCGTCCCAGCGCCGTCTGGACCCTCCCGGTATCTCCATATCGTCTCTCTCTGAAACCCTGGGGCAGTTTATTCTGGGAGCTTCATTTGCATCGGATAGGACAGAGCGATGCTTTCTCCCCCGCTTTGCTGGAGACCGACAACTTGTTGCCTTGGCACTGTGACAACCCAGCAGGTTGGCGCGTTGCCCTGTGGCGCGTGCTGTGCAGGCCGGATTGTTTTTGGGGGAAGGATGCGCTGCGCTGTTGCGTTACCTGCAACACGCCTCTTGTATCATGGAGTCAAATCCATGGACAGGAGGTGTGTTATGCGACGCGCAGACAAGGAACGGTTGGAGGTCATCTGGCAGACGGTGGAACAGGAACCGGGTATCCAGCCTGGCAGATCGTAATTTACCCATAAAAAGTTCGATGGACTTGCCCAAACTGGAACAAAACTTTCCAAGTGGCTGGTATCCTGAAAGTAGAAACAAACTACTTTCAGGAGGTGTATTATGGCCCGGCTACGGGAGGGTGAAAAATCTAGGAGAACAAGGCAAGTCCAGAATCTGTTGCGCTGCCATGCATTCGGCCTGTGCGAGTCCGAGATCGCCGACGAACTCGGTTGGCAACGGCGAACGGTAAACAACTATCTGCGAGAGTTGGAACAGCGAGGACAGGCTTACAAAGAAGGGCGATGCTGGTTTGCAGACAGATAGTGAAATTTGGCAAGAAGCCTTTACAATTTTCCAACTGGTAGGTATAATAAAAGTAGGCACATCGGATCGAGTTCCTTACCAGGGGGAAACCCATGCCAAAAACAGATCAGGATACAAAGCAAAAACGGATAGAATTGGTCTACCGTCTGCTTGAGCGCCATCCTAATGGTCTGACTGAGCAAGAAATTGCAGACGCGCTCAACATGGATCGTCGCTCTGTCAACAACTACCTCCGAGAGTTGGAGATCCAGGGCAAGCTATACAAAGAAGGTCGCCTGTGGATCGTCTTGCCCTACCAACGCACTCGCTTGCGCCGCTTTGAGCTCTCGCCAGAGGAGGCCATGACGCTCTATCTGGCGACACGGCTGTTGGTCAAACAGCATGACAAGCGTAACGAATCAGCCGAAACAGCCCTGGTCAAACTGGCTGAAGTGTTGACTGGTGATGTAGGCGTAGGACAAGAGATCCACCAGGCAGCGCTTGAACTGGCCCAACGCCCCGGCGACGAAAGCTATAGCCGCGTCTTTCGCACCGTCATGCAGAGTTACATCTACCGCCGCCAGGTGTCCATCACCTACGAGCCGCTGAACAGCCCCTCGTTTCAAACGGTGCTATCACCCTACTTGCTGGAGCCATCGGCCATCGGCTATGCCACCTACGTCATCGGGCACAGCAGCATTGTCAATGCATTGCGAACCTACAAACTGGAGCGCATCCGGCAGGCCACCCTCACCCGCCAGGAATACGCCATTCCTCCCGATTTTCCCGGCCTGGACCACCTGCGCAATGCCTGGTCCATCATCACTGGCGATGATCTAATCCCGGTCAAGCTGCGCTTCAGTCCTGGTCTAGCGGCGCGCCGCGTGCGGGAATCCCAGTGGCATCCCTCGCAAGCCATCAGCGATGATCCAGATCATCCCGGCGGCTGCATTTGGACGGCGCACATCGGCGACCTGACTGACTTTATCCCCTGGGTGCGTGGTTGGGGCGCCGATGTAGAGGTGATAGGGCCGGAGGGGTTGCGGGAAGCGTTAAAAAAAGAGGCGCAGCAATTGGCCGTGCTTTACGAAATCGGGGAGATTGCGCCGCTATCCTCTCACAGACTCCTGTGGGGCAAAGCCGACCGGAAAACGGGAAGCATACACAGACTACTCTACCACCTGATTGATGTCGGCCAGGTCGCCTCGGCGCTATGGCAAAAACTGGACGATACCACACGCCAGCAATTGGCTGATTGGCTGGGGCTGAACGTGGAAGAAGCCGGACAGTTCATCGCCTTCTTGGCCAGCCTCCATGATTTGGGTAAGGCCAGCCCTGCTTTCCAAGATCACCGTTTCCTGCCCTTCCGCCTCAAGAACGAGCTCAAGCGTGACCTGGAGATGGTAGGGTTATCCTTCCCGGAGCGTGGTCAAGCAGATAGGCATGCGCATCACGCGGTCGTTTCTACCTGGACGCTGGACTCGACCTACGAAAACTTGCTGGCGACCGAAGCCGGTTTGGCGCCCGAATGGGCCAAACCGATCGCCCAGGCGCTCGGTGGTCACCACGGGGCGTGGCCCGCATCTCACAAATTCAACTCGGCCAATCTCAAACAGCCGGACGACGTTGGCCAGGCCGAATGGACAACTGCGCGCCGCGAATTGATTCGCGAACTCAAGGCTATCTTCAAGCCAGTCCTGCCAACCACGCAACCGGTAAATGAAACTACAGACAACGTAATGCTTACCTGGCTCTCTGCCATCGTATCTGTGGCCGATTGGCTCGGCTCTGACGAGAAAAACTTTGACCACGAAGACCAGGTTGTTCCATTGCCCATCTATGCCCGCTACTCGAAAAAACTGGCCGAGTGCGCCTTGCTCAAAGCAGGTTGGACAGGCATTCCTGCCGAGAGACAACCGTTCGATTTCCAGACCGCTTTTGGCTTCGACGCGAGCGTGATGCAACAAGAAGCCATCGCCGCCGCAGCAGGTCTGGATCTGCCAGCCCTGGTCATTCTCGAAGCGCCGACGGGCAGCGGCAAGACCGAGGCCGCCTTGGGCATTTACGCGGCGTGGGCCAAAGCCGCCGACCTGCATGGCCTCTACGTGGCGATGCCCACCACTGCGACCAGCAATCAAATGCACAAGCGGGCTAGAACGTTCTTGAAGCAACGCTACGGCGAAACGGTCGAACCACTGTTGGTGCATAGCCAGGCGCTACTCCGCGATGACATGCCAATTGACCAGGTAGACCAAATCGAGGAAGAAGGCGAAGAAGACCACGTAGCCGCCCGTACCTGGTTCTTGCCGCGCAAGAAAAGCCTGCTGGCCCCCTTTGGCGTAGGCACGGTGGATCAAGCGCTGATGAGCGTCTTGCAGACCAAGCACTTCTTTGTGCGGTTGTTGGGGTTGAGCCACAAAGTGGTCATCTTTGACGAAGTTCACGCCTACGATGTGTATATGACCACGCTCTTTCAACGCCTGCTCCGCTGGCTGCGCGAGATCGGCACGTCGGTTATCATCCTCTCGGCCACCCTGCCGGAGAAGACGCGCCGCGAACTGGTCAAAGCCTACACCTACCGCGAAATCCCGCTTCCCTCAGCCGATTACCCGCGCTTGACCTACGCCACTGTTGCGGGTGAGGCTAATGCTGTCGAACTGAGTTGGTCGTCTGAACGGCTGCTTGCTCTGGAATGGATGTCGCGCGACCCGGCAGAGATCGTGAACCGTCTGCGCGATGAGCTGCGTGCGGGCGGCTGTGCGGCAGTCATCTGTAACACCGTCGGGCGCGCTCAAGAGGTCTACGAGGTATTGGAACAGGCCAACCAGGAAGACCGGCTGTGTGATGATGACGACCTGATTCTGTTCCACGCCCGCTACCCGCTGGTCTGGCGCGAGGGGATTGAACAAAAAGTGCTGGACAAGTTCGGCAAAGAGAGGAGCAAGGGGCCGAGACCCGAAAGAGCGATTGTCGTGGCGACTCAGGTGATCGAACAGAGTTTGGACCTGGACTTTGACGTGATGATCAGCGACATCGCCCCGGTGGATTTTCTCTTGCAGCGGGCCGGCCGCCTGCACCGGCACACGAAGGATGCCCAGGGCCAGACGGTCAAGCGGCACCACCCCGACCGCCTGCTCGTCACCCTACCGGACGAAAGCAAGCCGGTTCCCGTTTTCGACAGAGGAGAAGTTGCCGTTTACGAACGCTATATCCTGCTCCGTACCTGGGCGGTCTTGCGCCACCGCGAAGAGCCAATTCGCCTGCCCAACGACCTGACGACGCTCATCGAAGCCGTGTATCCTGGTGATGGCGTATTGCCCAACGTTGGGCCGGAGATGCAGGCGGCTCTGAAAGCAGCCAAGCAAGAGACGGACAAGGACGAAGATGACGAACGCTACAAAGCCCGCAAGCGCGTGGTGCGCCAGCCCGACGATGAAGACCTGCTGTGGGGCGATAACCTGGCGCTGGAAGAAGACGATCCCCGGGTCCACGAAACTTTCCAGGCATTGACTCGCTCTGACAGACCTGGTCTGTCTGTGGTTTGTCTGCACCAAGTTGGGGACCGGCTGATGTTAGAGCCGGAAGGCGATAGCTTGGCGTTTGACCCGGATGCACGTCTCAGCCGCCAGATGATCCGAGAGTTGGCGCGGCACGCCGTCACCATTCGACGACGTGAAGTGGAAAAATATTTCCTTGCTGAACCGGCCTCGCCTGTGGTGAATCAAATCCGGGCGCACTGGAAAAAGATCCCCGCCCTGCGCTATCATCGGGTTGCCATCTTTACCGATAAGGTGTGCAAACTGGAAGGCACACCCTACGCTCTCCGTTTGACCCGCAAATTGGGATTGGAAATCAGAAAGGAGCCGCTATGACTGCCTCATTTAACTTGGTTGATGAACGCTGGATTCCGTGCATTCGCCTCACCGGCGAGCGTGAGGAACTGAGCCTGCGCGAAACACTGGCCCAGGCTCATTACCTGCGCGAGATTCACGCCGATTCGCCATTGGAAACAGCGGCGATCCACCGATTGCTGCTGGCGATTTTGCACCGAGTTTTTGGCCCCAAAGATCGTGCATCCTGGGTACGATTATGGGAAGCCAAACAGTTCAGTACAGCCTCGCCAGGCGGTTACTCACCAGACGAATACCTGAACGAATGGGGGCAGAAACGCCGTTTCGATCTGTTTGACGACAAACATCCTTTCTACCAAGTTGCTGACGAAACGATGTTAGGAGCACCAGACAACCTCAACAAAATGGTTCACCATGTAGCATCCGGGATTACAGCAACTTTGTTTGACCACCACCTTGATACCAAACAAGATGGTTTTTCCTGTACGCCAGCAGAGGCGGCACGGGTCTTGCTTGCTACCCAGTCGTTTGCACTTGGGTACCAAAAGTTTACCGATGCGCCATGCGCAAAAGGGGTGATTTTCTTCGCACGAGGCGATTCACTCTTTGAGACGCTGATGCTCAACCTTGTTCGTTATCCTGATGATGAAGTCATGCCAAGTGATCCAGAAAACGACAGGCCTGCTTGGGAGATAGACGACCCATTTGCGCCGGATCGCTCCGTGCCAAGGGGTTACCTGGACTATTTGACCTGGCAAAACAGACGGCTCAAGTTCTTAAAGCCCGAACAGACCCCGCACGGACTTGTCGTTCGGCAGGTGGCTTGGGCTCCAGGTTTGCGCCTAGACAGCGGAGTGCTGGATCCAATGAAGCACTACAGAAGAAGCAAACAGGAGGGATGGAACGTCCTGTCGTTTAGTAATAGCAGAGCATTATGGCGCGACAGCGCCACGCTTTTTCAGTTGAGTAGCACAGAAGATCAGACTCTTAAAGCGTTAAATTGGCTCTCGCGGTTGGTACGTCATCGAGTAACCACTTTGGCGCCATTGTATCGCCTAATGGCTCTCGGCATGGCAAAAGATCAGGCCAAAGTGGAGTTTTTCCGCGCAGAACTAACGCCCCTGCCGTTGGCGTACTTGGAGAATGAAGACATAGTACGTGACTTGAGCAAAACCCTTCAATCCGCCGAGGATGCAGGCAGACTGTTGCGGGGCCGATTTCCCAGTGCGATATTTACCCTGGCTCGCCTAGCGGCCAAACCTGCCACTGACGACAATGAACTGGCAAAGCCAGTTTCTGCTGAGGAGGTGCGTAAACGAATCGAAAACCTCGCCAACTCGTGGGGCGTCGAACGCGCCTACTGGAGCAGCCTGGGACTGCACTTCCACCGCCTGGTCAACGACCTGCCGCGCGACGCGCTGGCTGCGTTGGACGCCTGGCGCGACCAGTTGCGCCGCGCCGCGCAGACCGCTTTCGAGCAGGCCGAAGCCTGCGCCGGACAAGACCGCCGTACCCAACGCGCCGTCGTGAAAGCGCGCGAACAATTCAACCGTGGTTTATGGCAGATTTTGCCCATCAAACAGAAGGAGGAAACGCATGACCAAGAACCCACCTAGATCCGATCAGTTCATCGAATACCTGGAACAACACCGCGAAGACCGCGCCCTGCTGGCCGCCCTGCGGCGCGGCGCCGGCCAGCCGCCGGGCGCGTCGCCAGAAGTCAGCAAGTACGTCCAGGCGTGGCTGGGGGAGGATGCGCCGGCTTACCTGGAAGAAGCGTATTACCTCATCGCGCCGTTGTTCGCGCTTCATCCAAAAGAGGGCGGGTCAGGCAATATGGGCGATCACTTTGCTGAGATGTGTAAGCGTGACCTGCTGTACGAGCGTGATAAAGAACCGCCCCCCAGCGTCGAGCGTCGCTTTATGCTTCTGCTCTCGGCCCACCCGGATGACCTGGGTGACTACCTGCGGCAGGCTACCGGCCTGCTCAAGAGCAAGGACGTGGCCGTGGACTGGCAGCAATTGCTGCGCGACGTGCTGGCCTGGAAAAGCCGCGACGAGCGCCCGCGCATCAGAGTCCAAAAAGAATGGGCGCGCGCCTTCTGGCGCTCGCCCAAGAAAGTCAATTCAACCGTTCAGTCACAAACCAATTCTACAGATTCCCCAAAGGAAGGAGCATAAGCCATGTTTATCGAACTGCATATCATCCAGAGTTTCCCCCCGACCAACCTGAACCGGGACGACATGAACCAGCCCAAAGACACCGACTTTGGCGGCGTGCGCCGGGCGCGCATCTCGTCGCAGTGCCTCAAGCGGGCCATTCGCAAAGCCCCGATCTTTGCGGCGACCACGCAAGTCCCCCTCAGCAAACGCTCGCGCTTCATCGCCCGCGCTCTATGCGAGAGGCTGGTCGAGGCGGGCAAGCCAGAGCAAGAAGGCAGAAATATTGCGGATGTATTCGCAGAAGCCTACAGTGGCGGACTGAAGGTAAAGAAGGAGGACGGAGAAAAATACACAGAAGTCGCGCTTTACCTTAGTCCCAGGGAGATTGAGTGGACGGTAGCGGAACTGACGAACCAGTGGGAGGCCATCTTGGTAGCTTATGCTGCCCTGCAAAAAGAGAAGGAAGAGAAGAAAAAGAAGGGCGAGGGCGCTGACGAAAAGAAGGGCAAAAAGGGCAAACCGCCAGAGACCCCCTGGCTCAACATCGCCAACGAACTCGCCAAACAAACCAAGGGCCGCACCACTACCGCACCCGACATCGCCCTGTTTGGCCGCATGCTGGCCGACCGCCCCGATACCAACGTGGATGCCGCCTGCCAGGTCGTTCATGCCATCTCTACTCACACCGTCAAGATGGACACCGATTTCTTCACTGCTGTAGACGAACTTCTCCGGCCCGAAGAAACCGGCGCGGCGATGATGGATATCGCTGGCTTTAACAGCGCCTGCTTTTATCGTTACGCCCGCCTGGACTGGGATCAACTGGTCAAGAACCTGAAAGGCGATACCGACCTGGCGCGGCGCACCGTCGAAGCGTTCCTGCGTGCCTCCGAAGCGGCAATGCCGACCGGCAAGAAAAACAGCCACGACAACTTTTGCCGCCCGGCCTTTATGTTTGCCATCGCCCGCAAGACCGACAGCCAGCCGTGGTCGTTGGCAAACGCCTTTGAGAAGCCGGTGCAGGCATGGAGCGGGTCGGGATTGATCGAGCCGTCGGTGCTCGCGCTCGACCGCTACTGGAATGACCTGTGCCTGTTCTACGACGAGGGAACGGAAAAGACGGTGAAAGCCAAAGCCATCGCGCTTCAGCCTACGCTGGTCAGCCCAGATCAGTTGAGCGAATCGCTGCGCGCTGCCATCAAGCCTGGCATGAAACTCTGGGTACAGACGATGCTCGACGCGCTGGAGTGATGCGCTATGGCTACACTGCTACTGCAACTCATCGGCCCGATGCAATCTTGGGGCGTGCAGAGCAACTTTATCTATCGCGACACTGGGCTGGAGCCATCCAAAAGCGGTGTCATCGGCCTGCTGTGTGCTGCATTGGGCCGCAGCCGCAACGAGCCGATTGACGACCTAGCGGCCCTAAAAATGGGTGTGCGCGTGGATCGTGAAGGGTTGGTCAAATGCGACTACCACACGGCAGGTAAGGATGGCCATCTGAAAGCCAGCGGTAAGATTGAGTACAATGAGCGCAAGAAATTCATCCAGTCCTGGCGCTACTACCTGGCCGACGCTGCCTTCCTGGTTGGGTTGGAAGGCGACAACCTGACCCTGCTCGAAAAACTGCACGACCACCTGCAACGTCCTGTCTGGCCGCTCTATCTAGGTCGCAAGGCGTTTGCGCCCGGCGAGCCGATCTGGTTGAAAGACGGCCTGAAGCCAGACAAAGACCTGGAAACGGCCCTACGCGAGTATCCTCGCCTGCGCCCCAAGCGTACAAAGTTCGACGACGACCGGATGCGCGCGATGCTGGAAGACCCACGCGGCGAAATCGTGCGACCTGACCAACCCATCTCGTTTGCCACGCGACAGTTCACGTTGCGCTGTCTCCGCGTCGCATTCTTTGACCAGCAACCTCTACGGGAGGATTTTCGCCATGTATCTATCGCGCCTTATCCTTAACCCGGCCAACCGTCGTGTGCGAAGCGAAGTTGCTGATCCTTACCAAATGCACCGCAGCCTCATGCGCGCCTTCCCCGACGACCTGGCCGAGGGCGACGAACGGGTGCTCTTCCGCCTGGAAGAGCACCCGCGCACCAGCGCGCTCACCCTGTTGGTCCAATCGCTGACCCTGCCCGACTGGTCATGGCTGGCCGAGCCGGGGGCGCGGGGCTACCTGCTGCCGGTGGGCGAACCCAACCCGGCGGTCAAGCCCTTTGACCTGCAACTCGCCTCCGGCCAGGTACTCGCCTTCCGCCTGCGGGCCAATCCCACCGTCAAACGCCGGTTCAACGAAAAAGACCACAAGCGGGTCGGCCTCTACCGCGAAGAGCAACAGATCGAATGGCTGAAGCGCAAAGGGGAGCAAGGTGGCTTTCGCCTGCTCTCGGCCCGTACCGGTGCCCAGGACGACGTCAAGGGAACCATCCGCCGCGATGGGCAGAAGCACCTGCTGAAACTCGTCGGCGTCCAGTTCGACGGCCTGTTGCAGGTGACCGACCCCGACCGGTTGCGGGAGGCCGTCCGCCAGGGGATCGGCAGCGGCAAGGGCCTGGGTTTCGGCCTGCTCTCCCTGGCCAGGCCACCAGCCTGAGAGCGTAAAACGGAGTAACGTGAAGCGTGACCATCACCGCCAAACGATGCCCACCACGCTTCACGTTTCACGCTTTACGCTCCACGTTTCACGAGGAGATGTCCCATGCGTGACCTGCACGAACTACCCAAGCTAAGGGACAGCCTGAGCTATCTCTACGTCGAGCACTGCCGGATCGAACAAAAAGCCCAGGCGGTGGAACTGGTGGACAAAGAAGGGCGCATCATGGTGCCCGCCGCTGCGCTGGGAGTGTTGATGCTCGGCCCCGGCACCTCCATCACCCACGCCGCCGTCAAGGCCCTGGCCGATAACGGCTGCCTGGTGGTCTGGTGCGGCGAGGACGGCACGCGCTGCTACGCCCAGGGCGGCGGGGAGACGCGCCGGGCCTATCACCTGCTGCGTCAGGCCCAACTGGCCAGCGATCCCCAGAAACGGCTCGAGGTAGTGACGCGCATGTACCGGCATCGTTTCGGCGGGGACCTGGACCCCAGGCTGAGCCTGCTCCAGATCCGGGGCATGGAAGGCGCGCGCGTGCACAAGGCCTACACCGAAGCCAGCCGTACCTACGGCGTGCCGTGGCATGGGCGGCGCTACGACCGCCAGAGCTGGAACAGCGGCGACCCGGTGAACCGCGCCCTTTCGGCGGCCCATGCCCTGCTCAATGGAATATGTCACGCCGCCATCGTCTCCGGCGGCTACTCGCCTGCGCTGGGCTTCATCCACACCGGCAAACAACTCTCCTTCGTCTACGACATCGCCGACCTGTACAAAACAGAAATCACCATCCCGTTGGTCTTTCGCCTCGTTGCCGAGTCCACCGCGAAACTGGAACCTCGCGTGCGGCAGGCCTGTCGGGAGGCATTTAAAGAGCACCGACTGTTGAAGCGTATCCTACCGGACATAGACCTCCTGCTGGGCATCTCGGAGGAAGAGCTGAAGGCTGGACAAGAAGCGGATAGCGACCCGGCGCACCCTG
>Ga0315308_1001793_pt1 | contig 12225 bp, 12 predicted proteins | sample TDP3_MG_FD_203078 | JGI IMG/M metagenome (GOLD analysis project Ga0315308, IMG submission 203078) | Freshwater sediment microbial communities from Lake Towuti, South Sulawesi, Indonesia - TDP3 | ecosystem: Environmental > Aquatic > Freshwater > Lake > Sediment | place: Indonesia: South Sulawesi... | reverse complement strand
TCATACGGCCGCATAGTCTTGCCCAAGCCATGGCGGGGCCGCAAAGTGTGGGTCCTTGACAAGGGCGATGAGCTGAAGGTCATTCCCCGCGGGACCTCCAAGCTCACGAACTTCGACGAAGCGAGGATCGATGTCGGAGAGTTCTCGGACTACCACAAGCTCAAGGCGGAGATCGAAGGCCGAAGGCTGAGAGCCAGGCGATGATACTCGTTGACGCCAACATGTTCGTCTACGCAATCCTCTCATTATACGAAACGTTCAACATATCTACACAAGATTTAAGGTGGTCCGCACAGGAGCCGGCAGCGGGGAAGATAGATGCCGATCGTCAGTCTCAACATCCCGGATACTTTGATGAAGGAGCTGGACCTCATGATGGGCATCGTGGGGTACTCCTCGAGGAGCGAGGCGATAAGGGACGCAATCAGGAGCCACATATCCGAGCAGAGGATGTACGGCAAGGTCAAGGAGGACGTCTTCAACGCCTTCATGTTCCTTTACAGGGAGGGCGAAAGCGAGAGGGGGCGCATAGACAGGATACGGTCCCAGTTCTCCAGGCTGATCGAGGCCGAGTCCTCCTTCAGGATTGGCGACAGCAGAAACATCACCGTCCTTCTGGCCAAGGGCAAGAGCGACGAGATCAGGGTCCTGACCTCAAGGATCAGGGGGATCAGGGGCATCGAGCAGACCAGGTACATCATGACGGAGCAGTAGTCCTTGTCCGAGGAAGAATACAGGGTCATCGTCCGAAAAAGCCTCCGGCACACCGGCGTGAGGTACCTCTTTCAGTGGAACCTCCAGCATCACAGGGGGTTCGAGCAGAAACACAGCAAGGATCTGTGGCATGCCCTCTCCCTGGTGGCGCAGGGCCGGATCCCTCTCAACGTGTTCGACGACGAACACTACGACCGCGCCTCCGAGCTGAGGCTTCCGGCAAGGCCATCGGACGCGTGGTTTGTGTCCCACCTTGAAGGTGAGGGCCTTCTCGACACACGGGCCGTTGAGGGCGAGTACGAGTCCATATGCGGCTCGATCGCGTCCATGAGGAAGGTCCGCGACAGGCATTTCCAGGTGCAGGACTACCTTCTGAAGAACGATCCCGGCATGGTGGCAATGGAGGTCCCCGTCTGGTCGGGCTTTCTCAGGCTCACGGGCCACATCGATCTGGTGAGGATCTGCCAGGATTGCATCGAGGTGATCGACTACAAGCCGGAGGGTAGGTTCCTCTACTCCATGCCCCAGGTGGCAGTCTACTGCTATCTCTTGGAGTCCTGCTACCCGACCTTGAAGGTCGAGTACCTGAGGTGCGTGTCCTTCAACGAGAAGGAGGCGTGGTCCTATTCACCCGCGGTCCTCAAGGATCTCGCCGTCAGGTTGGACGACGGGACGCTGATCGAGCAGATCATCCGCAGGTACGAGATGCTCAGGGGTCGATAGCCATGCCGACGGCGAGGTCCAAGGTCTGGATCGAGAAGGACGGAAAGCCTCTGATCGGAAAGGGGAGGGCCGAACTTCTGGAGGAGATCGCAAGAACTGGGTCAATCAGGCAGGCCGCGTCTCGAATCGGCCTTTCGTATAGGCATGCCTGGGGCATGGTTTCGAAGGTAGGCAAGGCGGCTGGTTCCCCGGTCGTCATCTCGACTCGGGGCGGGAGGCAGGGAGGAAGGTCGGTTCTCACCGAGGAGGGCAGGGAGCTCCTTGCCGAGTACAGGCGGGCCGAGGCAGGCAGGTCGATAGCCGGATTCGGCTCCGTTGAAAGGATCCGATGCAGGGTGGTGAAGGTCGACCGCTCCAAGAGGCTGGTCATCCTTCGATCGGCGGGCGAGGGGGGCGACCTAGTCGTAACGGTCAGGGGCGGCAACCTATCCAGAGGGCTGTCGCGCGACGATGAGATCATCTTGATGCGCAGTCAACAAGGGTCACGGAGTAAGGCTTGTCATTACGTCCAGCAACTACCCGAGGTTTGATGCGAATCCCAACACGGGACGCCCATTCCGAGCGGATAACGAGTCCTTGGTGGCTATCAACACCGTCTATCATGGCACCACGCATCCATCAAGAATCGTGCTGCCGTTGACGGGCCCCGACCAAGACGGCGATGGGATCTACGACATACTCGACTCTGAGACCGAAGCCTCGGTTGAGGAGCACTCCTTGACCCTCAAGGTTATCGCTGCCTTTGTCGTATGCATGGGTCTGCATAGGGGGAAAGATGCCCTAGTTCGGATTCACAACCTTTATATCACTTTGCCGACATGAATGCTATCGAGGGGCGGTCTGGTGGGCCATCTGAAGAGAATCCGCGGGCTGGCGCTGGAAATTCCGGCCAAGCTTCTTGCCCTGACAGCCACTCTTGCGGTTATGCACCTCGCGGCCCATGCCGCATTCGGGTGGACTTCTCCCTACAACCGGGTCATAGAGGTTGATGGATCCGGCAACATTGTTTGGTCTAGGCTGGGCGGACTGAACCACCCTATGGATGCGGACAGACTGGCGAACGGCAACACCCTGATTGCGGACACGTGGCGCGGTCGAGTCATAGAGGTTGAGGCATCAGGCAACATCGTTTGGGAGATGGCAGTGTGGGACCCGACCGACGCGGACAGATTGCCCAACGGCAACACTTTGATCGCAACGGACGGGCGTGTCATCGAGGTTGATCCTTCCGGCAGTATTACCTGGCAGATAGCGGGACTGTCCGGTGTTAGGGACGTGCAAAGGTTGCCCAACGGCAACACGCTGGCTGCTGACGTGGCGGCTACTGGCTATCCGTACTATCACTGCGGTCGAGTCATGGAATTCGACAGTTCCGGCAACATGATCTGGGAGAAAAGGGATGTGAAAGAGCCGCGAGCGGCGGAGAAGCTGCCCAATGGCAATACGGTCATATCCGATCCATGGAACGGTCGGGTGATAGAGATCAGTAGCTCGGGCGATATCGTCTGGCAGGCAACCCTGGCCGGCATGTTTCCTTTCGATGTTGATCGCCTGCCCAACGGAAACACGCTCGTGACCGAGCTGCATTCCGAGTCCGTGTTCGAACTTGACGTGCTTGGCAATATCGTCTGGCAATACTCGGGAGGTCTGGATACCCCATGGGACGCGGATAGGCTTGATAACGGAAACACCTTGATAGCGGACTACCATCACAATCGCGTTATCGAGGTCGACCGTGCCGGCAAGATCGTTTGGGAGCTAGCAACCTGCTACGAACCTCATGACGCCGAAAGACTGGATAACGGCAACACGCTGATAACCGACTTCGCCGCCAATAGCGTGCTTGAGATCGACATGAAAGGAAGTGTCATCTGGAGCTTCTCGGAAGGACTGGACCATCCAAGCGATGCAGAGAGTTTGGCCAACGGTAACACGCTGATAACCGACTGTGACAACAACCGTATTGTCGAGATCGATAAGGCAGGCTCGATGGTTTGGGCGTACTCAGCAGGACTGGACCATCCAAGCGATGCAGAGAGACTGCCCAACGGCAACACGTTGATTGCAGATGCCGGCAACGACCGGGTCATCGAAGTTGATACTAATGGTGGTCTCGTATGGATCTATTCCCAAGAGTTGAGAACCCCCTATGATGCAGATAGATTGCCCAATGACAACACTTTGATAGCGGACAGAGATAACGACCGGGTCTTGGAGGTCGATATCTCCGGCAACGTTCTCTGGCAGATTTCCGCTTTGCACAATCCCATTGATGTGGAGAGGCTTCCCGGGGGCAACACCCTGATCGCGGAATGGGGTATTGATCGCGCGCGTACATCCGGATTCGGGGATTGGGGTTACGAACGGATCATCGAGGTAGACAAAGGGGGCAGTGTTGTCTGGGAAGTGAGGGGATTGCATCCCGAGGACCATCTTCTTTATCACCCATGGAGCGTGGAGAGGCTTTCGAACGGCAATACCCTGATAGCCGAAGTCCAGTTTGCCTTGTTGCCTGAGATGGGATGGCGGGTCCCGATTTTCCTAGGCACCTTGATCGTGTCAGCAACGATGCCTGTCATTCGAGGGCTCGCCTCGGCATGACCATCCCTGAGTTCAGACAGTTGGTTTCTCCACTCGAAACCGGCGGTGAGAACCCACAAGAGCCGCATCTCCTCGCTTCAGGTGAGCGGAGTCTGGAGAGTTCCTAGAACATGTTCTCTGGGATCTCACAGCCTTGGAACCCGGCGAAGATGAACATCCACGATGGAAATGGGCTGCTTTTCGGGGAGAGAATTTATCAGAGCGCATCGTTCATCTCAAGGGGGTGCCCCATGTCCACCACTCGTAGGCTTGTCGCGGTCCCAGCCGCGGTGCTTGTCGCAAGCTTCGCCCTGCAGATCTGTCTTGCAGACAGGGGAATGCTGCCGCTTGCCGATGTCTCCGTGTTTGGCCCTGGCCAGAAGGCGATCGTTGCGTGGAACGGCGTCGAGGAGGTCCTCATACTGTCCACAGATGTCTATGCCGACGCAGCGACGATGGTCCTAGAGGTCTTGCCGCTTCCTTCGGAGCCAGATGTGATCGAGAAGACCGACCTCTCTCCGTTCCAGACCATCGACAAGCTAATGGGCGATCACAAGCCATTGGTCCAGTTCAGGGGCGGAGACAAGGGGACAGGCGTGGAGATAATCTTCCACGAGAAGATCGGGTCCCACGACATCACGGTCGTGAGTGTTGATGACTCCCGGCAGTTCGAGGATTGGGCCAACGATTTCCTAGAGGACCGAGGGATGGGGAGGAGGGTCTCGTCCCAGAAGCTTGCGAGCTTGGTCGACTCCTACATCGACGATGGCATCCCATTCTTCGTTCTTGACTTGGTCGAGGTCTCGTCGGAGCCCAGGAGCATTGAGCCCATTCTCTACAAGTTCAAGTCAAGCATGCTGTACTTCCCCTTGCGGATTTCGACGCTGGCCTCGGGCAGCACCCAGATCGCCATCTTTGCGATAAGCAACGGCCCGGTGTACGAGAAGGATGTGCCGCAGGCGCTCGACCTCGCCAGGTTCGCGGGACCTCTGGGCGGGCTGGTTCAGTTCAAGGTGCAGGGAACGGATCTTGAGACCATCCATCCCAGGATAGGCGCCCTGTTCTCGGGCGACGCGTGGCTTTCTGCGGTGAAGTTTTCGGGGCAGCTGGAGGATCTGGATGCTGATCTCTCGGTCTCGAAGGTCGAAACGCCGGTGGCGGACAGACTTGTTGCCAGCTCACTCTTCTGGCTCATCGCGGGCGTTGTCCTGGGTGCGGTGGTGGGCCTCATATTCGGGCATGTGAGCGTCGGAGCACTCAAGGTCGGGCTGGGGCGGCTGGTGGCCACGCTCGATCTCATCGGCTGTCTGATACTCATCCTACTGTCCTCGGTTCTGGGATACAGGTGGGCGGTCTACGTCTTCTGGGCCCTGGTTGTGCTTGCGATGGCGAGCCTGTTCCTGGCAATAAGGACGGCTGGAAGGGGGAGGCTGGTCCTGTTCATGGCGGTCCCATTCGCTGCGATACTCTTCGTCTACTCCTTGATGCTGGCCGAAGCCCTGGAGATGGCCCTTGCGTCGGTGCTGCTTGTGGGACTCGTCGGTGCGGCGGCCTTTCCACCGCGACACGAAAGGAAGCTCAGCGAACCGCTCCGGCGAAGCTCCAGCTGGTTTGTCCCAAGCAAGGAGAGGAAGCCGCTCTGAGCGCGGCAATTGCCTGCAAGCGTGACTGGGTGATCGCCTGGAGGCCAAGCAACGGCAAGCCGTGCCCCGACTCAGAATGCCGGACGGCAGAGAGGTGAGGATGGGGCATGCCTGCTGGAACTTGCAGGCCGAAACCCTGAGCGAAAGGGTGAGGGCGATCGGGGGGCTCGGCCTTCAGGCCATAAGCTTCTGCCCCACGCCTCTGAGGATGGAGCGAGGCGAGGAGGATGATGAGGTGCGGAGGCTGGTCAGCCTCTTCGACATGCGGACGACCTGCCACACCAAGGTGGGCGGGACTGAGGACCTTGCCAGGCTTTCCCAGTTCCAAGACGAAGTTGCCGATATTGCCAAGTGGCACGAGACAACCGGCCGCGTGGATGTTGTGAGCTTCGACGCCGGGACCAAGCCCGGGCCCGAGGGCAGGGTGCACGACTTGGACGGTACCCTTCAGAGGCTCTCATATGCCATGGACATCCTCCGGCCGCTCGGCGTTTCCGTGGCTATCGAGACCTGGCTATGGAACGTGCGTCTTGAGGATCTGGACGAGATGGTTGGAGCCCTTCCCGCCCTGCAGATGTTGCTGGACGTGGGGCACCTCCTCCTGGCAAGTTCGCAAGGCCTCTTGGGAGGCATGCCCATGGACGAGTACCTGGGCCAGATCCCCATGAAGATCCCGGAGCTCCACCTCCACGACAACGATGGCTTCATCGATGCCCATGCTCCTCTTGGCGCTGGCATCCTGGACCTGGGCGAGCTGGCCAGGGGTCTGCACGCCGTACGTTTCGCCGGGATAGCCACCGTCGAGCACGGTGGGCCACTCAACAAAGCGACGCTCGGGCAGATCGCCGACTCGGCGAGGAGATTCGCCAAGTCCTTGCTGGGCGGGCGGGCACCTGAGGCCTAGAGTCCTTGAAGGATCTCCATAAGATTCCGTCCCAGAATCCTGCGCTTCGACCTCTCCGATATACCCGCCATGAGGACCTGGAGAAGGGAACTCTGGTAGTAGTGGAGCGGGACATTGCTGCCGTACACAAGCCTCCTGTCCCCGTATGCGTCAACCATCCTCTCGATGAAGCCGATGGGGAAGGACCATTCGCATCCAGCTCGAACGCGCTCCATGCCCTTTGACAGGAGTTCATCGACCTCGCCGGCCCTGGCATTGTTCACCACGACATTCAGACCGGGCACTCCTGCAAGGCTTGAGATCAGATCCTTGACGGCGGTGGGCCGGAGCCTAAGCAGGGGTTGGTTGAGCCTTTCATCCCTCATCCGCAGCGAGAGGAAAACCGTCGTGCCCTGGGACTCGCACTCCCTCAGGAAACGCTGGCATCTTCTGCTGAGAGGGGAGTAGCCGTGGTAGCACGGGACGATCCTTGCCGCTCCTGGGCCTGCCTTGCCACAAAGCGGTGATTGGGGGTTTTCGACGGGCACTGCCAGAAGCTTGCCCTTGAACTTCTGCAGCTCATCGATCAGCCGCTTGTTTGCGGCCAGGTAGTCCTCGTGGAAGATCGCATCAAAGGCCGACACGAGGCACCGGTCCACGCCGTTTCCGCGTGCAAGTTTCGCCAGATCCGCCGCCGTGTTGACTCGCAGCCTGCGCGTGGGCCAAGCGCCCAGATAGCAGTTCGAATCGATTATCCGATGTCGAGTACCTAGCTCGTCCATCTCTAGGGTTCCCCTACGAAAGACGAAGCCGATCTTGCCGCGGACAGCACAGAAAAGGCTTTCCAAAGGTCTCCATCGGGCTCTGCCGCGGCTCGCCACGCTGCTCGCCACACACGCTGCAACCGGCGCCTTGGGAGGCGCGTTCCTGGGCGGCGTTGGAAGCCCCTTGGCACACCCCCGAGTGAGACAGATGTCGGACACGACCATGATGGTTAAGAACCCGACCGATAACGCTCACAATCCCTGACGGGTGTGCGGGCAAGGTGAGACTGGATGCCTAGGATGAAACCGCAGTTGGTGGCCGATTATGCATGCGTCACCGGGGAGGGGCCGCTCTGGCACCCATTGGAGAAGCGCGTCTACTGGGTCGACATCCCGACCGGCCGCATGTTCCGCTACACGCCCAGCTCTGGCCAACGCGAACAGTTCTACGAGGGGCGGGTCGTGGGTGGCTTCACAATTCAGTGCGACGGGTCGCTACTCCTCTTCATGGACAAGGGGACCGTGATGATTTGGCGAGATGGCAGAATGACCACGGTTGTCAAAGAGATCGAGGGGGAGGGAAGCTCTCGCTTCAACGACGTGATCGCGGATCCTGCAGGCCGGGTCTTCTGCGGCACCATGTCCAGCAGGGATCACCCGGGCAGCCTCTACAGGCTTGACCCCGACGGGAGCCTGAGCAGGATCCTTGAGGGGGTTGGGTGTTCGAACGGCATGGGATTCACCCTGGACCGCAGGCAGATGTACCACACCGACTCGGCCAAGCGGGAGATCCGCATCTATGACTACGATCCGAAGACGGGCTCCATCTCGAACGGGCATTCGTTCATCAGACTGCCTGAGGGCGCGGGCACGCCCGATGGGATGACGGTGGATTCAGAGGGATATGTCTGGTCCGCCATCTGGGACGGAGGTTGCCTGTTGCGATTCAGCCCGGATGGCGCAGAGGACATGCGCATGGAGTTGCCCGCGCGCAAGGTGTCAAGCGTGACCTTCGGCGGCGAGGACTACGGGGATATCTACGCCACGACCGCGGGCGGCGACAAGAAGGAGACCGAAGGCCCGGGCGCCGGCGGGCTCTTCAGGCTGAGGATCGGGATCAAGGGACTGCCCGAGTTTCAGTCCCGAATCGGCCTCGGAACAGCGAGGCGATGAACGGAAGCAGGTCACGGACCAGGTCTCTTGGTCGCCGACGAGCATTTTGCTGATCCCTAGGGACCCGGAGGGGGCCGGGAGCCGAGAGCAATACTTATAGGCACAGGGCGGCGGAGCGGACTTCCCATGAGAGTTCCTCCCGTGTTCGTGTTGGCGGTCCTGCTTGTCTCTTCCACGGCGGAGGCCCGCGACATAAGGGCGGATCCTATCACGGGAAGGATCAGGGTGCTGTACGCAGGAGATGCTGTTGGGGTTCCCAACCCCTTCCCTATGCTCAACGCGGATCCTCTCCTCGACTGCTCCGCGGTCTACGCGTGCACGGTCCACCAGGGGCCCGACATCATCAAGAAAAGCATGAGGGTCTACATGCCCAGGACATATCCGAAGTTCCTTGAGAACGACGTCATCGTGCTCAGCGATGCAGACAGGGAGGTATTCCGCAGCGAGCATTTCCTTTGGATGAGCAAGGGCGTCGTGGACGAGGGGCTGGGCCTGGTCATGATCGGGGGTGCGGAGAGCTTCGCAGGAGGGGGAGGAACCTACCCATCGTGGGAGCCCACGAGCGTCTCCGATGTCCTGCCGTGCGATATGATCGCCAACCCGGCCAATCGGCCCGGCGGCAGGATCAAGATACTGGACTGGGAAGACGCGTTCATCAGAAGCTTGCCCTTCAACAGGCTGGAGAGCTATGGCTACTTCCATAAGAGCTGCAACATCAAGCCCAGAACCCCCGCGAAGCTCGTGGCCGTCCTCGAGCAGGGCGCATTTGGCGAAGGACCGTTTCTCATGTGGTGGGACATCGGCAAGGGGCGAACCCTGGGGCAGTCCGCCGACTGGACCCCCGACAGCGGGGTCGTCTTCATGCGGTGGAAGTACTACGGCGACTATGCGATCAACATGATGCTCTTCCTCGCGGGCCGCCAGCTGCCTGATGACCTCGACAGCGTCTACATTGTGAGACGCCGGATAAGGGATGCAGACTTCGCGCTGACCACATTCTACAACATGGTCGACTTCGTCGAGAAGATGGGCGGCAGCAGCGTTGGCTTGATCAAGTTGGCAGGGGACATCCAGCGCGAGAAACAGAAGGCGGCCGATCTCTATGTGGAATGCAGCATGGAGGAAGCCCTCGAGGCCTACTCGGGCGTCTTGGAGCTGTGCGACAACGCTATCGCGGAAGCCATCAAGGCAAGGGATGCCGCCACCTTCTGGATGTTCGTGGTCGAGTGGTGCGCGGTCACGGGGACCTTCATCCTGTGCGGGTCGGTCCTGTGGCTGGTCATGGTCAGAAGGCGTCTGTACAAGGAGGTCAGGCTTACCAAGCTGATACAGACCGGGTAGGCCCAGTCTCGGAAACGAAATATCCTCCGGCCATGCCGCGAACAGGGCAAGGTTCTATGCCGAGGCCGGTTTGGCCCCCTGGAAGAGGAATGCCTGAACCTTTCTCAGCCTGCCCGTGGAGGTGTCGGGGATGAAGTCCGCAAGTTCCACGGTTGTGACTCCCAGGATGAGGGAATCACAGACGTCGAGCTTTCTCAGGGCCGTTTTCACCTCGTCTCCAAACTCCACCACAAGGACTTTCTCGTAGTCAAGGGGCTCCCCCTCGATCATCAACTCTCTGACGATGCCAACCTCCCCCTCGAGTCTATGCCCGGTGGCGCTCACGAGGGACCGTTTCCTCCGCATGTATGTGGCACCGAGCCTCTCGGCCATGCTGCGATCGATGACCGTCATGCTTGCGCCGGTGTCCACCAGGGCTTCACATTCCTCCGAACCAACGTCACCCCTCAGCAGTACGTGGCCCTTGACGATCAAGGCTCTCTCCATCTCATTGAAAAGGCTGAACCTCGTATTATGTTTTGCGCCGGGGAAAGCCTCTCGGTTGGAAAAACGAATGCAGGAGAGTCAGCCGCATAGACCGGGTTGCGTTTGCCGGGGTTGGCACGGTGGCAAGAGGGGCCTACGGGGGCGGTAGGCGGAGTGGCAGACTGCCGTGTTCGTGCACCATCACGGTTAGGGTCTCCATTGCCTTTCTGTAGTGGTCGGGGTGGATGTCCTCGGTTATGGCGATGATGTAGCCCGCGCCCTCACCCATCTCCCTCATTAGTCCCAAGGCGTACTTCCGAATCTCCTCGGCTGGCTGCAGCAGGACCGTTTCGGGGAAGTTGAGCCAGAGGGCCTTGCCCCTCCAGGCCTCCCTGGCCTCGGCTATGGCAAGGTTGCCCATGGGCGGTGGAGTGAAGGCCTCGATGGCATCAAGCTCCGTTGCCCCGATCAGGTCCTTGAGGGACCTCAACCTTCCGTCCATGTGCGAGATGGCCTTCTTTCCGGCCCTCTTCAGGATCCTGGCGTACTTGTTGTAGTAGGGAAGGCAATGCCTCTCGAAAAGGTGCGCCGGCACCATGAGCTCGTCAATGTTGTCCCCTATCCTGACTATCTCGGCCGGCGATTCCGCGATTATCCTGTACAGCTCCAGGTACTTCCTGTCCAAGGCGCCCAGAATGTTCTCCACCGCCTTCCGATCCCGCCTGTAGGCAAATGCGAAGTTCCTGAATCCCATGTAGCCAACGATCACCTGCATCAGCGGGGTGTACGGCGCGCCGACCGTCACCACACCGTCGCCCTCTAGCTCGCCCTCAAGCTGGCGGTAGTCATCGTACTGGGGCTCATACACCGTGTCCTGGATGACGAACTCCATCACGTCCATGTCCTCGGGGCTGGCCACGGGATGCTTGACGACCCAGCTTCCGCCCGTGAGCTGGAACTTCAGGTTGATCCGCCTCCGCGATTTCAGCCTCCCCACCGGGGTGATGATCTCCGTGTCCGTGTAGTCTCCGACGGTCCTGGTCTCGTTCCTGACGTTGGGCGTGTGGGACCTGTACACGGTACAACGGACATCCAGGCCCAGCCCCATGTTCCTCATCCTGCGCTCGAAAGCTCCCCTTGGCAGGTGGCCTGAGTAGATGAGAAGGGGCAGCCTGTCCGGCATGTTTCCTTCAAGCACTGCGTGAACCCTTTCCCGTGTCTCCATGCAAAGCCTTCCCATGCTCTAGGTCTAGCAAGGTCTCCTTGGTTCGGCGGCTCCGGCGCTTGCCTCGGGCCAGAACCGCGTCGATGTTCCCAGCGAGTATCTTGAGCTTCTCAGCATCGCCCACTTCGGCCGAGAGGATCTTCCCCAGATTCGGCAGGTAGCCGGCGCCGGGGGCATCCGAACCGTAGACCACCCGATCCGCGCCCAGGATCTCGACGGCCTTTTCCACCATGCCAGCTTCGTTGATGCTGCCACTGGTATCCACAAGGACGTTCTTGGCCTTCGCCACCTCCAGAATCCCGCTCTCCCAGTCCCCGCCCATGTGGGCCATGATGAAGACAGCTTCGGGAAAGCTGAGGGCTAGTTCCGCGACTTGCCGCGGCAGGGTCTGGTAGCCCTTGGAGAGCCTCGTCCCCCTGCGCCACGAGTGCACGAGCATCACCAGGCCCGCACGAGACGCGGCCTCGGCGATCGGATGCACGACGGGGTCGTTCGCGGGACATGATATCCAGAGCTTGACCCCCATCGTCGCGGGGTGATCAAGGTAGGCGTCGATCTGCCTCAGGGCTTCCTGCCTCTGCCGCGGATCCACATAGACGTACCCGAGTATCTCCGGATGGTGATCTGCGGCGCCAAAGACCAAGGCATTTCCAGCCTGAGGATTCTTGGAGATTGTCCAATCCCAGTCATCCAGACACGAGACACAGATCTGTT
>Ga0315308_1001792_pt1 | contig 12226 bp, 10 predicted proteins | sample TDP3_MG_FD_203078 | JGI IMG/M metagenome (GOLD analysis project Ga0315308, IMG submission 203078) | Freshwater sediment microbial communities from Lake Towuti, South Sulawesi, Indonesia - TDP3 | ecosystem: Environmental > Aquatic > Freshwater > Lake > Sediment | place: Indonesia: South Sulawesi... | reverse complement strand
ATAGAAGGGAAAGGAAAGTGGAATTGGATTTTCTATCAGTACACCGTTCGTTGTCCTAAAAGGGAAAACTTTCGACTCAGAGTGAGGGACGCCAATTGAAAAAATTGATATGAGAACCAAACTCGCTGTCATCAAGAGCAAATATTTCTTCCATTTAAGTAATCTCGCAAGAAAAAAAGACACGAACATTGAAAGTAACATACTGGTCAGTGAGTATTTTCTTTTAGGAACCTAAAAGGTTGCTGAAAGCAGGTGAAATTAATTTGAGATTTTGAGTCTTCTTCGAGGTGACACAAAGATATAATGTACTATTTAACAATCTAATATTGGGATGCTTATTGAGTGCGAGAACGAAAAAAAGCCCATTATGGATTATCTTGGCAACGCTTGCTGCAATCGTTGTTGAAACTCCAATTGCATCAGTTTCAGCCAGCTCGTCGACAACGCTTGCCGCTCCAATTCTGCTTGATAAGACCCTTAAGCCTGGTTCAACTTTCTCAATTAACATCACCGTTGCCAACGTTACAAGCATGCTGGGTTATCAGTTCGTCTTAAACTATGATACAAGTGTGCTAACCGCCACGGGATATTGCTCTAACCTGCCCTTCGATTGTGCGTGGCCTTCGAAAATAAGTGATGTGGAGGGTTATGTGGCTGTCGCTCATAGCATGCCATTTCCTGAATATCTGCCCCATATACGACTTGTATCTGTTCCACTTCTTTGAACGAGACCGGGATTTAGCGAAACTCTACAACTACAAGTGCAAAGCGGGCACATCTTGTGTGGCGAAGACAAACAACGCCTTACAAAAATCGTGACAGACTTTGTGAAAGAACACCAGCGAAAGAGACGCCAGTACATTGATAAGGCGCGAGAAATCTTACAAGTTGAATAGTTATCGAGCCGACATAAAGCATAAATAACCCTGCTTCCTACCCATCTGCAGATGGTGAAAGTGATGCCCTGCCAATTTCCATAATGAGGCGTATGTTTTCTTCTTTGATTAGGCTTGGGCATCATGTAGCTGTAGAAACTTCTATACGATGTAGCCTTTACACTATACTGCATTATCAACCTCTAAAGGTCACATTGGCTGAATCAAGACTTTGGAGAGAAAAAATGAATGGTTGAGCTTAGAGAAAACGAACAAAAAACCCTACTCGCCTTGCAAAAGCTGGAAGGAAGAGCAAGAGTTGCGCAGATAATCGAAGCCAGCGGTCTAGCCCACGCAGCGGTCATGCGGGCAGCACTAACACTTGCAGAAAAGAAGTTGGTGACAGTTCAAGAACAAAAACAGAAAACCATGGAATTAAATGAGGAAGGAAAGCAACATGCTCAAATGGGACTGCCTGAACGCCGTCTAGTCAATGCACTAATCGAGTTGGGAAGAGAAGCTCCAGTTGAAAGGGCTGTAGAGAAGGCGAAATTGGAAGAAAAATTCGTAACAATAGCGCTGGGATGGCTACACCGCAAAGGCTGGGCAAGTCTAGAAAAGAAAAACACGTTAAAGACAGACAAAAGGATGGTTCCGCAAGGTTCCGACGAGAAACTTTTGTACCTTCTGAGAGACAAAGGCTCCTTAACCGTCGAGGAATTAGATGAGCAGATGCAAAACGCTGTTTCAGTTTTGAAGGGGCGGAAACTCTTAGAGATCTCGGAAAAGGCGGTGAGAGAACTCGACCTTACCAAAGCAGGTTGGCACTTGGTGAGAAAAGGACTCGAAGTTGTTTCAGAGGTAAGTCAACTCGCACCCGAACTCATCACAAGTGGAAAGTGGAGAGAAGCCAAACTTAGAAGGTTCGATGTGACCGCACCTGGACCAGAATTCTATCCAGCTAAAATTCACCCATTACAGCAGGTCATCCAACGAGCCCGGGAAATCTTCTTAGAGATGGGCTTCACTGAGATAAGGGGACCACTGGTTGAAACCGCCTTCTGGAACTTCGACGCCCTGTTTCAGCCGCAGGACCACCCCGCGCGAGAGATGATGGACACATTCTATCTGGCAAACCCGAAAGCTGGGGGACTGCCAAAGAAGAGCGTGGTTCAAGCGGTTTCGAAAACCCATGAAAACGGATGGACAACAGGCTCGAAAGGTTGGGGCTACAAGTGGAGTCAAGAAGAAGCCAAGAGACTGGTCATGCGGACCCATACGACGGCGGAGACCATCAAATACCTTTCCAAGCATAAGAGACCGCCCATTAAAGTATTTTCTGTGGACAGGGTTTACCGAAACGAGCAGGTCACTTACAAAAACACCGCTGAATTCCACCAAATTGAGGGCATCGTGGTCGATAAAGGAGTGACACTGCGCGACCTCATGGGAACATTGAAGGCATTCTACGCACGGTTCGGGTTGAAGAAGGTGAAGTTCTGGCCATGCTATTTCCCCTACACAGAACCATCAGCTGAAGCAACGGTTTACGTTCCCAAATTGAAACGTTGGATTGAACTCTGCGGAATGGGCCTATTCAGACCCGAAGTGTTGGCGCCAATGGGCATAAAATATCCTGTTTTAGCTTGGGGAGGCGGCTTAGAACGGCTCGCGATGCTTGAACTGGGCTTGGATGACATACGCTTGCTGTATGGTAACCGTTTGAGCTGGATTAGGAGGACACCTCTATGCCAGTGATTACACTGCAGAATGAACGGTTCAGCAGGTTCGTTGGACGCCAACTCAAGGTTGAAGAGATGGCGAACTGGTTGCCTTGGTTAGGCTTTGACATAGAAGAAGTCGGATTAGACTATGTCAAAGTTGAGTTCAACCCCAACCGAGTTGATTATTGTAGTTACGCCGGAGTAGCCAGAGCCTACCGCGGACTAATGGGATGGGAAACTGGACTGCCAAAATACAAGGTTGAAGATGAAGAAACCGTGTTGAAAATCAGCAAGGCTGTTTCAAAGATCAGACCCTACATGTCGGCCGCGGTTGTGCGCAACATAAAGCTTGACGAAGAGGCAATCGTTGACTTGATGGAAATGCAGGAAGATTTGCACTGGGGAATCGGGCGAGACCGCAAGAAAGCCTCAATTGGTGTGCACAACTTGGACGTTGTTAACTCGCCTTTCACATTCACAGCTGTTGAACCCGACAAGGTAAAGTTTGTGCCATTAGACAACATCGAAGAGATGAGTCTGCGAGAAATTTTGGAAAAACACGACAAAGGCACAGCGTATCGGCATCTAGTCGACTGGGCGCCAAGGTATCCACTGTTGATTGACAGGGATGGAAAGGTTCTCTCTATGCCGCCTATCATAAATGGCGAGTTGACGCGAGTCACCAGCAGAACAACCAACCTGTTCTTAGACGTTACTGGCACCGAGTACACGGCTGTTGAAAGAAGCCTAAACATTTTGGCTACCGCGCTAGCAGACATGGGCGGCACCATACAGAGAGTACGTGTGAAGTATCCCAACCGCACAGTCATTTCACCCGACTTGACACCTCAGAAAATGAAGCTTCGAATCAACTACGCCAACGAATTGCTAGGGCTCAAACTCTCCCACGCTCAGGTTGTTGAAAGCCTAAGGAAGTGCAGGCTAGACACCAAAACGGTGAGAAAAGGCATCATTGAAGTGGCAATTCCGGCATACCGAATCGATATATTGCACGAGGCGGATCTAGCTGAGGAAGTAGCAATAGGCTACGGGTACTATAAGCTCAGACCAACCATTCCCGAAACCCTAACTATTGGAAAACAGCATCCAGCGCACAGAACTGCAAACGTTGTGCGACAGATTATGACTGGTTTGGGATTCACCGAAGTTATGAACTTCACTCTGATCAACGAAATTGCCCATTACGAGAAGATGCGCCTAAAAGCGAGCAATGTGATTAGACTCGCCAACCCTGTCTCTTCCGAATACACTATCTTGCGAGAATGTCTGTTGCCCAGTCTGATGAAGAACCTAATGGACAATAAACACGAAAGCTTTCCCCAACGCCTCTTCGAAGTTTCAGATGTTGGGCTGAAAAATCAACGCGTCGAGACTAGAGTTGAAAGACGCCTGCACGTGGCTGGAGTTTCGTCGCATTCAATCGCAAACTTCACGGAAATGAAGTCTTGCGTCGAAGCATTGCTGCATAACATGGGGTTGAAACATTGGGAAATCAAGACGCTACGGCACCCGAGTTTCCTAGAGGGCAGGGCTGCCGCCATCTCTCTAAAACGCAAGGAATTAGGCATGCTCGGCGAGATACATCCAGAAGTCTTAAATAACTTTGAACTTGAGAACCCAACAAGCGCCTTTGAGATAGATGTCGAGGAAATTTAATAACCCCCAATCGTATTGAAGTTACATTTTGAATACGCTGAGTAGAGTGCATGGAGATGAAACCTAGCAATGCCTAAAGTAAAGGTGGATGATATCCAGATTTACTATGAAGTGCACGGCAGAGGCTTCCCTTTGATAATGATCATGGGACTGGGTGGCAACGCTGACTGGTGGGATCCACGCTTAATTCAGGCGCTTTCAAAGAAATTTAAACTGATTATATTTGACAACAGAGGAGCCGGACGCACCGACATATCCGAAAGAGAATACACCATCAAAATATTTGCCGAAGACACTGCGGGTATGATGGACGCCTTAGGAATCTCTAAAGTCCACGTATCAGGAATCTCCATGGGTGGAATGATAGCCCAAGAGCTGGTATTGAACCATCCGAAAAAAGTTGAAAAGTTGATTCTCTGTTCAACGCACTGTGGAGGCGCGAAGTCGTTTCCAGCGTCTCGGGAAGTGTTGGAAATGCTTGCGGCTGACAGGAGCACTGTGTCACAAGAAGAAATAGCCAGAGCGACCATTCCGCTTCTTTTCACCGAGGATTTCATACAAAAGAACCTTGATTTCATAGAGCTTTCGATTAGGCGAATACTCAAGGCTCCAATCTCAAATGTAGCTTTCACACGCCAACTGAATGCAATAACGGAGTTCGACACATACGAAAGATTATCGCAGATTAAGGTGCCTACTCTCATACTGCATGGCGAACATGACATTCTAATCCCTCCTGAGAACGGCGCCATTTTAGCTAAAGCCGTACCGCACGCTAAGCTTGTTTACTTCAGTAACGCTGCCCACGCACTCATCGAAGAGATGGATAAACTCATTGAACCTTCTCTAAACTTCCTTGCCGAATCATAACCGGCACACGTAAATGGAGCCAAGTGAAAAGCATCGAAAAAGGTGCTAACATGGAGCTTCCTGAGCTAACTATTTTGAGCCAACAGATGACGAAAGAAGTGGTCGGAAAACGGATTTTTGAAGTTGAAGTTGCCAATCCTAAATGCTTGAACATACTTTTTAAACAGTTTCAGGGCACTGTTGTTGGAAAAATCATCAAGTCAATCGAAAGCAGGGGCAAGTGGCTCTACATTAAACTTGACTCAGACCAAATTATCCTATTTAATCCAGGAATGGGAGCAGACGTAATTCACTTCAAACCCGACGATAAACTGAAGGAAAAATACCAGATAAAATTCACCTTCACCGACAAAACAGGTTTTACCATCCGAGTCTGGTGGTTCTGCTACCTACATCTCATGCAAGCGAATAGGCTTGGCGAACACAAATCAACCGCAAATCTGGGCATGTCACCACTTGACAGAGAGTTTACATTGGGTTATTTCAAACAGTTACTCGCCAAGAAGAGGGGCAACATCAAAACCTTCTTGCTTGACCAGAAGAACATTGCAGGCATCGGCAACGTCTACGTTCAAGATATGCTTTTCAACGCAAGGTTACATCCGCAACGAGCAATTTCATCGCTCACTAACACGGAAATCGAAGCCCTTTACGACTCCATAAAATCAGTACTAAACTAAAGCGTTGAATTGGGCGGACTCGCTTACGAGAAAGATTTCCACGGCAACAAGGGTAGATACGGTGTTGAACAATTCAGAATTGCCTATAAACCGGGCAAGATCTGTCCTGTATGTCAAACAATTATGCAAAAAATCAAGACAGGTTCAACCAGTAGCTTCATTTGTCCAAATTGTCAACCCTTGAACAAGTAAGCGACGCACAGAAGACATAAAGAAATGTGACTAAAGGGTATGTGTCACATCTTAGCCTCAAGAAGACTTATTTCTACGCTTTTTCTTTGTTTATTTCTAGCGATGACCATTTTTGTGAGCTATCCCACCGAGACCTCCAGTGAGGACTCATGCAGACGGACCCAACCGAAGCGGGTAGTTCTTAACTATCCGTGCTTGTGAAGGAGGGTTTACCCAGACATGGGACACGGTGGGCGCGGGCGCTTTAGATTCCCGCGTCAGAGAGAGCTCAGCAGAGAGGAGCGCATTGCTCCAGCAATGAAGTTGAGTGTTAGTTACGTGGGAAACAACGCCCGCGACAACAACAAGAACTTTTAAGTTGATCCGTGCTGAATCAGTAGAAAACATCAGTGAGATGTGTAAGAGTTTGGACATAGAGACCAAGATTGAATTGATAAGCAGGGCGCCGACTGAAGAGGTCTTGACGCCGAGGGACCTAAGACGACTCTTGGAAACCGAGGAACATCCCATCGCCTATAATGGTTGGGAACCTTCTGGCCTCGTGCACTTGGGAACCGGGGTGATTTGTGCCTACAAGATGAAGGATTTTGTCGAGGCTGGAATCCGATACAAAGCATATCTCTCAACGTGGCATGCTTGGCTGAACAACAAGTTAGGCGGAGATTTGGCGCTCATAAGAAAGTCAGCTGACCACTTTAAACACTCTTGGATATCTTTGGGCGTTCCTGGAGACAGGGTGGAGTTCATTTACTCGGATCAACTCTATAATGATCTAGATTACTGGGCAAAAACAATACGTGTAGCCAAGAACCTCACGCTGAGGAGGACGAGGAGAACGCTGGAAATTGCAGGGAGAAAAGAGGCGGAAGCCAACTACGTATCAGACTTCTTGTACACTCCAATGCAAGTCGCCGACATCTTCCATCTAGAAGTCAAGATTTGTCAGTTGGGCATTGACCAGAGAAAAGCAAATGTGGTTGCCAGAGAAATCGGCGAAAGACTTGGATTCTGGAAGCCTGTCTGCGTCCATCACCATTTACTTCAAGGTTTGGTGAAGCCATCTTTGTGGCCGATTCCGAAGGGAAAGGAAAAAGAAGCCTTAGCCTCGGCGAAGATGTCCAAGAGCATGCCGGAAACCTGCGTCTTTATCCACGATTCTCCAGAAGAAATACGAACGAAGATAGGAAACGCCTTCTGCCCGGAAAGAACGGTTGAGTTCAACCCGATAACCGAAATCTGCAAGTACATTATATTTAGAGAGCGAAAAACCTTCACCGTGGAGAGGCCGGCAAAATTCGGTGGAATAACAGAGTTTAACAGTTATGCAGAGCTTGAAACTGCATACAAACTTGGAAAACTGCACCCACTGGACCTGAAAAAAGCTGTCGCCGAGGAACTCGTCAGAATATTGGAGCCAGTGAGAAAGTATTTTGAAACAAACAGAGAGGCCAGAGAAAGTTTGGAGATTCTGAGAAAAGCGCAAGTGACCAGGTAGGAGAACGTGTCGGACAAACTGAAAAATCGAAACGAGAGAATTCTTCAACTCCTAGAAAAACTTGCAGGCGAGGCAGCGAAGGGCAGACCTGTTGTTGTGGAAGGATCAAAGGACGTGAACGCGCTTCATCAGCTGAATGTTGAGGGAAAGATTGTGTCGTCGAAGACATCGGGCAAATCCTTTCTGGACATACTTGCTGAAATCGAACAGCTAAGGGTTCGAGAGGTCATTCTTCTGCTCGACTTCGATAGGCGAGGAGTCGAAATGACTCATCGCCTCAAACAGCACTTGGAAAAGACAAGGATAAAGCCCAACCTAACCTTCTGGAACGAACTCTACGGTCTGGTTGGACGGGACGTGAAGGACATCGAAGGATTGCCAGCTTATTTGGAGACGCTCAAAAAGAAAATTGGTGATTAGCAAAGTATAATAGTCTGGATTCAATAGTAGAAAGGGTTCAGAACGATAACACGTTCATACCGTTATGGGATTAATCCCGTATAACAATATCACTCGGAGGTGACGCTAATGGGATCATCACAGACGGTTACCGTAAAGTATTTAATCCGCGCCAAATTCGAAGTTGAAGGCGTGGTGGAAAAACCCGACGTAATAGGAGCTGTTTTCGGACAAACAGAGGGCTTGTTCGGCAGCGAACTCGACCTGCGAGAACTCCAGAAGTCGGGGCGAATCGGAAGAATAGAAATCGAGCTGCAGTCTAAGCAGGACAAGACAACAGGCACAATTAATATTCCTACTAGCTTGGATAGAGTTTCAACCGCCATTATTGCAGCCAGTATAGAGAGTATTAACCGTGTTGGACCTTGTGAAGCAAAGGTCACATTGGAAAAACTGGAGGACATACGGGATTCGAGACGCAGAGTCATCATTGACAGAGCCAAGAACATTCTTCAACAGTGGAACATCGAATCCATGCCGACCACCGAGGATGTTTTCCGAGAAGTCTCTGAAACACTGAAGGCCCCCAAAGTCGAGAAATATGGGCCAGATGAGCTGTCGGCTGGACCGAACGTGGACAGCGCGAAAGAAATAATTATTGTTGAAGGCAGAGCTGACGTTATTAACCTTATGAGATGTGGAATTGAAAATGTTGTGGCGTTAGAGGGCGCTAAGGTTCCAGAGACCATAATCAGGTTGAGCAAACAGAAGGAGTGCACAGCGCTGTTGGACGGTGACCGAGGCGGCGACCTCATCCTCAAGGAGCTTCTGCAAGTAACGGATGTCAAATACGTTGCGAGGGCTCCGCCGGGCAAGGAAATCGAAGAATGTACATCGCGTGAGATCTTTGCTGCTCTTCAGAACAAGGTTCCTATTGAAGAGGTTAGGGCAAAGAAGGTTAGGGAACGCCGAAAAATACTTGTGCCCAAACAGATTGTGGAAGCCCGAAAAGAGTTAGAGGGCACGTTGGAAGCCATCTTGTTCAACGAGAAGATGGAGCAGATTGAACGCTTGCCCGTGAGTGGGCTGGCAGAAAGGCTCCAGCAAGCTGAGGGTGTGGACACCGTGGTATTCGACGGTGTAATAACACAGCGATTGGTAGACATTGCCAACGAAAAGGATGTTAAATTCCTAGTTGCGGCCCGCGTTTCAGACGTTGTTAAACAACCGCTGAAGGTTCACCTTCTAACGTTTTCGGACGTGGAAAGTTGATTTCCCTTCAACTAGTCAACTAAGCCTTTCGAATCTCTATTTTTCCCAGTTTGTTGTCTATTCCTGCAAATAGGACTGTGCCGTGAGCCTTGACTAGTTCATTGTACAGATTTATTGGGTTGAACGCCTTGGTTAAGTCTTCGGCGTTGTATGCGCAGATGCCAATCATTGGTAGGTCCAGAATTTTGTGCAATGCTGTCTCGTATTCTACCAACTCTTGGAGCAGGTCATGCTTGAAGAAGCAGGTCATTTCTCCAGTGACTCTCAAACCCTTGAACCCTTTTGCCACGGCTTCATTGTAGAGTTTGTTCCACATACCTATCGTTGTTGGTATGTCGAATTTCCCATCAATAATATAGACTTCGTCGTGCCTAAGGACACGCAAAGCACCTGTTCTCTCATATTTATCTACGGGAATCCCGAATTGTTTCATTCCATCTCTTATTTCACTTAAGCCCTCACTTGATGTCACGTAAACGCCGGCTTCGCCGTTTTCCAATCCAAGCCTTATGTAGTTGAATAGAACGTTATGTTTGGCTTCTTCAGACTGGTACACAAAAATTATGTGGTCTGAAGGCTTCAGTGTTTCAACAAAATGAACCGCCTTATCGGGAATGGCTTCAGTTTCGATAGATTGCGAGTTTAAAGACGAGTGCCATAGTCCTTCGAAATTCTCCTGCATTAGCCCGACGAAACTCTTGTTGGACGTCCAGAGATGGGGATGTTCTCCTAACGGTGGTTCTGGAGAGGTCGCAATCAAGGCTTGTGCGTAATCGACGATGACGTAATGACTTAGGGATTGATATACGCACTTGATGTCCAGTGGTGCTCTAGGTGACAGGTAGTTTTCTATTTCCTTAAGCGGATATCTATCTTGCACTTCTAAAATTACGCGAACTTTCACCCGTTTCTTTACGGCTTTCTCAAGAGGTTCAGCAACGACGGGTAAAAAGTGGTAGAATTCGCCTGCGGACGTGACTACGTTAATCTCTTTTCTCGCATTCTTTATAACAGCTATTAATCTATTGAGTATCGCATCCCCTGTTGACAGCAGAGCGAATTGGGTTTCTTCGTCTTCAAATCTTATTTTCTTGTTGTTAGCTTTAACATGTTTCAAAAGTTCGTCTTTCTTGGTCATCAATGTAGATATTTTTTTCTCGGCCTGGTCTTTCTCGCGTTTGATTAGGATGGAGAGTGCATCTTCCAGAGGGGTGGCCCTGACTTTAGCTGGCGTGCCCAATATTTTTTCCGTCAAACCCATTCGTTCAAGCTTGGGCAATATTCTGTAGACGTCTTCTCTACGCACTTTTGAAACTTTTGAGACTCTGCCAACTGGAGCAATTCCAAGTTGAACAATGGCCAAGTATACCTTTGCCTGATTAGGTGTGAGGCCAAAACCGCATAGCATTACAGCGTCCCTGTCAAAGTATGTCATGTTAAATCTCCACTCTCCACGTCTATGAGTGAAACTGTTGCTGTGGTATAACAGTCACACACATTTAAAAACATTCGGTTTCATAGAAGACTATGCACACAATAGTTGAGGAGGACGGTAAGACCAGACATGATGGATGAGGAATCAAGGGAATTGGAAAGGCTTGGGGGAGCTAGCACAGTAGTTTTTGTCTCCTTTCTCTCTCTCCTCTCGCGAGGCAGGCTCCTCCCAGCCCCAAAATCTCAACATTGTGCGCTTTTGAAAATAACGATGTCATATGGCTGGAGTCTGAGAGCAATTGTTGCTGTGGCACCACAGTAATACAGATTTAAATGGGTTTAATTTCACACTGATTCCTCAGAGTGCGTGCAGATATAAAGTTGGGTCGGGATGAGAGGACGAACAGAGATAATTGCTCAGATTCTGATATTCTGCTCAAAGGAAAGACGGAAGACTAGAATCATGTACGAGACTAACTTAAGTTATCAACAGGCCAAAACATACCTGACGATTCTTATGTCATTAAATCTGCTTGGGCGCAACTCAGATGAATACACGACAACAGAGAAGGGATATCGCTTTCTCGAGGCTTATGCCCAACTCGAAAACATCCTCGAGACCGGTGCGTCTGAACTTCGACACGGATCATCACCAAGAGGTCGAGGAAACCGAATTCGTTACGTGTAATGGAAACCCTTTTTTGGACACACACAAAGTACTCGTCTACTTGGGTTGCTGTTGCTGTGGTATAACAGTCACACCATTTTATATGTTAGGCGGCAGCTTGTTTACTACACTAACGAAACAGAAATGAAAGAAGGAGAAGAAGAATATGAAAAACTATATGAAAACATTTGCCTTTGCTTTTGCAACTTTGATTATGATGCTTTCTTTGACAAGCTACGCGTTCGCAGCTCCACCTGTTCCCATAGGCATCTTAGATCCCACGACCATACCCAAATTTGTGAATCAACTAACCGGGCCGCCACCAGTGTACTACGCAACAAATATAACAGATCCAGGAACCGGTGCACTAATCCGACAAGAATACGTTGTTAATATGACACAGTTCAAGCAGCAGATTCTGCCGCTTCCGTTCCCCAAGACAACAGTATGGGGTTACGGTGGTCTTGCCAAAGACGCGGTGACAGGGGCATTCTTGGGCTTCGTCGCGAATTCACCTGGGCCCAGTTTTGAGGTCATCCGAGGCGTTCCGGTTCGAGTCACATGGATAAACAATATTTCTACACCACACTTGTTCCCAGTTGACCCAAGCATTCATTGGGCAAACCCGAACGACATCAACATGACAGAAGTTATGCGACTCGCAATGATGGGTATATATCCACTTTTTCCCCCAGGATATGATGGCACTGTGACCACATTAAACCCCAATGGATACAATGCTCAGAGTCCTGTTCCACTTGTAACCCATCTTCACGGCGGCGAAGTTCCATCCTTCTTCGATGGAGGACCAGACGAATGGTTCACTTGGAACGGCATGCACGGCCCATCGTACAGCACATCGCTAGGTGTCCCTGTCAACCCTAATGCCGCAGTTTATGATTATCCAAATGAGCAACAACCAGCCACTCTATGGTATCATG
>Ga0315308_1001791_pt1 | contig 12226 bp, 11 predicted proteins | sample TDP3_MG_FD_203078 | JGI IMG/M metagenome (GOLD analysis project Ga0315308, IMG submission 203078) | Freshwater sediment microbial communities from Lake Towuti, South Sulawesi, Indonesia - TDP3 | ecosystem: Environmental > Aquatic > Freshwater > Lake > Sediment | place: Indonesia: South Sulawesi... | reverse complement strand
TGGCCCCTCTTGCCTTCAACGACCGCAACGTCACTCAGGGCTGCTGCCCCATCAAGGTGCTGGAATACCTGGCCTGCCGCAAACCCCTGGTGGCGGCCAACCTGCCCGTGGTGCGGGAACTGGTCTGCGACGGCCAAGAAGCCCTTCTTTTCACCCCCGACGACCCGGCCGACCTGACCCGCTGCATTTTGACGCTGCTGAATGATCCGCCCCTGGCCGAGCGTTTAGCTGAGGCTGGCTGTCAGCGGGTGCGCCGCGAGTTCACCTGGGAGACGGCTCAGCAGAAACTGCTGGCTGTCTACGACAGGCTACTGTCCCCTGCCAGCAGTTGATGATAAATGCGCAGGTTGTTGTTCAGTTCGTGCCGAGGTGTGTAATCGCGCAGGATGGTTTCCCTGGCCACCTGGCCCAGTGCCCGACGTTGGTTGGCATCAGCCAGGGCGGATAGGGTGCGGTCAACGAGAGCCTGCTTGTCGCGGGGAGGGACGAGGAAGCCGTTCCGGCCGTCCTCGATCACATCGGAGAGGCCGCCTACGTCTGATGCCACCACGGTTCGCTCGCAGGCCATGGCCTCCAGCAGGGCGTTGGGCAGGCCGTCGCGCAGAGAGGGCATCAGGACCAGGTCCATCAGGTTGTAGTAGTCTACCAACTCGGATTGAGGGACGTAAGGGATGAGGTGGAGAGAAAGTTGGGGATTGCGCCGGCGGAAGAGCTGGTAGACCTCCTCATCCTTGGGTCGTGCCCCGCCGATCAGAAGCAAGTGGGCGTCTACATTTGTAGCCACCTTGGCAAAGGCCTTGAGCAAGAGGGACAGGCCCTTCTTGGCCCGCGCCTCACCCACGAAGCCCAGGATGTATCCCTGGCCCAGTCCCAGCTTATCGTGCAGGGCGACGTTGGGGGGACTGGGATGGAACAGTTCAGTATCCACCGAGTTGGGGATGTGATACACCCCCTGGCGATTCACCAGGGCCAGCACCTTGCGCTGTAGGTCGCGGGTGACAGCCGTCACGGCGTCGGCCTGTTCCAGGGTGTACATGATGAAAGGAGCCCGGGCCGGGTCGAAGATAAGCCTGTCCAGGTCGTTGCCCCGCACGCTGACCACCGACTTGGCGCCCAGATAGCGGGCGGCGTAGACAGCCAGGTAGCCAGCGTAGGCGGCGAAGAAACCGTGCAGCAAGTCGAAGGAGAGCTGGCGGCCCAGGCCCGTCACCAACTCGAACCAGTCGGTCAGGGTGTCGTGCATTTTTGGCTGGGGGCCAAGGCGATGCACCATCACCCCATTTTCCACCGTCTTCTGCACCTCTCCCGGTGGCAGGGAGGTGCTCGTCACACAGACGTGCACCTCGTGACCGGCCTGTACCAGAAGCCGGGCATTGCGTTCAGTGGAAATCGCCAGCCCGCCTACGTCAGGCGGATACGTGTCGGAGAGAAGGCAGACCCTATATCCTTGCATCCTTGCTACCTGTTTACTTGTATACTTTCCCCAAGGAGGCTTGCATGGCTGAAAGATGCCAGATGACCATCGGATTCCTCATCCCTCGCCCCTGTGAGAACAAGGCCCGTTCCACTTGTGTCAAATGTGGCAAAGCGATCTGCGACGAGCACGCCGTCATTCTGGATACAGGGATCGTCTGCGTGGCCTGCCACCAGGGAATAGAGGTAGTGGCGGTCACCCCGCTGGTGCAGCAACTGCCCCGCGCCCGGTACAGAGACGAGGACTTTGCCCTCTTTGAGGGTGCTGAGGAGGCTGGCGACGTCTTTGCCGACATGAGCTGACCATCCGCTATCCGCCATCGGCCATCGGCCATCCGCCATCAGCCATCAGCGAATGAAGATAGCGGTTCTGATCGAGGAAATCGTCGCAGTGGCGGCAAATCCCCAGAGGCTGCTCGTGCATACCGGCGCGGAAGGTTCGATAGGTCTCCCCCTGCCAGATGTCGGTGAAGGGAACCTCTAATAGGTCCCCCAGGGGCTTGGGCATCCCTCGGGTCATGCAACAGGCGTAGACGCGGGCGTTGGGGGTGATCAGGGCATGGGTCCAGGGAGCATAGCAGGGCTGTTTGTCGTAGAGCCCCAGGGCGTACCAACCCTCTTTGCTCTGTTCGATTTCCGCTCTGTCGTTGCCGAAGGGGTAGGCTTCCCTCTCAGAATCCAGCAGCCCGTACTCCAGGCCCCGGCTGGCGATGACAGGGGCGATGCGTTCATTGTAATCTTGGATGCGGCGTTTGTTCAGGAGAAGCCTCCCCTCGGGGTCATCCACCGGAATCAGCTTCAGAGAGGTCACTCCCACCTCGTGAGCCAGGTCAGGCAGAGCAACCAGGCTCTCATAGTTGGTGCGCAAGATGACCGTGTTGAGACGGATTTTAGTTTTGGCCCTGGCTTTGCGGATGGCCCTCCGCAAGTTGCGCAGCCCCTTGATCGTCCTCTTCCACGCTCCCTTGGCCCGGATGCGGTCGTGAATCCTGGCCTCCGGCGAGTCAATGGAGACGCTGATGCTCTTCACTCCGCTGGCGGCCAGCCGCTCGGCCTTTTCGCGGGTCAACAAGGTGCCATTGGTGGTCAGGTTGACCTGCATCCCTTTGCCTGCTATGTACTCGATGAGCTCACAGAGGTCCTCGCGCAGCAGCGGCTCTCCCCCTGAAAGGTGAACCTTACCGCAACCCAGCTCTGCCAGTTCGTCAATGGTGGCTCTGAGAAGCTCCGGCGAGAGGGCGTTGTGCCGCTCCTGCCGCCAATAGTTGCACATCTGGCAGCGCAGGTTGCAGCGCCAGGTCAGCTTGATCTTCACATAAAGCGGCTTGTATGGTTCGTTAGCCGCCACGCAGGCGCGGAAGATTGCCTGGTCGTTGGCTATACTTTCGAGATTATACATTTACAGCCACTCTCCAAGTTCCGCGGTGTTCTCCAGGATCAAGTCTGCTTCCGCTAAATCACCCCGCTCCCCAAATCCGCACAACACCCCTACGGTATAAACTCCGGCCGCCTTGGCCGCCCGCACGTCCAAGCCTGTATCACCCACCATGAGGCAACGCTCGATGGCCACACCTAGTTGCTCAGCCGCGTAACGGATGGGTTCTGGATGGGGCTTGAGATGCCAGGTGTCCTCGTGAGTGACGACCACTGAAAAGCAGTCCGCCAGGGCGTGCTGCTCCAGAAATGCCTGGGCATCCCTCCGCGAGCGAGTGGTGACAATACCCAGTTGGTAACGCCCGCTCAACTCTCGCACTGCCTCGACAACGCCATCAACGGGCTGGAAGTTGGCCGGCGTGCGCAACCCTCGAAGCCGCCGCAAGCGGTCACCGAGAGCGAAAAGCTGGTCATCCAGGCCCAGGATGTCCATAAAGGTCAGGAAGGTGTTGGTAGGGCCCTCGCTGGCCATAATGACCCGGCGCAGCACTCGTTTGGCATCGCCCTGGGGGAAAAGCCGTGCCAGCGGTTGAAGCCACCTTGCCGCTCGCTCGATCATCACATCGTCAGTGTCAATGAGCGTGCCGTCCAGGTCAAAGAAGACGGCTTTCACCTCAGTCGGCGCTATCCTCAGGCTCATCGGGTTCGTACTCTCTCCTCAGCTTTCTCTCGATCTCACCTCGAACTGTACTGACTTCACCCCGTATAGCCCTCAATCGTTCCCGTGGGGTTGGTGGGGGAGGAGGCTTGGCTGGCTCCTTCACCACCATGGCCGGCTCGATGTCCAGGAGCTTGCTATAGATGTAGCCGCCCAAAACCCGCAAAGTCGAAAGAGTAGGGGCAGCCAGTAAGATGCCCAGGACCCCTCCCAGGCTGGCTCCGGCGATGACGCCCAGGAGAGCCACCATGGGCGGAAGGCGGAGCCGCCGGCCGACGAGGTTGGGCAGGATGTAGGCTGTGTCAATCTCGTTGAAGACCAGAAAGAAGACCAATATGATCAGAGCAAACCAGAAGTTGCTGATGGGGAGATAAGAAGAGCCCTCGAAGTAGGCAAACAGGACGCCGACAATGGCTGTGATGGTGTGTCCAAACCTGGGGATGACCTCTACGATACCGCCAACAAGACCGGTGATCACGGCACTTCGGAGACCCAGGGCAGCCATTGAGACCCCCACTATCCCTCCCACCAGCAGGCATTGCAGAATTTGAGCGCGTAAGAACGCACTCCAGACACCATCTATTTCCCGGTACAGCAGATAGGCCTCTTCCCGATAACCGGGCGGTACCAGGTCACCGATCCACTTGCCCAGCTTGTCCGCGTCCTTGAGCAAGTAGAAAGATATGAACAAAATGAAAAAAAGCCATATAAAACTCTCGGCGACGCCCAACAGAATATCCAGGCTATGGCGTACCAAAGTGGAAACAATGTTTTGTAAAGTACCGCTTATCTCCTCGTAGACCGAGCGTACGTCAAAAGAATAGTTGAAAAGGACGATGGGCCGGTCGAAGAACCGCCTGATGCCATCGGCGACCTGCCGGACATCAACGTTGACCTCCCGCACTTCCTGGACGAGGATGGGCACGAAGATAGCCGGGACCAGACTGAGAAGGACGATGAGAACCAGATACAATATGGTTACAGCCCAGCCGCGGGAGAGCCCGGTTCTGGCCTGGATGAATTTCACCAGAGGGTTAAGGATGTAGGCCAGCATAACGGCGATCACGGTTGGGGCGATAATGGCGCGGAAACGATAGAGGGTCAGAGCGAGAACTATGACCACACCGGTGATCACCAGCCGCTTCGTCGAAGCGCTCCATCTCTCTGACATGAAGGTCCTCCTTGACAGCGTTGGCATTGTCACCTAAATTATAGCACAAAAACAGCCATATTGTCCACAACCACATAAGAAGAAAGGCCAAGGGTAGAAACCACTTTCCACCACTTGACCTCCACTCGCTTTAGCAACTGCAATCAGGTTCCTAGCGAACCGCTCCTACCTCATCGGGGGGCCAGTAGGAAACCCAGGCCCGGCCAACGATGTTCACGATGGGCACCATGCCGAAGGCACGCGAGTCGTTGCTGAAACTACGGTTATCACCAAGGACAAAGACGTGCAGCGGGGGAACGATGATGGGCCCCCAATTGCCCCCTGTGGATCTTTCCAGGTATGACTCGTCCAATTCTTGCCCATTGATGTAGACTCGTCCTTGCCTTATCTCAACTGTCTCACCGGGGAGGCCGATGACCCTTTTGATGAGAAGCTCCGAGCTCTGCGGGGATTTGAGGACGACGATATCGCCCTGGCGTGGACCATGAAAGCGATAAGAGAGCTTCTCCACCACAAGACGCTGATCGCTGTGCAGGGTTGGTTCCATACTCTGCCCGTGGACCTGCGTGGCTTGAGCCAGAAAAAAGTTGATCAGAAAAGCGATCAGCACTGCCGGCAGAATGGTCTCCAACACCTCCCTCAGCCAGCGCAGAGCTTTCCTTCCCTTGGACAAACCTTCATTTTGTGAGAGAATTTCAGGGCCTTCCATGAAATCCGTGGTGCTCCTTTGGAATCTATCGCCTTTGGGGTGGGCGGCGGGCGCGCGCCCCAATGCTGGCTGGACCGTAGTCACGTCCCCGGCCTGAAAATCGCCCCCGCCTCGACGGCTTGCGGTCGTGCTCGCGGGCCTCCTCGGCCGTCCAACCCTCCAGGACAGCCTGGCGGGAGAGCTTGATCTTGCCATCCTTATCAATATCAATGACCATGACCATGATCTCGTCGCCCACACGGACTACATCCTCCACGCTGGGGACGCGGTAATCGGCCAGTTGGGAGATATGCACCATACCATCCTTACCGGGCAGGATCTCCACGAAGGCTCCGAAGTCAGTGGTACGCACCACTTTGCCTGTGTAGATTTTGCCAATCTCGGCTTCCTCGGTCAGCCCTTCGATGATCTGGACGGCTTTTTGGCTGCTGGCTCCATCAGCAGAAGCGATATAGACCGTGCCGTCATCCTCCACGTCAATTTTGACCCCGGTGTCTTCGATGATCTTGCGGATGGTCTTGCCGCCCGGGCCGATGACAGTACCAATCTTTTCTGGGTCTATCTTGATCAAAGTGATGCGCGGAGCATAGGGTGAGAGGTCCGGTCTGGCCTTACTGATGACTTCCTGCATCTTGTCCAGGATGAACAGCCGCCCCTCACGGGCCTGAGCCAGAGCCTGTTCCAGGATTTCATGGCTCAACCCGCTGATCTTGATGTCCATTTGCAAGGCGGTGATGCCCTCTCTGGTGCCAGCCACCTTGAAATCCATATCGCCCATGTGATCTTCTATGCCCTGGATGTCCGACAGGATGGCGTACCGGTCGCCCTCCTTGACAAGGCCCATGGCGATGCCAGCCACTGGGACTTTGATGGGCACACCAGCATCCATGAGAGCCAGAGTGCTGCCGCAGACGCTGGCCATCGAGGTGGAGCCGTTGGAGGAGAGCACCTCGGACACGAGACGGATGGTATAGGGAAACTGTTCCTCGTCGGGGATCACCGGCAGGAGGGCCCTTTCGGCCAGAGCCCCGTGTCCAATGTCCCGGCGACTGGGACCCCGCAGGAATCTGGTTTCGCCGGTGGAATAGGGCGGAAAGTTGTAGTGGTGCATGTAGCGCTTGGAATCTTCGGTGTCCAGGCCATCGAGAATCTGCTCGTCGCTGACCGTGCCCAGAGTGGCGATAGTGAGTACCTGGGTTTCGCCCCGCGTAAAGAGCCCTGAGCCGTGGGTACGCGGCAACAAGCCTACCTCGCAGGTGATGGGTCGGACGGTGGTCAAATCGCGCCCATCAATCCTGCGCTGCTCGGTCAAAGTCCTGCGGCGCACCTCGGCTTTCAGAGAGTCGTTGAAGGTTTCCTCCAGGTCCGCCTCTGAGAATTGCTCGCCGAATTCAGCGAGCAGTTCGCTACGCAAAGCATTTAAAGCCTCGTCGCGTTCCTCCTTGCCGGGAGTTTCGTCGAGAAGCTGTGCCATGCGACCGCCCAGCCAACCAGTCACTGCCTGACGGACGTCTTCACCCACCACGTGGAGCGCGATCTCACGCTTTGGCTTCCCGACGGCCTGACGCATCTCCCCTTGTACGGCGATGACGTCCTGTATGGCCTCGTGTCCCAGGCGCAGCGCTTCCAGCATCACTTCCTCGGACACCCCTTTGGCGTCAGCTTCGGCCATCAGAATGGCTTCCGTCGTGCCGGCCAGGCGCAGATCGAGGGTGCTGTGCTGCATTTCGGGGGCGGTAGGGTTGAAAACGTATTCCCCGCCGATGTAGCCGACCCGCACTGCGCCCACCGGCCCACTAAAGGGGATATCGGAGATGGTCAAAGCCGCCGAAGCGCCGATGATGGTCAAGATATCCAGGTAGTGCTCCTGATCGGCCGAGAGGGCGGTGATGATGATTTGGACTTCGTTGCGCAAACCCTTGGGAAAAAGGGGTCTGAGGGGACGGTCTGTGAGGCGACAAAGAAGAATGGCTGCTTCGCTGGGACGGCCCTCGCGTTTGAAGAAACCGCCGGGGATTTTACCCGCTGCGTAGAGCCGTTCTTCGTAGTCCACGGTGAGAGGCAGGAAATTAACCCCCTCCCGTAGTTCCTTCGCGGCTGTGGCTGTGGCCAGGATCATGGTGTCACCGCAGCGCACGGTGACAGCCCCGCCAGCCTGACCGGCCAACTTGCCCGTCTCGAGGCTAATGGAGTGTTCCCCAATAGCCGTAGTGAATGTGTGTGACATATTAAATTTTACCTCCAGGTCAGGGGAGGCCTCGGAGGTCAGGGACTGGGGAGTGAACCCTACTGGCTATTTGCCATCAGCTATCAGCCAATTAGGGTGCACTCCCCAATTCCTAAACCCCCGGCCTACCCTGTGTATTTTAGCGCCTATCGCTCATGGCTCATCGCTTCATTAGGACACGCGACAGGCGACGCGCGATGAGCTCACATTAAACGAATCGCTCATATTGAAATAACGTGCGCTAATACCGTGCTAGGGACGCGTCACTGTGCACGGTATTCCATATGAGCGAAACGAATAGATAGTCAACTGCCCCCATCTACTCGTCTGTGCCCCGTCCCCTTAACGCAGACTCAGGCGCTCTTTGATCTCTCTGTGACGCTCCGGGTCTTTGTGCTCCAGATACACCAGATGGCGACGGCGTTGCCCGACCAACTTGAGCAAGCCACGACGCGAGTGGTTGTCGTGTTTATGCACTTTGAGATGCTCGACCAACTGATTGATCCGGGTGGTCAAGAGCGCGATCTGCACTTCCGGCGAGCCAGTGTCTGTCGGATGAACCTGATGTTCTTTGATTATGGGCTCCTTTTCACTCTTCGAAAGTGACACAACCGGTCTCCTTTCCTTAGGCGGGGCGGCCATGCATTAAACGCTGTCTCACCCCACACATATTATTATATCACATTTATAGTTAATTGGCAAATCTAGTAATGGGGAGCGTTACGCATTGGAGACAACCTCCCTGGCGAGGGGAAGCGATTAGGCTCAGTTTGCTTGACAGCGAAGGGATTGTATGATATGCTTAAAATACCTTGACGAGGATTTTCGTTGGGACACTGTCAACGTTTCTGGAAAAGGCGGTGAGATGTGGCCGCTTCTGTATTACAGAAGGTCCCCAATCTAAAAAGTGGCCGTCGTGAAATCAGGACGGCTGTTTCGCGCACGCCAGCGACAGAGTCCCTGGAGGGGCTAACGTCGGTGGCGTGTTGTGTTTTGGGGAATCACAGGTAGCAGGAGGGTGAACAGTGGCCAATTTTGTGCCAGAGATGCACGATTTGGGCAAGCTGTGCAAGGAGTTGCGGGCGGTTCCGACTATAGATGGCCAACTTGTTGATCCGCATACGCATACAGGCCCCTCCTTTTCCAACGTAGACTGGACGAAATGGGGTGTCGAAGAGCCGACTACGGGGACCTGGGCGGCCATCTGTCACCACGGCGATCCGGCCTATCGCCAACTGCCTGACCAGGGGACGGCGGAAGAGCTTGAAAAGGCTCGCTCTGTTTTCCTGACCGTCCTGGCTGACCACCTGGCGGCCACGGCGGGCCGGGCCTTAGGTGATGAGATTAAGGAACAGTTTGAAAAGAGAGAAGAGGTCCACCGCCTGTGGAATCCGGGCTTTGCCGTCGCGCTCAAAGCTGCGCCACTGCCTGTCGCCGACGAGAAAGCGTTGCGTCAGGCCCTCACCCTGGTGGCGGACTCTGAGAAGGACTTTGCCGACTATCAACGGAAGTACGGGGCCAACATGCGTGTCTGTCCCGAAGACAAGGACGCAGCCCGACGGGTGACCTCTTTGCTGTCTCACCTCGAACTGACGGGCAAGTTCTATCGCGTGCTGGACGGTGTCGTGACGCTATTGGATGGGCCGCCACGGCTGGCGATGGATGGCGTTGAGGTGACTAAAGTCCGCAAAGCCGAGGCTCAATGGGTGGGACGGTTGGTGCGGGCCACAGTCCAGTTCCACCAGCAGCCGGTGCGCCCCGCTGACCTCGGCATCTTTGACCGCTGGCGGGATTGCCAGGTTGAGTTTGCACGGGCTTATCCCGACCACCTGCTCTTTGCCAGCGGCGATACGCTGTGGCTGTTTCTGCCGGGGCCAGATACCCCCAGCTTGAAGGAGACATTGACCATATTCACCAGCCAGGGATTCTACGTGGAAAGCGAGACGCGCACTGCGCCCTTGAACCAACTCGGCGTCTGGCTTTCGGAGGCCCTTCAACGACAGATCAGGCCTGACTTGGAAGCACAGCGGGAGGAGACGGTCCAGCAATTGGCCAAGTTGGAGAAAAAGATTGCTGACTGGGATCAGCGTTATCGGGAGCTTGGAGAACAGATCAAGCTGACTCCTGGTCCCGAAAGGCAGGCCTTGATCGAGGAGCGCAAACGGGTGGGGCAACAGCAGAGGGAGGCTCCCACAGTCAAAAAGACGAAAGAACAGATCCTGGAGACTCTCGAAGCGGCGCTCAAGCAGACCGAGCGGCCAGAATTGGTGGCAGAGGCTTTCTATTCGCAAGACATCCTCGAGGCACCCTTCTTCGATCCACCCCTGTGCGAGATTTGCCAGATGCGGCCAGGAGAGGCAGTCGAAGTCGCAGCAACGACCGATTACCTCTGCCCCCAATGTCAGGCCCTTCGCCAGGGTGGATTTCGTCAACGGGACCTGCGGGATTGGCTGGAACAGGGCCGAGGGGATGTGCTCTGGGTGCGGGTGGTGCTGGATGGGGAAGCATTGGAGCCGACGGTGGAAGCGCTCTTTGGGGTCTATGTAGATGGCCTAAAGACCCAAGGGGGCGAAGGCCTAGAGCGTGGACAACGCGCCGCGATGCGGGCCAATCTGCGCATGCCTGCTTTGCTGCGGGACTTTGTGGGCGACTATCAGGCCCTGCTCGAAGAGATGGGCCATTTCTTGAAGGGGCTGGGGGACCCCAAGCGGTTCGCGGCTCTGACGACTGACACCTGGGTGCTGCCAGTCAAAAACGGCTCGCAACTCTACGACGTGTTGGCCCGGTACGAGAAGCTGGTGGAGGCCTATTTTCCAGCCCTGGTGCCTGGCCAGAAGGAAAAGCCCCCGGTTGAGATATCCATCCGGCTGGGGATGAGCCTGGGGCCAGCCAAATATCCTTTCTATCAGCACTGGCGGTACATCTCAGCTCCGCCACAGCCGGTGAGCGTGCGCGTGGTGGGCAAGGAGCCGCTGGAAGTAGGGCTGGCGGGCTTGCGAGCACTGCTGGCGGCGGCGGTTCACACGGGCGAGCGGGATGCCAGCCAGGGACGCACCTATCTCCACAAGCTGTCGGGCATCGAGCGGCGGAGTGGGAACACTGCCCTGGCCCTGGCTGTCTTCCTCAGCGACCTGGCTGATCGCAGTATCCCCTCCATACTGGCCGACCTGAAAGAACCGCTGAAAACTGGAACCTTGCAGATGGGAGACATCCTGGCCTGGGAAAAGATCATCACCTGGGGGAAGAAAGGCGTGGCCAGGAAGAAAACCGGGCGAAAAGAGGGGAGAAGGACAGGCAGATGATTAGGTTATGGGAGTACAAGCTAAAGGCCGAGACGCTCTGTCTGGGTGAGCGCAATAAAAAGGGCACCTATCGAGCCAGCATCAGCAGTTGCATCCCCTATTCACAGATCACGGGGGCCTTGCGGGCGCAATACGGTGGCGGGGGGCACGAGTTCGATCTCCATGCTGTGGGCCGGCTGAACGACGATTTTGGGCGCAAGGTGATTGTGCAGGGCGTACGCGATCGGGTGCTGGATCGTTCCACCTTACCCATTGAGGCCGAGATTTTGGTCAATGTGACCGGGCGAGTTTACATCCCCATCAATGCCTACACCGAGCATCTGCCCGACCTCGTCAAGGGACTGAGGCTGGGGGCTTTTCGCAGCCGGGGCGTGGGAGAGTGTACGCTGACCAAAAACCGGGGTGGCGCGGCGCTGGAATTCGAGGAGGACGCCACGGAACAGGGGCGGCTGGCCGTGCGGCTACCGGACGATCCGGCGGTCCTGAGGCTATTCGGCATCCAGGAGGTACGGATGCCGGTCTATGGCTATCTCTTCCGCCCCGACGAACAGCACGTCAGCGGTCAGTACGTGCGAGCCCTCTTCGAGGGCAGCATCGTGCGGGGGCCAAAGGTTTTGTTGCAATAACGGAAAGAAGAACGATGCCGCGCCGCTACGCTCGAGCCGGACGACAGTCCGGCGGGGTGGCGGCGGATTGTCATCCGCCGCGGGCAAGCAAGTAGGCTATTCTAGTAGGATGATTGGCAGAGAAGGAGGCGGTTTGCTATGAAACCAATCAAAGAGCGGACGAAGCAGGCGCTGGAGGCCACAATCGCTCATTTGGAGGGAGTCAAGATTGAGGCGGTGAAAGGTTTGCTTAACGACGTGGGCATGAAGTACGAACGCCAGGGAGCCACGGCCGCCGAAATCCTGGTCGTCGGCAAACGCGAGGACAGCGCTTATGCAGACAAGCACAACGAGTTGAACGCGTTGGTTCAGATCATCCACACGCTGGACGAGGAGCACCTGCCCCCTGCCCAGGCAGGCTACATCCTGAAGAAGCTCCTGGCCATCCAGCAGTATTATCAGCCGTCCTAAGAGACGGACGAAGCAGAGGAGGCATAGCCAATGGCTGTGAATGTGATCAAAAAGAATCAGACCATCCGGTCGTACACCGTAGAATTGACCACCCGGCAACCCTTTCACATCGGTGCTTTTCAGGACCCCATGTCCGACGTACACAATCCCTTCACCACGTTAGGGGGTGTACCGGT
>Ga0315308_1001790_pt1 | contig 12227 bp, 12 predicted proteins | sample TDP3_MG_FD_203078 | JGI IMG/M metagenome (GOLD analysis project Ga0315308, IMG submission 203078) | Freshwater sediment microbial communities from Lake Towuti, South Sulawesi, Indonesia - TDP3 | ecosystem: Environmental > Aquatic > Freshwater > Lake > Sediment | place: Indonesia: South Sulawesi... | reverse complement strand
TTCTGACTGCGTCTGCTATGCTGATCTGCTCTAGGAGCTCTTGGACATAGACGATTATGAGGGAGATGTAGTCGAGGATTGAGGTTGTCTCTGTGAGGAGTTTGCTTGGAGACTTACGGAGGGTCTCGATCAGGGATAGGGTTTCATAGAATCTGCTGCTCGGAGAATTGGCTATCGAGTCGATTAGGTTGATGGTTTCAAGGAACGGTTTTGAGGTAACGAAGCTGATGACTTCGGCTATGGTTTTTGTCTCATAGATTGTTTTGCTCGGTTGCTTCAGTAGGGCTTCTGAGACTGTAAATGGTTCAAGGATCGATTTTGATGGAAGCCATGTCATGATGTCTGTTACTCTGAGCGTTTCTGTGCGGATCGTACTTGGAGTCTTCGTCAGGAGGTCTGTTATCACCTTACTCTCGTAGAATGTCTTCGAGATCGATTTGGGTCCGATGAGATCTGTGAGAGTTTCTTGTTCCATCAGAATCTTCGCAGGCAGATTAATCAGTGTGTCGTAGAGGGTGAGCTCTTCGATGAGTGGTGCTTTGGCTGTTGCCATTAATCTCAGGTAAGGTAGTGTGACGGTTTCTTCGAAGACGCTTGACGGTACTTTGATTAGTTGGTCAGCCAGTGCAAGTGTTTCGTAGATGATTTGTCCGACCCAGAGTGCAGCTGAGACATAATCTGCTACGGAGATCGGTTCACTCAGGATCTTTCTGGGCTCGTTGAGGAGAGCGTCTGCTACCATGAATGTTTCGTACAGAATGAGCCCTGGTACTGCTGTCGAGACGAAGTCTGCTATTGCGATTATCTCTTCAAGTAGCTTTCTAGCCTCTAGGATGAGAAGGTCTTCGATGGAGAGCGGTTGCTCTAAGAGCTTAGATGCGTCCTTTGTGGTTACTTCCGAGATGGTGATAGGCTCGGTCAGTATCTTTGAGATGGGCTTCGGTCCCATGAGGTCTGTGAGGATGACTGTCTCCTCAAGGATCTTCAGGGTGAGAAGGCGGACTGCGATTTCTGAGGTTATTGTCTCGAATAGTGTCTTGGATGGCTCTTTGATTACTGCATCCGTGAGGACGATGTATTCATAGATGTTCTGGAGGATGGACTTCCTAAAGACCTCTGTCAGACTCGCCAGTTCCGTAAGGACTTTTGTAGGTTGTTTGACGACAGTATCAGAAGTTGCGAGAGTCTCTGTGAACGGTGCCTTCGACATATAGGATTTCAGCACATCAAATAGCGCAGCCAGCTCAGTCAGGGATTTTGCGATTGTTTTCGGCCCCATCACATCTTCGATCGTGAACGGCTCTGTGAAGCTTGTCGATTGACCCTTTAGGATAAGGTCGCCTAGAAGGAGTGTCTCTAGGTTAACCTTTGTTGGCGTGAACTGCAGTAGATCGGAGAGGCTTCCCGTTTCTGTGAGGAGTTTCGATGGCTCCTTGGCCAATACATCATAGATAGTGATTTGCTCCGTGAACGGTGCTCTAGAAAGCGTGAATTGTAGCAGATAGGAGAGACTTTCTATCTCCGTCAGAAGCTTCGACTCGCCAAACTGCAGTGCATAGCTTAAGGTTCCTGTTTCGGTCAGAACCTTCGCAGCCATTGGCGTCATCAGATCGCTCAAGGCTTCTTGTTCCGTGAGAAGTTTCGATGGAGTCTTTGTTGCTGTATCATAGAGAGTGAGCTGTTCCGTGAAGGGAGCCTTAGAGGTATAGAGCTGGAGGGCGTCTGAAAGCCTATTTGTCTCTGTCAGGTTCTTCGACGTAACCTTCCCGATGGTTTCCACCATGGCGAGGGCTTCATAGATGTTCTGGACAGTTGCCTTGAGTGTTTGAACGATCTCAGCTATAGATACTGTCTCTGTAAAGGGCGCTTTACTCGTATAGAAGCGCAAGAGATGTGGTAATACAATTGTTTCGGAGACGAGTTTGGAGACAGGCTTCGGTCCCATCAGGTCTGCGAGAGCGAGGATTTCAGTACATAGCTGGCTCAACCCTATGAGAGCAGGAGGGATTATGGATTCGCCTGTGGACTCGTTGCAGATGAATGAGCATTGGGCCGCTGCATTACCACCTGCGACTTCGATATGGAACGCGTATTCCGCAAAAAGATATTGATTGGCCAAACTTAAGGCTGGAGCATCCCAAGTCCATTGATCTGTAACTGTTCCACCTACAGATCCGGGGACGGCGATGGTATTTGGGCTTGCGACCCATCCACTTGTAAGTTCCGTGGGGCTGCTCATATCTGGGTTAGCTGACTTCCACAAGCGGACGTACATCTTGACGCTGAAGCCATATACGGTTTCACTTCTCAATTTGATGTTGAAGGTCCATGTTCCAGCAGAAAAATTAAGCGTTAAAGTGGTCGGGCTTCTCCACCCTTTCTGCGTACAAGTGCCTGGTAGTGAGCCTAGAGAAGTGGTATTTGTCGCTCCCGGCTGGACAGCGAAGTAGTTACAGGCGGCGGTTGTACCAACTGTAACCTTCGATGATGCGTCTGTCGATGGATTTGGGTTGTATGGATCCAGCGGGTACATGTTGGGCTGTGATACCGCAGTAACCTTCACAATCTTGCCTGGAGAAGTATAACAACATCCATAGATGTAGCCTTGAGAATAAGTTAGATCATATGGCAGGTTTTCACCTGATTGAAGCCCTAGAGGAGAGTCGCTGGTTTCTGTGAAGGTTGATAGATATACCTTCGCGATCTTCCCCGGAGTTGTATACTGAGCTGCATAGAGGTATGATTCATCACAAATTAAGCCGTGTACCTCACCACCTGTCGACAGTAGTAAAGCCGCCGTCTCTGTGAACGTTGATAGATCTATCTTACAGACCTTAGGCCCAGCGGAATAGGCCGTTCCACAATAGAGATAGCCTCCAGAGACATCCAGATGGTCTGGATACTTTTCATTCGCTCCTGAAAGCGTCAGAGGTGAATCAGTCGCTTCTGTGAAGGTTGATAGATCTACCTTCGCGATCTTCCCCGGATCGGTGTAGCAGGGGGCATAGAGGTAGCCGCCCGAGGCGCAACCCCACTGGGGGGTATCTTCACCTGTTCCGAGTTGAAGGTTACCGACCTCCGTGAAGGTTGATAGGTCTATCTTCGCAATTCTACGTTGGTTCGTTGTTATTGCATATAGGTAGCCTCCGGAAACGACTAGTCCACGTACATAGTATTCCCCAGCTCCGAGGTGAAGGTGATCGACTTGTGTGAATGTTGACAACTGTACCTTCGTAATGATGGATGGAGCGTTGGTACATCCTACGTAGAGATAGTCTCCAGAGCCGACGACACTCATAGCATTATTTCCATCGGTTAAGCTCAGGGAGCCAACGACTTGAAAGGTTGACAGATCTATCTTCTTGATGAGACCTGTTGCCGACCCATAAACAGGAACGTAGAGGTAGCCTCCATAGACATATACATCACATAGAGTATTTTCACCCGAGCCCAAGGTGATCGTTTTTGCTATATGTTCTAGAAAGTCCTTCTGCAGAAGATACTGGAGGAAAGCTATTGATGATTGAGAATCGAGTAGACTTATGAGTTCGCTGAATATCCTTGATGGAAGCTTCTTGAGGAGATCACTATAGGCTAGGGTCTCGGTTAATGGTTGTTCATACTTGAAGACGAGGGTGCTTGTGCCGAATACTACTCTGGTGTCATAGCTGGATGTGCCGTAGCTGAGCCTGCTGAGCGCCTCAGTCTTCGCGCCGGTCTTGTTGTAGTAGATCTCTACTGCGATGCGGTCTCCATCAAGTGCATTTACCGCGGAGCCTGTACCTGAGGCAGACGTTTCCGTGTCGGAGTCGACGTTCATTTCAGGAAAGAGGCCATTACTGTGCCAGATTGAGCCACGTAGGGTGTTGTCGGGCTTGATGACGAAGACCTCGACCTCCCACTCCGCGTTGGCTGTGCCCACGTCCTCGAAGCCGTGGCAGTAGGCTGTGATCGTCTCGTTGCCTATGGTCTGGTTGCCGCTTAGGGGGTCGCTGTAGAATCTTGCTATCTTGTAGAAGCCTATTGTACTTGGACTGGCGAAGTCTAGGTTCTTCTGTGGTCCCGCTAGGGCGGTTCGTAGTGTTGCGTTCCTCTGGTTGCCTCCGGCTGAGAAGCTACTTGGCTCAAGGAGTGTGTGTCCGTATGGGTTAAGGAAGTCTGCTGGGTATGAGGGACGCGTGCCGTCTATACAGTAGAGTGTGGTCGCCAACTAGACTTTCCACTCTAGGTCGAACTCATCCAGAATTGTGGTGCCACGGATGTTCCTCCGGGTCTTGCGCCACTTGGTAACCTCTCTCACAAACCGACCTTCTATCGGCTCGATCTCGACGAAGCGGAACCCGCACGTCCTCACCAATCTGTCGGTATAGGAGGGGTAATTGATCCGTTGCTCCCTTGTGCAGCCAGTATTTGAGACTACATCCGTGTCGAACGCCTTACAGTGGGTACCGAGCTGATTCCTAACTATAAATTGGCAATCTGGATGACAGCAGAAGCCGCAGTGGTTGCAGGCTCCAACTCTGATGATCTTACCCATCAGCCGTACTCCCTTATCTTCTCAATCTCAGACTGCTGATAGATCTTGAAGTGATCTTTCGTGATTGCTACGCGGTCGGCTATGTGGACGCATTCGACGCTCGTATCTACCCAGATATCATACCCGAGTTTTTTGGCACTCATGCAAAAGGTGTAGTCTTCGCCAAGCTCGCCGAACTTGAACCAAGGATACTCCATCTTCTGGAAGACGTCTCTTCGGATGAGACACCAGCCCATGCCTATTCCGTCGACCTTGTAGAGTCCGCCGTGTTCCCAGTAGAGCAGCGGTACGAAGCCTTTTCTCGGGGCGTCCCACATGCTCATTTCTGGAAAGTATGGGACAGCCTTCCTGAAGTAGAGTCCGCTCACGATTGCTTTCTCGTGGCTCCATAGCTTCTTGAGTCCGTCGCTTGGGGGGATTACGTCGTCATCCCAGAAGAGGATGTGTGTGCTTCTCGGATGGTTGACTAGGAACTGGGCGATGAGCTGGTTTCTCGCCTCATCTAGAGGGATTACGTCTGTGGTTATGAAGAAGTGGTTTGGCTTCTCAAGCCCTGTAAGTGCTGTGAGGAGGTCTGGTGCCATGTGCTCCTGCACTGGCATGGCGATAGTTATGTGTGGAGAGGCTATCGGCTTATCCTTCATCTCATCAGGAATGCTCATGTTTTGTACCTTCTACATATAGGCTCAGGGTCGGATGTTGGTCGTAGGTTTCGGTGGACATAACCTTGCTCTGAGAGATCTTGAAGGGCATTTCCTTCGCTTCGAAGCCGATTCTTTCCATGAGCCCTATCAGGGATTCTCCATCGTAGACTGTGGCGTGTCCTTTTAGGGTGAGCTCGAAGAGCTTGGCTGCTTGGCTTTCCGCCCTTTCGCATGGTAGATTTATGTCGTCGAACTCGCCCATCTCACCTCTCTGATACTTGTAGACTAGAAGCCTTAAGTTCGGTGTTGAGATCCTTATGAGACCATTAGGTTTAACAACTCTGTAGCACTCCTTCAGGAAGCTCTCGCCCTCGCCTTCACTCAGATGTTCGATCAGGTGGCTTGCGTATATCAGTGAGACGCTCTCATCGGAGTATGGGAGACCCTGTCTCACATCCATCTGCTTGAAGATGTAGCCCTGCCTCTGCGCATAGCCCATGAGGTCTAAGACATCTATGTTGATCCAAGTAGTTTTCTCTGTGCTTCTGAACATCGAGGTATAGGAGCCTATATTCAGTCCTAGCTTGGGGCCTTCTCGGGCGGGGGGCATCGGTTTGAGACCAATTATTGTCGGCCATCTTCCATCAAGGTGTTTGTCGACAATCTTGAAGCCATTGTACTCTGTGAGCTTCTCTCTCCACCATGTGAGAGATTGACGGTTCACGTGAGTTACGTCCGTGTCGGACTCCTCAAACAAGCCTGAGTAGGCTACGGCGTGAAAGCCTCTCTTGGCGACTCTAGAGATCTCCCTTAATGCTGTATTTAGGACTGGTATAGGAAGGTGTTCAAGAAGTTCAATGCTGAAGGCGACGTCAAAGCAGCCATCTCTAAAGGGAAGATGAGTTGCTGAAGCCCTTATGAGTGAGTTGGTGACGCGGCTCTTCATACACCACCTAGACACATCAATACCGTAAGATTCGTAGCCCCGATCATTGAGACGCTTGATGATGAAGCCTCTAGCCTCTCCTAGGGACAAGACCCTTCCTTCTGGCTTCAGGTCGAGAATCTCTTCCGTGACGAGTTCGTTGTTGGGGAAATCTGTGTAGGCACCGACGTAGCCGATGGGTTCACCCTCACCACTCCATTGGAAGTATTCTCTCTCGAAGAACTTAACTAGCTCGGGTAAGCCTATGTCAGCGGGAAGTTTCTTCGGCAAGAACTTGATCCACCAGCTCTATGAGTCTGTCGACCTTTCTGATGTATGCCTCGAAAGGGTTCTTCGCTTTTTCTGGTTCTCCTCCAGATCTAATATCCTTCACCTTCCCATCAGGGCCAATAAGGACGAGTCTAACCTGATCTGAGACACCTGTGACCTCTCTATGAGCCATCACCATCGCACTCCATTCATAACTTCCTGATATAGTTCCTCGTAGCGATCCGTCATTTTGGCGTCGGACCACCTCTTCTCCGCATCTCTGCGGCAGGTCTTTGGATCTATTCTATCGATAACTTTCATTGCAGCTAGGAACTCCTCTTCATTTTTGACGAGGAATCCGGTTTCGCCGTCTTTGATGATCTCGCTCATCCCTGCTTTATCGTAGGCTATTACAGGGGTTCCGCAGGCCAGCGACTCTATCACGGTTATGCCGAAGGGTTCAGGCCAATTGAGCGGGAATACGAAGCACTTCGCCTTGGCTAAAAGCTTAACCTTCTCTTCATGAGGTACGGTTCCATGGTAACTCCACTTACTGAGGAAGTCGCATTGTTGAGCAACTTGGATCGCATATAGTGAGGGGTTCGACTCCAAACTGCCAGCGATTATATCTATGGGAACATCGAGCTTCTTGCAGAACCTTATCGCATCTAAGACACCCTTCCCCTCGTATGGCCTGCCAATAAAGATGAAGCGATCAGACTTCTGGCTCGTCCACCAATATTTGCTGAGGTCTATGCCATTGTAGGCGACTCTTGACCTCAAACCCTGATTCTTCCTAACATAGCCCGAGTGGAATTTGGTGAGGCAGACGAGGTTCGGCTTCTCCATTGAATATGAGACGCTCTGAGGTGAGTGAAGCGTGGAGAGAAACTTTCCACCGTTGACCTTGAAGTAGGCGTAGGCGACCTTAGTGTGGCTGTGATCGTTCACCAGCTCAAAGTCCTTTATCCTCTCTTGATAGCGGGAGAAGGCGACGTTCTCCAAACCTAGGTGCGTGCGGAGGCTTATCGTCTGAATATGCTCGACACCGCTTGGCAAGCTGCTTTCAAAAGGACAAGCTATGCCTATCTGATGACCTCTCTTAGAAAGCTCCTTGGCAAGGTTGTAGACGATGACCTCAAGACCTCCATAAAAGTCGGGAGGCACACCCAGCGCAGCGGATGAAATGAGAAGAGTATTCACTTGAGACTCACTAGCCATAATTAGGGCTAGATAGGGTACTTAAAAGTAAGGGAGAGGCGTTGCTAAGCGCCTTGTACGCGGAATATCCATGTGACTTGGAGTGAGTCTGCTGCACCTTTTGTGATTTTGCCGAAGACTTGTCTGCAGAGTATTTGGTCGGTTATGCCGCCGCTGTTGCGGAATACGCCGCTCTCCTGTATTTCGGCTGTGCCTTCTCCTGCTGCGAAGGTGCATTGGACTTGGTAGGTTTGGTAGCCTGAGGATGTGGCTGTGTATTGTCCTGAGCGTGAGTAGACTTGGCCTACTAGGCTGCGGTCTGTGGAGGAGGCGGCTGTTGTTCCAGTTCCGATGGAGATGTGGTTTGCCGCTGCGTAGGCTGTGCCGGGGTTTCCGAGCCGCTCTGCGATGATGTCCCAGCCTCTTTCACAGAGGACGTTCTTGACCTCGCGGAAGTCTTTGATCTTCCCATCTTTGTCTGTGAGGGTGAGTTTGACGTGTCCTACGAGCATGACTGGAGCTTCAATTGAGGGAGGAGAAATGGGAGCTTCGAGAGACATTAACCCACCGTCCTCTAGTTTCTGGTGATTAGGTATAAAAGTTTCTCCGCTTAGTGTTTGGCATAGATGCGTACAGAGGATGTTTTTCCCTTCTGGCAGAACAGAATGATCTTCTGGACAAGGGGTTTCTGCATGTTGACTTCCAGATGTTCACCTTTAGATAGGGGAGCTTTCTCACTGATGGACTCCTCATTCACTCCGATATAGACTGGGTCTGGCCCGTCCACCCAGAGGTCGAAGCTTCTCCAAGGCATTGTACGGTAGACTTCAGGTGTCAGAACCGTAAGCTCCTCGGTTATTGAGAGTTCGACCGGTTCAACCTTGCCTTCAGGTATGGTTGACCTCCACTCCTCTATGAAGGGCTGTAGGGCTTTGGCTGTCTCTCTGCCTACCTCGCGGGCCATCTCTTCTGTAAGGAGCAGGTCATCTCTTAGCTTTCTATTCATAGGTTTCCCTCTCGATCATAGAGATTATACGTCCTTCGCTGTCTCTGGTGATCTCAAGTATTGAGATCCGTTTTCGCCTAAAGGTCCAAAGGGCTCCAGTTGAGATGAGATATCCTACCACTGCTCCCGATAGCAGCCCTACGGCACCGCCGAGCAGAGCGCCCCTCACCCTCTGCTTCTCATCAAGCGCAGCTCCAATTGTCGCTCCTAATCCACCGACAGCGGCGGCGAGCATGATTGGTACGGAGGGGGTAGCTTGCTGCACGACGGGCTGGTTGCTCATCTCATCACTTCAATCTCTTGCGCCGTCGAGGAGGATTCAGATAGTAGAAGCGTCCTTCACTCCTAATCAGCCAAGGAAAGACGCTCAGAACTTTAGCAGAAGCATTACCTTTACCGCAAGGTGAAGGAGTTGGCGATGGGGCCGGAATCGGCCCATTCGGTACGAAAATATACATACACTTGTCGAACTCGGAGTCGCCGTACTTGATCTCGAAGACGCTGTTCGGACGTCCCCAGCCAGCCCAGCTGTTCTTACCCTTCCAGCAACCACGTGAGTCGCTACAACCAATGGTTTCAAGGCAGTGATAGCCGACTATCGGATCCCAATCTCCTTGACTCTCGTAGATGCCGTCAACATAGCTTAGGAAGCTGTAATGGACGGCCATCGTAGTGGTAATCGGCGCTAGGTTGAGCGCCTCCTTCATCAGCGTCAGGTCGCTGCAGTAGCTCCAAGAAAGAATCTTCTTCCCTCTGAGATACCAGTCTTCAGCTTTGTTGCTGTTGTTTCCAAGGGCTGGATCGTAGGGGCAATCCTGTGTAAGCGCCACACCTTTATCACGAAGATAGTCAAGCGTAGCCTCCATCGTATTCCCACCCTCACAGGTCCCGCCCGAGCCGAAAAAGAGATCCTGGATGCTCAAATCGACGATGATGTTCTGGATGACATAAAGGTCGTCCTGAAGCCCTGATTCTGATCCTGTCGCCGTGCAGCTTCCACAGTCCTTCTGATCCTTGAAGGGCGTGGTCTTTCCCGCTGCTTCCCAGTCGATCTCGTAAAGCCTAGCTGCTAGGACGGAGGTGAACTTCTCACCGATGATGGCGCTATGGGGAGCCGTCTTCACGACGCGGGTGACGGCTTTTAAACCGACTAGCTTCCTTTGTTCGCTTGGGCTGAGCTCGCTGATCTTGGTCTTCCCGGCCTTCCATGTCTTCGGCTTGAGCTGGACGACATCGGTGGGGATACCCTCGATGGTTTTAGGTATGATCTCTACTGGTGCGAGCAGCCTCTCCTCAACTTTATCGGACACTAGGATCGTTATACAGGGGATGCCCGTATCTATGTCCTTTACTTTCTTAGTGCTGATGAGGGTGTTGAGGGCGTTTGGAAACGCCTTGAGCTGTCCGTGGACTCGCTCATGTATCTCGTCAATCAGATCCATCTAACTTCTCCTCTCGGTTCTGCTCTTGAGAATAGCTACATCGTCGCGGAATCCATTAATTGCTTTGGTAACTTGATCGCAGTGGGTCTGGAGGAGCGCGTTATTTCTCTGAAGTTGCTCATAGGTGGCGGCGGTTATGACGCAGAGAAGCTGTGTATCGTTTAGTGACTTCTGCTCCTTCTTGATGATGCTTAAGACCTTTACGAGGCTCGGAGCCGCTTGAAGCACGAGGTCTATCAGATCTGGCACTCTAGACCCTCCGTTCTTTTTTGATGTTTTTTAACAAGTCATCATGACGCTTTTTCATCTGTTCTATTCTAGTTTGATTTCTCTCGATTTCCTCTAGCCAACGCTTTCTTAATTCAGCATCAGCTTCGGCGGCCATTCGTTCACGAAGGTATTCGATATCATGCTCACTAACTTTGATCCTCTCTTCCAATCGCTTCATCTTGAACTTATGAGCTCTCTCTAAAGGCCTCTCTTCAAGCACTTTCCTCATCTCAATCATAGATGATCTGGAGTTCAACTCTGTAGATGGTAATATCTTCTGTAGCTGAGCTGCCCTTCACTCTTACCGTGAGAAGGCGAGAGAGTTCTGAGGTAAAGCTTCCCCATCCACTTCCCGCTGGACATTGAAGCGCAGTTCCACTCCATGTGACGGCTACGATGCTCTGTGAATTAGCAGGATCGTAGATCTCTATGCCTTTACCGCTTCCGCTCTCGTTGCCTTCGGCGACGACGAGGACTTTGACGAATTTGGGCTTAAGTTGAGTGAAGTCTATAGTGGTGCGGAGGGTAGTTTTGCCGCCTGTCGTCCATTCCACATAGCTTGTGCCTGGATCAGTGAAGGTTTCCCCAGCCTTATTCGAGAAGAGTACGACAGAGAACATGTGTCCTTTGACCATTTTCTAGACCTCTACGTTATGTCCTGTGATGCTACCAGCCCCATGCATGTAGAAGGAGCCTGACGCTGGACCTCTGATGACGTTCTCCATGACGACGTTATAGTTACACGTATCACCGCCAAGGGGTGATTCTGAGATTCCGTACCGCGCTCTAATAAAGCCATCAACAAGGATGTTATTGCCGATGACGGTTGTGTAGAGGCAGTCTCCTAAGGCGATCTCATCACGTGTATTATCCGAATATTGACAGTTTTGGCGGCACGTATTTCCGACGACTGAGGTATGGTCAGCATAACGAAGGTCTATCCCACCCCGCTCATGTAGTCCGCATGTATTGCCAACAATAGTGTTACTAAGTACGTGGGCTGCACCGTAGGGAGCTGCAACGTAGATGCCGCTTCCATTTCCATTGTATATGCATGTGTTCCCAGTGATCGTACACTGGTTACATCTTACGAGCTCAATGCCGCCCCAATCATTATCCCGAACGACGTTTCCTTTGATGATTAGATGTTCAGAATCCCAGATGCTTATGCCCTCTGCCCAGTAGCCACCTTCGAGAATATTTGCCTCTATGGTGCAGTATTGAGCATAGGCTCCCTCAATTCCCACATCGCCATCGCGGCAGATGTTGCCTTTGATCAGATTGTATCTCACGGGTTGACCAGAGAGTCCATAAAGGGATATGCCAGGTGAACATTCTACAGAGAGGTTGCCCTCTATAACGTTGTCATCGCTGAAAGGGTAGAGTGCCACCCCTCCATAGCCCGTGTAGTGAATAGAGTTGTTCACGATCCTGTTGTGTTTACTTCGGTTGGCTGCCGTGCTGTAGAGGTAGATTCCATCGCCCCCAGGCTCTTCTACATGGTTGCCGTGAACCACATTGTAGAGCCCATACTCTATACCTACACCTGAATTGTCTGGACGTAGAAGTTCGTTGTCCTCAACTACGTTGTAAGATGAGCTGATGAGACTTATGCTGTTATCCCAGTACATGTCCTCTATGCGGCAACTCGATATTATGGAGTAAGTGACATTTGTGAATTTTATTCCGACCATCGAGCCGGCGCCGCCTTGATTGTTTTTGTTGCCATCGATGGTCAGATCTCGGATTAAGACGTGGGAGATGGATGAGCCGTTTATGATATTGATGGCTTGGTTGAAGCTATTTTTAAGCTTCAGTACAGTTGCTTCCTTCCCTTCACCAACTAGACTAACACCGCTTCTGAGGTCGATTGACCTTCTGACGTCGTATGTTCCAGCTCTGAGAACGATCATCCCACCAGTTGCAGGAAGAG
>Ga0315308_1001788_pt1 | contig 12231 bp, 12 predicted proteins | sample TDP3_MG_FD_203078 | JGI IMG/M metagenome (GOLD analysis project Ga0315308, IMG submission 203078) | Freshwater sediment microbial communities from Lake Towuti, South Sulawesi, Indonesia - TDP3 | ecosystem: Environmental > Aquatic > Freshwater > Lake > Sediment | place: Indonesia: South Sulawesi... | reverse complement strand
TACAACAGGGGTTCGGTTTAAGATGGAATATGATATTAAGTACAGTCCAGCCTACGCGATGTTGGAAGTTAGTTTAAACCCTAATGAGGTTATTGTAGCGGAAGCTGGCGCCATGGTCTACATGACCCCCCAAATCAACGTTAAGACACGGAAGAGGGAAGAGAAAAGCTTATGGAAGAGCATTAAGGGCGCCCTTCTGGGCGCAGAATCCTTCTTCGTCAACGAATACATTGCAGAGAAAGGTCCAGGCAAGGTCGGCTTCGTTCCAGCACCGGTAGGAGACATACAACCCTTTGAGGTAAAAGCTGGGAGAGGTCTTATTCTTCAAAAGTCTGCCTATGTAGCTTCCACAAAGGATGTTCACTTGGACACGGAATGGCAGGGATTCAAGAAGGGACTCTTTGGACAAAGCCTATTTATGCTTAAAGTTTCCGGGGAGGGTAAACTCTTCGTGAACGCCTTCGGGGCTATAGACCATCACAGTCTCAAGGGCGGCGAATCCATAGTCGTGGATAACTTCCACCTGGTAGCCTTCGACGACACCTGCAAATACGACGTTAAGAAGTTCGGCGGACTAAAATCCACCATACTAGGAGGAGAAGGCTTAGTTACCGAAATCAAAGGTCCAGGAGAAGTATACATCCAAACCAAGAATATACGCGAATTTACTGATTGGCTTTGGGAACTGCTCCACGATAGGGTGGAAAGCACTGCCAGAAGAGTCGCTGAAGAAAAAGGGGAGAAGGGCGGTCCTAGCTTCGGCAAATCCAAGGGTTTTAGCTTCGGCAAGAAGTTCTAATCCAAGTTGATTTACCGGTAAACTCGAAACCAGTATCCCCCTTTCTTTTTTATACATGCGCGTGCTACCCTGACGAAGAAGACTGTAGAAGAGAATGGTTGGAGGTTTAAGCAAGTAGCAACCAAGGGCGCGGCGGCATATAAGTAAAAGTGACGATTGATAAAAGCCTAAATAAGCCAGCGAAATTCAGATTCCTTCTTTCTTTCCTCTGTCGGAGGAGAAACCAAGCCAAAGGACTTCAGTACGTTTCGGGTTGTCTCAGCAGCCATGTCCAACCTACTTAAATCCACCTTTAGGCGCAAAAATTTGCAAACCGCCTTTAAGGCTTCACGTGTAGCCGTTGCGTCTGGATAAAAGCCAGGAGTATCAGCTAAAAGGCAAAAACCTTTCATACCCCTAAGTTTAGCCAACCCAATCAGAAGCCCAGCCGCCCCGAAGATTCGTCCACCAAGGATTCTAGCGCCTAGACGTAAAGCATCCTCTAAAGTCTCGCGGTCTGTCGCTGTGCAGTAGAGCCCAGGAAATTCAACCGTTTCTTCCCGCTTTAAGCCACCAATGGTTATGACGTAGCGGCATCCCAACTCTTCGGCAACATCCAAGACACGTCCACATAGTTCGTATTGTCCAACCGTTGTCAAGGCTTGTGTGTTGCCGTAAAGAATGATGAGGTCACGCTCCTTGCCTCTCCCTTTGTGGTAATAGAGTTCGTTGATGGGAAAGCGTGTCTTTCCTTCCCCAGCGGTTATGGCGAAATCTTGAAAGGAAGAAGAACGAATTTCTGCAAACAGTTTTGCCTTCAGCTCTTGAATTAGGTGTAGCGCCGAAATGTTTGCAACGAATCCAATGCCAGGCAGTCCCTCGATTAGAACAGGATCGTCTAAGACGGGTTTCTTGTACATTTGAACAGTACAGACCATGCTCTGTAAACTTCCTTGACCAGCACAATTAAGAGATGCCTAGCGATATTAAAGTATGCTTGGCGTCTGCTCTATGTCCTTCGAGATACGAGATAGAGACTTACTCGCGCGGATAGGCAGGCTTGAAACTAAGAGCGGTGTTGTCGAGACGCCTTCGTTACTGCCAGTCATAAACCCCACTGTTCAGCCTATCCTACCCAAAACAATACAGGAAGAATTCAACTGCAAGGCGCTCATAACCAACGCCTACATAATAAAAAAGCATTTCAAGGAAGAGGCTGCTCAAAAGGGAATACACCGCTTCCTAGATTTCACTGGAGTTGTCATGACAGACTCCGGAGCCTACCAAATTCTTGTATACGGCGACGTGAACGTTAACCCGGAAGAAATCGTGCACTACCAAGAGAAAATAAACACAGACATAGCCACCATACTGGACGTACCAACAGGATGGGGAGTCTCCAAAACATACGCGAGACAAACAGTAAACGAAACCCTAAGCAGAGCGAGGAAACTGGCAGAGATCAAAACCCGTGACGACATAGCTTGGGTTGGGCCAGTCCAAGGAGGACAATATCTCGATCTTGTTGCCCGTTCAGCAAAGGAAATGGGAAAGCGGCCTTTCCAAATCTACGCCCTAGGAAGCCCGACGCCAGTTATGGAACAGTACCTTTTCGATACGCTCGTCGATATGATTATGACCGCGAAAATGAACCTACCGCAGGAACGTCCTCTCCACCTTTTCGGAGCCGGCCACCCCTTCATGTTTGCGTTGGCAGTAGCCTTAGGATGCGACCTCTTCGACTCCGCCGCCTACGCAATCTACGCTCGAGAGAACCGCTACATGACAGAGTACGGAACCACCAAGCTCCAAGAACTGGAGTATTTTCCATGCTCATGCCCAGTATGCATAAAAAACGATCCAAAGACCGTCAGGGCTGCGCCTAAAACCGAGAGGCAGAAAATGCTCGCCAAGCACAACCTTTACGTCAGCTTCTCAGAATTAAAGCGAATAAAGCAGGCGATAATCGAGGGACGCCTCTGGGAGCACCTCGAATCGAGGGCCTACGGGCACCCAGCGCTCCTCCAGGCATTGAAACACTTAAAGAAGTATAGCGAGCATTTAGAGAAAAATAGCCCTGTAACAAAAAAGAGCGGCCTCTTCTTTTTCAGTTCCCTAGGTTTGATTCGTCCCGAGGTTGTCCGTCACAGAAAAAGACTCTTTGAGAGATACTTCCCTCCAAGAGAGGCAAAGGTTCTTGTTTTGCTGCCTCAAACTCGAATGAAGCCCTTTCACAGGTCGAGGGAATATCGAAGAGTCTTGAAGGAGATTCGACGAAGAATAGGTGACGAGTCGAATAAGGTCCATGTATGTGCGTATGCGGCGCCCTTCGGCATAATACCCATGGAACTTGATGAGGTTTATCCTCTCTCCCAACATGAAACCGCAACTCCCTTCGACGCTGAAACATTAACTTACGTAGCGGGACAAGTTGCCAACTACATAAAGACGACGAACTATGAAAAGATCATCTTGCTCCAAGATGCTGAAACTTGGAAGGGAAAGATAGCAAGAGCCTGTAGACAAGCTTGCAAGAAAAAGAAAATTTCTCTAACAGTGTTACAAGGAAAAAGACCGTTGAATAAAACTGTCCTAAACGATTTTGCAACAGCCATACAAAACGCCGTAGTAGTGTAAGCAGTCATGTTTTATTTCTTCTCACCTTCACCACTTCAAGGCTCATGTCAAGCGCTTTTACGCTGTCAGTTATTTCTCCGAGGCTAAGAATGTCAACTCCTGCAGCGGCAAATTCGAGGATGTTTTGCTCGTTCACTCCGCCGCTGGCTTCGATTAAAATCTTGCCTCGAAGCCCTTCCTTCTCAAGCAACGCTATGGTCTCCCTTATCTGTTGGGGAGAAAAATTGTCCAGCATAACTATGTCGGCTCCCGCCTTAGCAGCCTCCAACGCCTCGTTCTCCTTGGAAACTTCGATTTCAACTTTCTTAGAAAACGATACAGCGTCTCTCACTTTCTTCACAGCCTTACCGACATCTCCAACAACCGCCAAGTGATTGTCTTTTATGATAACGAGGTCGTCTAAGTGTAGACGGTGGGTGTCCCCTCCGCCAATCATCACCGCCCTTTTATCAAAGTATGAGAGGCCTGGCGCCACCTTTCGAGTGCAAGCTATCCGAGTTTTATAGCCGGCACGACGAACCTTCTGAATCAGTCGGCTGGTTGCGGTGGCTATGCCGCTCATCCTCGTGAGGAGGTTTAAGAGAGTTCGTTCGATGGAAAGAAGTGTTCTGGCATCTCCAACTATACTTAAGATGGTTGCTTTTTCCTCAATCTCAGATCCATCTGAAACGAGAGCCCTAGTTTGAAAACCGAGGCTTTCTAAAAGTGTGAGGGCTTCTTCTATTCCGGCTATTACTCCGTATTCCTTCGCGATAATCTTTGCTTCAACAATTGTTCCAGAAGGAATTGTGAGAAAGGTAGTTATGTCACCTTGGCCAATGTCTTCTTCCAAAAGCTTTCGGATTTTTTCCTCTAACACTTTCTTAGGGAGAAACATCTGCGATTCCTCCTTCAGCCGCCTCCATTATTATTTGGATAGCTGTTTCCAGCCCATTTAACTTTAGGGCATCTTCCTGAATTTGTTTTGTTCTCTCTTGAAATTGGCTGTTCCTCAAAATTTTTCGAACAGCCTCAAGAAGCGTTTGTTTGTTAAGATTTTCTTGTTCGATCATTTCGGCGATTCCCATTTCAACGGCGTTTTTTGCGTTGTTAAGTTGTTCGGTGTGGCTTGGTGTAGGCACGAGAATTAGGGGTTTGCCGTAGCAGATGGATTGTGCCACGGTTCCATGTCCTGCCCTAGCGATTACGAGATCGCAGGCTTTTAGGTATTCGAATCGGTTGGGTATCCACCCATAAACGGTTACGCTTCCATCTTGAACTGGCTTGGTTGACCCGTTTGGATAGCCAAGAGACATAACAATTTGGTAATCGTCTGGGGATTCCCTGAGGATTTGTCTAAGAATTCCAGTGAAATAGGCTCGCTCTTTTACAGGTCCGCTTATGGGTGCAAAGATTAAAGGCTTGTTCTCAGCTAAGCCAAGTTTTTTGCGAATTTGTTTCTGGCTTGGAAGCTCGTCGGGGCGCACAGGTAGCACGGGTCCTATGAGCTTTACACATTTTCGATACGCCTTTGGAATCCGCAGATTTCCGGTTGAAAGGGTGTAAGGCGGGGGAAAATCTGGAATTAAGGTCTGTTTCCCGGTGGTCCATATCTTTCCAATGACCGTAAGAGTGAAGGTGTCTGCAAGTTTGGCAAGCCTCAAGAATCGTCTGCGTCTTGGAATGATTACTTGAAATTGATTGAGAATGCAAACTTCGGGTATTCCCAAAAGTTTTGCGGCTACCAGAGGTGAAACTCGCGAATCTGATACAACCACGTCGGGCTTAAACGCCTTCATGATTTTGATTTCAGCGTCAACTTGTTTCATAAAAGTAAAGGATGCAAAGAAGGGCCCAGGATTCACCGTTGTTTGCCTAAAGTCAACGGTTCCGTCAGGTTTGACCACAAATCCGATGGGCGGAGCCTCCACAACTGGAAACCCCTCTTGTTGAAGATACCGTAGTCCATCCTTGTAGGTGGAGAATAAAACTTGAGCTCCTGCCTCTTCCAGTTTTTTGGCTATGGGAAGGCAACGACCCACGTGGCCAAGGCCGACACCACAGGGAGAAAATTGAACCCGCATAAACCAGTTTCCTTAGAGTTTTTCAGTCTATCTGCTTTTTGGAGACGCTTCCTCAAAACATTATCGCTTGAAATTTGCGCGCAGTCCAGTGCGCGTCAAAGGTAACTACTACAAGTTAACCTCTTTTTCTCTTTCTTTTCTTAACATAGCCTACTGTAATAACAGCTACAGCTAACAGTATTGTTAATTCAATGTATGGAGCTAACAGGCTAAGCTTGTTTATGGGAAGCCAGATGCCACCAACTGGGGGTGTCCATGGTTCCATTAGTGGATAAAAATCATAATTTGTATTAGGATGTGGTATCAGAGTATCTCCTATTCCATCACCAGCAATAGCGTGTTTTCCAATACCGCTTCCATCATCAACTCCAGCATAGTCAGACCAGTAGTTTCCCTCAAGAAGCGTAGGATGATACCAGTAGTTGCTTGAAGCACTATAATCAATGGCTTGGTTTGTGTTGTTAATGAAGTTATTATGGTAGATTTCGTTGTTTGAAGACGAATGGATCCAGACTCCAATCCCGTTTTTTGTTATTTTGTTATTTCTAAGGGTGTTATATGAAGCGTACAATAGGTCGAGGCCATGAGTATTATTTGAGATTACGTTATCGCTGAAAATGTTATGGCTGCCACCATTTAGCCAAATTCCATAATCGTTAGAATTTGAAACCATGTTATCACTAACAACGTTATTGCTGGAAGAATATAGAAGAATGCCGTACTGACTATGTTTTGAAACCATGTTATTCCTAACAGTGTTGTTGCTAGAATAACGTAAGTAGACGCCGCGAATACCATTGTTTAAAATTATGTTGTCACTAATAGTGATGTTTCTGGAGTTTACTAGGAAGATGCCATATTGAGTATTGTCCGTTACGATGTTGCCGCTAACGATAATAGTGTTGCAACCGTTTAGGTCGATACCATGGATACGTTGCCGTGTCGTGAACCCGCAAATTTTCACGTTACTTGCGTTGCGCGCGTACACTCCTTTAATAATTGTTGTGTTAGCATTTTCTCCAATAAGTGTCAAAGACTTGTTCACAGAAACTTGTTCAGAGTATGTTCCTTCATGAACAAATACCGTATCTCCTGACTGAGCTGAATTTATAGTCTCTTGAATTGACTCTCCAGGATAAACATGATAAATTGATGCATTTACTGGCATTGTAAGTCCTGCACCAAGCATTGACAATAATGAGAGCGCCAATACAAAAACAGTTACAGCGGTTTTGTTTCTCATTTCAGCTCTCCTTTCGGCATGCTATTGAGGTGCCAGCATAACGATATTAACGTTTCAGTAACAATCTTCTACATCGAAACAAGCACACAAAATATTCATGTATGTAATTCTTTTCCATATCTATAGGACAATGAACATGACTAATGTACATTAATCCCATTCGCAAAGAAGAGAAAATCAAGGTTTGCTCATGTCTACGATTTCAACTTCCCCGTTAGGAGTGATTTCATGTGCAATGACGCAACTAAACTTGTAGATTTTTGTTCCTTCCAGCAGCCAGCAGTCTGGCGATAAGCCGGCTTTCATGCAGCATTGGCAAAGGAACTCCTCCTCTTCCCAGTTCCACTCGATGGGCACTTGAGGAAGAAGCAAACCCTTGTAGTAGCCCCTCTCAACGATAAGTCCGTCTCGCCCAACCTTAATTTTCCGTGGATAATCCGTAGGTTTCTGGACCTTCACAAGTTGGGGAGGGGTAAGCACGCTCACTTCAAAAACTATGTGGTCAAGTTCGCCGAGGGAGACTGGAGGAAAGCGTGGATCCTGCGTTGCGGAGTTGATGGCAGATTCGATCACGGCGCGGGCTAGAGGGGTGGTTGGATATGGAAAACCGATACAGCCTCTTAGTTCCTTTTTTCCTTGATAGAAGCTGTTTAGCGTGACGAAAACTCCGCATTGTTCCATAAGCTTTGATGAAACATCCTCAGGGACAGCTAAGATTTTTCTGTTCTTGAGGTATTCCTCCACGGCTTTTCGAGCGAGTCTTACGAGGAAACGGCCCTCTTTGAGGGTTAACTGAAACACCATGCTAATTCAACTCTGATTTTAGAGCTATGAAAGCCTAACTGGTGTTAAGGCTTCTGAACTTAGTTTAGTATTTTGCAGAAAATAAGATTAAGGTTTCTTCTATTTTAACCGCGTGCTAAAATTTTCTGGATTCTTCTTGAATTCCTTCGCTATTGATTGTGAGGAAGTCTACGCCGTCGCCGCTCATGATGTCTCGACTCACAGCCGATTTCACTGCTCTGAACACGAGGTCTTTCGCTTCTTTTACGGTCATGTTCTCTTTGTATCCTTCTTCTAGGACCCCGACGGCGATTTCGGCTCCAGAGCCCACCGCGGCATATTTGTCGGGTATGACCGATCCCAGTACGTCTAAAACGTACAATGAAGCTCCTTCATCATCCATCCCGCCAACAATGGTTTGGGTGATTAAGGGAAACATCCGTCTACTGAAAAGTAGGTTGGACATAACTTTGGCGGCGGATTTTACGGGTATGGGTCTTCCAGCGTCAAGCTTGAACAGGTTCGAGTAGGCTTCTACCTCCCGCACCAAAATCTGCATATCGGAGACTAGTCCAGCGCAGGCGGCGCCTATTCTGTCGGTTATCTTGAAAACCTTTTTTCCAACCCTGCTCATCACCATGTAGCCATAGGAAACCCTTTTCTCGGAGGCTAAAATCACGCCGTCAGAGCAAACCACGCCCAGGGTGGTGGCGCCCGGAATCCAGAAATATTGAGGTTGCCCTTGTTCATTCAAATCTTGTTCCCCCGTTTCCATGCAGTAATGTGCTGACAGACTTTTAAACTTAATTGTAAAACCTCTACTTAAGTGGATATTCTCCTTGATGTAGACCCCCTATTTTTTCTTTATATACTCCCAACATTCCCGCCACCAGTTGCGGTCACATCCATATCAACCACTTTTCCTACAGAGCGATGCACACGCCGTTTGTCAGCACTATAAATCAATTATTCGGTGGCTTGCTAAAGGATTGTTGTTGTACACTCTGTCATTTCAACAGGAGCCTCGAGTCCTCTCTTCATAAACTCCGCGATAACGTCTTGTGGATCGAGGCATCCCTCTGGCGCAAACACTCCCTTTTCTTTAATTTTTCCTTTAGCCAACATTTGAGCTCCTATGGAAACTGGAATGCCAGTACCCTCATCCATCCTTCCAGTAGAGGCAAAGATAATTTTAGTTTTATTCCCGCCTTTCGTTCCTCGGACTTCAACCCTAATTGCTCCCATTTTTGGAACGTCCCTTATCTGACTACTTAACTTGTATACAAAAGCTGCGGCGAAATCTAGTGGTGTTACTGATGCACCTTTTACATCCAGAGGCTCCTCAGACGAAAATCCAATATCTCCCAGCGATACGATTAAATCCTTAATTGACGGAGGGTTGAGGGCGCACTTGGTATCTACATATTTTACTTTTTTTATGTATCTTGGGATAGTGATGGGCTCTGGATGCCCTATATGAAAGACTTCAAATTTGCCAAAGGGCTCAGGAAACTCAACCGTTTCTCTTCCATCGACAAAGGCTCGTACTTCTGTGAAATTGCCGTTCTGGAAAGTGGGAACTTTTCCGTACATAGAATGAAATCTATGGGATATCTCGGCTACCCCACCTAAGTCTGGAGCTCCCATCAGCAAAGCTATGTGGATTTCTTCTGGCTCATCAAGCATGTCGGCTGCAGCTTTGGCAAGAATATTGGTTGCTCCCGGAGACACACCTAAACCGCTGATAATCGTTATTCCAGCGTCCTTTGCAGCTGAGTCCAGCTCTAAAACTTTAGATGTCGAATCGTAATCATCACAGATATCCACGAGGTTCACTTTGGCTTCTATTGCAGCTTTAACAACCGGAAGCGCGAATTTGTAAAAAGGTCCAACGCAACTAAGCGCAACGTCAAAGTTGCTCATCAAATTAACCAATTTCTTACTATCAGTTACATCTACGAATTTGGCGGATACCTTGGCTTTTTCGCTCTTTAATTTCTTAACAAAGTTTTCCGCTTTTTTTAGGTTGATGTCTCCTACGACTACCTCATCGAAATCGCCAAACTCAACCAAATCTTTGATAGCCACTTTTCCCATTTCCCCGCATCCCAAAGCCAAAACTTTCATCCTTTCACCCCCTTTATTCTTCCCAGAGAAGTAATCTTAAAATTTCTGGTTCATACGTTCGATCAGGTTAACTTTTCGATTGCATTAGACAACCAAAACTATGAAACAGAAGAAAGCACGTGACTTTATTTGTAAAATTATAAATGTTTGTTGATAGTTCTTTTATTTGGTGTGAGTTATGCCAAATGTTAACGAGCAGTTTGGAGCCCATCCAGACTTGAAAAAGTTGTACTACACGTACCTAGCAATAGCGACTATTCTTTTTCTAGCTTGGATTCTACCCGTAACCGCCGCCGCCTTCATCTTCCTACCCCTCGACAGCGCATCCATAGTAGCAACCTCGCTTTTAGTTCCCTTATTCTTCTTAATCGTTTTGGTATGGTACTGGATTAACCAATACTATGATTCCATATCCTACGCCTTAACAGACAACGAGATTGTAGTTCACAAAGGAGTCTGGTGGAAAAAGAAGGGCTTCGTCCCCTACAACCGCATCACAAACATCAACATTGTACAGGGACCCATCTCCAGACGTTTCCAACTAGGCACAGTTCTGATTCAAACAGCCGGCTTCTCAGGCGCCACAGGAAGTGCTGGAGGTTTAAAACCAGCAGAAGCCGTCATTTTCGGCATCAAAAACTTCGAGGAAATAAAGGACAAAGTCATGAATTTCGTAAGAAGGTTTAGGCCGGTAGCGGTTGAGGCTGAGGCTGAAGCTATGGCTCCCGAAGATGTCAGCCGCCAAATTCTAGCCGAGCTAAAGAGAATCAGCAAAGCTTTGGAGAAGGCAAAATGAGGAGCCTGTATTGATCTCCATCTACCACCAAAAAATAAACGACGTATGGTACGCTGCCGCCATAGAAAATGACGAGGTCTTTGCAACAGCCTTCTCGCCAGATAACGAAGAAGAAGCTTTGCGACACCTGCTGAAGAACTTGCCATACAACGTTCCATTCCAAGTTACAGAAAAACCAAGTCAACTCTTGGCTGAACTCCTGAAAACTATGAAAGCAATCTTCGACGGGAAGAATGTTTCATCCAGTTTCAAGACAGCTATGGATCAGCTGCCCAGCTATACGCGAAGAGTCCTTAACTGCACATCTTTGATTCCGGTAGGATACCTAACAACCTATGGTGCCATAGCCAAAGTTACGGGTGGAAGCCCCAGGTCAGTAGGGCGTGCTGAAGCCTCAAATCCGTTTCCACTCTTGATTCCATGTCACCGGGTTGTGCGCTTCAACTTCAGCATCGGAGGCTACGGACTCGGCGAAAAAATCAAGTTGCAGATACTTCAAAGGGAGGAAAGAGGCTGTGAGAAAACTACAACGCTGAAAATAAACGACAAAACTTTACTCTTATTTCCCGTCAAACATCTTCGAAAAACGGGAGGCAAAAATTAAGTTCATATACATACTATCCAGATGAGGAAGAACCATGGTGAAACGCGGAATTTTCGTGGGGAGATTTCAGCCCTTTCATAAAGGGCACTTAAAAGTAGCGAAGGACATCCTAGAAAAAGTTGACGAGCTTGTCATAGTTGTGGGCAGTGCGCAGTATAGTCACAAACTTGACAACCCCTTCACCACGGGTGAACGCATCACCATGATCAGAAGAGCCATGGAGGAAGGAGGCATTCAGCCGTCAAAATACTGGATCGTTCCAGTGCCCGATGTCCATGTGCACATGATCTGGGTCGCCCAAGTTGTAGGCTACTCTCCAAAGTTCGATGTGGTTTACACCAACGAACCTCTAAGCCGCCGACTCTTCACCGAAGCTGGCTTCAAGGTTGAACCAGCGCCCTTCCACAAGAGAGAGATATACTCAGCCACAGAGATAAGAAAACGAATATTAAATGGAGAAAACTGGGAGGAACTCGTTCCAAAAAGCGTTGCCCATTTCATCAAGGAAATCGATGGCGTAGCTAGGCTGCAAGACTTGGCTAAAACCGACAAGGTTACCTAAAACTTGTATCTAGGCTTATTTGCGCCCAGATTTCTCGACCAGTTTAATGGCGTCGCTTAGCCATTCCAAGGTTTTTTCAATTTTTTCTCTGCGTGCAGCGGGAACCATGGAGGCAAGGTGTTTTTTGACGTACATACCATAGACGAGAATCTCTCGGGGGTCAGCCTCTGAAAGTGCCTCAACGAGAAGATTCAAAATTTGTTTTTTAGCTTCGCTCTCTTCAACCTGTTGGAGGATGCTTTCAATTTCGCTCTCCTTCTCTATTTCCGGTTTTTTACGTGGCTTATAGCCCAACTCCCTGAGTTTGTCAAGAGCCACTTTTGATCATCTCCATGTTTCTGGAATTAACTTATTTACTGTGGCTTTTCGAACTTTTTCATCAAATGTTTTTTGCGTTACGAGGTCCAATGCTCCTTCTGGACACCATTCCACGCATTGGGGCTCGCCGTCGCAAAGATCGCATATTATGACCGTCTCCTTCTCCGGATGCAAAACAATGGCGCCGTAGGGGCACGCTTCAATGCACCAACCGCAGCAGTCGCATTTTTTCTCATCCACCAGTATAACGCCGGTTTCTTCAGACTGCTTCATGGCGTCTCGAGGACAGGCGGGTATGCATGGGGCGTTTTCGCAGAGTC
>Ga0315308_1001787_pt1 | contig 12235 bp, 14 predicted proteins | sample TDP3_MG_FD_203078 | JGI IMG/M metagenome (GOLD analysis project Ga0315308, IMG submission 203078) | Freshwater sediment microbial communities from Lake Towuti, South Sulawesi, Indonesia - TDP3 | ecosystem: Environmental > Aquatic > Freshwater > Lake > Sediment | place: Indonesia: South Sulawesi... | reverse complement strand
TTTCAACGACTGCAACGCAACCCAATTTTTCTGGGCTTCTTTGTCTGAAATGTCCGCTGGCTTGCCTGCCAATAAAACATCTACTTTAAAGCCTAAGCAAGTAAGGTGTCGAGCCGCAGCAAAGCCGTCGCCTCCGTTTCCGCCTAAACCGCAAAAAACTGCGATTCTGGTTTTGTTAGGTTTGAAGCGGTTGGCAATTTCTTCAGCTAGGCTTTTTCCAGCGTTTTCCATGAGTTGAAGTCTGGAAACGCCGAAGTATTCAGAGTTTAATTCTAAAGCGCGCATTTCTCTGCTGGTTATTGACAATTTGTTCATTTCTCCGTTCTTACTTGTAGCAGTTATATAGCAAAAATATTTTAGGTTATAGGTGACAACTGTGTAACCAAAAAGTAGGAGGAATGTTAGGCAATGCCTATGGCTTTTGTGTTAATTAACGCCGAGATTGGTTCAGAGGAAGAGGTTCTCAAGGAACTCAAGAAAGTCGAAGGTGTGGTCGAAGCCTACGTAGTATACGGCGTCTACGATGTGGTGGCAAAAATAAAGGCTGACACAATGGACAAACTCAAAGACGTTGTCACATGGCACGTGCGCCGACTGAACAAAGTTCGCTCTACGTTAACAATGATAGTAGTTGAAGCTACGTAACAGCCTCAGACTCCCTTTTTCTATGTTTCACGCTTAAAAATGAAAGTTCTTATCACTCTCCTTACCATTATCATGGAGAACGATGAGTAGATGCCCCCATGATAACCATGCACGTTGGAATAGACGACACAGACTCGCCGAGAACAGGTTGCACCACTTACATCACTGCACTTTTAGTAGAAAAACTACATGAATTAGGCGTATTTTTCATTGATTATCCAAACCTTGTTCGATTGAACCCTAACGTTCCATGGAAAACCCGTGGCAACGGCGCCCTCTGTCTAAGATTTCAATGCGATGAAAATCTAATTGAAGAAATAAAGCCTATAGTTGTTGATATTGTTGAAAAAAACAGTGACATGGACTATGCTGGCACCGAACCTGGAGTTGTTTTCTTTTGGGGCAGTCGTATTCCAAAGGAGTTGATAATTTTTGCCAAACAAACAATTCAGGGCATTGTGAAAATGCAAGAAGCTTTGAAACTCATCCGTGTGTTTAAGGCAGAGGCTGTGGGCTTTAAGTCTGGGCGTGGAATCATCGGCGCTTTGGCTGCAATTGGCGCAACCTTAGAAGGAGACCACACCTACGAGTTAATCGCTTATCGGATGCCAGAAAACCGTGGAACACCCCGCAGACTCGAAGTTGCTTCCGTCAGAAAAATGAATGACAAAACAGCGCCATTAACCTTCAACAATGTCGACCCTGAAACTGGAAGGGTTCTCATAACGCCTCATGGTCCAGACCCAATTTTATACGGCATCAGAGGAGAAACACCAGCAGTTGTGAAAAAAGCCCACAAAATAATTCACTCGTTGGAACCAATAGAGCGGTGGACAATTTTCCGCACAAACCACGGAACCGACGCACACCTGAGAAGAATTAACTCCGTCAGTGAAGTGTTGCCCTATCATCCCATAGTTGTAAGAGGCACTGTGACCCGCGAGCCTCAAATTATTCCACGAAGACACGTAATTTTCTCAATCAGCGATAAAACGGGGCAAATAGACTGTGCCGCTTATGAGCCGACTGGAGACTTGCGGAAAGCCGCTAAACAATTAATCATGGGCGACCACGTGGAGGCGTATGGAGGCGTTCGTCCCTCAACATCCAAGTGTTTAGTTACAGTGAATCTTGAGAAGTTTCAAATTCTCGGCTTGGCTCCAAAAATTGTCTTACATAATCCCTTGTGCCCTCAGTGTGGAAAACGCTTGAAGTCAATGGGCACCAATAAAGGTTTTAGATGCGAGAAATGTGGATTCCTTGGGAGAAAACTAGAAAAGGTCAAAGTTAAAGTAAAGCGAGACTTGAAGCAGAAACTGTATGTTACTTCTCCCCGTTCTCAGCGTCACTTAACCAAGCCCCTCAGCCGTTACGGATTGGAGAAAAAGGGTAGACTAAAGAAAATGATTTTGGATTGGCATTTTCCCTAGCTATTTCTGTTCTTCAACCTTGAACATTTCGCTCAAGATTTTGTAGAGTTCGTCTCCGCCCTCGACACCTGTGAACAGGTCTTTCTCAGCCTTCAAGATTCTGCCCACAACATCGTATGTTTTTCTCCATTCTGCCTCCTTCCAGAGAATCTGAAAGTGCTTCAGTTCAAGCCAAGCACGGAAGACAAGCACCACAAACATTCCAACAGTCACTGTAAGGTTTAGCAGATAGATTTCAAACAAATCAACCATTCATTTTTCACCACTTTTTTCGTTGGTTCTGACATGTTTCTAGAGTGAAATGCTGAATGAAAATTTATAGTTGATTGTCACAACAACGCACCTTTTGATGCCGAAGAATCCACAAGACATAAAAATTGTGGGCTTACATCTAAGAGGAGAGGCTAAACATTATGAGTGAAGTGTTAACTCCAATCGTTACTCAACTGGGAATCGGAGCAGTTGGCGGCTTCATTGTCGGATACGCCTTGAAAAAGGTTACAAAAATTGTGGCAGTAATCATCGGGCTATTTCTTGTAGCGCTTATCTATCTCGTTAACAAAGGCATAATCACCATAGACTACGGAAAATTTGAAGACGCTATCTTAAATGCTTTAGGCGGTGCTGGAACAACACTTGGATGGCTTGCAACTCTCATAGCTCACCTGCCTTTCGCTGGCGCCTTTGGATTAGGATTCTTTTTAGGCTTCAAAATAGGCTAAACTACACAAAAACGCAAAACTAACATTAAGAATATAAACTGCGTATCACCAATCGTCGAGACCTATTATTTTGCAAAATTGGTGATTTTTGAGTGCTTTTTGTTGCTTTTTGTTGCTTTTTGGCCGTTTAAGGGGTTGTATCATCGTTTTTCTGATCCGTGTTTGCGATGGAAAGGCTTAAATGTTTACACTGCGTATACAAAAATTATGAGTGTAGTGATTCCTGTTCGGGTTCCAGAGGAAGTAGCTCAGAAAATTAAGCAACTAGTTGATGCTGGCCTTTATCCAAATAAGAGCAGCCTTGTTCGAGAAGCCTTGAGAAGGCTTGTGGCTTCCGAGGGCGCGAGTATGCAAAGAAGTGCTCTTGGAAAGGCTGTGGCAGCAATAGCCTCCACGATGATTGCGTGGAACGAGAAGAGCGTTACTGACGTAATACTTTTTGGCTCGGCGGCTCGTGGGGAAGCAACCGTTGAGAGCGATGTAGATCTCCTCATTTTGATTGAAAAGGTAGAAGGCTGGGTTGTTAGACAGCGCCTTTATGACTTGATTTATCCCATAATTCCTTCTTTGGGAGTTGACGTTTCTTTAATTGTTATGAATAAAAAAAGTTTCATGGGTATGGTTAGAGATGCGGATCCATTTGCCCTATCCGTTGTTAGAGAGGGTGTGCAGTTATATGGAGGTTTTCTAGATGAATATAGCAAGTGCACATCTGGGAAAAGCTGTTGAGCGATTAAGGGTTGCTGAAAAACTGTTTCAAGGTGGCGATTATGAAGATGCCGTTTCAAGGGCGTATTATGCTATGTATCACGCAGCTAGAGCTGCCTTGTCTAGTGTGGATGTTTTTCCTAAGACGCATGAAGGAGTGGTTGCGGAATTCGGTAGAAAATTCGTATTGACGGGAATTTTCTCGAAAGAACTGGGCAAAAACTTGGCTGAAGTGAAAGCCGCTAGAGAAACTTATGAGTATGGTGTTACAGCAACTGTTGGAAAATCAGAGGCAGAGGCAATTTTGTCAAATGCTAAAGTATTTGTGAGCACGGTCAAGGATTATCTGAGAAAGGTATGAATACTATCTTGAAAGCATGGGGCTCGACGCAAGAGGAACTCCCAATCGAATTTAATTCTCAAAACCATTATTCGCGATACTAAGTATCGCCGGTCGTCGGATTCCTTTTTGTTTTCCGACAGAACAACCAGTCGATACTGAGGGTTGGGAGTTGAAGATAGAGTTGAATGAATGTTGATGCGTTATTTTTTAGATTTTAGTAAAAGGGCTTTGAAATCTATGAGAATGGAGAGAGTGAAGAGTGTTAAATATGCAAGGTGTGGAATGACGAGTTCTAAGGGAACGGACAAGGGAAAGCTAAGTAGTGTGGGTAGCAGAACCGTAAAGACTGGAATAGATAATAGTAAGTTTGATGAGTGTTTTTGGAATAGAACCCATGCGTCTTTTGTTTTGAACATGAACATGAGGGATGCGAGGAAAAAGGTCAATTCTACGAGGATACTGGTTAAACTTGTTATTTCGATTCCTATGCCATACCATTCGAAGGTTGCGGGCCACAATAGTTGTATGCCTTTGCCTCCACCTATTAGAAAGTCGCCTGGGATTGAATGCTGGATTATGGCTACAAAATATGGTGTGGCTCTTTTTCCGAAGAGAAAGAAAGCGGGCAAGGAAAGAAGAGAGAGAAAGATTAGGGAGTGGGTTAATCCCCGATGTTCTAACCCAGGTATTAATAGATCAATGTCAGATATAACGGAGGCTACGAATAATAGAGGGATGTTTACGTTAACGTTTAGAAGTTTAGACGTTGCTTTGCCAGTTATGTATCCTAAAGCTAGATGACCAACGGCAAACGTACACAGTCCCTCACAACGATTTTTCAGATGCACAATATAAACTATAACCTACTTTGGAACAAATGAAAAAGCAAAATGAAGTTAACATTAATCATCGCCTGTTGCCAGAAGTCATTTCGATTCTGAGCAAATAACCGAACGATTCACCGAGTTCGAAAATTGCATACGCACACTACTTATGCAGAATTCATTAAGTCTATATGTGGACAGTTTCTATTTTAAACCATTAGTGGAATCCTTGCTTTCCTTCGAATTATCAGTTATCGACATCGCTCTTGTGATAGCCGTGGTCGTGCTGCTAATGCTTTTTCTTACACATAAACATGGGCAACCAACAACCAAATCAGGATTACCCATGACAGGTCAGAAGAAACCTTTAGAAAAGCCTAAAGTATCGGTTAAAACTGCCCAAGAAAAAATTTCCAAAACACAGTCACCAATGGATTTTCAAGAATGCGCTCATCATTTTGGCTATCTGAGAAATCAGCCAAAGGGCACTCCAGTTCCAGACGAATGTTTCGGCTGCAGAAAAATATTGCAATGCTTGTTTCCAAACGAATAATTCCTGAGAAGTCTCTATTTTTAAGTCTCTCTATTCTAAATCAAGTACACCTACACAATCCACAAAACTGAAATACCAAACCCCTAAATAAATAGAAGAATGGTGACATCGGATTTCAGATTCTCCTTCTTCAGTTTTACATGACACAACTAAGCCATTTACAGTCATAGCTGTTATTATCGTCATCATTCTGCTCGCTTCCCAAACAATCTTGGGACAGTTTCCTTCCTTTCGCTTAATCGGCAGCAGAGGAAAAGTGGAAGTCATAGGTGTCGGAGTTTACTGGGACGCCAACTGCAGCAGTCCTGTTTACTCTCTCGATTGGGGAAGCGTGGAGCCTGGTTCAATAAAGAACCAAACTGTTTTCATCCGCAATGAAGGAAATGAACCTTCCACTCTGTTTTTAAACACAACAAACTGGAATCCGCCTGACGCTTCAGACTTTATAGAGCTAAACTGGGATTACAACGGATACATAGTTCGTCCACAAGCAACTACTGAAGTGACTTTAACGCTGTCTGTTGCCCCAGTCACGGAAGGAGTAAAAGACTTCAGCTTCGACATAATCATCGGCGTTAACGGTTAAACCTGCTCTTTATTTATTCTGTATATGTGCACAACGTTAATACGAGAAGATTTATTAAATATTAATATATATTATAACTAATGATGTTCACATGAACGCCACTAAGCACGAGGTCAAAATAGCCATCGCAACATTAATTCTTATTGGGTGTGCCTTATCTCTGTCAATGTTAACCCAAGTAACGTCGTCTATTCAGACAAACACGAAGATTTCCAACCAAGGAGCTTTGAAGACTGTTGGAGTTGGGGTTTACTGGGATTCAGGCTTAACAAACAAAGTTTCTTCAATTGATTGGGGCATTCTGGAACCAGGTTCAAATGTGAACAAAACGGTTTACATTCGGAATGAAGGCAACGCAGCAGCTACGCTATCTATGACGACATCAAACTGGAGTCCAGCGAACGCCTCAAATTATATAACACTCAGCTGGGACTACAGCGGTCAATCCATTGACGTAAACGCAGTGATTCAAGTGAAACTTACACTCTCTGTGTCTTCAAGCATTTCAGGAATAAATAACTTCAGCTTTGATATTACCATAACGGCAAGCGGATAATAGAAAAAACTACTCCTTCCTCTTTTTTCAACGCAATTAATTTTCGAAAGAATGGAAGCCCTAATTTTGTCTTATTTTCCTACGGAGCTTATGTTGTAGACGTCGACTGTTAAGTTATCAATTATTGTGACCTTGTAACCTTCTTTCAAAAGTCTTTCAACTAGATAACTACCTATGAAAACCGCACCGCCTGTGACAATCAATCTGATACTACTCATTTTCGTTGCCTATTTCAATATACTTAGGTAAAACTATCATTTTTTACGTTTGGTTTGTTGATTTTTAGGGCTGCGCCTAATTAGTTTTCCTTAAATGTGGCAAGTTAGTTCAAAGCGACTGCAACTATGGTAATAGCAAATTGCTAACTTCGATATAAGCACGCGCTGAACAGATACTCATATCTCAAGAGCGCACTGAGAGCAAAGGTTTGCAGTTGTTCGAGATTTAGTATATGCGATACGAGAAAAAAGATAGGGTTAGTCAGCAGCGTATTGGTCCAAAATTGCGCCGAGTTGTTCTGCTATCGCTATTCCTGTAGCTCTATCTACTGGATTGGCCAGCCATGCATCGGCTTGTTCGATGAGGTTGCCGAATATGCCGCCAGTCTCGCCAGCTGCTACACTGAGCTTAGCTGCGATTAAGTATTTCTCAAGTATGATAACCGCATCGCCTCTAGATGGGGTTTTCAAGATATCCAAGGCATCAGTTTTGCTGTAAGTGACTCCACCGAGAGTTATCGTATCTGTTGGCCAAGCATCGGGGTGATTTTTCCAATAGCCAGGAGTGAAAGTAACGCATGCTAGTGCTCTTGGTACAGCCATAGAGACCAAGATCGCTGCAACTGCCACTAACATTCCAACTTTTTTGAACATTGTTCAATCCCTCTCAAATAATGAGTAGGCCAAGAATATATACTAATATGGAATTATTGTATAGAAAAAATCAATAAATATTCTTGCTTCAATATCCTGATTTCGGCCTCGTTCTTCTCATTTTATGAAGCGGTTTTACCATAGTTTTTGCTGAGATCATTTAGGTCAGACTGGTCTATTTTGTTGTCGCTGTTGAAGTTGCATTGAGGGTTCCAACTAGGCTTGGATGGGTCGGACCCATAGGCTTTACCAAGGTCAAACAAGTCAGAAACGTCTACGTCTCCGTCTCGGTCAGCGTCGCCTAGATAAGTCTGTGAGAGTACGTACAAGTTCATGTGATTTTCATCAGTTGTAGCGTTATAGCCTCCCGCTAGAATTTCGTTTTTTGCAAGGGGTAGCCAAATGCCAAATGCTTCCACCCACACGCCATTTCTATCAGCGCTATCTGGGTCCAATGTATGAGTGTCAGTGTATCCAATTATCTGCGCAGCCTGCACAAGCACGTGCTTACCAGCGAAGTAGTCAAGTGCAACAGGGTCAGTGCTAGCCATAAGCACATTCACTCTGGTCGCGTGGTCCCAAGGTGTCTCTGGTCCAGACATATCTGAAGGAGCAGGGTTGGGGTTAATCCGAATAGCCTCAATAATGTTCAATGTTGGAAAACGAGTTTCTACCATTAGCGTGCCCATTCCACCAGTTGCGACACTTACATGACCATTACCTAAGCCTCCGACAGCTCCTTCCGATTGTACACCCATGTAGTGTTTCAGAGACGCCGTGACTCCATAACCAATATGCGATTTTAGAATAGGTATGTTGATTACCTTCAATCGTTCTTCGTACCCCGTTCCGTTCCATATGCCATATTTGAAGCTAATGTACGTTCCAAACTGCGTTCTAAATTTAGGATAAGTAACGTGGATTCCAGTTTCTGGGTCTGCTGTGTCGTAAAGTATATAGCCATCTGCCATGTCTCCAGCAGAATACTCGTATACCCGATTGCCCCTAATTGGGTCCCATGCAAAAGTTGAAACATTGTAAGTCGCAGAAAACATGTTGACTACGTCTTGAGTTGACTGCTCGATGTCTTCAGCATTGTTCCGCCGTTCCCAATCCATACTTCCAAGCGATTGTCCATTGTCAGCCACCACGATCTCGCCAACGAAACTGTCAGGGTGGTCAACTATAGCTTGTATAAGCCCTTTCAAAACATCCGTGTTAGTTCCTCCGCGTTCGGGCCACTGTGAATTTATCTTTATCAAAACTACATCGTTTCGTGCAATCAAGCCGTTAGGTCCCTGATTCACTCCACTTGTATCAGACTTGTAGAAGAGCAATCCATGCGAACCCATAAGATTAATGAGTTCACCAATATGTGCGTAGGCAGGTCCATTCACAACAAAAATGTCCGAAGCAGGAAAAGACGTAGCAGTTCTCGGCCCGACTGCCAGCTTAATTTCTTGATTAGGATTAATTGCCGAAACATGTTGAAACATTTTCCAAAAAGGCTCGGAACCCATCAAAGCCACAGCCACAATCAGGAGCATAGCTAAAGCCTTGCCTCTCTTTGACAAGACAGTGCTCGCTTTTGCAGAGACCGCAGCCAGCGAAAGCGGGATGGAAACACTCAGTAAAATAGAACTGTTTGCCAAAGCTGCTCTCTGGCAAGGATACGCTATCCTCGATGGCTTTGTGCCTGTGCGGAATATGAACCATAATAGACTCGCCATGCTAAAGAGAAGCAAACTTTTTTTCTGGAATTTGCTTTTGCTTGGCATTTTTCTATGTTGCTTTTTCATTTTGCTCTTAGCTTTACAATGTATCAAACTATTTGGACGTCTGGTTTATAAGTTTTCATGGTTTGCTTTCAGCAGTAGTGTCAGGATTATTCTAGAAATTAAGGAGGCATCAGGAGGAAGATTTCATGCGTGCATTTTGCCTCGAAATTTGATAGACCTTTTTAGCTGTATTTGTGTAGAGCGGCTAGACGGAAATGTTTATTAAATATTACTATACAACACATCTCGAAGAGTAATAAGGTATTACGTATATATCTCTAAGAGTGCTAGAGTGAAAGTAAGTGATGAAGTGGAAGAGAAGAGAACTGTTCACAACAGTTCCTCTTGCTCTGTGCGCGCGCACGCTCAGGTTACCCATCGATTTAATCAAGAAAAGGAAAGTTCTCCTTGGAACATTTTTAATCGCGTTTGTGCTCTGCTCTTTCACAGCGTTTGCTGTCTTGCCGGGCTTCATCCAATTTCCTAGTCATGGTGAAATAGGAAATGCGACTTTACTAACTGTGTATCTTAGAGACCTCACAGTGGGTTATTCAGATGAAATGTATGGTGGAGACATAGAAAGATATGTAGACGAATATGTTGCAAATCATGCTTTTGGAGATAGAATGATTGTTGCTTTCGGAGACCTCTACTCTATGGAGGGCATACTCAGGTACGGTTATGAATTCACCAAAACTAGTGGAACATGGGGAGCTAATTACGGATGGACTTTCAATGATTTAAAACGACTTATCGACCGATTTCATTACCATGGATGGAAAGTACATATAACAACGACAGGAATAGCATGGTATGGGCAATGGACGTATAATTATATCACGACTCAACATCCAGAATTAAAATTTACTAACTATTATGGTCAACGCAATAATCCTGATGTTCCAGATTACTTCGCTCAATATGCCACAGCAGACACTAATCTGGGCATTCCAGCTGGTTCTCGGCTTATAGACGTATATTGTACTCGACTTAAGCAGATGATTGTGGACGGATTGAAATGGGATGGATGGTTTGGAACCGATGGTTGGAACGGAATTAACATACAAGGATTTTCGTACTCGCCAGATTGGCTTGATGGTTATTATAGTTTCAGTTCCCAAGAAATAGATGAATGGGCAAACGAAGCAGCCTCATACGGGTTTGGTGTTCCAAACTTTCCGCCGAGTGGTTGGAATACATGGACTAACGTTCAAAAGGCGAGCTGGATTGGTACTAACGCACCATCTTCATGGTTCCATTACTGGAGTTTACGTTGGGCAAAAATGTATAAACAGATAAAGGATGCCATAAAAGCTGGAAATCCAGATTCGGGCGACATTGTCACAGTCGTTGTGGTCGATTATTCTTCCCAATGGCATGGTTCTGGAAACTTAGGTCCTGCTGGAATGATGAATTTCACTATGCTTGCCCAAGAAGAATCGTTTGATGCGTATTTTGTTGACCAAGAACACACTTACAGCGACGATTCAGAGTGGGCAGACTTAGCAAAAGAACAAGCTTACACTGCTGGATTAATTAGGTCAAAGCATCCAAGTATTCGGGCTGCTGCAGGCATCCAAGAATCCGCAGGGTGGTGGGAATCTCCAAGTCGCCCCGTACCACTTTGGGCGTTAAAGCAACAGTACATTGCTCAAGCTCAGGCCTATGTTTGGATAAACGGCGTGAGATATAGGGCTGTTGACCCCAACATCATCTTCGTTCAAAACCCTTCCGAACGCCCATACTCATCCGGAGGTTACGCCCCATGGAGCGATGAGGTCTGGGATAATAACATTGTTAAAACGTTCTTTAATTGGGTAAAATCTATGCACACACTATTCGCAAGAAATGACCTTACACCCGTTTACCTCGGACCAGCAATTGTTATCCCTGAGACATGGGACGGGTGGGAAGGCCCGGTCATAGGTGCTTTCAATTATACATTTGCTCAATTTCTTGACAATCTGAACTTTCGACGCAACGCAACCTACTTAAGTAGTGATATAAAATCAATCTTCATCAGCATGGGCAGCGTATACCTTTCATCATCTCATTTAAATCGAGCGTTGGACCTCTATGCTAAAGGCGATTTGAACCTAATATTTTACCGCTGCGGTCCAGGAGGCGCAGTATTCTCAAGTAATCCAGCGATGGAAGCTAAAGCAGAAGCAACTTTTGCTTTATCCCAGAGCGATGGATCAACCAACTTGTACAGTATCACTAATGCAGTGACAGACCCCTATGGGGCTTGGATCGTCTCAGGATATGAAGGTCGCTCATACCAAACACCAGATGCTGGATGGAGAGGGACATACATTGCAAGAAGTGGATTCATTCCCTTGGCAACCTTTGCTGATAATAGAATTGCAATGGGCATATACTACAATTCAACAAGTGCCAGATTTCTTTATGGCACCTATTTATCAGGTAATCAATACCAATATCAGATAATTGTGCCACGCGACGTTTTGAATAAAGCAATTTATTGGGCTAGTAATAGCCCAGTAAACATGACTCAACCCTTGCTTGACCTAAAAGTATTCAAATTGATAGACGGCACAATAATTATTCCAATGATGAACCATAAAGACATGGCGTCAAACTACCAAAACGATGGTACAACGTTCTCATCTTTGATTTCTTTGGATGCCTTCAAACTGGGTTTAGGTAATCCTGATAATTATGTTCTGTATTGGCAAAGCGATCTTATTCAAAAGAATATTTCAAGTTGGACAAATATTCCAATAACATTAAATGGCATGGCAGATATTTTAGTGATCGAACCTAAATAGAACCTTAAGCAAATCTGTCAAGAATAATAATTTTTGAAAAGGAAAGAGTGCACCCTTTTGGAGTGCGCTAAATCTTCTCAAGACGCAAGTTTAAATAATTTCTCATAAATTCCGATACACTGCTTGGCTACAACTTCAAAACTGAATTTCTTTTGAACCATCTCTCTTCCCTTTACTCCTAATTGCAACGAGAGTTCTTTGCTATTCAGTAGTTGAATAACAGCATCAGCTAAAGTAGATGAATCATTCGGGTGAACAAGCAAACCGCTGACGTTATCTGATAGTATTTCAGGGATTCCGCCAATATTGCTGGCTACAACTGGTTTTTCGCAAGCAAGAGCTTCTAAGATAACTATTCCTAATGGTTCTTGCCAAATTGAGGGACACACTACTAGGTCCGCAGCACCATAATAGCGTATTAAGTCC
>Ga0315308_1001782_pt1 | contig 12259 bp, 11 predicted proteins | sample TDP3_MG_FD_203078 | JGI IMG/M metagenome (GOLD analysis project Ga0315308, IMG submission 203078) | Freshwater sediment microbial communities from Lake Towuti, South Sulawesi, Indonesia - TDP3 | ecosystem: Environmental > Aquatic > Freshwater > Lake > Sediment | place: Indonesia: South Sulawesi... | reverse complement strand
ATATTAGAATCCTAATAGAGGGGGGTCTAGGCTCGTGCGCACACACATTAACAAATTTTGTCTTACTGTGATTTGATGCTCTGAACTATTGCCTTTTTAAGGTCCTCCTTAGTCTTCTGAGGTTTCCAACCAAGTACTCTCTGTACCTTCTCCACAGATTCTGTAACGCGACCTCTATACAACGGGTCCGTGACTAACTCAACCTCACTCTTAGAATCGAAAGCTTGAATGAGAAGTTGATAGAGTTCACGGTAAGATATGTAGGTGGCAGGATTCGAGAGGTTGAAAACTTGGCCACAAGCACTCTTATTCAGAGTAGCTAACAGAAAAGCCTGAACAACCTCATCGACATGTATGCTTGCGTAACCGTCGCCTTCCATCACTTCGATGGGCTCCCCTTTACGTACGTTTTCCATGATGCTTCTACTAGGCAGCGCCTCATTCTCATCGAACACAAATTCTATCCTGAAGGCTGTAACTGGTAACCCATATTGGTGATAATATAAAAGGCAAAGCTTCTCGATAGTGAGTTTCAGTATGCCATATGCAGGTCCAGGGTCCCCTTCCCACAACTCAGGTTTGCAAACAGATTCCTCATCAACAATCATGGATTCTGACTCTCCATACACTGCGCAGCTGCTGGCAAAAAGAAAGTGTCTCACGCCCTGTGATTTTGCCGCTTCTAACAGATTAAGAGTGCCTCTGATGTTAACATCGAATAAACCCGCAAGAGGAAGCATGTGCCCCCAAGTATGCCCATCCCAATTGATTGCCAAATGGTAAACAACGTCCACCTCCTCCACAGCTTGTTCAACAGTGTCCCTATCAGCCATACCATCGCATAGCTCATCGTTTCCGATACCGATAAACTCCAAATTTGGGCTTTTCTTTCCCTCAAAAGGACCATATCGCGTGTCAAGGACCTTAACTCTGCATCCCTTCTTTAACAATGCTTGAACAAGTCTAGAGCCGATGAAGCCTGCACCACCAGTCACCAAAACCTTTCTTTCAATATCCTCTGCTGCCAAACTTCAACACCCTCAATCCTAATTCTCCTTCAATTTTCTCGCTTTTAATCTTTCGAAGAGATGGTTTGCAAACGAAGAAAAAGTATTGTGCCACAATAAAATTCTATTGTGCCACAAAACTCTCTAGAGACAACGCAAATAACGTAATAGCTTCTCTAAACCCAATGTTCAACAAATAAACCGCAGTGTTGAACAAAACAGATAGATATTGCTGGTCAATGCGCAACAAAGAAAATAGTCGTTGCTTTTAACTTGATTAGAGGCTTAAGTTCTTTATTCAAAACAGTTTATAACGTTGAAAAACCATTCTTGAAAAGGCTAAGCAAGGGTTCAATCTCAAAGCCTCTTAAGAGGGTTCCAAAGATGCCTGTTCGGCAACCTATCGTTTGTGTTCTCGGTCACATAGACAGCGGAAAGACTTCTCTATTGGACAAGATTAGGAAGAGCAGTGTTCAGGCAAGAGAAGTAGGTGGCATAACTCAGCACATTGGCGCCAGCTTCTTCCCAGTCCACACCCTAAAGCAACTGTCCCGTCCATTGCTCAAACAGCTGAAGGGTAGAATAAAGATTCCAGGCCTGCTCGTCATAGACACACCAGGACACGAGGCTTTTGTCAATCTGCGTAAAAGAGGCGGCGCAGTAGCCGACATAGCTGTCTTAGTCATCGACATCCTGCGGGGTTTTGAGGCACAAACCTACGAGTGCGTGGAAATCTTGAAGGCGAGGAAAACTCCGTTTCTCGTAGCTGCCAACAAGATCGACCGCATTCCAGGTTGGGTGAGCAAGCCAGATCAACCCTTCTCGACATCCTATCAAGCTCAAGACACCTATGTACGTCAAGACTTGGACGAACACCTCTACAACATCATTGGAACATTTTCTTCGCTAGGCTTTCGAGTCGACCGATTCGACAAAATAACAGACTTCACAAGGACAATAGCCATAGTGCCCACAAGCGCCAAAACAGGCGAAGGAACTCCTGAACTCTTAACCATACTCATAGGCTTGACGCAGGAATACATGCGCAAACAACTGATAGTGACAAAAGGACCCGCACGAGGAACAGTTCTCGAGGTCAAGGAAGAACCCGGTCTAGGAGTGACTATTAACGCCATCATCTACGACGGCGTCCTCCAGAAAGGAGACACAATAGTTGTGGGAGGCAGAGACACACCCATAACCACCAAAGTTCGCGCCGTTTTGTTACCCAAGCCCCTAGACGAGATTCGCGACCCCAAAGACAAGTTTTCATCGGTTGAATCAGTCTCGGCTGCAAGCGGGGTCAAAGTTGCGGCTCCCGACCTAGAAAGTGCTGTGGCGGGTGCACCTCTGTATGTGGTTCCATCGGAAGAACGTGTAGACGCTTATGTGAAGTTAGTTTCTGAAGAGGTAGAGAAACTTAGAATAGCCACTGATGTTGAGGGGCTAGTCCTCAAAACCGACGCTCTTGGGTCTCTTGAAGCCATCGCCGAGATTCTCAAACGAGAAAACCTACCAATACGTTTAGCTGATGTGGGCGACGTTTCCAAACGAGACGTAACTGAAGCATCCATAGTCAAAGAGCATGAACCCCTCTACGGCGCCATCCTAGCCTTCAACGTAAAGGTTCTGCCAGACGCCCAAGAAGAAGCACGAAACAAGGGCGTCCAGATTTTCCAACATAACATCATCTATCACTTGATTGACAACTATACACAGTGGATGAAGAGCGAACAAGAGGCACGTATTCTGAAAGAATTTGCAAGATTCATCAAACCAGGCAAAGTGAAGATGCTTCCAGGCTACGTTTTCAGAACCGCCAAACCAGCCATCTTCGGAGTAGAAGTCTTAGCAGGAACAATAAGACCAAAATATCCATTGGTGGGCGCTGAAGGACAAGACCTAGGCGAAATAATGCAGCTTCAAGACAAGGGAAAAGCTATATCAGAAGCCACAGTTGGGATGCAGGTAGCGGTTTCTTTGGAGAAGCCCATTGTTGGGCGACACATCAATGAAGGCGACGTGCTGCATGTTAAGGTGCCTGAGGCGCACGCCAAAGCCATGCTTTCCAAGTTTCAGACACGCCTATCAGCTGAGGAACTAGATGCATTAAACGAGTTTGTAAACTTAATGAGACGAAAGATTCCATTCTGGGCAGCTTAAGCTCTATCGTTAACCCTTACACGAATTTTCATGGGAACGTTGAATTACTTTAATGCTAAAGTAAGGGCAAAAGCGATGCAAAAGGGAAACCTCAAATCAATAAAACCCAAGATTCATGCAAGTTCATTATTGTTTCTTATAAGGGCAAGTGAGCTACTCTTCATATAGTTTATTAAGTATTGCGATACTCTATCCTATACGAAAGCCAAGATGCTAGATGCCGTAGAAGAATCTGTCGTTTCGTTAGGAGATAAAAGAGCGTGGAGCAGTCGCCTCGTGAATCTGATGTAACGGTTGAGAAGAAGCCTTCGGTGTTTCGTGAAGTCTATCCTATCTTGGAGCCTACTGTTTACGCGGCTGTTGTTCGGGATCCAGTGACGCAGAAAATGCGGTATGAGGTGATTGAGCCCACCCTGTTGAAGGGGGAGCAGCATTATCTTGACGAGATAAAAACGCTTTTAATGGAAGAGTTAAGCGTCAGCGTCAAAGACCTAGAAACGCATGAGAAAGCCGTGGAATACCTGAAGAGCAAGGTTGCCGAGGTCATTAAGGACTATAAACTGAAGATTCCCAAAGAAACTGTTGAAAAACTGATGTATTATATTGTGCGGGATTTCATCGGCTATGGAAAAATCGACGCTGTTATGCGCGACCACATGATTGAGGACATTTCCGCAGACGGCATTGACATCCCAATTTATGTTTGGCACCGTGAGTACGAGTCCTTGCCAACCAATATCGTGTTCAAGAGCGCTGATGAACTAAACAATTTCATAATTAGGTTGGCGTTTCTGGCTGGGAAACAGATTTCTATTGCATCGCCTATGCTTGACGCCTCTCTTCCCGACGGAAGTCGTATTCAGATGACTTACGGAAGTGAAATCACAAGGCGAGGATCAACCTTCACTGTGCGTCGATTTAGGGTTGACCCTCTAACAATTTCTGACTTGCTCACTTTCAAAACCTTGTCTTCAGACATGGCTGCGTACTTTTGGTACGCTATTGAGAATAGAGCGTCGGTTCTTGTTGCAGGTGGCGTTGCAACTGGTAAGACCACCATTCTCAACTGTTTGTCCATGTTTATCAAGCCTGAAATGAAAATTGTGAGTGTTGAGGATACAGCTGAACTCAACCTGCCCCACGAGAACTGGATTCCCTCGGTTGTGCGAGGTGGCGCGGAGGAGAAGAAAGCTGGCGCCATCACCTTGTTTGATTTGTTGAAAGCCGCAGTGAGACAGAGACCTGACTATATCATCGTGGGTGAGGTTCGAGGTGAAGAAGCGTACACTCTGTTTCAAGCTATGGCTACTGGACATTTAGGTATGTGCACAGTTCACGCAGAGTCTGTGGATTCTGCAATTCATCGATTGGAATCTGAACCTATGAATATCCCCAGACCTTTGCTTACCATGATCGACGCTGTGTTGGTTCAGGGAAGGACTGAGGTTAGTGGAAAGCCGGCTAGACGGTCTCTCTCTGTAACCGAAATTGTTGGCTTAGACCCGAGAACCAAGGACATCTTGACCAATCAAGTATACAAGTGGGACGCCCGAAGCGACTCTTTCAGCTACTCAGGGCGAAGTTATGTTCTGCAACGCGCTATGGAGAAGACTGGACTAAAGGAGCCGGAGGTGCAAGCAGATCTTCAGAGAAGGAAAATGGTGCTCGAGTGGATGGTGAAGAACAAGATTCGAAGATACACTGACGTCGCTGGGCTTATTCGTGAATACTACGCAGACCCAACGAGAGTTTATCGCAAGGCTAGAGTGGGCGTGTAATGAGCAAAAACAATGTGAAAGAAAGTTTAACCAGAGTTCTTCGGCGTCTTGAGAATGTGTTTCGCCCGCTTCTATCTCTCTCGCTCAAACGTTTAGGTAAAGGGTTTGAAAAGGCAGAGAGAGGTTCAACAAAACCGCATGTTTTTGCGTATCGAGTTTTGGGTCAGAGGATTAGTGGGTTGTTGCCTTTGTTTAAGGATGTCGACGTGAATCTTCAGAGGTCTAGAATGAGAGTGAGTTTCAGGGGTTATGTGAGCCTCGCTGTTTTAGGAACAATGCTCGCTTCACTTTCGACTCTAATCTTTGTTACGTTATTTGCTTTTGTGCTCTTTCGCTTTTCCGTTTTCTCTTCTCTTCTCTTTAGCGTTGGTGCGACTCTGTTCGCTGGCGCATTGACTCTCATTGGCTTTTATGCGTATCCTGTTTTGCGGGCTGACAGTCTAAAACGAAACTTGGAAGAGGAGCTCCCATTTACAACGGGTTATCTTGCCATTTTAGCGGGTGCAGGGGTGCCTCCCGCTCAAATGTTTCGTTCTCTTGCGCAGATTGACTCTTCTTTGGCTGTTTCTCAGGAAGCGAGGCTCATAGTGCGGGATGTGGAGCTGTTTGGGGTCGATGTTGTCTCCGCTTTAAGCTCGGCTTCAAAACGGACGCCTTCTGATAAGTTTAGGGAACTTCTTGAAGGCTTTATCGCAACTATTCATGCAGGTGGAGATTTAGCTAGGTATCTTTCGGAACGTTCTCAACAATTTATGAGATTAAAGAGGATCAGTCTGCGTCGATTAGCTGACACGCTCGGTGTCTTGGCCGAGTTTTATGTTGTTCTACTTGTCGCAGGACCTCTAATCCTCGTAGTAATGTTGGCAGTGATGGCGATGTTGGGAGGCGGAGGCGTAATAGGAACGCTTGACCCACGTTTGTTACTCTACCTTCTAACTTACTTAGGCATACCCTTAGGGTCGATAGTTTTTCTCATATTGCTCGACATGATTACTCCGAAGAGATGACAATAAATGCCTAAAGTTGAAAAAAGGGAGAAGCAAGTCGCTTGGCTCGTGTCTCTTACTTTAGCCTCGGTTGTTGTGGCTACCGCTTTCATAAGGCTTCAAGGCTTGACCCTCTTTGACGAATATATTTTGCTTGCTATAGTAATCGCAGTTTTTCCAGCTGCAGTTCTGGACTACATTGACTATCGTTGGAGACGCTCCATAGACGAACACTTGCCTGACTTGTTTCGAACAATTGTTCAAGCTGAAAGCACTGGAATGACTTTGCCGCTGGCTGTTGAGGAAGCGTCGAAACGACGTTATGGACCTCTAACTGCTGAGCTTAAACGAATGGTTGCGCACATGTCTTGGGGAGCTTCTTTCGAAAGGGCCCTTCAATCATTCAGTAATCGTGTAAGCACCTCTCTAGTTAGGCGCAGTATCCCAATAGTTGTTGAGGCTAGTCATTCTGGCGGCCAAATTGAAAAAGTGTTTGCGCCGTTGGGAAGGTTTGTCCAGTCTACGTTGACAGCTGAGAAAGAGCGTCAAGCGCAGATAAGACCCTACATCGCTATTGTCTATGTGTCTTTTTTCGTCTTTCTCTTCACTGTCATAATGTTGTTCAAAACCTTCTTTTTGCAGATGACGGAACTGCCAATGTTACAAGCTGCCCTTCTGTCGTCCACAGAGGCAAGGACCTTGTTCTTCCACATGAGTGTCATACAAGCCCTATTTAGTGGCCTAGTCGCCGGAAAAATGGGTGAAGGAACTGTGAGCGCTGGTTTGAAGCACAGCGTTATCCTGCTGGTGGCTGGATATTTGGCGCTCAAATTCTTGCTGTAGGTGGTTGAAAATGAAGAAACTGCTGAGAAGTAAGAAAGCGATAACTCCCGTGTTGAGCAACGTTTTGATGATGCTTGTCGCTGTGGCTGGAATGTCCATTGCCATAACAGCCACGTATGTTATCACGTCAAATTTTCGCGATATCATGAGTGAGCGCTTCATTGTTGAAGACGTTTGGTTCAAAACAGGCGGGGTTTCAATTTATCTGCGAAACACGGGTAAGGTTTCCATCAGATTTAGTTCTGTTTACGTGAACAATACTGCACAGTTGTTCACGGCGTTGCAACTTGACATTGCAGCTCATGGCTGGTTGAACGTCACTTACGCTTGGACAGCGAACAGAGTGTATTACATTAACATTGCTTCAAGCAGAGGAACACAAGTTGCCGACTACTATAGGGCTCCGTCTTAAGCGCTTCAAGCGAAATCGCCGAGGCGTCAGCAACATCATAGTGATGGCGCTGAGTCTCGTCATAATCACCCTCATAGTGTCAAACATCGTCCTATGGAGCTACCAAATGAACCAACTGGACTGGGAAAAAATGCGAGAAGACCTGAAAATAACCAATGTTACCCCAGCCACTAATTCTTCTTGGTTTGTGACACAAAGCGAATATACAATTAACGTAGGCAGTCGTGTAAGCGGCAACTATACGAATACGCAAGTCATGGACAGCAGTTACGAAAGATTTAGTGAGGCTGCAGCAACGGTTCCGTCTTACTACCCTTCTGGGTACAGTTTGCTCGGCTCCACCACCTATGTATCGGGGTCATTGACCGACCTTCAATCCAATAATGGTGTTTATATGAGCTTTAGGAGTTATGCCAGCGCAACCTCACCAAGTGTACTTACAGCGCATCAAGAAACAACTACTATAGGAGGAACAACATACCGTTTGCAAACATTAAACAGCGCGGATGCGGCTGGAACGACCTTAACTGTCTCTGCCGCTACAACTGGCAGAAAATTGACAGACAGATTTGTCTATCAGTTAACAGGTGTGTCCTCCATTCCTGCGAGCACATGGACTATTTACTACAGAGCAATGAAATCATCTCCCGCGGTAGACGCCCACGCTGATGCAGACATCCTCATCCGAAGAGCAGACGGAGCCGTGAGAACAACGATAGCGACTGATGTTGCCAACTCAGGAGCGATAACCACTGCATGGAGTACGCTTTCAGGAACATACACATGGTCAGAATACACTGTTTTAGACCAAACGGATTACTTGGAAATTGATTATTACATAGCCGTGACGACGGCCAGTCCAGGCAAGACAGCGTCTCTAAGAATAGACGATAACACCTTGGCTGTAGCCGACCAGACCAGAGCCACAAACATTTACTTACCAAGCGAATATACATCCGAAGTTGAGTTCACGGGCTCAAGTAACACAGGAACTTGGAACCAACTCGTGTGGAGCATTGACTCGGCATGGACTACAGGCTCAGTAAGTGTTACACTGCAACTGTACAACTATACCCTTGGCAACTATCCAACAAGCGGAAACGGCTACATAAGCTACACCTCAAGCGCCACAGCAAACACAGATGAAACCAAAAACCAAACCATAACACAGAACCCCACTCAATTCAGAAATGCCACTGGCTACTGGAAAATGAAAGTCAGGGGGGTCAAGACAACTACGGCAAGTTTTGACTTCAAAGCCGACTGGATAGAATTTAAACCAAGCACTCTTGGCAATTATCAACTTGACCTCAACGGGAACTTCACCATAGATTTGTCCACATACCCTCTTGCTTACATCCAAACCGTTGAAATAAGACTAACATACAGAGCCAACGACGCTGCGGAAAAATGGTATCTAAAAGCCTACAACTGGACCGCCGTAGCCTACGGTGACAACGGCTTCAACACAACCTCTGGGCATACGCCTACAACAGGCTGGGACAATTACTCTGTAAACCTTACAAGCGGTTGGCAGAGCTATGTAAACAATAATGGCATAATGTATGTTAAACTCCTGGACGATGGTCCAGACAGCAACAGCACAATCATCGACATCGACTTTCTGGGCGTGAGAGCAAGAATCAATGGAGCGAATTTCTCCTTCAAGAATCAAGGGTCTTTGACATCGCATCTGGTTTCATTGTGGATCATCAACTCAACCTACCACAGGCGATATGACTTGGACATTTTCATAAATTCAGCAGACACACTTTCATATATTCGTGCTGACATTTCGTTACCTAGCGGGCAATATACTGTGAAGGCTGTCACTGGAAAGGGAAACATTGCTGTCTACACAGGCGGCTGAGGTAACGCCACTGTAACATAAGTCTCAAGGGCTTTCACTGCTTCCTTTTGATCCCTTGCTTCAATCAAATGAATATTATAGAGCTCTGCAAGTTTTCTACCGCTCTCGCTCATCTTGGGAATAGCAATCAAACACGCCTTGTCTGGAGTCACATCGTAAACTTTTGCGAACATGGCAATTATGGACTGCTCTGAAACAGGTTCACCAGCAGATGTGGCGAGGTCGATTACAATAACGTTTCGGGTGACGTCTCCACGAGAAGCTGCGATGTCAAACATGTGGCTGGCACCAGACTTGCCCTTCAAAAAGCTTGGGCTTTCAACTACGAAACCGCGGCTCTGTAAGAGCTCTCTTACGGGTGCAACCAGAATATAGCCCATCCCAGCTTCTTTCATTATTTCCTCGTTCATACTGTACGAATACACGTCTTTGTAGACCGCTTCTTCAAATGTGAAGCTCTTGCCGCAAACTCGGCAGAAGTGCGACGGAACCGGAATGTCAAAGCTCTTATTACAGTCGTTGCATAAACACCATATTCCAGCCCTCCTATAGTTGACATCGGGCTTGTTCAGTTCAGTGTGACATCTGAGACAAACCAGCTTGTCTTCTTTCTTGAAACGGTCCTCGGTGTCGATATACCCGCATGGAATATGCTCAATGAGTGCGCTCTTCTTGATGTTAAACGACTTGCAGTAAGGGCAGCAGTAGCGTATGGAGACGTTGGCTGAATCGCAACTTGGGCAATTTATTATTTTATCGAAGGTTTGCCTCTTTATGATGCCCAGTTCGTATAGGTGGGTCAAAAATTCCTTCGTGGTTGATGGGTCGCCGATGATCGCTTCTATCGCAGGATATCTGTAGCCGTATGTAGGGTCATAAACAGGGTCGAGTTTGGTAAGCTCCCCGCTCAGAAACTTGCTCAAAACCAGCTGTGAACGGTGGTCCTTGAACGCTTCTGCGCGTTCAGTTTTGGAGGCTTTTGCCATTTTTGACCCCGTTTGGAGTTCGCTCATTTTTGTTCAACTATTGATTTAACTCTTTTTCTTTTGTCTAGACTCTGTTAGCTTGTGATCAAGCAAGAGAACTCATCTCTTTCAGTGTTATACGAGAAGTTCTTGCATGTTAATTGTTTGTCAAAGTATCTGGTAAGGACCCCTGCCCAGAAGGAACCTATTAAATGCTTTTGTGAACCTTTTACAGTCTTAACTGGAGGGTTCTTGACCATAATCTCAATCGTTGGCGGATCGGAGCGAACAATAGTTATTGTGGCCGTGCCCCATCCGGTCTGAGGCTGTAAGTCGATGAGTTCTTCCAACAACTCCTGCTTGGTTTGGCCCGGTGAATTTTGTAGCATTTGGTCAAAGAGTTTGAGTCCTTGTTCAAACCACATGTAGTGGATTATAGCTTCTGCTCCGCTTCCGAACATCTTGTCCATTTTTTCGCAAGCGGGAATAGGATTCGTCACTTGAGTTCTCACTCCGTGAAAAGTCATTTCGCGTTTTTCACGGTCAGACTTTGTTTCTTTTTCTGCTTCCGTCTTTTCGTTTTCGACAACGCTTGTTTTGGTTTGCAATTTAGAGTTCCCTCTTGTGAATGTAGAATCCTAGCAAAAACGCTACGTAACCCCACAACCAGAACAATTCAAAGGGGTGCCCTTCATAGTAGAAACCTTGCAACTCTGCATATGTGAATAATAGGTCTGCTGCAATGTTCAAGATGACGCCCAGGGTGAAGAAGAACCAAGCTTTCCCGATTGAGCCTTCCAAGAAGATCAAGAGAACGGCGAATGCCACAGCGAATAATCCAATGTCCAGGATTGGGTAAGCGGCTGAGAGCGCTGTAGTGAAAAGGTCTTCGCCTGAATTGATGATTGGTACCACCAACAGAAATGAGACAGCAACCAAAAGAGCACCCGTGACACCCAGTTGGAACATCAACATCTTTTGTGAGAAAACCGACTGAAACAGCTTAAGAATCAGAAATAAAGCGAGAAACAGAGAAAAGTAGCCGCTCAAGTAGAGAACGTCAGCAAATGAAGGAAAAGGATTCACCTGCAAAAAAAGAACGTAAATCGCCCACACTAATTCACCTAGAAACCACAAGGAGAGTCCAGACGAGAAACTTACCCAAGCCATGGAAAACATAGGCTTAGGATTATGCCTTACATACTTCTTCAAAATCAAAAAAGACCCCATGACTGCAATGCCAGCGGTTGCTGGAAAGAGAATGTTGGAGAATACTAGCATAAACTCTGGACTGAGTTGGCCTACTATGTATACAAAAGCTAACCCTATAGAGTACACTAGACTAACAATGTATGGCCATTGCATGATGGTTTGCTAACGATTCCATTTTATATTAGATTTATGAATCAACAATAAAGAATAAGACCTCGGCACGCTTAATCATCTTCAATCTTTTAGCGTCTGGGACCTCTGCTGAGCTAACATTAATCACGTCGCGTACATCATCAACGCCTACGCTTGCCAAACAGACTCTGGTTCCAAAACAGAAACGGGAAAGAAGCAGGATTTAACCTATTTTGGCGAAAAGAAACGTGTTCTAAAGACTGTGTTTTTCTAACTTGTTAGGATTACACTCTTTTCATTAGGGAATCTTCTGTTCTTTCCTGGAGTTTCTCTTCGTTTCATTAACCCGTTTGATGCTGTAAATCATCGATAGGTATATGGATTGCTGAATTGTAAGTCAAAGCAGTTTTTTGTATAATTCCCCTGTAACCTTGGGGACGGACATTTTTTGTATAACTCCTCCCCAGCCTTCTACAACCTTGCCATTAACTATGCGAAGGATGTTAATGGATGTTAATTCCATTTTCTTGCCAGTAGTGGCTGTTCCCGTAGTTTTGAAACGAGTCCACACTTTATCGCCTTCAGCGATTATGTCTTCAATAGTCCTGTGGAAATCGGGAAAGTCCTTGAAAGCCATAGTATAGAATTGTTTGACATTTTCCCGTCCTTGTTCTTGATTGGTATGGTCCACATAATCTGGTGCCATTAACTCGTCTAGCACGGCTAGGTCTCTCTTATTAACGGCTTCAACCACCTTGCGAACAATAGCCTTATTCTTTTCTAACGACATAGAACATCGTCGCCTCCTTTACTATCAATCCTAATTATCTTTTTTTACGTTTAATAGTTGTTACGAAACATCCTCTGGGAGTTCTTTGTATTCGATAATAC
>Ga0315308_1001778_pt1 | contig 12265 bp, 11 predicted proteins | sample TDP3_MG_FD_203078 | JGI IMG/M metagenome (GOLD analysis project Ga0315308, IMG submission 203078) | Freshwater sediment microbial communities from Lake Towuti, South Sulawesi, Indonesia - TDP3 | ecosystem: Environmental > Aquatic > Freshwater > Lake > Sediment | place: Indonesia: South Sulawesi... | reverse complement strand
AATCCATTCTTTCTCCATTCAATTCATTAATAATTGCCTGAACTCTCGAACCTTTAACTCCTACACAGGCACCTACAGGATCGACTCTTTCATTATTGGAAACGACTGCCACCTTGCAACGGTATCCCGGTTCTCTGACGATCTGTTTTATCTCCACAGTGCGGTCTCTTACTTCTGGTACTTCCAATTCATAAAGTCTCTTTACCAGACCGGGATGCGTCCGCGAGACACTAATCTGGGGACCTCGGGGCGATTGTTCCACCTTCAATACGTAGACTTTAGACCTTTCAAATACCTCGTACTTGTGACCGGGTATCTGCTCCCACTCCGGCAGGATGGCTTCCACCTTTCCCAAATCAACGATAATATTCTTCCGGGCAAACCTCTGAACCACAGCATTCATAACCGTACCTTCTTTCTCTTTAAATTCCTTGAATAGATTCTCCCTTTCGGTTTCCCGGATGCGCTGGACAATTACCTGCTTTGCAGTTTGGGCGGCAATTCTTCCGAACTCTTTGGTTTCCACTTTAATTCTTATTTCGTCACCTACCTTAACTGCAGGATTAAGCTTCAGTGCTTCTTTCTTAGGTATTTGAGTATAGGAATTTTCCACTTTAGTTACTACCTTTTTCTTTACATAGGCAGTAATCTCCCCAGATTCCGGGTCCACATGTGCTTCAAACTTCTGCTTTTTACCAGAATGTTTACGAAAGGCCGAAGTCAAAGCCGACTCAATCATTTCCAGAAGTTCTTTTTTGGGAATACCTTTCTCTCTTTCTATCTGTTCAAAAACCCCTACTAACTCTTCCCCCATTCTTTCCTCCGACCACTGTAAAATTCAACATTAGTAAAAACAAAAAGTGGCTTTTTTGTAGCCACTTTTTTTTAATATAGCAAGTTAAAGAAAATAATGCAAGAAAAAAATTTCAAAAAAAATAAAAAAATAGGGTCAGAGTGGTTTTTTCAGTCTTTCACCTTACCTCAAAATAGTGTCCCTAAAAAAGGGGTCAAAGTGGTTTTTCCCTTGTTTTAGTGGATGTCGGTCTGAGACTCCACTTACAACGAATGGTACCGGAGAAAGAACCCCGCGTAGTAACCAAGATACTCTTTGCCTTCTTAGCTTGAAACTTTGAATTCTTTATCCTCATTTTAAGTAAAAAACAGCCTTCTTTCTTTTTAAGATAAGAACCCTAAGTATTGATAACGAGTTGCATGGTCAAGTAGCCTCCAATTAAACATCTATTTCAGCCTCTTCAAGACTTCTTTTAAACAAATCAGCCAAATTCAATTCACGAGCCCATCGCTGAAGATAGTCCATATCTAAACGACCTCCCTGCACCTTCAATATCCCCAATACATCATTCCACTGCCTATCAGATACCTCACCACCCATCCGGAACCATTCCAACTTACTCAAGATAGTATCTTCTGCTGTAGCAACATAAGCTGTCTTTTCTGGAGAAAGATTAACCACTATTCTTTTTCGTCTTTTAAACTCTTCTTTTGAAAACGCATTCTGCTTTAATATATAAACATCTATTTTAAACATTGAATCCAGATGAATGAAGTTAAAGAAAGACCGATGTCTAATGGCTTCTTTAATCATCTCGGTATCCACATAAAACCTATCTTTCAAGCCATCAGCCAAAACTTCAGCATGTTTTTCCTGAATATCGGCAATAATATCCGCATCACGAGTTGCCCTGGCAATACCATGTATAGAACTGGCTAAAGAACCACCAATCAGATAAGGAATACCAAGTTTTTCCATAGATTCTACCACTAAAAGCATTACCTGAATGGGATCGGTCAGCATCAATATCCCTCTTTCTCTGGGTCCCAGCCATAGACCTTAATAACAAACTCTCTTGAGAGCCATAAAGCAGCCAAACGACGATGTAATTCCTTATCAGATTCCTTAGGATAGCGAATTCTTAATCCAGCTAATGAGAGTTGTCTTAACGTCTTAATCATTTCAGATACCTGCTGACATTTCTGCCAGGCAGGTGCTTTTCGCAAATAGCGAATCAATACCCTCTCTGCCTCAGGATGTGTATCTGGCAGGAGTGCTTTCAGCTTAAATTTCCTGTTTCTCATTTGTCTTCTTAATTGTTCCAAACTAACAGCATAAGTTCCCCTTCAATAAATTTAATGCCCCTTCTTTAAAATCTTCCTACGGCCATATTCTAATATTTCCCATTTCTCTCTTTACATATCACGGGTCAATTTGTAGTTTCATTTTGTCATCCAACTTTTTCCTCAAGTAGTGATCTTTCAATTCTATGTTATTAGCCAAAATAGCGCAGGCTAAAAAATCCTGCGGCTACCTTCAGACGCAGACTAAGGTCTGCTACTCCTCTGCCAGACGCAGACCAAGGTCTGCTACTCCTTATAAAGTTCTTTGCTTAATTGGTCCAATAGTTTGGAAACCTGGTCGGGCTCTACTTCTCTTACCTTCTTTTCTTTTCGAAGTTTCACCTCTACTCTATTTTTAGCTAAAGTCTTCTCTCCCACGATTACCCTGATGGGAATCCCTATCAAGTCTGCATCTTTAAATTTTACCCCTGCTCTCTCATTGCGGTCATCCATTAACACTTCATACCCGGCATTTTCCAGTTCCTTATGAATCTTATCAGAAACGGTCCTCATCTTTACATCTTCATAATTCACAGGTAAAATTAGAACCTGAAAGGGCGCTATGGGCAGTGGCCAGATAATGCCATTCTCATCGTGGCTCTGTTCGATAGCAGCAGCTACAATTCGAGAAACTCCTATCCCATAACAACCCATCACAAAAAACTTCTCTTTTCCATCCCTATCAAGAAACTTTGCCCCCAAAGATTCAGAATATTTAGTTCCCAGTTTGAAAGTATGTCCCACCTCAATGCCCCGGGAGAATTCTAAGATTTTTCCACATTTTGGGCAGACGTCGCCCTCCTTGACTTTCCTCAGGTCCAGAACTTCATCTACATGATAATCTCTGTTTATGTTGACGTTTTTCAAATGGTAATCTTTTCTATTTGCTCCAGTTACGCCATCAACAATTCGTTCCACAGAATAATCTGCAAGTACCTTGCACTTTACCCTTAAGCCGACTGGCCCGGCGAAGCCCAAAGGAGCACCTGTAATTTCCTCTATTGTTTTCTCATCTGCAAGAAAAATTTCATTTACCCCAAGATAGTTTTTCACTTTGCTCTCATTAACTTCATGGTCTCCCCTTACCAGCACTATCACAGGTTTATCATCAGTTTTATAAACCAATGTCTTTATAAATTTTTCCGGTCTCTCCTTTAGAAATTTACCAACTTCCTCCACCGTCTTCATCCCTTTTGTTTCAACTTCCTCTAATTCTTTTGGCTTAGCCCTCTCTCCAGTTTTTTCACTTGAAGGGACTGTCTTGGCGGGAGAAACACTTTCTGCCTTCTCCAGGTTCGCAGCATAGCCGCACTTACAGGAAACTATGATTTCCTCTCCAGTATCAGCAATAACCATAAACTCATGAGAAAAGGTTCCCCCAATAGCACCAGTCTGTGCTTCCACAGGCCGAAACCTCAAGCCACATCTCTGGAAAATTCTGCAGTACGCATCAAACACATTTTTGTAACTCGTTTGTGCATTTTTATCCGTAGCGTCAAAACTATAGGCGTCTTTCATATAGAATTCCCTGGCCCTAACTACTCCAAACCTTGGCCTGATTTCATCTCGAAACTTGGTCTGGAACTGATAAAGCAAGAGAGGTAATTCTTTATAGGACCTGACTTCTCTACGTACGAGGTCGGTAATGACTTCTTCGTGGGTGGGGCCGAGACAGAAGTCCCTTCTGTTTCGGTCCTTTAACCTTATCAACTCTTTCCCATAGAAATCCCACCGTCCGCTTTCTTCCCACAGTTCTTTCGGCTGCATTGCTGGAAGGGAAACTTCCTGCCCACCAATTGAATCCATTTCTTCTCGAACGATGTTCTCCACCTTGTGGAGAACACGCAAACCTGAAGGCAGCCATTCGTAAATACCACTTGCTAATTGTCTCATCATTCCTGAGCGAATCATAAGTTGGTGGGAAGGTGCCTCAGCCTCCCTGGGAATCTCTTTTAATGTGGGCAAGAGATATTTTGAAAGAAGCATAACGCCTCCAGATTATGCACAAATTGAATTTGTGACTACGATGATTATGTCATAGCATTCCTTTCTCTTTAAAACTCACGTATCTATTTTTACCTATTATGATGTGGTCCAGAAGTTCTATGTCCATGGTCTGTCCCACTGCGGTCAGCTTTCTTGTAATTTCTAAATCATCCTCGGATGGGTCCGGGTCACCCGAAGGATGGTTATGGGCAACAATCACCCCGCAAGCAAGATATTCTATTGCTGGTTGAAATACTTCTCGAGGATGAACCAGATTAGCAGTTAGAGTCCCGATAGAGATTACTTCATCGTGAATGACCTTATTTCTGGCATTCAAATATAACCCTCGAAACTGTTCCTTCTTCAACTTTCTCATATCTTCCAGATAGATGTATACATCTTCCGGCCCTCTAACGGTAGGCATCTTTCCCGGCTCCTCCTGGAAGAACCTCCTTCCCAGCTCAAAACAGGCAACTATCTGGCAAGCCTTAACTATTGGAATTCCCAGAGTTTCCATAATTCTTCCAACATTCTTTTCAGAAGCAATTGCCTTGGAGCCGTACTCTTTTATTATCCTTTGGGATAACTCCAGAACATTTTCATCCCGGTATCCTGTATTCAGAATAATCGAGACCAATTCGGGAATTCTAAGCACGTCGGGACCATATTTTATTAATTTCTCCCGGGGCTTTTTCTCTTCAGGCAACTCCTTCAGACTTATGCGGTAACCGCTTTCAGTTCTATTCCTCACCATAAAGGGACTATCTCCTTCCTAATTCTTTTTCAATCTCTTCCATTAGAACGCTTATCATTTCTCTTTCCTTAACTTTCTTGATTACCTTACCCCGCCTAAAAAGAAGGCCTACTCCCTTCCCACCAGCTATTCCCACATCTGCCTCCCTGGCTTCTCCTGGGCCATTGACCGCACAGCCCATAATGGCTACTTTCAATGGATAGAATCTAGAAGGTTCAACTCTGGCAATAATGCGTCTTTCTCGCAAAAGAGATTCCAATTTTTTCTCTACTCTATTAGTAATTCTTATCAGGTCAATTTGGCAACGGCTGCAAGTAGGACAGGAGATGACTTCTGGCCCGAAACTTCTCAGCCTCAGAGCTTTTAGAATCTCATAACCAACTCTGACTTCCTCTTCCGGGGAGGCAGTCAGCGATACCCTTATTGTATCACCAATGCCCTCGGATAAAAGCATTCCAATCCCCAGAGTTGACTTTATTGTGCCCGAGAATTCAGTTCCCGCTTCAGTAATTCCTATGTGGAGAGGATAATCTGTTCTCTCAGATATTAGCCTGTAAGCCTCGATGGTAGTGGGAACATCTGAGGCTTTAGCGGAAATAACAATTTGGTAGAATTTCTGCTTCTCCAGAGTTCTCACATATTGAAGTGCTAAGGCAGCCATCTCCCTTGCTTTGCTCATTCTTTCCTTGCCAGAAGTATCGTATCGGTGAAGGTTAATCCTGGGCACTCTTCCAGGCGAAGGCAGTTTCAAGGAACCTGCATTAACCCCTACCCTTATAGGGATTCCTGCGCTTCTTGCAGCCTTTGCTATAGCTTGGACTCTCTTCCTGCTTCCGATATTTCCTGGATTTATCCTTATCTTGTCGGCCCCGCTGGAGATAGCCTCGATTGCCAGGCGGTAATCGAAGTGGATGTCAGCAACTAAAGGGATATGGACTCTCCTTTTTATCTCTCCTATGGCTCTGGCTGCTTCCATATCGGGAACAGCTACACGCACTATTTCGCATCCTGCACTCTCCAATCGCTTAATCTGGTTCACAGTGCTTCTGATATCGCGTGTATCTGTATTGGTCATCGACTGTACAGAGATGGCAGAGTTGCCGCCGATATAGAGGTTCCCGACCTTTATTTTGCGCGTTTTCCTCCTGTTGATAATCATCTTCCCATCCTCAGAAAAAGAAAAAGGGGACAAAAAAGGGGACAGGCTACTTTTTTCATTGGGTCTTTCCAAATAATAGGAATTTTTCCCGCCGTTCCCAAAAAATTGGATTAACTAATTTGCCTGTCCTAAACTGGAAAAAATTGCATAATTGTAATGGTTCGGCTGTTCAAAAAGATGTCATTACCCATCTCCACCCGCAATCAATAGAGGAAATGTATGCAATCTCCTTTTTCCCTCGTTCTCCTCCCGGGCCTAAGAGCCCGCCCAATAACTATGGAACCACCTGGGTAACCGCAGGATGACGCCTGCGCCGACCATATTGGAAAAAAATGAGTAGCCGTAACTTTCCGACTGCCTTATGTCACGGACTGAGGCCTGCGGTTGCCAAGCCTGAAAGTAATATTCTCTTATTGTACGATACGACTCCTGAATCAAAAAAGTACCTGTCCCTTTTTCATGTAAAAAAGTAGCCTGTCCCCTTTTTTCCTTTTTTCATCTTCCCAGCCTCAATATGTCCTGATAAGTAACCAGAACTAAAAGAAAAACGATTATCGCTGCTCCAATTGCTTGAGCAATCCTCATCTTATTTTCATCCAGGGGCTTACCGGTAATTCCCTCAACAAGATAGAATGTAGCATAACCCCCGTCCAGAAGGGGGATAGGAAAAAGGTTAAACAGACCAATCTCAGCACTGATTAGAGCAATCAACCAGAACAATTGATAGATTCCTGTCCTTGCCACCTGAGCCACCATCTGGGCAATTCCTACCGGACCAGCAACAGCAGGCTTCACTGTTCCCAGGAGCATCAGCCACAAATAGTTGAGTGTCACAACTATCAGAAATGCTGTTTGCTTAAATCCTCCATAAACAGAGCCAATGAGATCGTACTTTCCTATATCCTTGCTTATGTGCCAGGTTGGAGCAATTCCCAACAAACCTACCCCTCTTACTTCATCATATTGAGGTGTAATTTTGAGAAGTATTTCCTCATTTCCTCGTAAAATTTTTATACTTATTTCTTGGTCAGGCTTAGAATGAATTATTTCTGCCATTTCCTTCCAGTTACCGACTTGTTTTCCATCTATTGAGAGGATTTTGTCTCTTTCTAACATACCGGCTTTCTCTGCTGGCATCCCCGGAATTAGGTCGCCAATTTCTGTGGATTCATAGTGGGGAACCACAATCCTTGCAAAAAATGCCATCAAGGAGAAAATAGCAATTGCTAAAATAAAATTCATTGCCGGTCCCGAGGCAACAATAAGTACTCTCCTCCACCATTTCTGAGAGAGAAACTCATCGGGCGTTCCCTTCCTCTTCTCTCCAGGATACTCTCCAGCCATCTTCACGTAGCCACCCACAGGAATTAAGGAGACTGCGTATCGCGTCCCTCCCCTGATAAAACCGAACCATTCAGGTCCAAATCCTAAAGAGAATTTCTCCACTTTCACTCCCATTCTCTTAGCGGAAATAAGGTGACCCAACTCATGAAAAAAGATGACCAAGCCAAAAGTGAAAACTATAGAGAATATGGTCAAGAGCACTTTATCTTCTCCCTTGTCTTATTTCTTGCCCACTGGTCTACCTCTAAAATCTCTTTCAGGCTCGGCTTCTTATCTACTTTATGTCCGGCCATTACTGACTCAATAATTTTCGGAATATCACTGAAACTTATTTTCTCCTCGAGGAAAGACTCCACAACAACCTCATCAGCGGCGTTCAAAACAGCCGGCATTGTCCCTCCTATCCTGCCGGCCTTGAGAGCCAGGCCAAGACAGGGAAAATTATTGAAATTTGGCCTGTGGAAAGTAAGACGAGCTACCTTTTCTAACTTTAATCCTTGTAATCTATTTAGATAGCGTTGGGGATAGGTAAGTGCGAATTGAATCGGAATACGCATATCAGTAATTCCCAGCTGGGCTAGAATCGAGCCGTCGACAAGTTCAACCAGTGAATGGACAGTTGCCTGGGGGTGAACCAAAATGTCAATTCTATTGATGTCAATCCCGAAGAAATGGCTGGCTTCAATCGCTTCTAAACCTTTGTTCATTAGGGTCGCTGAGTCAACCGTAATCTTTCTACCCATCTGCCAGGTTGGGTGATGCAGAGTTTCCTTCACAGTTACTTTTTTAAGTTGACTTTTTTTGTATTTGTAAAAAGGCCCTCCTGAAGCTGTCAATATTATACGCCGCACATTCTCTATCTTTTCCGCCCTCAGACATTGAAATATGGCACTATGCTCACTGTCCATGGGCAATATATTAATTCCCCTCTTCTTGGCAGCTTGGATGAGCAAGTCACCCGCCATCACCAGTATCTCTTTATTGGCTAAGGCAATACCTTTACCCGCTTCAATCGCTGCCAAGGTAGGTAACAGTCCCGCTGCACCAACCAATGCCGAAACCAGAAAATTTGAAACGGGATTCCGGGCAAACTCAGCTAATCCGGAAGTCCCCTTATAAATCCTCGGAAGAGGCTGGAAACGATGCATCCTCTTTCTCAATTCCACGGCTGCCTCTTCGTCACCCAGAGCCACAATTGCTGGCCTAAATTCAATTATCTGCTCTATTAGTAAGTCGACATTCTTCTGGGCCGAGATTCCTACAACTTTGTACCCTTTACCCAATTTCCTTATCACATTTAATGTATTGACCCCTATGGAACCAGTCGACCCCAGAATCGCAATCTTTTTCAAGCTAACCACCTTCATTAGTCGAAAAATAAGCGAATATAGTAATATAATAGAGGAGCATTGAACATCAGACTGTCCGCTTTGTCCAACATTCCTCCATGTCCACCGGGAAAGAGTTTACCTGAATCTTTCACTCCTGCATTTCTCTTGATCAGCGATTCAACTAAGTCTCCCACCTGTCCACCAATTCCCAAGAGAAGCCCAACGACGAGACACTCTATGGTGGTGATAAAATTAAGATCTAGGTTAAGCCGGGTGAAAAATTGCAACCCGAATAGTGCCCGGCAACCAAAAACTACGCCAATTCCTGTCAGCAAGCCAAAAATGGCTCCCTCCCAGGACTTATTGGGACTGATGAGAGGGCTCAACTTGTGCCGTCCAAACTTTAATCCTGCCCAAAACGCTCCGGTGTCCACACACCAGGTAGTAATAAATAGCAGATATACCACCGCCTCTCCGTGGGGACGAAGGTCGCGAAGCAGAATTAAATGACTCAAAAGCCAAGAAACATAAAAGATTCCCAGGAAAGTTACTGAAGTAGAAGAGACACCAAATTTGATATCTTTCTTCAAAATTGCTTCGATTAAAATTAGAAATAAGAAGAGGGTAACAATGAAACTATCCAGCCCGCCCAACGACTTTCCGGGAAAGAGAAAAAAACTGAGACAAAGAAAAAACCCTCCCAGCACTCCCAGGGGCTTCTGCGGATGGTAATTTCTCTTTTCCATCAAACGATAAAATTCGAGGAGACCTATAATAATTCCAGCAAGAACTAAAAGAAAAAAGGGGATAATCCCCAAATGTATAATCAAAAGCAGTATAGGAATAACAACCAATGGTGTCTTTATTCGCTCCATTATCTTCCTTATCCGCTTTTCACCCTGCCGAAGCGACGCTCCCTCCCCTGATAATCTATTAATGCCAATAGTAAGTCCCGGCGATTGAAATCTGGCCAGAGAACCTGGGTAACGTAGATTTCAGAATAGGCAATTTGCCAGAGGAGAAAGTTGCTTATCCTGAATTCTCCACTGGTTCGGATCAAGAGGTCTGGATCGGGCAGACCAGCGGTATAGAGATAGTCGTTAAAAGACTGTTCATCAATATCTTTTACTTTCTCTCTTTTATTAAAAGCTTCTTTGACAATTTGACGACAGGCGTGAACTATTTCCTGCCGGCCACCGTAACTCAGGGCCAAATTCAGAATCAATCCCGTATTCTCACTTGTAGCATTTATCGACTTGGATAATTCGACACGTACCCTGACAGGCAACCTCTCTATCTGTCCAGATACGAAAAGCTTAATGTTATTCTTCTTAAGAGTATCCCTCTCCTGTCTCAAAAATTTGAACAGCAAATTCATGAGAGCCCGAACTTCTCTCTTAGGCCTGTTCCAGTTCTCTGTTGAAAAAGCATAAAGTGTAAGTATCTTAATTCCAATTTCTCCACAGAATCTTACAATCTTTCTTATCGTCTTTGTGCCTTCCAGATGACCCTCAATTCGTCTACGATTATGTCTCTTGGCCCAACGCCCATTGCCATCCATAATGATTGCTATATGCCGGGGAAGTCTCCTTCTGTCAATTTGCTTGAGAAGTTCCCTGTAACTAGCCAAATTCTTCCTCCCACTTGCCATCCCGATTCTATCATATGAAATCTGAAATTTGAAATTTCAAGTCTATTATTAAACTTCCATTATCTCCTTCTCTTTCTGGCGGAAAGTCTCGTCAATTTTCTCAATATATTCATTTGTTATCTCATTTATTTTTTCCATAGCTTTAAACTTATCATCTTCTGAAACGACCTTTTTTGTCTCCAGTTCCCTCAGCTCATCTTTGACTTGCCTCCTAATGTTCCGGAGTTCCACCCTGTGGTCTTCAGCAATCTTTGCGATTCTCTTTACAAGTTCTCTTCGACTCTCTTCCGTTAAGGTGGGTATTTTGAGGCGGATAATTTTCCCATCATTGAGAGGGCTCAATCCTAAATCGGATTTTATGATTGCCTTTTCTATCTCTGGAAGAACGCTCTTATCCCAGGGCTTTATCTCCATTAATCTTACCTCAGGGATAACTATATTGGCAACCTGATTGAGCGGGACTTGACTTCCATAATACGCTACCCGAATACCTTCCAACAGGGAAATTGAGGCGCGACCGGTGCGAATAATTGTGAATTCATGCTTCAAATTCTCAATTGCTTTTTCCATTTGTAGCTTAACCTTATCATAAATGTTGTTCACCATACCCTATCCTCTCTCCTTATTTAATTATTGTACCCACTTTTTCTCCACAGACTGCTTTCTTAATCTGCCCAAATTTGTTTATATTGAACACTCTTATGGGTATCTTATTTTCCCAGCAGAGGGAGAGGGCTGTTGCATCCACAACTTTCAATTGACGATTTATTGCCTCCATAAAGGTGAGGCTTTCAAACTTCTTAGCATTCTTATACTTTGCGGGGTCTCTATCATAAACACCATCAACCTTTGTCGCCTTCAAAATTATTTCAGCGCCAATTTCCACCGCTCTTAACGCTGCGGCCGTATCAGTTGTAAAGTAAGGGTTTCCCGTTCCTCCAGCAAAGACAACTATCCTCTTCTTCTCCAGGTGGCGAATTGCTCTTCGCCGAATAAAAGGCTCAGCAAGTTTAGCTATCTCTATGGCCGTCTGGACTCGGGTGGGAATTCCTATCTCTTCCAATGCGTCTTGAAGAGCCAGCGCATTAATAATTGTTGCCAACATTCCCATATAGTCAGCTGTAACTCTGTCAATCTCTTGGGCAAAAGGAGAAATCCCTCTCCATATATTTCCCCCACCAACTACCACAGCAACTTGCACGCCCAGAGCGTACACCCTTTTTATTTCTCGAGCAAACGATTTTACCACCTGCGGGTCGATTCCGTATCTCTGAGTGCCCATTAGAACCTCACCGCTCATTTTCAGAACAACTCGCTTATACTTAGTCTTTGCCATCGTCGTCTTCTCCCCCTATTTTTTCCCTAATTTATCGCCAACTTCTATTCCTCCCCCACTCTGAAACGAGTAAACCTTCCTACTCTGATGTTCTCTCCCAGTTTGGCGACTAATTCTGCTAATAGGTCCTTTACCTTAATCTTAGGATCCTTAATATATGGTTGTTCCAAAAGACATACTTCACTGAAGTATTTTTCCAATCTACCCTGAACAATTTTCTCCACGACCCTCTCTGGTTTCCCCGATTCCTGTGCCTGTTTTTTATATATTTCTTTTTCCTTTTCTATAACCCCTTTAGGCACATCTTCAGGTTTAATCCAAAGGGGATCCATGGCAGCTATTTGCATTGTCAATTCCTTTGCCAGTTGAGAAAATTCGCTCGTTCTGGCAACGAAATCGGTCTCGCAGTTCACCTCCAATAGAACTCCTAACTTATTCCCACTATGGATGTAAGAGTAGATCAATCCTTCCCGTGTATCTCTGGCAGAACGTTTGACTAATTGGGCACTCCCCTTTTCTCTCAAAATATCCTGAGCCTTTTGAATATCTCCACCCGCTTCTAATAAAG
>Ga0315308_1001777_pt1 | contig 12277 bp, 9 predicted proteins | sample TDP3_MG_FD_203078 | JGI IMG/M metagenome (GOLD analysis project Ga0315308, IMG submission 203078) | Freshwater sediment microbial communities from Lake Towuti, South Sulawesi, Indonesia - TDP3 | ecosystem: Environmental > Aquatic > Freshwater > Lake > Sediment | place: Indonesia: South Sulawesi... | reverse complement strand
TGCCATCGATTATGGTGACTGCTTTGCCGAATTTTCTTGTCTCTAATCTCACTCTGATTCGCTGTTGTTCCTTGCTTATCTCTCCGCAGACGCAAATGTCCTTGGGAAGTCCGCATGTTGGACAGATTTCAGCCATGATTCTCAAGCGTATTTCAATAACGATGGACTATATAAGAATAACCATGTTTGTGACTTTTTCATCAATTGTAATTCATTTTTTAGCTTTTCACGTATGTGGATACCTGCGAAGGGTTAATACCGTCAAGAACGGTTTTATGTCGTTGTCTCTTTCAATAATAAAGGGGGGCTCTTGGTTGAAGAAAAGAAGAAGAGGCACGCTCGTGGTGGAACATGGGGTTAACTTAGAGGTATATACTCTTCTCAGAAAGATTTATTTAAAGTGGAAAGATTCGAGTGCCCCTTTCCTTCTCCCTCGCCCACTGTCTTACAGGGAATCGACAGCAACGTTAGAAAGAACATGGATAAAGGGTAAACCAGTATCTGTATTATACTTTTTGATGCCAGAACCGTTATCCAGAATTGCTTATTCTATGAAACCTTCAATTTTTGTGGAGAAAAGCGCCGAATTTCTGGCATGGCTGCACAACTTAGAGGTGAAATTTAACCACCGCAGTTTAAAAACACTTCGTGAAGGACACGTTAACAGAATGCAGACAATAGCTGATGATTGCCTAAAACGTCAATTAATACAGAAGGATATAGCAGACAGTATAAAGAGTGAAGTGGACAGACTCTCTAGACATGGGGAATGGGGCCCCGTCAGTATCATCCATGGTGATTTTAAAACACAAAACGTACTCATAACAGAAAAAAATATAGCTATCATAGATTTCGATACGACCAGATACGATTTTTCATACCTTGATTTGGCAAGATTCGTATACAACATCAAATTGAGATCAAATAAGTATCCTTTGCCGTTGGAAAACCGAGTCGAGCATTGGAACTTCATTTTTTTGAGGAAATACAAGGAACTTTGTGGAAATGTCAATAGAACAGCGTTGAAAACATGTTATTTTCGAGCGTTACTAGAGGAATTAAAAACCGTATATTCCTCGTACTCTATGAAAGCGCGGAGCTTGAAGGAAAACGTGAGTTTTTTTCTCATTAAACGCAACTTTAATTATATAATCAAAGAACTGAAGTCTTTAGGAATTATTAAAAATGTCCATAAAACTTGAGGGAATAAAAAACATAAGTTCTGAGGAGGAGTTCGAAAATCACGTTGAGAGAGTCATACAAAATAAACACACTCAAAAATGGGTGATAGGAAGAGAAAGAGGAAAAAAAATATTTGAATTGATGGAGAAGTTCAACCCTGATTTTGCAGAAAAGCTGGTTTTGGATTTAGGATGCGGATTCGGCGGCATCTCGCTGTTTCTGTCCCAGAAGGTTAAGTGGGTGATAGGAGTAGACACCAACAAAGAGTCAATAAGGATTTCTCATCTAAGAGCAAAAATGTCAAAGGAAGACAATTTTTTCGCAATACTGAGCAGCGCTACAAACATCCCGATAAAAAATGATTCTTTGGATTCAATACTGATTGATGGTGTCTTAGAATGGGTTCCCCTTAGCAAGCCACTCGAAAATCCCAAGTCTACGCAGTTGGAAGCGCTCATAGAGGTTAGGCGAGTGTTAAAGGGGAAAGGGACGCTCTTCCTAGCTATTGAGAACAGATATTATCTCAGATACTGGCTTGGGACAAGAGATCACCACTCTAGACTAAGATTTGTGCCGATTCTTCCCAGAAAAATCGCTGACTGGGTTAGCAAAATGCAGAAAGGAGAACCATATATGAATTGGACTTACTCTTACTTCAAACTTAAAGAAATCCTTAAACAGGCAGAGTTCAAAGTTCTGAAAGTCTATGTTGGAATACCTGATTACGTTTTCCCCGAGAAGATCGTTGACATAGAGGACAAACACGAGATAAAAAGGCAAATCAACACCATACGAGAGAGAAAATCGAGAAAGATCATTTGGGGAATAATCAACAAATTGGGCTTGATGAAGATTTTTAGCAGCAATTTTATCCCAATTTGCCAGAAATGAAAAGTGAAGCTACAATGAAGATTTTGACGCCTCAGTGGAGTTTGCGGCGTTTTGACAGATACTTACCTTTGATGAGGAGCATTTCCGAAAGGGTGGAGGAGTTTCATGTAGTTTATACGGAAGAAGAGCCAAATGGAGTGTGGGAAAAAAATTTTCATTTTCATAGAGTTAAGATGCCATACAGTTTTGTTAGTAGTAAAATCGCGCAATTTTATTTGTCAAGGAGAAGAGTTTTTAGGCAGATTAAAGACGTTAGCGCTGACGTAATTTTTTGTCTGAGTGACCTTTGGATGCAGGAGTTTTCTCGATACTGTGCTCGCAGATTTGCAATTCCATATGTTGTGAGATTGAGGGGGCACCATAAAAGAGTAAGGGAAGCCATGCGAGTGAGTTTCTGGAAGGATGCAATCTTAGACTACTTGGAAACGAGAAGTTTGAAGAGAGCGAGACTGATCATACCCGCTTCAGAAGATTTGGTAGAAGAAGCAAAGAAATGGGGAATAGAGGAAGATAGAATTACACGACCTGTTTGGAATGGTGTCGACAGCAACATGTTTCAACCTCTAAAAGTTGAGAGAACCAGCGAGTTCACAATCGCTTACGCAGGCAGAATAAGTCCGGAGAAAAGAGTCGCTCATCTGCTAAAGATAGCAGAAAGAATGAGTAAAGTGCATCTTTTGATCGCTGGGGCAAAACAGATGGATATTAGCTTTCCGCCTAATGCAGAATATTTAGGGATGTTGCCTCTTTCGGAGATGCCCAAATTCTACAACAGAGCAGACCTCATCGTCCTCCCCAGCGCCACTGAAGGCTTTCCAAACATAGTTCTAGAAGCATACGCCTGTGAAAAGCCAGTTCTTGTGGCGAAGGAAGCATTTCCAAAAGAGTTAAAATTGTTTGGCTCGGTTGCTAAAATCGGTGACTTTGAATCTGAAATAGAAGCGCTGAGAAAGGTTGATCTTGAGGCTCTAGGCAGAGAAGCAAGAGCTTACGTTAAAAAACACTTTACATGGGACAAGTTCGGGCGATCCGTCGTTGGTTATCTTGAGGACATTTCTTTATAGGTAAAGTGACACGACCTCCAGCCTCGATACCGAAAACGATGAATTCCTTCTCGCCTTTTCTCTTGAGTTGAACTGTCTCTTCATTAAGATGCCCTATGTCTATTTGATCTGCAGAAACGCTGAGTCCACTTATAGGATGAGGGGAGAATATCTTAACCTTATTCTGTTTCTCAATAACAACTAAACCTTTCCTCGCTATGATCCAGCTCACCACTTCGTTTAAGGAGCATTTCCACAAATATGGTTCATTGTTGACATGCTGCAAAATTTTGTATAGGTATTGATATTGCCTGCTTTGTGTTATCTCCTCTTCCCAATCATAGAAATACTCCCAAGAATGTGTCAGCAAGATAAAGAACACATCTTGCTCTCTTCTCCTTCTGAACACATCTTTGAAAATTTCAAACCAGTTTTCTGCGGTGGCTTCATCTATGTATTTATTCCAGTAGTGACGGTAGGTCGCCGGTAGTAACATGACACCAGCAAGATCAACAAAACTTTCTGAGGAGATGTGGGAACTGGTTCTCAAGATTTTTGCGGAGACCGCTTTTAATAATAGGTACAGTCTTACGCGAGAAAAAAATGGAAGTGATTCTCTACTTCCGATTTCTCCACAATAATGCATATTGTTTCTCCGTAGCGCTTTCCATAGCGAGTCTGTTAATAGACCCTGTGGCGACACAAAAATTCTTGTTGAAACATTAAAAGTCTCCTCTAAAATCTTCCGCCCATTCTCTACTTTTAGATTAACATCTTTTTCCTTAGCTTTGTAGAATTCAGAATACTTGCATAGGTCTATCTTTCGGTTGTCGTCTCTTACGAGAAGCCCTTGTTTTAAATCAAACCTCATAGCTGGAAGATTTTGATCATCACTATGACAGAAGCCATGCTGGACTATGTCTGCCTTTCTCTCAGAGATTTTTAGTTTGAGATATTCGACTAGCTCTTCGTTCTTGTAAATTGGGTAATACTCATTTGTGTTTCTAAATTTAGGTGGCACATTTAGATTCTTTGAAGCCTTGTGCATTGGAATTACAGCAAATGAAACTTTGAATTTCTGGTTCCAGGCGCTCTGATAAATTTTTTCCAATTTTTCGGGCTGCGTAAAGTAGCTGATGTCATCATCACGGATCGCAAATGCAATATTCGCTGCATTGGGCCATGGGCATAATCGTATTTTCGTTTGACTCTCCTCCTCAGAAGTTGTTGTAGCAACGGTGTATTTGAAATCTCTCTATTCCTTCAATCTAAAGACAATGGCTCACATCACCGTTTTCTTGCCACGAATATCATCCCGATGCAGAAAATTGGCACAAGTTTATGGAGTACTCTCATCATTCGGCCTTGAAAGTAAAACTCCTTTTCTACACGAAAATTCTTATTTAACAACTTCTTGACTTGGAACGGAAACATGAGGTTCTTATGTGTAGGGTCAGGTGCCACTCTCTTAAACAAAAGTTGGTAGAGGTCATAAAATATTCTGGTGTCTGTCGACAGTATTAATTGTCTGTTTCTCTTTGAAACCCGTGCTATTTCATTCAAGACTTTTTGTGGATCCTTTAAATGCTCAATGACGTAGACAAACAGGAGAGAATCAACACTTGAGGTTTTGAGGGGAAGACTATAAGCAGAGGCCAATATGGGGCAAATATTGAGTATTCTCTTCTTTTTTATATACCTCTTGAGAAACAGAAGCCCGCTTAAGGCCAAATCAACCGATATTACTGTTTTGGCTTTATTGGAACTCAGAATTGAAAACCTTCCATCACCACAGCCAAGATCAAGCAAGACGCAGTTCTCATCCAGCAAATGAGTGTAGATAGAAGGAGATTCTAAAGTGTCTTGAAACTTGTAACGACCATGAAGATAAAGATCGTGTACGTACTTACTCCACATTGTCACTCTGTGGTCTTTATCAGTCATGAGAGCCACTTCTCACGCTTGGGCTCTTTATAGTAGTATGCTTTTGTATATTTTGGCAATTTCCTTTGCCACTTCCATCCAATCGTATTTTCTGACTCTCTTCAAACCCGCGTCTGTTTTACGACGAATTTCGTCTTCTATTGTCAACGCTTGGATGATGCCGTCAGAAATCGAATCTATTTCTTTGGGATTAACTAAGAAAAAGCATTCTTTTCCAAATCCTTCTATGAAGGCTTTTGCCCCAGTTGAAATGACGACTGGAACTCCGCAGGCGATGGCTTCCAAACTGACGAGAGAAAAAGATTCAAAGAATGAAGGCAGGACAAAAACATCTGCTGCGTTGTAATAGATTGGAAGGTCTTCATGGGAAACTGCTTCTATGAATTTTACCTTTTCCTTAATTCCTAGTTTTGACGCTGTGTTCATAAGACTGTTTTTTAGGATTCCATCACCGATCATCAAAAGATTTGCGTCCACGATTTTGTGCTGCACTCTCGCAAAGGAAAACAGCAGGCTGTGAAGGTTCTTTGCAGGGATCAGTCTACCCACAAAGAGTAGTATTTTTCCAGCCAGCCCTAGTTGTTCTCTGCATCTTTCTTTATTCAAGGGCTTGAAAAATGATAAGTCGACACCTCCCGGCAGGGTATGAACTTTCTTCATACCGTGTTTTTCAAAAACCGCTCTTATCTCACCGCTCACAGCCAAAATAGCGTCTACGTTTTCTGCGTATTTCATGTGCCTAGAAGTGGGAAATCCATGAAATGTAGCGACCACGGGGATGCCGAGTTTTCTCTTTATTTTGGTCGCTGCGTTGAGTGAGGCGGGGTCATGCGTGTGGATGATGTCAAAATCGTGACTTCGTAACAAGTGCCTATAACAGAAGAATGAGTATTGTCGTGAATGAAGGAGCAAGGCTACCCTGCTAACTGTCTTTATTCCTCTCATCGCTATGTCTCTTAAGAAATACAGCTGAGGGACATACTCTATTCTGTGACGATCCGACAATGGTTCTGGTCTTTTGAATGGTTGTTTTCCGCATATGATGGTTATATCGAAGCCTAGAGCGTCGAGCTTATCGCATATGTGTAGTGTATAGTGCTCCCCTCCGCCTTTCATCGTTGCGAAGTAAGCAGCCGCCATTCCTACTCTGGGTGGACCAGTTGAAAACATCTTTTGGTTAACTCTCTTTTTGAGGGATGTTCTCGTATCGCTTGCTTATCACTTCTTCATAAACCTTTAAGTATTCATCTGTAACCCTTTCAATCTCGAAACGCTCGCTCACGTCTCTTTTCGCTCTCGCTCCCATCACTCTTCTCTTTTCGCTATCGAGTGCGAGCTCAATTATCGCTTCTGCCAATCTGTCTGGTGAATGAATTGGCACCAAGAGCCCCGTCTCTCTATCTCTTATTATCTCTGGAAAAGCTCCCACTTTTGTCGTTATCACCGGCTTGCCACATGCCATAGCCTCGATCACTGCGATTCCAAACGCCTCCACAGTCGAAGGTAGAACAAAAATGCCGCATCTCTCCAATAAATCCCACTTCTCGTTCTCTGAGACAAAACCCGTGAAGATCACTCTCTTTGAGACACCAAGGTCGAAAACTAACTTTTTCAATTTTGACTCTTCCTCACCCTTGCCAGCGATCACCAATTTTGCATTAGGCGCCTCTTTTGAAATCTTCACGAATGCTCTAACGAGGTCTTCAGGAGATTTCTTCGGATGGAGTCTGCCCAAGTACAAGACGACTAGGTCGGCCTTGCTTATTCCCAATCGTCGGACGATGCTTGTTTTGTGGTGGAGCCCAATCTTGTCAAGGGGTATGCCGTTGTAGACAACTCTGACCTTGGAAGGAGTTGATCCAGCGTCTATTGCGTCTCTTATCATTGATTTGCTCACTACAACATGGATGTCGACAAGTCTCAATGTGAGCCCAATAATTAACGAAGTGACTTCATCTATCCTCATGCCGTAACCAATTTTTTCATCCTTTTGGATGTCCTCCCCGTGTGAAGTCGCCACGACAGGAACACCAAACAATTTTCCAACCAACCCCAAAGTTGCAGAAGGAAATACGTAATGTGCGTGAACGACATCGAATCGCTCTTTCAACATGACTGCACTGAAAAAGAAACGGATAAGGTTCTTCACTAGGCCTACTTTTCCCGCACGTTGGTGTAAAAGTGGATAAATGTGCAGGGTCTCTTTTTCCGCGCTGGCTTGAGGGGAACTGCGACTAGAAGGGACACAGACCACAGTCACTTTCTTTCCTTTTTTGGTCAAGGAGTTAACCAGCTCGTAAGCCAGTGTCTCGGCGCCGCCTATGGGCGCGAATGCGCTCGGTAAAATCATGCAAATTCTGTTAGCCTTGAGTTTAGCCAATTGAAAAGCTCCTTACTTTGTCACATGGAAATAAAATTAGCAAGTAGCCTTGTGTAAGGCTTTCGCACTGACTTTTTAAGGTTTCACTCTAGTTTTATATAATTGATGTATTCAAGATAAAGTTTACGAGCGGATGACATGAATAAGGCTCCCTTGGTGAGCATCGTTATACCAACTTATAATAGAGCTCATGCCATAAAAAGGGCAATAATCAGCGTCGAAAATCAGACGTATCCAAACTTTGAATTAATTGTAGTTAACGATCCGAACTCAACTGACAACACAGAGGAAGTTGTCAGTGGGTTCAACGATGAAAGAATCAAGTATCTCCGAGCGGGAAAAACTGGTGTTTCAGCTTCAAGAAACCGGGGAATAGAATTAGCAGAAGGAAACTACCTAATTTTTTTAGATAGCGACGATGAACTCTTGCCTCATGCCCTAGAAGAGATTGTTAACGAATTCGAAACTTTACCCTGTGATATTATGGTTTTGTTCTACAATTGTATTGACTATAGAGAAAAGAACCTCACCGCGACGTTACCCTTTGACAAAGGTCCAATAAAATACGAAGACGTAATTTGCGAAAGATACCATGGAGAAGTTCTATCGGTAATTAGAAAGGAAGTTTTTCAACAATTTCGGTTCATTGAAAGTGTTCGCGGGGTAGAGTCCACATTCTGGTATAAAATCCTCAAAACGCACAAAGCCTATGCAGTCAATACGCCTCTAAGAATCTATCACACTGAAGGAAAAAACAGACTTTCAGAAAAGACGGACAAAGACACTATTTTAAACTTGACCGAGGGGCGAGTGATGCTCCTGCAGATTATTGGCGATGACCTTAGAAACGCATGTCCAAAGAAATATGGCCAGTACTTACTCAGTGTAGGGTTTGGTTTTGTTCTAGGAGGAAAAAGAAATGAAGGTTTACGCTATCTTCTAAGATCTATCGAATACAGATCAGGACTTGCACGGCTTAAAGCGTCAATCCTAATAATAGCCTCTATCTTTTTCAGCAGCGATCTTCTGAGAAGTCTTTTCAGTATCCTAACAAGATTAAGGGCGTTGAGGACTGAGCGCAAACGCCAACTTGAGTATCATGAATCGCGCGATAAACAGCCTTTTAACATAGACATGAACGCCAAAGCGAACTAGTGCAGATGTCTCTCTTTTTCTCTGAGAATTCGGTAGCGATTACACAGCAGTGAGCGCTATTCTACCCTTTTTCAACGAGTTTTCTTATGGTTTCCCTCGGATTAGTCATCCTTTTCACCCCGAGAAAGCTTTTCACTTTCGACACGTCGGCTTTTATTAGATTTTTATCCTCTGGTGTGAACAAAACTGGCTGGTCTCTATCCACGATCTCTATTTCGGGCCTTATCTTGCCGTTTGAATACTTGATTACGGCGTCTCTTGTCATCTCGGCTAGTTCAAGTATGGTTATTGGTTCTGGCCAGCATACGTTGACTATATGCGATAAGCTTCCTCCTTCTTTGCCTATCTCTCCGCTCAATACCTTTGTTGCATACGCCTTAAACGCTTTACAAACATCGTTCAGGTCGGTATACAGCATTGGACGGTACATACTATGTTTGTAGGGAGTGAGTGGCTTTCCTTTCAACCCATTCGCTACAAATATTGCGGCTGCCGTTTTCTCAGGCATCCCCATGCCCAGAACCGTTCCTGTCCTAATCACTCCATATACTTTCTCTGACATCTCATCATAAATTCTTACAATCGTTTCTTGACCTATCTTGCACAACGCATAAAAGCGAGCCCTCTCCTCCACCTTGTCAGGTCTAAAACCAAATTCTTCGTTTATTACACCCCTTAACTCTCTTTCCCCAACAACATGCCAAGATCCTGTGAGAATCATCCCTCTAATCGACGGACTTTGATTAACAACTTCGCAAACATTTCGCGTTCCCAAAATGTTCACCTCGTATCCCAATCTCTTCGCCTCGTTTATCTGAGGTATCTGTATCACAGCCGCGTGAATAACCAGATTCGCCTCCTTAAGCCCTCGAGCAAGACTACTATAATTCAGAATGTTACACCGCTCGAACTCCACTTTACCACGCAAGTCTCGCGGTAGTAACTTTATGTCCAAAACCTTGACTGCAAAAAATTGGCTTAAATGCATTGCTAGTTTGGTTCCGAGGAAACCAGCACCTCCTACAATCGCGATTCTGTTCATGGCAAGTCCTCGAATCAAGAAGCTCTTGGCATATCTATTGGCTTTGCTCTATATTCAAGTCTTCTCCTTATCCTAGCAATAATCAGCGAAATTTGTTAAATCTATAGAGTTGTTCCATAAACTATTAACCTTTCTGCGTGCTAACGACATGATGATGTAAATGCGAATTGCTTGTGTCATGTGCACCTGGGAAGAAAAGCAGATGGTTCCTTTAGCAATAGAGTCGTCCAAATATTTCGTGGACAGGTATGTAGTCGTTGATAAAGCCTCTAAAGACGGTTCAGTTGATGTGATAAGGGAGTGCAGAGACAGATGGCACTTGGACGTGGACATCTATATCAAACCTGAGCTTATTTTATCTCAGGCTAGAATGTTTGCCGTGAATAAATTAGATGAAGAATGGATTTTGATTCAAGACGGAGATGAAGTTTTTCACACGGATGGTCCAAATTCTGTTCAGACCCTGAGAAAGTTCCTACGAGTTAGAAATGTTGTTTTCTGTGCTCCAATGACCCAGTTGGCTGGTGACTTCATACACACGCACGCTTCACGACAACTTCCTCCACATCCCTTCCTCTATCACAATAACGACACGTTTTATCTTCAAAAGCACGGAGAAGATCTTCCAGGCATTGTTGCAGCGAGAATCTATCTTTCAAAGGTTTATAAATTCAATTGCAAAGTTAAGTCTCCTCAAAGAATATTTCTATATCAGTATTGGGGAGAGTGGTGCAAGACAACTGAAGCTTACAAAAGATATGAAAACGTTGAGGACTACGTGAAGGCAAGGTTGGGAGTAAAAGACCTAAGCGTTCACGTAGAAAAGTGGTATAAAAGATACGTGGACACATTGAAACCCTACGATGAGAAGAAATATGGATATTATCCCAAAGTAATAAGAGAATACATCAACCAAGGAAAGATTAGAGGCAATGAAAAAAATAGACTTGAATGAAGGCTTTCTAAATCTAGATTATCACATATCCAAGCTACACTTTTTCTTCTTAACTTGGAGAAAAAAACCCACACGAAAATTCTTCTTTGGAATAATCTATGTTAAAAAAAGCGAACTGATCAATTTGTGCAAAGAGCTTTAAAGAGACAATGTGAAATGAATCCGTAAGGTTTTTGGACAGCTTTGTCCTCTTTGCATAAAAGGTGCGATGGATATTTGACAAATATGAGTCGTGGTGCACGCGTTGGTCGGGGCGCCACCTACATCTTTGTTCAAGGAATCTCTACGACCGCCATTGGTTTAGTCTACTTCATAGTTATTGCCCGTGCACTCACAAAAGAAGAGATGGGCGTCTACGCACTTCTAACAATAACGCTCTCATTAGTCCAAACTTTGGGCGTATTCACCCTGCCTTCTGCATCAATCAAGTACATCGCGCAATATGTGGCTGAAGGAAGCCGTGAAAAGGCAAAGTCTGTGGTCACTAGGGTGCTTCAGTTAGGTTTGGCTACATCCACAGCTACTTTTATTCTACTCTTCGTCTCAGCCGCATGGCTATCAACAATAATATCGGGCACAGCTGCCAACGCTATGCTTTTCCGTCTTCTGGCCTTCATCTCTTTTTTTGTGATACTATACCTTCAAATGTTGGGTTTCTTGCAGGGGTTGCAGAAAATGGCAGCTGTAGCTCTGATAAATGCCATGTATACAAGCCTTCAAAGCATTGTTGGAATTTACCTCGTGCTCTCCGGTTGGAAGCTTCTGGGCGTCGTGTCCAGCTGGTTAATAGGAATTTGTATTGCATTTACAACAAGCTTAATTCTGGCGCGGAAACATCTGGGCGTTTCACGGAAACCACATTCCCTGAGGCCTTTGTTCCGTTTCTCTTATCCTTTATACATCGCTGGGATCATCAGCTTTTTATCAGGCTCTGTGGATTCTATCATGCTCGTTTCATTCATGAGCAGCGTTCAGGGTCTGACAGAAGCTCAAAAACTATTAGGCATTTATAGCGTGGCGGTTCGGGCTTCTTTTGTTCCAACGATGCTTTCAACCTCTATAGTTACTGCGCTTTTCCCCCAACTTTCTGAACTTTACACAAAACAAGGTATAAAGGGCTTGAAAGACGCTTTTAATGCATCAACAAGATACTCCATGTTCGTAAGTTTTCCCATAATCATTGGACTCGCAGTTCTAGCATACCCCATTGTCATTCTGTTCGGCGGATGGGAATACAACGAAGCAGGACTACCTTTGGCTGTCCTTTGCCTAGCAGCAATCCCTGTGGCATTGGGAGTTGCCATGGGGTCAACCTTGATGACATTAGAACGCACCAAAACAGTTTCTTTAATCACGGTCATTTCCATATTTTTCACGTCGGCTGTATCATTCGTTAATCTGGCTTACTTTTATCCAAGTTTGGGGTTGACAGGGCCAGCCTGGGCTAGAACCATCTCTTCCTTGGTTGGGTTTGGACTGAGTGTTTACGCCTTGAAAAGAGTCTTCTCTTTCACATTTGACAAGGAGGCATTGTGGAAAGCATCAGTAGCCTCTCTTTTAATGACTGTGGCTATCCTTTTCTTGGATGTGGCTAGGCAAGTGTTAACACTGCCGCCACGTCAATTCCTTCTTCCTCCTTTGCATTTGCTTCCTTTGTACGTCTTTGTTGGTGCTGTTGCTAACTT
>Ga0315308_1001776_pt1 | contig 12277 bp, 11 predicted proteins | sample TDP3_MG_FD_203078 | JGI IMG/M metagenome (GOLD analysis project Ga0315308, IMG submission 203078) | Freshwater sediment microbial communities from Lake Towuti, South Sulawesi, Indonesia - TDP3 | ecosystem: Environmental > Aquatic > Freshwater > Lake > Sediment | place: Indonesia: South Sulawesi... | reverse complement strand
CCACTCTACATCTCCCGCTAGTTTCCTGTGGGATTTGGTTTGGACTTTGCCCTTTTCGCTCGCTGCTAGTTAGGGCATCACTGTTGTTTTCTTTTCCTCCGCCTACTAAGATGTTTCAGTTCGGCGGGTTCCCGTTCCTTACGGAACGTCACATGTTCCGGAGAACATGCGACGAGAAGTCTCATTCGGGTGTCCTCGGATCTACAGCCGCGTGCGCTTACCCGAGGCGTTTCGCTGCTTGCCGCGCCCTTCGTCGGCGTCTCAAGCCGAGCCATCCTCCAGACGGCGTAGCGTGTCGGGCCTACTTAGTGTCTGGATTCTAGGTGTTTGTTTGGCGTTTTGAGGATGTTGTGGGCTGTTGTCAGCGTTTTATGGTGTCTGCACGGTGTTCATTGTGAGCGCGATAAAAGCTCACTCCACCCTTCACCCGAAGACTGTGTGGTCTTGGGTTGCATCATGCGTGGATGGAGTTATTGTGGCGTCAATTTGGTTCGCCAAAGGAATCTCAAGTGGGTATTCTGCCTATAAATGTTGCGTACATTTAAGCTATTTTTGGGGGTTTTTGTTGTGTTGTGGTTGATGTTGGTTTAGACATGTTTGTGTTTAAGGGTGATGGTTGGGCTGTTGGTTTGTCAATTTGATACTTTTTTCTACGTTTTTGTTGTTTTGTGTGCTTTAGTGTTGGGCTGTGTTGTTTTTTGTTGGTTTCAGTACTTTGGGGAGCTTGGTGGTTTTGCGGGAAGAGAAATTTCGGAAGAAGAAGGGAACAATCGCTTAGCGCCTTCTTCTACCATTGTTGCGGGTGCGTTTTGCGGCTGCGGCTGCCGAAAATCTGGATTTCCAGGTAAAGTTAGGCCAATGTAGTGATTCGTAATATTTAAGTTAAGCCGGACCCACATATTATTACCCATTCGTCAAAGGAGGGGCATAATCTGAATGGGAAAGCTGTTTAGAAGTGGGAAGGCTCTCAGCCTTGTTGTTGCCGTCATGATATTGGTTATGGTGGCTGTGGCTGCTTCCATTGTGGCTGCTGTTTGGATGGGCGGATTGACGTCCCTGGCAACTGAACAGGTGACATTTTCAGACGTTGTTTGGGGTGCAGACAATGCAAATGTAAGTGTCACGCTTAAGAACACTGGTACCGCCGATCTTTACATTAAGGCATTTAAGGTCGCTGGAGCTGATCCAGAAAGTATCAGTCCAACGTTAGATACTCCGTATCTGCTGAAACAAGGCAGCTCCGTCACATTTGTGGTGAGCCAAGTTGGAGGGTTCAAACATAATGTCCACTACATGTTCATGGTAATCACAAGCAAGGGCAACAGCTTTGGTCCCCACTACAGAACCGCGCCCTAAGCAGTTTTCCTCGACGACGATTACTGGTTGGATCTGTTACATTAGTATCTGTGCCTAAATAGAAGGATCCGAACAAGACGAGGGGCGCGTGAAATCATGCGGGTGTGGCTGTGTGGGCGTCGTCGTCAAACTGTTCCTAGTGACATCAACGCGCTGGATGTTGTGGCCGTGGGTGGCTGCTTGGATAGTTGTAGTTGTACACGCAGGACTGTGCTGCACGTCTTCCTAGTAGAAAACGACCCTATTGTGATGTCGAACCGAAACTGATAAAAATTACTCATTATCCTTCTTGAATAAAAAGAAACGTCATCAATACTTGTGAAGCTTGAGAACAGAGGTTTCTCAGACGTTAAAGGTGTTTCTTATACACTGGTCTACTTAGCTAGATACGTAAACTTAGACAATCCTGAAGAAGTAGCTAGATTCATAGCGAATATGAAAAGCAAGAACAGTTAAAAAGACACTTTCGTTAAGGGCTTACAACTACTATGTTCGATACAATGGTTTAACATGGGATAAGCCTACATGCAAATGGCAAAGAAAAATTCCCGAGATTGCGGCAATTGAAGCTATTAATAAAATTGTTCATAGAGTTTGTGGTTGTTGAGAACAACAATTAGAAATATTAAAAAGCAACCTGAATAATTGTGTTTTGCTAAGAAAGAGGAAGCGATATTGTGATTAAGAAAAGATTCGTGATAGTTACAGCTCTGGCAATTGTCTCTGTCTTGTTTGGAAGTCTGTTCTGCAGCAACTTGGCACAGGCCCCGTCCACAACAACTTTGTATGTTGACCCCCCGAGCATCGTAGACCCAAGCTTGACCCCTGGAGAGACTTTCACCGTTGACATCTCTATTGCTGATGTCATAGACCTTTATACGTATGGCTTCAAGTTGAAGTGGAACGGAGCCGCCCTAAACGCAACTAATGTAACTGAAGGGCCCTTCCTCAAGCAGGGCGGCAACACCGCCTTCACTGCTAAAATTTGGAACGAACCTGACCATGCGGGAGTAAGCGATTACGTAGCTGTTTACAGCACCCTTCTGGCAGCGGTCGCAGGTGTGTCTGGCAGCGGTGTTCTTGCCACGGTCACTTTCCTCGTGGAAGCGGTAGAAGAAAGTGTCCTAGATCTCTATGAGACAGACCTTATTAACAGTCTAGGAGAACCTATAGCGCACACTGAGGAAGATGGCTACTTCAACAACATAGGAGTAAGAGCAATTGGCACTCTGGTGGGACGCAGCGCATGGCCGGAACACAAACACTTCTCCATCTCCAAAGACGAGGACGGAATACAAACACTCTACGGCAAAGTCCAAAACATAGGAGAAGGAGACGGGTACATTAGAGTCAGCTTTACGGTATGGGACATGGGCGGCGTACCAACTACCTTCATAGCCAAACGCCTAGATCCCGCCGGAGATGAAATCAAAACCTTGCCAGGGGAAATCGTCGACTTATCAGTCAACGTCTGGGAGTCAAGCGAGGGCGCCTGGCCACCAGGAACGTATTCCGTCAAGGCCACGTGTTTGTACAGCACATACGGTATCTACTGGCTTGAAGACGGTGAGAACGATTTTAATTTCACTATCGCATTATAAACCCTATCCCAAGAAACACCCTATCCCCCCTTTTTGTAAAATCTTTGGAATTAGACAAGAGAAGAAAGGTCTACTCTTAAAAGATAATATTCAGAGTATAATTGTCTTATTGAACATGAATATCAAGCAAGATGAAGCAAACACTAAATGCCCTTTTCTTACTTCCTCTAATGATTCCTTTCATTTGTTTAGACAAACCATGCGCGCGCGCATGCCAAATCGCTCTTAGTGTCATCAACAAGTTTGAGCATTGTTTCTTACGGGTCTGTTTGGGTTTGTGTTTGGTGCTTTGGGTTCTGCTTGCCCCTTGGGTTTTATCAAGGATGACATGGGTTAGGTTGGGGAGAGAGAGTTGCATCGTTTTTTGTGGTGATTGTGCGGGGTGTGTGATCTGATTGTTGGGGTTAAAAGGCTGTGGTTGTGCACGTGGTGATGGCAAATCGCGCTACAGTGCCATCATCACAGTTATCCATCGTAGGAATTGGCAGAAAACCTAGACGAAGCTTGAAAGCTACTTAAGTCGGGCTTCGAATACATAATCGACACGGCGCGCAAGAAAGTAGCTAGCAAACGAAAGATGAATACCACTGTTCGGTAAAAAGTACTGCTGTTTGGCGGAACCATAGGCTAGCGGAGATATCTCCCGCAAACTCCCCTCTTTTTCTAGCATCTCTCCCAAGTGGAATTCATGGTTAAAGAGAGAAGTCTCGTAAGGGATGAACCGCCATTTCAGACTTAAGCTCGGAGCGTTTTACGGATATACGACCTCAGGCGGAGGTGTTGGTCCTCTGAGAGTAACTAATGCTATTGCCACCGTGGCCACAATGCCGAGTGCAAGAGCCAATTTCGCGAGTAGCGAAAGCCCCTTCCACCACCTATTAATCCAAGACATCAAATTTCACCTCCTACCATGTTCACTATTTGCCCAAGGCGAGCGGACTCTAAACCTATATCACGTAGGAATTCTGTGCATTTCTCCGCATAGGGTATCGGTATCATATTAATGCCCATTCTGTGGGCAAACACCATCGAATGGAATCTCATACAAATGCAACTACTCAAGACACCGAATATTGACAGAAGCTCAGATGGATGATAACATCCATGAAGAATTTTGACCCCATGGAATTCATGGACAAATTCCTTAGAGTACAAGTAGTCATTTTCATGCACTGATTTTTTGTGTCGGCACATGGGGAGGAAAAGGATCTCTGAGTTATCTTTAGCTTTCTTAATGACCTCTCTCACTATAGATGTGACTTTATTGGCCAAAGCAGAGTTCATTCTCGTAACGGAGATTCCAACGATTTTTTTTGAAAAGGCAACTTCTTCATTTTCCAAGATTTCCATGGCTCTATCTTTGGGAGCAGGGTTCATATGAAATGCTAAGTCCTCAGTCAGAGAAACATCATTTATACCCATCCTTGCCAAGGTTCTTTTTGACACTTTATCTCTTACGGTGATTTCGTTGGCAACCTTGGTTGAGGCTTTAATCATCGGAAATAGGAATCTTGGTGCGCTTGGGTATACGCCTAATCCTCTGAATTCAACATCGACACCAAAAGCCTTTGATGCAAGGCAAAATAGTGGAACGAGTTTTCCCCATTTGCCCATGTTGCCACCAAACAGGCCGCCACTAATTATAATGGAATCGAACTTTCCAAGGCTTTTAAGAGCTTGCACTGGGTGAATGGCGTGAACACCATGAAGTTTGAATGTTTCTTCTGGATCATGCGAGATAGCTATTTTCTCTGCATTATTGGGTAGCTGACTAAGGAGACCTGCTAGAATGGCTTCATCGCCATAGTTGCCGACTCCGTAACCACCCACAAGCAATATTCTTTTTTCAGGCACTGGATGACCTCACCATTACGATATATGAGTTGTTTTCAAAAACAACATTGAACCCTATGTTATCTAAGTTGATTTTCTTGTACCATGTGTTCCCATCTTTTATCAGAACTGCCGCTCTAACACGGTATTGCACAATTAATTCAGAGGCTTCAAAGACGCGAAGATCATTCACAAGTCTTCCAGTTGGTCCGGTTATGATCTTAATATCTAGGTTTGCCGATTTTGTTGCATTTGGAAGGAACGTTAGCCATGTTACTATTCTAGAATCCTTGTTAGAAAGCGGTTGCGTGGAAACTACTACTCCATCTTGGATGCTCCATTCCAAGCGAACGGTCATTTGCTTCTGGGCTGCCGTATTATAAACAAGTCGAAGTTCTCGATTGTCGAATTGAGTGTCTCTTCTAGTCTGCCCCCAAGGGTCAAGAATGCCTATGGAAAAGTTTTGTGCGTAGAATGAATTAGTCGTCAGTATCGCGTAATGAACCGAAACTACTGGACTTTCTTTGGTTACGGCTATTGTTCTGTTCAAGTAAAGCACTGTCCAGTTGATGTCCTTTTCAAATTTCGTTATTATGCGGACAACGTCAGGCTCCTTAACCACTGTGTGGGAAATTCGATTGAAGCTACGAATCGGAAAGATCTGTGCTTCTTTCAACGGTGTGAGTAGAGTAATTCTGGTCAGTGAGTCTCGAAGCCATAGTGCGTCTTCATATTCGCCCTCTCGGCAGACTGAAACCGACGGTTGAATTGGAACGCTACTGTAATTCTTCTCAAATTTCACTAGCACATATCCATTTTCTACGGTAATGGAGGATTTTAGAAGGGTATCAGCTGCTACAGAGCGATCGTGTTCCCAAGGACGATAGCTGGCCCTTTCTGGAAAAGAAAACAGAGCGGAGCGTCCCGTGAGACCTTCTAACAGCCTTCCTTCTATCTTCTTTGATGTTAGAACGGTCTCATTTACGGGGATATTACTTTCTATCCACTGAAGTGTTTCTTGAAAGTCATCTGGTTTCCATACGGAGTAATATTGAATAGATTTTGTATAGAATGCGTGAATGCTGGGGAACGGTATAAGTAAGAGAATCAGAATCAGAGGCCACCATAATTTCTTCATGTTGAGACTGCGTGGCTTGAAGTCTTCGATGTGAAGGGACAAATGCATGTTTAGGTTGATAAAAGCGGACAGTGCGCCAGCTAAGTTTAGAATCATTGGTGGAATGATAAGGTAAGTAAACCTCGTGTATTCAGTTTTTACGCTTAAAAAGTAAAGAGTACACATAAGAATAACCGTCGAAAATAACCATAAGGACACGAAGCAAAACCCAAATGATCTTGGCCCAGCCTTTTTTCTAGAGGCGTAAGCGACACCGATCGCAGTAGCCAGAACACTTACAATTACAAACGCACTCGATTCGGGCAGGCGGAAAAGGTATGACCAAACAGTGTTAACTCCACGGGAGAACAGTGCAGCTTCATTATCCACGTATCCTATTGTCTCATTTATAACAAAAGAAACGTAAATGGACCATGCAACTAGTGGTACTGAGAAAGCTAACAGTAAGCTCATTTTGCTTCTAATCTCGTGGTGTTTGGTGAAAATGAAAAAAGAAATACAAGGAACCCCAAAAACTGCCACAAGAATTATTGCAGACGGAAAATGGGTAAAAAGACCTAGCGCCAAAAAAAGAGCCAAGTACAAATGCTGTCTACTTGGAGTATGTGCATTTCGATGGATTGCGATGAAACAACTGATCGCAAAATTCAACCAAGCGAGGAAGAGTAGCTCAGGATAGGCCCCCCAAGACGTCGCGTAGAGAAAGAAATACTGGCTCAAAGTTGCAAGCAAGAGTGCAAGAAAACCTGCGGACGGATCCCACAGTTCCTTTCCGACTACAAAAAAGGAGATGTCTAATAGGACAAAAATCGTGGCTCCAAGAAGGCTGACAGCCTCAACCGGGTTACCGGCGAGGGCTATAGCTGTGGCGAGAAAAATCGGATATACAGGTGGGTAGGCCGTGGGTTTAATGTACGTGGGAACTGCTTCACCCCTATAAAACCTGGCAAGAAGAATCCACTGGCCGGAATCACCACTGACGAGCGCTGTTTGAGTCAAAGATGAGTAAACGTACACCCATAGAACTAGTGAGTATACGATCATGGCAATTGTGATTATATTAATTTTGTATTTACTCGACAATTTTCTTTAGGACCTCCTCAAAATTGACTGTGATTCCGTTCCAGTCGTATTGTTTGGCGAATGAGCGGGCGTTTCTGCTGATTGTGTGCCACCTACTTTCATCGTGGAGCAGAGTTAATGCTTCTCGAGCTATTTCGCTTGCTTTCGGAGGTACAACTGTCCCTCGCATCTCCGTGACCATTTGTTTCGTGGCGTTGTCTGGGAAATCTGTTGTTATGACAGGAGTTCCAGCAGCCATAGCTTCAAGTGCAGCAATCCCAGAGCCTTCCCTTTCGCTTGGAAGAATGAAGAGAGAGGAACTTCTCAGGATGTCTAGCATATCGTCGTCAGGGAGGAATCCGTGAATGAAGCAGTTGTCTAAATTTGTTGCTCGATCTTTTATTGAAGATAATGACGGCCCACACCCTACAATATGCAGTTCTGCCTCGGTAGTTTTTTCCTGGACTTGACGAAAGGCTTCAACGATCATTTCAACATGTTTGTGTGGTGCAAGTCTTCCTACATATGCTATGCGGCCCCATTTCTTGTTCTTTGAACCCTTAGAAAACCTGGAATATTCGACTCCATTGGGGATGACCGATATTTTCTCTGGTCTAATTTTAAGGAAGTTGACCATTCTAAGCTTGGTGAATTCAGATACAGCAACGTGATGTGTGCCTATGAATTTCAAGATCCTCTGCAGCATTAGTATCTTTTGAGAATGGCTCCAAATCTCACACCATTCCTGAATAAGCGGAGAGGCGAAGGGCTTTGCACAGATTGAGTGAAATATAGGCCACTCATTTGAATAACACACGTCAAAGTCCTCCAGAGACAATTCTGCCGATGTCACGAATGAATACTTCAAAACATCGATTAGTGGACGAGAACTTGGAGTTGCACAGTAGTTCTTTGATGACGTATAACGGTGAATGAACATTCCATCAACCGTTTCCTCCTTTGGTAGACTGGCATCAAACTGTATTGTGAAAACATGAACTTCGTGGCCCTTTCTAGCCAGCCTTTTTCCTATTTCGAAGAATCTGCGTTCACATCCTGCCATGTGTGGATAGAACAGTTCAGAGAGAAATGCTACCTTCGTTTTTTCACCTCGATAGCCTCTCTCGCAGAATGACTTTCAGTATTTTGAAGCCGTCCAGCCAAGAGCATAATTTTGTTGTACCTATTCTCGGCCTATACGTTACTGGCACGACTTTTATTCGAATGCCGTTTTTGATGAGTTTGCCTAATTGCTCGGTGACGTAGGACATTCCATAATCTCGGTAGGACAGTCCTTGCAGAACTTGTTTTCGAAATGCCCTTAGCCCACATTGCGTATCGCTTAACTTCGTGCGAAAGCAAATGCTAAAAATCAATGAGAGCAAGCAGTTACCGAATCTGTTCCAAGGGTCCATGGCTCCAGGATGAATTTTGCGGGTCAATCTATTTCCTAGTACTGCATCGCATTCTCCTTTCCGAATTAGATCTACGAGGGTTGTAATGTCTTTCGGATCATATGTGTAGTCACCGTCGATGAAAATCACTACATCTCCGTGAGCCTTTTCTACACCACTCTGCAGAGCCTGTCCATACCCTTTCCTCCATTCAAAAACAACCTTTGCGCCGCAGCTTTCAGCAATCTTTGCTGTACCATCAATTGAGCTGTCTACAACGATGACTTCTTCGGCGACATTTCTTGGAATGTCGAGTAAAACTTTATCAATAGCCTTCTCTTCGTTCAAAGTCGGTACAATGACCGAAACTCTCATTTTCTTGCCCTCTTGACCTTTCTGATGTGGCACTCAACTAGGTCGCCTTCGTCAATGGAGAGGGCATCTCTGACGCCTCTCGGCACCGTTACTTTTCCATCTGTTCGAACATACGCCGTGAAAGTTGCCTCTTTTTTCAACAAAAAACCACCAAAAAACACTCTCCTAAACGATTATCGCCGTAAACGCAATAAAAAAACTGTTAGGCACCTACTCGGTCTGATACACCTACTCAAAAATGATGATAGAATTGATACGTGGGAGCCTTTTTTATGGAGGGTGCGTCAAGATTTAGACACGCTTTCTTATCTGGCCTCATTTGTTAGCCTTTCTTTGAAGTATTTTTATGGCTTGAATGTTGTTGGAGACTGTGTCTAAATAGATACAACCTAGTGGCAGTAGCAGAAGAATCATTATGATAGTATTGCCACTGATCAAGTTCAATGCTGTTATAAAGATCAAGAATGATAGAGTTAGAATCTTTGCTAGAAGCATTTGATGGAGAGACCATGACTGGCCAATAGGATTAGCTTCTTTCGCTCCTAACTGTAAGAAGATATCAGTTGTTATATAATCAAAAGCATCTAAGACACAAACTATGGACAGCAAGATCAGCGTTAAAAGTTGTAGTTTCTTTACCTGTCTCATGGACATTCCCAACAATATTCTTTCTGACTGCGACAACGACCACCAGCAGTATGGCTTTCCAAGTACTGGGTTCTGTTATTCTCATTATCAGATAAGCAGGCTAACGATTCACAAAATATGGTTTATGAATCTGGAATCATTATACTCGCGCTGCGCTAACGAATCGGAAGAACAGCAAAAGTTATTAGTTTTGGAGCAGTACCCGTTCCTGGTGTCCTTTCTTCGGTGTCTTTTGAGATAGCCTATTGGCTGTCCATGCTTTTGGTGTCACATAGTCCAGTTCACAGTAGGAGTAGAGTGGTTGAGTAGTGGAGTGACGAAAGTTTGCATTTTAGGGGGAGTGGGCTTTTTTTGGATGTGGTTTCTAGGCGCTCAGAATTGTTGAAGCTTGAGGGTTTGGGTTTTTCTCAGGCTGAGATTGTGAAGGAATTGAGCGTTAAATGTCAGTGTTCTAAGCGTACTGTTTATCATGATTTTGAGGATCGTGTGCGTTGGCAGCCTGTTCTTCAGAGCATGTTGGATTCTGAGAAGCTCTTGCTGAAGATAGCTAATCGTTATGAGCAGATTTATCTGCACGCGAGTGTTCGACTGCCTCACGTTTAGTCAGGAAGTCACTCAGCTGGGCGTTGAATGTTATGTTGAAGGCAACGCAATGTTGTTTCAGACTGCCCCGCCGATTACCCACATTGGGAAAACCTCTGCTGGTGGTGTTGAGAGCACGGTTATGTATTGTGCGAGGTGCGCTGTTGTTTGCCGCTTCTTTAACGGTTAAGGTTACTGTGAGGGTTCTGGAGTAGTATAGGTGTGACTCTACCTTGTTTGTTCCGTTGTTCCCTGTTACTTTGTTAATTCGCTGTTCGCTGTTGTTTCTTTCTGCTTTTGACCTGTGGAAGATCTCATTCACTTTTTGGCGTGAAGGATGTAGTGGGGAGGAAAAATCCCAGCTTGCTCATTGAACAAGCTCTTGACGTGTTGGATTTCTTCAAGAAAAGCGTCCGCGAGTTTCTGATTATCGATCAGTCTAGCGCTTTCGCTTGCACGACTCACGAAATGATTGATTCGCTGTTGCGTTATTCTGTCTCCTCGGAAAATGACCCATCGGCACTTCCGAAATCCAACCAGCTCCGTGATGGACTCTAGGTCTTCTGGTTCAACCTCGTTGGCGTGTGGCGTTCCAATCAGGTGAGACACTGCTTTCACAAGCTGCCACCTCATAACAGCAACCTGCTGTTCCTGGTTCTGGGTTCGGAGAAGCGGGCATTCATCGCTCAGCACTATCTGACCGTTTGGCTTGAGAACTCTATGGAACTCCGCGATGGCTCTGACCAGCCGGCATGGATGCGAGTTTATGTCAGCAACTGTGCGAGTGGATACGATGACGTCAATGGAATTCGACGTTACCTCAGGCATGTGCGAAAGGTCTGCCCTAACAAAACTCACTAGCCTGCGCAAATCCGCTAGACTCATCAATCCTTCCGTCAAAAGTTGTTTTCGAGCCAGCTTGAATGATTCGGAATCGATGTCAACGCTCACTATCTTGCCCTTATGCTTCTGTTTGCTAATCCTTTTGGCGATTTCACACGTTGTAAGTCCAAATCCGGTTCCCGCATCTAACACGACTTTACCGTCCAAATCGACACCCTGCCAAAAATATCCCTCAAAAGGCAGAATCGTCTCGTCGCGCACCATGATTAATCACCACGAGATGTGTGTTCTGGTGCCAGAGATGCAACGGTCCAAGTTTTAACGTTAAAACCCATTTTCTGATGCAATCCAATAGAAGCTTCGTTGTCCGGATTGATCGTAGCGTATATTCGGTCTACATGATTGTCTTTAGCGTAGCTCTTGAGCTTTTTCAGGAGAGCCGTGGCTACTCCTTTTCTTCTGTGCCCTAACTTTACAACGATGTATTCTATCCAGAGCAGTTTGTCCACTCCATGCATGTGGGAGGCGGTTTGGCTTGCAACGTATCCGATAACCTCGCCTTTCTCCTCAGCCACGAAGCTGCTTCCCGTCTTCAGGTAAAAGTTGAAGCGCTTGCGAGTCACCTTTGTCTCCTGCTGCTTTTCCTTCTGATATTCTTGTGGGTTGCTCAGCCTAAGGGACTGCAAATACTCGTTGTATGCATCTTCAAAAAGTCCCTTGAAAGGTTCATAATCGCGTTTAGCGAACTGCCTTAAATTAAACACCATCGAACTGCCACCTCACTGGGTTTTCGTAGTCTAAAACACATTTATAGGTTGTTTGTTGATATGTAACCTACTCCATCTGGAGGCTCAGCTAACGTGTTTGACCGACAAAAACTAGCCGAAATCAAGAAACAAAGGCAGAAGTGGGAGAAAACCACCGTGCCCAACTGGATACGTCCTAATCCAGAACGCAAGAACGACTTCTCAACGGTTTCAGGCATTCCGATCAAACGACTGTACACTCCTGAGGACATCAAAGACCTAGACTATGTCAAAGACCTAGGTTTTCCCGGCGAAGTGCCCTTCACACGCGGCGTACACGCCACAATGTACAGCGGTCGACTGTGGACAATGCGAATGTTCGCCGGCTTCGGCACGGCTGAGCAAACTAACAAGCGCTTCAAATATCTCCTGAAGCACGGCGAAACCGGATTAAGCGTGGCTCTTGACTATCCAACCATCATGGGCTATGACTCAGACCATCCCATGTCAACCGGCGAGGTCGGTCAGTGCGGCGTCGCGGTCTCCAGCCTCAAAGACATGGAAGTTCTGCTCGACGGCATTCCACTCGACAAGGTCACCACGAGCATGACGATAAACGGTCCTGCTTCTATGCTTCTGAGCATGTACGTGGCTGTGGGTGACAAGCAAGGCGTTCCCAGAGAGAAGCTGGGAGGCACC